>Ga0302046_10002013_pt1 | contig 19056 bp, 22 predicted proteins | sample RVTome_11_FD_200261 | JGI IMG/M metagenome (GOLD analysis project Ga0302046, IMG submission 200261) | Soil microbial communities from uranium-contaminated site in the Upper Colorado River Basin, Wyoming, United States - RVT147D111 (version 2) ...
CCCATCTGGGGGGCGGAAGGGCCTTTCCAGAAGACTTTGGCGGCGAGGGGGATGCGGGAGAATACATCGAGGACGACCACGAGCTTGAAGGAAAACAATCAAAAGAGGCTGGGGATGGTGGTGAGGTCGGCCATCCAGATGTGATTCGGGTAGCGAGCGCGGAGAGCTCGCAGAGGTTGGGTCGATGGCACGGGAGCAGGCGGCTCGGAGGTTTTTCCTTGAGGAATCTGCCGACCGAGCGTTTGGTGATCTTCCAGCCGGCCCGGGTGAGAGTCTGAGCAATCTGTTGGCAGCCACCGAAACCGGCAGAGTGCATGGTATGGACGAGATGGCGGACGACATCGGCATAGCGGCGGACCGGTGGGTTGGGCTTCACCAGTGACCCCACGGTTTCTTTTCCGGGATTGGTCGCGACTTCCTGTTCCCAGCGAGCCACCGTGTTTGCCGAGATCGCAAAGAGCTGGGCCGTCTCCTTCTGGGAAAGTCCAAAAAGGGACTTGAGCTCGAGGATTTGGAAGCGGAGGGACGGGGTGTAATGAGGCCGCCTCCTCTCTGGAACCTTGTGCCACCGCTCGGAGAGGATTCGGGAGGCGGTTTCGTAACCGCGCGCCACCAGAACAAGCCGTCGCACGTCAGCAAACGCCATCTGAAGGGGCTCTCCGGAGTTTCGGTACTGAGCAAGCTGGGGTTCCACAGGAGATGCCCAGGAGTCGCGTGGCTTTGATCAGTGCGCGCAGGGCATCGGGGTCGAGATCGGGGTGGTGGCGAGCGAGGCGAGAAGCTCCTCGGCGCGAGAACTCCCCTCCATGGTGAACCTCTCCTTCAATAATGTCGGATCGAGTTGAGGTCCACCTTCCTTCCAGAAGGTGAGCCAGTGTCCCGAAAAGGTGGCGGTTAGCAGGACTCAGCCGAGGATAGATTCCAGTACACCTCGAAGTTTCTTTTGATCTCGCTCTTCCAGTCGTTCCAGTTTGCGGATGACTAAGCTTTTCTCGACGCTCGCCACGACGGGCTTGATGACAGAAGGCTTGAGCAGACCCGCTTTCTGCCACTCGGTGACGGGGAGCTCTCCGAAGAGACCGGCAGGTTTCGCCTGTGACGTGACGGCGATCAGGATGATATCCGGACGACTGCGTTGATAGGCTTCGGAGCTAATGACGATGGCAGGGCGCCTTTTAGAGGTCGTTTGATCGGTAAACGGGAAGGGAACGAGGACTACGTCGCCGAAATCATAGCTGATCATAGTCAGCGTCGTCGGGATTGTCCCAGATTCTTCGGAAGGACTCCTCCGAGAGTTTCGTCGCGGCTCGACTCAGTCGGCGATCCACTTCCCGGTGCCGTAGAAAGTCCACAAAATCCTCGACCTCGGCAAGCTTCTCCGGGGGTAAGCTACGGATCTTCTCGAGCAACGATTGCTCAAGCACGACTTTCGTTTCCTCCTTCATCAACCCACCTCTAATGGATGTTCAGTCACATTCTACCTCGTTAGGGCGCCTTCGGTCGAGTCGCTGAGTAGGTGTAGGGTGTAGAGGTGCAATGGGAGATGGAGCGCAAGTTCGGGTCTGTTTTTCCGGTCCAAACAGCGGTCAAAGGCGATCCGGATCGGTCGTTTCGAGAGATATCGGCGCGGCGGGTGAGATTCAGCGTAGACGACGACGTTGCAATTCTTGTCTTCGCTTAACGCGGGGAGACTAGCCGGCTTTCCGGATCAGCACTGGAAGCAACTGATCTGGATCGAGAAAAACGATCTCAAAAGGTGAATCGGCGGGGCCTTCTCGCGGTCGCGCCCGAGGAGGGTGGACTGCGGCTAGGTGGGCGGGTTGTCGACCGAAGTGGATTTCAGCCGGAGTGGCGCCGCCCAAACCCTGATGGGGTCTCAGGTAAGTGTAGTAGTAAAGCCCCAACTCGAGTCGGCGTTGAACCAGGGTCTGAGCCAACGGCGAGATCTACTGCACGCGAGGGTCGCCTCCTAGCACCGGCTGGAACATGTTGGTCGACTTCGACGACGATCTGTCCACGGGCGGCAAGAACCAGTCTTGACAGAAGCTCGGGCGAATCGTATAATTCGAACGAATGATCCGAATCGTACGATTCTTAGGCTCGGCTAGGGGGCACCCATGAACCTTCTGAAAACTCTAAGTGTTACGGATCTTAAGAAGGAATTTCGCCAGGCCACCGGTAAGGTAGAGCACGGCCAGGTCCGCTTGGTCATCGAGCGGAATAACAAGGCCGCGTTTGCGCTTATTCCTATCGAAGATCTTGAACTACTTCAGCGTGTGGAGGACCTCATTGATGCTCAGGCCGCTGAGGCGTCGATGAAGGACCCGCGTCGCTCCATCCCCTGGGAGGAGTTGAAAGCGAAGCTGGGGTTGTAGGGCTTCGTGAGTGAAGCCCCGGAAAGGCGGCCGCCAGCGCCCAACGGGACAATCCAAAGGAGAAGCTTCCCCACAACCGAAGTACCGCATCGAGATTAGACCCGCCGCTGCAGAATTCATTTCCTCGCTCACCGGCAAAGATCTGAGACTTGTCTCCGAGAAGATCGACGCGCTGGCAAACTATCCGGTGCCACCCCAAGCGAAACGGCTTTCAAGGCAGCTCCCAGTACCTCCGGATCCGGGCTGGCAACTACCGAGTCATCTACAGCGTGGATAATGACCAGGTGCTCGTCATTGTTGTCACCGTCGGACACCGAAAAGATATCTACGAGAAACTGCGCGCCATCCTGAGGCGTTAGGCCCCGATCTGCCTGCCCTAAGTCGTCGCCGAAATCATAGCTTGATCATAGTCAGCGTCGTCGGGATTGTCCCAGACCCTTCGGAAGGACTCCTCCGAGAGTTTCGTCGCCGGCTCGACTCGACAAAAACTTCACCTTTGAGCACACGAGCAGCGAGGCTCGGGGTCTTGATACGACGCCACCGATGACTCGGGGCTCGCCACCAAGGCCTTAGGGCCGAAGTCTATCGAACAACCCTTCCGGCGAAGTCATCTAATCCGGCGTCCCTAGTGCGCTGATGAGCGCCATGATTAGCGGCTGACGGATGTGCTCGTCGGTAAGAAGAGGAAAGCGACCGAACACTACGGGTCACGCGGGGTGTTCGACGATTCTGCTCGTTCGCGTTCGGCCTCGGCCGCTAATCGCTCATCTTCGTCCGAAGCGGCCTGAATCTCATTGCGGTGGTCTCGATAGTAATCCAGCGCGGACTGCACCTGAGGTAGGCTGAGAGATGGATAGTCTTCCAGTATTCGCTCGGGCGAATACCCCGATTCTTGAAAGACGGCTATATCCATCACACGAATCCGAGTACCCGCAATACAGGGTCTGCCACTACAAACTCGAGGGTTTCGGGAGATGGAACTCGTCATCCAAGCCATGACATCTCAATCATAACCTAGACGGAACAACTCCCTCGCCCTGCGAATTTCGTCCCTCCTTACGGCTGCCTTCTCCACGGTTGGCCGACGTGGACGTCGAGGGTAAGGCAGAGATTGTGGTCGTGGCGAACGGACAAAGGAGCCAGCATTAGGAATATGCGCTTAACAGAATATGAGGTTGGGCGTATACTATAGAGGTGCCTGAGATCGACGGTGTCGATGAACCCACGACGGGCCGGAGACGGTAACTCTCAAGGAGTTGGTAGGAGGCCCTCGACGAGGAGGAAGTAAGAATGCGCGTCCACCATTGGAAGGATTTGAAGGATGCCAAGCTGACGCCCGCGCAGCGAAAGGCTAACCAGCGCTGCGTAGAGGCCCAACTCCTCGAAATGAACCTCAAGGCGCTGCGGGAGTCCTTGGGAAAAACACAAGAGGAGTTAGCGAAGCTTGCTGAGGTAGCGCAATCAGAGCTGTCACGAACCGAAAGACGTGAGGATCACTTGGTGTCTACCTTGCGCCGTTACGTTGAGGCGCTGGGTGGAGAGCTTGAAATCGTCGCGAGTTTCGGGGACAAGCGGGTTCGCCTCCAAGGCGTCTAAGTCCGCTTCCAACGCACCACCGCCTTCCGAGGTCACCCACTAGGCGTCCGCCAACGTCCCGCCGGCGCCAAACGTCCGGGCCTTCGTCTACGGGACGCCGTCCGAAACGTGGGTCCCGACCCGGAGTCTCTGGAATCAGTACACCTATCACATCACCAACATCCTGGACGACGGAACGATCCCCCGTCGGGAGGCCAACAACTGGGAGATTTACAAAACTATCGGCAGAACGTGTTGATCGACGGCTGCGTCTACGCCCTTCCCGATCTGACGGCCTCTTTCGTGAGGAAGGAAACCGTGGGGAGCGAGGTGGTTCTGACCGCGCGGATTGGAAACGGAGGGGGCAATGCCGTGGGACCCGAGGTTCCAGTCTCTTTCTACAACGGGGATCCGGGTTCGGGAGGCATCTTGCTGGGCACGGCGCGAACGGGGAGCATCACCGCCCGGTCCTTCGAGGTCGTCTCGTTGATGGTCCCAGTGGGCGGCCCCGTAGATGGTTCGCCGAACGCCATGTCGTAAGCGCTCATCGTCTACGAGCCGAGCCTACGCGTCTTTGATGGTGACGCTTTCGATCACGTCGCCCTGCTGTACGGCATCGACGACGTCCTGCCCGGAGAGGACCTGGCCGAACACGGAATGCTTTCCGTCCAGCCACGGCGTGGGCACGTGGGTGATGAAGAACTGAGAGCCGTTGGTGTTGGGACCGGCATTGGCCATCGAGAGAACACCCGGGCCGGAATGTTTGAGATCGGGGTGGAGCTCGTCCGCGAAGGTGTAACCGGGTCCGCCGGTGCCGTCACCCCGCGGACAGCCGGTCTGGATCATGAAGTCGGGGATGACCCGGTGGAACTTGAGCTTGTTGTAGAAGCCCTGACCGACCAGTTTCTCGAAATTGGCGACGATCTTGGGAGCCTTGTCGTCGTGAAGTTGGAGCTTGATGGTGCCGCGATTGGTCACGATTTCGGCCACTTTCATTCTCGAGTTTCCTTTCCTATCACGTTGTCTTCTTGAACGCTGCCGCGGGGCGCGGACCGCTGAGCTTGCCCAGTCCCAGGTTCTCCCAGATGCACACCGACGCCTCGGCTCGGTTGAGCGTGTAGAGGTGGATCCCGGGCGCCCCGTTCCGGAGAAGATCTTCCGCCTGCTGGGTGGCGATCTCGATCCCGAGCTTGCTTTGCGAGTCCGGGTCGTCTGGATAAGCTTCCATGCGCTTACGTATCCAGAGCGGGATATCGGCGCCGCATTTCTCGGAAAATCGCGCGATCTGCTGGAAGTCCACGATGGGCATCAGGCCCACCACGATGGGGATCGTGACGCCCAAATGCTCCACGTCTTCCCGGAAGCGATAGTACGAGGCGTTGTTGAAGAAGTACTGCGTCACCGCGACATCGGCGCCCGCATCGACCTTCCTGACGAAGTTTTCGATGTCGCGGCGAGGATCCCTGGCTTCGGGGTGGAACTCGGGATAGCAGGCGACGTGAATCTTGAAGCCACCAAATTCCCTGACGAACTCCACGAGCTCGTTCGCGAAGAAGAAATCACTCGGGGGGGCCGGCTCGTCCTTGGGGATGTCCCCCCGCAGCACGAAGAGACGATCGAAACCGGCCGCCCGGTACCGCTCCAGGTAGTTTTGCAGAACTTCCTTGCTCGAGCCGACGCAGGAGATATGCGGAGCCGCCGTGAGCTGCGATTGCTCGACGATGCTCAAGCACGTCTGGAGCGTTCCCTCCCGCGTGCTTCCACCCGCGCCGAACGTCACCGACACGAAATCCGGGGACAGGGGAGCGAGCCGCTCTACCGTTTTCGCGAGACTTTCCTTTCCCTTGGCGGTCTTGGGTGGATAGAACTCGAACGACAGATCGTACTGGGCGCGGGAACCGGATGGGCGTTTGGTCAAGATTCCGTTACACCTGAGGGTTTCCTGCGATGCGCCTGTTTCGCCGGCTCATTATGACGGTTCACAAGATCCCGTGCAAACTCTTGCCTTTAGCGGCCAGGGCCTCGACGCGCCGGGCGACGGCCGGATCCTCGACCAGGGGCGGGGCGTGATGGGGCTTGAGCCGCGCGTCGATGATAAGCGACCCCCGGCATCCCCAATGCTTCTGCTCGATGAAGCTCCCGACGCCGTGGACGTCGTGAGAAGGATTGGACCGGGTGAAGGTAACCCAGAGGAAGTTGCGAAGGCTCTCGGTCGTGAAGGTGGCGTCGTCGACGAGCACCACCAGCGGCAGGCCCTCGAGATCGGGGCCCGCGTCCAATTGTCGCGCGAGCGTTTCGATCTCCTTTTCGGCGCTCGGGTAGTCGGTGAAGCGCGGTGCCTGAACGACGAGGACGCCGGACAGGACGAGGATCGGCCGCGAGCATCCATCAGGCAGACGGAGGCGAGAGGGAAGCTCCTTGGCGAGCTCGCGTTTTTTCTTTCCCGCCGCGGCCACGACCACCTTGGAGCCCGAGTTGATACCGGTCCCCGAGTAGTCGAGCGTATCGATGGTGGTGCGGGTCTGAAAGTGGAGATCGCGCGTCCAGTCGACGCGCTCCAGGACGTGTCGCAGGAAGGCGTCCACGCGATGGATGTCGAGGCTGGGATCGTCCTCTTCGGCCGCGATCACGAGGTACTTAGCCAAAGAAGCCTGCCCGAAGCCGAGCACGGCGTTGGCGAGCGTGAGGAGCTCTTGCGGGATGCGCTCGCCACCGTACGGAACGTAGCGCTCGCTTCCGATGGCGAGGAGCAGAGGATGAACCCCCGCTTCATCCACCGCATGGAGCGCCTTCAAACCCGGAAGCTCGACCGGCACCATGGGTTTCGTGATCTCGTGGATGAGCGCTCCGAAAGACGTGTCTTCTTGTGGTGGACGGCCGACCACGGTGAACGGCCACATGGCGTCCCGGCGGTGATAGACCTTCTCGACCTCCAAGACCGGGAAGTCATGGGTAAGGCTGTAGTAGCCGAGGTGATCGCCGAAGGGTCCTTCGGGAAGCGTGCGGGTGGGATCGATGGTTCCCGTGATGCAAAAGTCGGCGTCCGACGACAACACGAAGCCTTCTCTCGTCGTGTAGCGAAAGCGGCGACCACCCAGCATCCCCACGAAGAGCAGCTCGCTCAGGCCCTCGGGTAACGGCATCACCGCGCCGAACGTGTGTGCCGGAGGACCACCCACGAAGACGCTCACCTTCAGCTTTTCTCCGCGGCGAACCGCGGCCGCATGGTGGACGCCCAAGCCGCGGTGAATCTGATAATGGAGCCCGATTTCCTTACCCACGTGATACTGGTTTCCCGCGAGTTGGAGACGATACATGCCGACGTTCGAGCGCAGGATGCCGGGCCGATCGGGATTTTCCGTATAGACCTGGCCGAGCGTCACGAACGGCCCGCCGTCATCTGGCCAGCTCTGGATCTGTGGTAGCTCGGGGATCGTGGTCGTGCCCTCCAGCACCGCGCCGCCCGAGACTTCCATCGGCAGTGAGTTGAGCGCGGTGAAAGGCGCGGACAGGTACGAGAGTGGCGATCGGAGCAATCGAGAGGGGTCGGCCTTGAGCTGGACGACTTTGGCGACGCGCTCGAGCGTGTCGCGAAATAGAAAGCGGCTGCGCTCGATCGTGCCGAATAGATTCGAGACGGCGGGAAAGCGACAGCTCTTGACGTTCTCGAAGAAAAGCGCGGGTCCGCGCGCCTGGTAAACACGCCTTTGGATCTCCGCCATCTCGAGATAGGGATCGACTTCCTCGCGGACGCGCAGGAGATGGCCGTGCCGCTCCAGATCGAGAACGCATTCACGTAGACTCTTGTATCCCATGCCGGTACCGCGAGGAACGATACTATAGTTCGGTCGCCAGGATAATCGAGTGGAAGCATCTCCATTTCTTTACCTCACGACCCGCGGCTGGAAGACCGGCAGGCCTCACCGGATCGAGATCTGGTTCGTCGAGCTCGAAGGGCGCTTCTACGTCATTTCGGAGCAAGGGACGCGTGCCCACTGGGCGCAGAATCTGAAGCGGGATCCGGACGTGGCCTTTCGGGTGGGAGGACGGGACTATGTCGGTGCCGCGCGCACGCTGGAATCCGAGGCCGACGCGCCCGTGGCGCGCCGGGTCCAGGAGCTTTTCGAGAGCCAGTATGGTTGGAACGAGGGGCTCATCGTGGAGCTCACTCCAATTACCGGCGATGAGGTCTAAGGAGTATGATCGGCACGTGGCGTCGGCGGGTCGACCTCGTATCCTCGTTTCGAATGACGATGGCTATCTCGCGTCAGGCCTCAAGGCCGTGGTCGACGCCCTGGAGCCTCTCGGTGAAGTGTGGGTGGTGGCCCCCGAGTACGAGCAGAGCGCGACCTCCCATTCCATCTCGCTCCATCGCCCGCTCCGCATCCGCGAAGTCTCGCCGCGCTGGCTGGCGGTGGACGGCACACCCACCGACTGCTCGTATCTGGGGATCAACTACATCCTCAAGGACCGCCGTCCCACGCTCATGGTCTCGGGCATCAACCACGGCCCCAATATGGCCGACGACGTGACCTACTCCGGCACCGTCGCCGCCGCCATGGAGGCCTCCATCCTGCAGGTTCCCGCTATCGCCTTCAGCCTCGTGAGCCGCGAGGAGTTCGATTTCGGTCCGTCCGCGCGTTTCGCGCGCGCTCTCGTCGGAGCGGCGCTCGCCCGGACGCTTCCGCCCAACATGCTGCTCAACGTCAACGTGCCCTCGGGCGTGGATCCGAAGGGTTACGTCGTGACGCGCTTGGGCAAGCACACCTACGGGTTCGACGTCATCGAGAACACCGATCCGCGCGGTCGCAAGTACTACTGGATCGGTGGGAGCGAATACGAGCACGACGACATTCCCGGAAGTGACTGCAACGCCGTGCTGCGCGACCGCTTGATCTCGGTGACGCCGCTCCAACTCGATCTCACCGACGACGACATGCGGCAGGACATGACGGAGAAATGGACGCTCGACGGGTTCGAGCGTAGGTAATGGGCTTCTACGGCGATCAGATCCTGCCCCGCATCATCAATCGGTTCATGGACAACGAGGAGTTCGTCGCTCAACGCAAGCCGTGCCTCGCGGGGGTTACCGGTGTGGTGCTGGAGATCGGCTTCGGATCGGGCCTGAACCTGCCCCATTACCCTTCGGAGGTGCGGAAGCTCTATGCCCTCGATCCCGCGACCGTCGGCCGGCGCCTGGCGGCGGAAAGAATCGCGGCGAGCCCCTTTCCCGTGGAGTTCGTGGGCCTTTATGGAGAGGCGATTCCACTAAACAATGCCATGGTCGACGCGGTGGTGAGCACCTGGACGCTCTGCTCCATCCCCGATCCCGGCAAGGCGCTCCGCGAGATCCGGAGGGTCTTGAGACCGGGAGGACGATTTCATTTCGTCGAGCACGGCCTATCTCCCGATGCGAAGGTCGCGCGCTGGCAAGATCGCCTGACACCCATCCAGAAGGTGGTGGGCGGCGGCTGTCATCTCAATCGGAAGATCGATGCGCTCGTGCTGGAGGCGGGGTTCGAAATGGAGCAGCTCGAAAACGTCTACATGAAGGGACCGAAAATAGGAACCTACCTCTATAAAGGCGTCGCGACCAGCGCCTGACTCCGTTCGAGCCCGCCTTGACCCACCACGACCCATTGCGCATACTTCCCTTTGTGGAGGGAAACACGAAGGGATTGAAGATCATGGTCCGTGCTATTGGCGTACTGACGTTCGCGCTTCTGCTCCCAAACACCCTTTTGGCCGATAACTGGCCGCAGTTCCGCGGGCCCGACCAGGGCCGCACGCCGGAGGCGAACCTGCCGGTGAGCTGGAGCGCCACGGAGAACGTTCGTTGGAAGACGTCTCTTCCCGGACCGGGGCATTCCTCGCCCATCATCTGGGAAGATCGCATCTTTCTCACCGCGTTCGAGCCCGAGTCGACCGGCATGATGGCGAGCCTGATGAGCCGGCTGGGATCAAACGTAGGAAGACTCCTCGTTCTCTCTCTCGACAAGCGGACCGGGCGCATCCTCTGGGAGCGAGAGGTCCCGGTCGACTCGATGGGAACGTTACACAACACGAACGCTCCCGCCTCGCCGACGCCAGTCACCGACGGCGAGCTGGTCTACGTCTACTTCGGCCAGAAGGGTCTGCTGGCTTACGATTTCGATGGCAAGGTCGTCTGGGAAAAAGATCTCGGCCCCTTTCCCAACGAGTGGGGGTTTGCGAGCTCGCCGGTGCTTCACGGCGATAAGCTCATTCTCGTTTCGGATAGCGACGCCGAGGATTTCCTCCTTGCCGTCGACAAGAAGACCGGCGAGGAGATTTGGAGGGCGTCACGCAATGGCACCGCGCGCGCCTGGCCCGTGCCGGTCATCTGGAGTGTCGAGGGACAGGATCAGATCGTCGTCAGCGGGAGCGGTACGGTCCGTGCCTACGATCCGGAAAACGGCCGCGAGATCTGGAGGGTCGTCGGCCTGACCCAGTGGGTGGCCCCGACTCCCGTTGTCGCGCATGGTCTGCTCTTCGTCGTCTCCGGTGGACCCGGTGGCAGTCGTGGCATGGCGATCCGGCCTGGCGGACGAGGTGATATCACCAACACGCACGTGGCCTGGCGGTACGATCGAGCGACGCCGTACATCCCTTCGCCGGTCGTGTTGGGAGACTATTTCTACATGGTGCGAGACGGTGGGATCATGACCTGCCTCAACGCGCGGACCGGCGAGGAAGTCTGGCAGGAGAGGCTGCCCGCTAGGGGCGATTATTACGCGAGTCTCATTGCCGCCGAGGACAAGATCTACGCGGTCAGTGAAGATGGGGAAGTGACCGTCGTGGCGGCCGGTCCGGACTACCGTGTCCTGAGCTCCAACTCCATGGGCGAGCGCACCATGGCCACGCCGGCCGTATCCGATGGACAGCTCTTTATCCGGACGGACGCAACACTTTTTGCGATTGGAAGCTCGCGACCCTAGTCATCGGGCCGGCTCGGGGTTCTACCGGAGCAGTGTTCCAAGACTCTGGGCGATCAGGCGTTGGATGTGTCCTCGCCTCGGGCTCGTCAGTAGAGCCTGGTTGAGCTCCAATTCCACGCCCACATAGTTGCGTTCCGAGAAGCGCCGGCGGAGCCAGGTCGGAAAACCGTCAGTGACTCCAGGGTAGGGGTAATTCCGCCGCACGCAGAGCTTCGGATTCAGTTCCTTCAGGATTTTCTGCCAGCGGGTACAAAGGGCCTTCTCTCCCGCACGGCGGGGGTCGTAGAGCAAACCGACATCGGCATTCCGGAGCTCACCATCGAGCACCGGAGTGAAACTGTGGATGGCGATGTGAACGGCGCGGCGATGGCCGGCCACCACGGTTTGAATGGCTTTTTGCACGTCGCACCGGTGTGGCCACCAGTAGCGTTTCAGGATGCGCGCTCGGTCTGCGTCAGAAAGCCCGGCCGTGTAGCGGGACCAGATGTGCGGATTGGTGGGCGCGCGGTTCGGCTCGACGAGCAGGCGGCTCCACATCACGGAGCGGAGCGGTTGGCGGAAGTGTCTGGAAAGAAAACGTGCCACCGCGAGCGCGCCCAGATCCCAACCCCGGTGGGAGTCGAGGAGCCGCTTGGCGCCGTGGAACAGCGACGCGTACTCGCGCGGGATCCGGTTTCCCGCATGCTCGCAGGTGAGCACCAACCGGTCAGGTGCGCGGACTCGCCGGGTTCGGGTCGGCACGTCTAGGTGCGACGCCACTTCTTCGGATGGATCACAAGGAAATTCGAGTCGTCGGTTGCGGCGCCGAGGAAGATGGCACCGATCAAGCGATAGATGCTGGCCCGGTAGTACTTGGTGCCGTGCAGGGGATTATCCATCAGCGGATCGGCGACGCTGACGGTATGCGTGATGCCGTCCCCAAAATACGAATAGACCGCGTGGAGGCTCGTCGGACCACAGGTTGTATAGTCCGGTTGGCGCTGAATGGTGATGGGAAGCTCGATGTCCATGGACTCGACTATTGTCATGAACTACGCCCCGGTCAACCCGTCCGATGTGCCGTTCGGAAGCTCACGGCCCTGGTCAGAGCGAACGGAGGTACCGTTGAATATCCTGGTGGGTGCCCACCCGCACTAGCGTTAGAACTTCTTTCTGGATGGCGAAGACGAGCCGGAGGCCGAGTCCCAGGCGAGCTTCCCAGATTCCGCTTCGATGAAGTTTCCGAATGCCGAAGCCGGAGTGCAAATGGGGCTCCCCCATGGCACGGGGGAGCGACAAAACGACCTCGAACAAGACCGCTCTCTGCTCTTCTTCGAGATCCCTGACGTCTCGCTGGAAGCGCTCCGTCAGAGCGCTATTCATCGACTTCGAGTGCTGGCCGAAGGCTTCTTTGAAGCGCGGCGTCCGCGGCGGGCTTGCGGCGAGGTCGCGGCGTCGAGGTGAGTAACGGCCTGCCTGGCGTTGTCGAAGAGCACGCTCGTTCCTTCTCGACGCTCCTCTTCTAGCCGGCGCCACAGACGCTCCGCCTGGGCGTCGATCAGGCTCGGGGCGAGCTCCAGATCCTCGGCGGACACCGGCAAGATGACCGCGACGTGTTTGGAGCCTCGCATGAGAACGACCTGCTCACCGCGTTCCGCTGCTTCCACTAGAGCGTTGAGACGCGCCTTGGCCTCCTTGATGGTGACGGCTTTCATGTCTGAATGGTAGCCGATTTGGGGTCCTTAGTAAAGGACTTCAGATCGATACTTTATATAGAGATCTTATATTGCGCACGGAGACCCGGCGGCTCTCATGGGGGGAGCCGGCGGACGAGGAGGTGTAGACGATGACCTTGGCGTCTCACTCGGAAGCGAAGGGCCGGAACGGCCGGGATCTCATTGGTTGGCTCCGGATGGCAATCGCGGCGTATCGTGTTCCCGACGATATCCGACGCAAGGCGGGCAGCCCGGCACGCCATCTCGCCCGCCGCCGTCGCCAAGGGAGATGGGTTCAGAGTCATCGGGCTCGATCGCATGATGGCCGCCGCCGTCGAGACGAGCGAAATCCTTCCCAGTAGGGTGTGCGGGGCGTCAAGGCCGATCCACCCAGGATCTTCTTCAGCAGCACGCCGGCGATTCTGGTGAACCTCGACGGCGGAACTTTGGAGACATTGTGGGCGGCTCCGGGGGCCATTCAACCTGCAGCTCCCCCGCCGCCGCTGGTTTTTCTGCTAAGCTGGCGTCCACGGCATCCCCGAGGGCGCTCGCCAGGGCGCGGGTCGATGCTTCGGAGAGAACTTGATGCAACCTGCCATCCTGACACTGTGCGCACTTCTTGCCTTTCCCGCATTCGCGGAGCCCAGCGGCGTGCTGGTCGGCCTCCAGGACAGCACCAACCAGTACCGGACGATCTGGATGGTTGCCGAAGGCGGTGTACCGGTGGTCTCCGCGGTCGTGAAGGGGCTCGTGGTACCTCGAGAAAGCGGTCTTTGGAGAATGGATGTCGCGCTGACGAGGTGCGGCGAGGTCGACCAGTACCAGGTGGACGAGCTATCGATCCGGCCCCTGGAAGCTGCCTCGGGCACGGCCACGATCCAAAACTGTGAGGCGATTGCCAAGGCATCCTGCGGGCCGGTTTACCCCGCGAGTGGTGGCTTGGTGATGGAGCGTTGGATCTCTTATGCCGGACCGACGCACTTCGCCGAGCAGTTCTGGTTGACCGAGAGCTGTGGCGCGGACCCCGTTTGGGAGACGGGCTTCTCGGTGCGCGACCTCGATCATCCGGAACAAGATGTGGCGATGCAGACCGTTTTCCTCTCGGACCGAGTGGACGCTCTGAAAGCCGCGGCGCGTGAAGCGCTCGTTTGCGCGACCGATGACCTGGACTGCATCGATTCGCTGGATCCGTCGCACCTATCTCTGTCTTCCGGGTGGGGTATCGCCCGGGCGCAGAGTCAATGGAGCGTCGTGGTCGCCGTGGCGTCCCTTGATCCCAGCCTGGCCCCATCGCCGGTCGTCACCGACGTCGAGCCGCCGGTTGCGATCCTCGGCCTCTCGGAGGACCAGAAGCCGGCGGAGGCCATCGAGGGGCTGCCCGAGGGAGATCAATCTATTTCTCCAGACGGCGACATGGTGATCGTCCGCACGGATCAGGTGGTGGCCTATCGCCTCGGGTCGGGAACGGTCGAGGGTCCGCCGGTGCTCCTACCCACGAAGAGCGGCGAGCAGGTGGTAATGGTCGAGTGGGCGTCCAAATCCCAGGTTGCGCCGTGGGGCGCGGTGCTACGAGGACTTTCGAATGAAGCCGCCGGGATGTCGCAATCGACGGGCATCGATCGCGTTGCATGGCTTCGGGGCTGCTGGGAGACGGTCTCGGAGAATCGCATCATCGAGGAGCAGTGGATGGCGCCCCGCGGCGACAGCATGCTGGGCATCAGCCGTACGCTGCGCGACGGAAGCCTGGTCGGCTACGAGCTCGTCGTTCTTCGCGAACAGGGCGAGGAGCTCGCATACGAGGCGCATCCTTCCGGACAGCCGTCGGCCGTCTTCGTGTCGAGTGCCGTCGGCGCGCAGCGGATCGCGTTCGAGAACCCGGGGCACGACTTCCCGAAACGAATTGGCTATGAACGCCGGGGTGACGACCTGCTCGCTTGGATCGAAGGCACCCAGGACGGCCAGGTTCGGCGGATCGAGTTCCCCTATCACCGTGCGGCGTGCCCGGGAGAATAGAGGGCGCGCGATGAGGCTCCTATCCATCAACGTCGGTGGCCCCCGGGAGGTCGTCGCGCAAAGAAAGATCGTGCGCACCTCGATCTTCAAAGACCCGGTCTCCGGTCCCGTGCGGGTCGGCAAGCTCAACCTCGAGGGCGACGCGCAGTCCGATCTCTCCGTCCACGGCGGCGTGGACAAAGCCGTGTACGCCTATCCTTCCGAGCACTACCCGTACTGGCGCGAGCAGCTCCCCGATGCCGAGCTTCCGTGGGGTGCCTTTGGCGAAAATCTCACGACCGAAGGCTTGAACGAGAAGACCGTCAGGATTGGAGATCGGCTGAACGTCGGATCGGCGGCGTTCGTCGTCAGGCAGCCGCGTCTTCCTTGTTTCAAACTGGGTATTCGATTCGGGCGCGAGGACATGGTGAGGCGGTTTCTGAAGAGCGGCCGCACCGGGTTCTACCTTGCTGTGATCCAGGAGGGGGAGATCGCCGCGGGCGACGCCATCGAATGGTTTCCGACGAACGATCCGAGCATCACCGTCTCGGACGTCGCGCGGCTCTACACCGACGAGCATCCCGAGCCGAAGCTTCTCCGTCAGGCGAGCGAGCTGGCCGCGCTCTCGGAAGGATGGCGCGAGCATTTCCGCGACCGTCTTTCGGAATCCGCCTCGAGGTTCGAGCCGGCCTGATAGGTTTCGAGTCCGTTTCGCGCCTTTATATATAGATGAGAGTCTCGGGCGCGTGATTGCCGGGACCGTCCATCCCAATAGACGGGGTGGCCTCGTCCCGTCGGGAGCTCGACCGGCCCGACCCCTCCCCAAAGCCATCAAAAGGCAGAGAGGCGGTGACGCGATGACACACCTGCCTGCCATGGTGCTGTGCTCTGCGCTTCAGCCCGCCTTCGGGCTCCCGCTTTTGGGGGAAGAAGCCGAGCGATTCCTTCTCAGCGCTGAGGTCGTCCAGATGCGGCCGCTCGAGGTGGGGATCACCCGCCCCCAGCAAGTGACGCTCAGGGACGGCCAGCACACACTCAAGGCCGCGTGGAAGACGGTCGACGAGTTCCGCCGCGGAATAACCGAGTTCGAACGAGGCCCCAGCGAGGTCAATTTCCGCGATTCCTACAAATACGAGATCGCCGCCTACGAGTTGGACAAGCTTCTCGGGCTCGAGCTCGTCCCCCCGACGGTCGACCGGGAGATCAACGGGCAGAGAGGGGCGCTGGTGCTGTGGGTCGAAGGAGCGATGACCGAGCACGACCGAAGAGAGCGCAAACTGCAGCCCAAGGACTCAAAACGGTGGAGCCAGCAGCTCTACAAGTTGCGCCTCTTGCACCAGCTCACCTACAACACCGACTTCAGGAACATGAGGAACCTGCTCATCGACCCGGAATTCCGGATCTACGCCATTGACCACACGCGGGCCTTCCGAGTCAGGGATTCACTGCTGGCCGAGCAGACCCTCGCGCGGTTTTCCCGCTCCGTTCTGGAGAGGCTTCGGCGGCTGGACGAGCCGACTCTAAAGGAGAAACTGGGTGATTTGCTCAGCGGGTTCGAGATCGGGTCCCTTCTGAAGCGTCGCGACCGCATCGTGGAACGCGCCGAGCAGTTGGTCCGCGAGCGGGGAGAGTCTGCCGTTCTCTATCCCTGAACGAGTCGACCTGTTTGTGGTGACATTGCACCAAGGTGGCTCGCCGAGCATTGGTCGGTCATCTCGGCCCTCCGGAGAAAGCCGGGCGCAATGATAGTTGCCTCGCGCCGTCAAGTTGGTACCTCGGTCCGGTTGGCCCCGCGAACGTGAGTCCTGTCGAGCCATAGTGTTTCCAAAAACGCATCTTCCGGATGAAGGCCGCCGCGGCGCACGCTCGTCAGGTCGTAACGATAGTCGCACCGGCCATCTCGAAACGGGCGAAGTCCGAGGGATTTGCCGTGGCCAGGGCGGCACCTGAGCGCAGCGCGGCAGCCGCGATCATGCAATCGGTCAGCGAGCCGCGTCTGTGCCCGGACTCGTTGAAGAGTCGTGCCGCCAAACTTGCGTCAGCTTCAAGAAACGAGACTCGCTCCGATAGGATGGTCGACGCGAACTCCGCCTCGTGCTCCCCGATGGGGCCACAGAGAAACTCGCACCAGGCGATGGTGCTCATACTCAATGTCTCCCCCGCTTTCAGCCAGTCACGGAGCTTGCGATCCTGAGGGGAACCGCGAACGAGCGATCGGAATATCTACGCGCTTCGTCCCGACGACGAGGAGCCCCGAGCCCTCATCGCCACGAGCGCCGCGGAGCATAGCCCGGCCATCTCTCCCGACGGACGTTGGATCGCCTATGTCTCGGACGAGACAGGGCAGCTCGAGGTCTATGTCGTCCGATTCCCGGAGGGCGACCGCCGCAGGCCCATCACGGCGAACGGGGGGCAGCGCGCCGCTGTGGAGCCGGGACGGGTAGAGTATGTACTGAGGTCAAGAGGAATGGATAAGATCATTGGGGTCACGGAGCTCCAGCGCAAGTTCAGGACCGTTCTCGACAAGGTCGTAAACGAGGGAACCGCCTACATACTCACCCGAGGCAGCCGCCCCGAGGTCGTCATGATTCCATATGAGCAGTATCAGAAGTTCGTGCAGATGGACGAGGCGGAAGTCCTCGCCCGCTTCGATAAGCTGCGCCGGCGTATGGTAGAGGTGAACGCCCGCTACTCGGAGGAGGAGGTGGAGAAGGACGTTCGGGATGCGAAAGCCACCGTCCGTTCGCGGAAGCACTAGCCTCTCATGCGGGCCGTCATCGATACGAACATCTTCATCCGGGCCCTCATCAAACCATCGGGTAGCGTGGGGCCGGTGCTCGACCGGCTCGCGGCGGGAGACTTCACGGCCATCTACTCGGAACCTCTCCTGGAAGAGTTGCTCGCCACGCTCGCCTTGCCCCGCATTCGCAAGAAGTACCGCTTGAGCGACGTTGACATAGCCGATTTGCTTGCTTTGCTCGCCTTGCGGGAGCTCGTCGAGCCCGGGCGCAATGTAAAGGTCTGCCGGGATCCGGACGATGACATGTTCATCGAAGCCGCCCTGGAAGGGAAAGCGGCGTGGGTCGTGACCGGCGATGAAGACCTGCTGAGCTTGAAGAAGTTCGAAAGCATCCGTTTCGTGACGCCCCGGCGCTTTCTCGACTCTTTCTGATCAAGCGCGACTCACAAGCTAGTCTTCCCGAGCACTGAGGCATCCCAAGCCCATGGTCGCTTGACTTTTCAGCCTGTGCACGGATATTTTCACGCCCAAGGGCCAGTCATGTCTCTCACCGTCGGCGAGAAGCTGGGATCCTACGAGATCCTTGCTCCGCTCGGGGCCGGGGGGATGGGGCAAGTCTACCGCGCCCGGGACGCCAAGCTCGGGCGTGAGGTCGCCATCAAAGTTCTTCCCGAAGAGTTCACGCAGCATCCGCAAAAGCTGGCGCGGTTCCAACGGGAAGCGAGACTCCTCGCCACGCTGAACCATCCGGGCATCGCCACACTTTATGGAGTCGAGGAGTGGAGCCCTCGGCCCGGCGGCCCTGACAGACGACAACCCTTCCTGGTGATGGAGCTCGTCGAAGGCGAGACCCTCGCCGAGCGGATCGCTCGCGGTCCTCTTCCCGTGACCGAGGCGCTCACGATCTCTCAACAGATCGCCGAGGCGCTGGAAGCCGCGCATGAAAAGGGAGTCATCCACCGAGACCTGAAACCGGCCAACATCAAGGTGGATCCCGAAGGTCACGTGAAGGTTCTCGACTTCGGCCTGGCCAAGCTCGCCGAGGCCGAAGGGGATTCTTCAGGCGAAGCCGGGTCGCTCTCTCCCACGCTGAGCCGAGAGGCCACCCGAGCGGGCGTCATTCTCGGCACCGCGGCCTACATGAGCCCGGAGCAGGCGAAGGGCAAGGCAATCGACAAACGAACCGACATCTTCTCTTTCGGCATCGTGCTGTACGAGATGTTGACGGGGAGGAGGGCGTTTTCCGGAGAAGACGTCTCGGATGTGTTGGCCTCGATCCTCAAGACCGAGCCCGATTGGAAGGTGATTCCATCCGATCTCGATCCACGGGTCCAGAACCTCTTACGCCGCTGTCTCAGGAAAGACCGCAAGAATCGTCTCCAGGCCATCGGCGACGTCCGTGTGGAAATCGAGGACATCCTCGCGAATCCGCTCGACGAAAGCAGGACCCCCACTGCCGTTGTGCCCGAGCGCGCTTCCATTTGGCGAGCAGCCCTTCTCGCCGCCGTGGGAACCGCCGCTGTCGCGAGCCTGGGATGGTGGCTCGCCGGCTCGGGCGGTGTGGAACCGCGGCCGGTGCGTCGCTTCCCGATCACGCTTCCCGCGTCGATGGAGCTGCCGCCGAACAGCGGTACCCTCGTGGCGATCTCGCCGGATGGGCAGACGCTCGTCTATCGCGTGCGGGAGGACGGCGTTCCCCGCCTGTACAGGCGCAGCCTGGATCA
>Ga0302046_10002014_pt1 | contig 19054 bp, 16 predicted proteins | sample RVTome_11_FD_200261 | JGI IMG/M metagenome (GOLD analysis project Ga0302046, IMG submission 200261) | Soil microbial communities from uranium-contaminated site in the Upper Colorado River Basin, Wyoming, United States - RVT147D111 (version 2) ...
GCATGAGCGGGTACTCGTCCACGATCCCGTACCGAGCCTGATTCAGGCACATGAGCGGGGCCTTGAGTCCTTCTGCCTCCGCCAGGAGGTTCGCCTCCGGGATCAGACAATCGTCAAAGGTGAGTTCGGAGGTGACGGAGGCGCGGAACGAGAACTTCCCCTCCATCTCCGAGGTCTGGAACCCCGGCGTTCCCTTCTCCACCAAGAAACCATGTACCTGGCCGTCGAGCTTGGCCCAGATCACCGCGACATCGGCTAACGTCCCGTTGGTGATCCACCGCTATGGCCCCGTTGAGCAGGAAGCCATCTCGCACCCTGATCGCCCGGGTCGTCATGCCGCCTGGGTCGGAGCCGTGGTCAGGTTCGGTGAGGCCAAAACAGCCGATCGCCTCGCCACGGGCCAACGCCGGGAGCCAGCGGTCCCGCTGCGCCTCGCTGCCAAAGGTTTGGATCGGGTACATGACCAGGGCGCCCTGGACCGAGGCGCAGCTTCGAATCGCCGAGTCGCCCCACTCCAGCTCCTGCATGATGAGGCCGCAGGCGACGTTGCTCACACCGCCGCAGCCATACCCCTTCAGGTTGGCGCCGAAGAACCCCATCGCTCCCATCTTCGAAATCAGATCGGTTGGGAAGGTGCCGGCGCGGTGATGCGCCCTGATGATGGGGAGAACCTGATCGTCCACGAAGGCGCGCGCCGTGTCCCGCATCAGCCGCTCCTGCTCGGTGAACAGCTCCTCGACCTCGAAATAGTCCACGCCCCGAAACTTTTCCATGGCTGGATCTCCACCAACGCGGAGGCCTGATGACGGATGAGCCCGCGTTAGGATCGTTAGCACGGCATGCGTGAGACTGTCAAGCGGAATTGTCCTTTGGTTAACGGAGGCGCTGACGGCCGCTCACGGCTTATCTGTAAGGGTCGAAAGGCTCGACTATTGATTGTTGACACGAGAGATGATTCCTTGGTAGCGTTGCGCCGGCTATCGACGTAGGATGCATGCCCTTTCCGTGTTCCGGCCGGACGCCAATGGCAGTTTCTTTTGGTGGGACGTGGTTTGATCGGGGTGCCGCTGGCATGATCGGCGGCGGAACGAAGGACACCTCCTCCCCAGAACTGGTGGCTCCACCAGATGACTAGGCAACGACTCTTGGTGCTTGGCTTCGACGCGATGGACGTGGAACTCGTCCGGCGCTGGGCGGCTGCCGGATACCTGCCGACGTTTCGGCGGCTGTTCGAGTCCGCCGCCTGGACCGAGTATTGCCATTCCCCCGAGATCACGAGTGGCTCGGTTTTTGCCAGCATCCACACCGGCCTGGGGCCTTTACGACATGATGGCCAGGAATATCTGCGGTTGCGGAAGGGTTCATACCGCCTCCGTTTTGGCAGAGCTGCCGACATCAAAGGTGATCCGTTCTGGGAATGGTTTGCTGAGGCTGGACGCCGGATTGTCCTCGCAGATGTGCCCTTCGCGATTCCAAGGCTGCGGTATGGGGGGAAACAATTCTCGGGCTGGGCCGTCCACGACTCCTGGCCCTGGAAAAAGACATCGGTGCCGAGGGGGTTGCTGGCCAGCCTGTCGGCTGAATTCGGCGCCCATCCGGTCCCGTATTGTCACAATTACACAACGGAGACCGACTCTCTTCTGAGGTTTAGATCCGGCCTGCTCACGGGAATCGAACGCCGCACGGCGATCCTGAAGTCGCTGGTTGTCAGCCCGGACTGGGACCTCCTCTACGGTGCCTATTCGGAACCTCACTGCGCCGGACATCTGATGTGGCACCTCGAAGATGACACGCATCCGCGGCACAGTCGAGAACAGCTTGCCACGGTTGGCCACGCCTTACGCGATGTTTACGCGGCCATCGACCGTGGACTTGAGGAAATATTGACGTGCGCGGGCACTGACACGATGTGTGTTGCCTTCTTGCCCCAGGGGATGGGACCTAATTATCAGGCGGTCCACTTGTTCCCGGAGTTTATTGATCGCTTCAACCGCCGGTGGGCAGGCCAAACGCCACTGACTGACGGAGCCGCCCGTCAAGGTAGAGGCTCCGGGCTCGACCGCTTTTGGCAGGCATCCGTCCACAAGATTCCCGTCGCATGGCGGCAACGGGTGCGAGAAGGTCTACCCATGTCGCTGCGGACATGGATCTATATGAGGCGCATCGAGCGCTTCCGGCACTGGTCACGGATGCCGGCGTTTCCTGTACCTACAGATGTACTATCGGCTCTGCGGGTGAACCTGGCAGGGCGAGATCCCAAGGGGAGGATTTCCGCTGGAGAAGAATACCGCCGGTTTCTTGATGCCTTGATTGCAGAGCTTGCCGAGCTCACGAATGGGGATACGGGTGAACCGGTCGTGGAGCGAGTCTTCCGGGCAGATCAGCAGCTCGATCCAGTCACGATGGGATCCGGCCCGGACTTGATGGTGTGGTGGAACAACTCGGCCCCCATCCGGAAGCTCCGCTCGCCCATGGTCGGAATCATTGAGGGGGAGTGCCAGGACGTGCGGACCGGCGAACACGTCATGCGGGGAATGTTCTTGGTTTCGCACCCCCGGGCGAAGCCAGGACACCATTGCATTGAGGGAATGAGTGCCATGGATATTCCCGCCACACTGTGCGATCTCGCTGGCATACAACCGGGGATCGCGTTCGATGGCACCAGTCGTCGCCGAGACTTCCTGACTGAATAGAAGGAGGTAGAGCTCTGGGCGCTCTCACTGTCAAGAATGTCAAGGGCCAGTCTCCGCGGACTTCTGTCATCATCACCTTGTACAATTATGCCGAGTATCTGCCTGCCTCGATCGAAAGCGTTCTGGCTCAGACCGACCGGGATTTCGAACTGCTGATCGTCGATGACGGATCAACCGACGGCAGCCTCGCGGTCGCTCGATCATATTCGGACCCGCGTGTCCGCGTGCTCGTCGAGCCGCACCGAGGCATTGGCCCAACACACAATATCGGTATGCAGGCAGCGCGAGGCCGCTACATTGCCTTCCTTGATGCCGACGATGTGTGGGTTCCTAAGAAGCTTGCGATGCAATCTGAGCTGCTCGATCGCCGGGCTGACATCGGGCTCGTGTACACGCGTTTCGGGGTGATCGATGCCGATCGCCGCGTGCTATCATCAGGCCGCAGCTTCTTTGGAGCGAAGCCCTCAGGAACTATCTTCCGAGACCTGCTTAAGGGCAACGTCATCGGCACAATGTCATCGATCTGCTTCCGCCGTGACCTTGTAGAAGATCAGCAGCTCCGTTTCGATGACACTGAAACCTATTCGGACGACTGGCACTTTTACCTTCGCGTCGCGGCGCGCACGCGCGTCCACTACCTGCCGCGCACGCTTGCATATCACCGACAGCATGCGCGTAACACGAGTGGCCATGTTCCAACGCTCATGGCTCAGACCCTGCGCACGGGACGGTTTGGACTTGACCTTGCGCGACAACAGCTTGGGTTCGCTGAGCCTGAGCTACGGCGGATTGAGCGTCGCGTGCTTGCCTACGCCGAGGCGCTTGCCGGGCGGGAGTATCTGAAGGCAGGCAACCGGGCGTTGGCGCGTGCACATGCCGCGCGGTCACTGGCCCTTCAGCCTTGGAACATACGGGAGACCGCGCTCTATCTGCTTGCGTCTATAGGTTGGGTGCCACGGGTTGTGACGCGACACTTCAAGTAATCGATCGGTTGAACAGATGATCAATCTTGGGATTATCGGCTGTGGATGGGTCACTGAGACCGTGCACCTGCCTGTGCTGCGACAGTTGGACGGTGTTCGCCTGCACTCGGCGTGCGACACGCGTGATGGTCGGCTGCGGCTTGTGGAACGGGGGTTCGGAATCTCCCGCCTGTATAGCGACTGGACGAGGCTGATTGCCGATCCGGACCTCGACGCGGTCCTGATCGCCACGCCGGCCGACAGTCACCCGCTGCTGGCCAGCGCCGCTCTTGCCGCCGGCAAGCATGTGTTGGTCGAAAAGCCGCTTGCCTTGACCGTCGCGGATGCAGAGTCGCTGGCGAAGCAGGCACGGACCGCCAACGTGGCGAGCATGGTCGGCCTCAACTTCCGCTTTCACCCGCTGGCCCGGGCGCTTAAAGCGACCATCGAGCGCGGCGCGATCGGACGGCCGTTGGCGGTCTTTACAACCCAGATGAGCGGCCAAGGCCAGCGTGTGTGCGTGACCGGGTATGAGACTTCCCCGCAACGCGGTGGCGGGGTGTTTCACGATAAGGCTGTTCATGTCCTCGATCTCTTGCGCTTTCTGTTTGACTGTGAGGTGGAAAGCGGAAGGGCAACTGCCCGCTCTGAGATGCACCAGCACGACTCCGCAGCGGTTGAAATGGTATTGGCAAACGGCGTCCAGGTTGTTGGGTACTTCAGCGACCGCGCAATCGCTGACGTGACTTGCCTCGTTATCGGAGATGAAGGGAAAGCGGCAATCAACTTTACGCGGCCGGCAGGGGTCGCGCTCTACCGGCGAGAATTCAGCCGGAGTCGCCGAGCCAAGATCTGGGCCTACATGCGCCAGGCGCCTCGGCTCGCCAGTGCGATCCGCCTTTCGACGCCCGCCGGACGGTTGAGCTCCTATCGAGGCGAGTGGGAACACTTCCTTGCCTGTATCACGTCCGGGAGCCGACCTGTGCCGAACTTTGACGACGGCCTGGCGGTGACCCGTACGGTGGCCCAACTGATCGCTTCGCTTGACACTGCCCACGACGATTGCGCGGACGCGTCCCGGCTGGACCTGGAAGGAGAAGCCGGACGCAGTGTCGGGTGATACCTCCCCGCGTCAGTTTCATTGTGATCACCCATACGAGAGCCGAGTGGCTCCCGGGCGCGCTGGAGTCGATCAGGCGGCAGACAATCGACAGCCGCGAGATCGTCGTTGTGGTGAACGGACCGGACCAGGGAACCGAGCAGGTACTTCTGGCTCACCGCGGTGAGATCCGCACCACCACCCTGGACCGCAACCGTGGGGTCGGCGCAGGGCGGAATGCCGGGATTGCCCTGGCGCGGGGCGAGATCCTCTTCTTTCTAGACGATGACGCGGAACTCCGCGACCCGGATACCGCGATGCGACTGCTCACGCACTTTGAGCGCGACCCCGAGCTGGGTGTCGTTGGCTTTCTGGTGATTGACGCTGCCACGGGGGCGATCGAGAGTCGCTGCCTTCCGTTTCGGAACAAGCGGGTGCCCCAGGGACCCACAACGGCATGCTATTTCGCCGGGGGGGCATGCGCGATACGACGCCGCGTGTTCGACCGCGTCGGGCTCTTTGACGAGTCGCTGTTCTACGGGGGCGAGGAGCCTGACCTCTCCTATCGGCTGCTCGAAGCCGGCTTCCGCATCCTCTTTGATCCTTCGGTGGCGATGCTACATTACGCTGTCGGCGGCCGGAGCGAGTCCTTCGCTCTGTACTTCTTCGCCCGCAATCGCCCGTGGGTTGCACTGCGGCACTTGCCGCTGCTGTGTTGTGTGACTCACATTATCGGCTGGTGGGCTTGGGGCCTTGCCAATGGATTCCGGCAGCGGACGATGGCCGCTGCCCTGAGAGGAATACGCGACTGCGTGATCGGAATGCCGGCCATTTGGCGGGAGCGACGGCCGATCTCAAATCCGACCAGGCGGCTCATCGCGCGCAACAGCGGTCGGTTGTGATACTAGTGCTCCTCGCGGGGTCTCTCCAAATTGGCGAACGACCTCCTGGATCCGGCGCATGAATCGCCCCGTTGAGAATAACTCCTTCCTCGACGCGAGATGCGTGCGGAGGGAGCGCTGCGCGTCCGGATCGCTCATCACCAGGGTAATCTTTGCGGCCGCCTCTTCGGCTGCCCCGTACAGCAATCGCTCGTCTCCATCCACGATCTCCACCTGTCCCCCGCCGCGGGGGACGAAGACGAGACAGCCTGCCCACACCAACTCGGCCACCGCGATGCCGAAGTGCTCTTCCGCCATTCCGTGTATACCGTACCGATGCATTGACACCAGTCGGACCAGTTCCTCCCGCGACAAATCCTGTTCAAGGAAGACCCAGGATGCGTTCTCCTGCACCCGCCGGAGTATTCGCTTATAATATCGGCGATCATCAGCGCTGCCGACGATGTGGAGATGGATATCCCAGCCCCTCAACCTCACCGCCGTAAGGATGTCGATCACTTCTTCCAGCCCTTTCTCGGGGACAATGCGACCGATACAGACAAAGCCGTTTTCACGGTCCTCCCAAGGAACCTCGGGAAACATCCCGAGGACCGGCGGGTACAGGGTCGTCGCCTCGATTCCGTGGCGTTCCCTCACCTTGGTCGCGGTCCAGTCGGAATTCACGAGCGTGAGGTTCTGTTTCATCCGCTCAAAGGAAAACCCCGAGATCCGCCGGCAGAGATGATAGTAGGCGGTCATCAGCGCCCGCGAGAAGGGGTCCCGGGGAAGGTCTCCGTTCTGATGAGACTGATAGGCCCTCGGGAAATGAATGTACTGGATCCCCCTGCAGCCGAAATCGGCCTCGTTGTTGGCGGTGATGATGACGTCGCAATCATCCTTGTTCCTCTTGCACAGACGCAACAGAAGGCTGGTCTTCAGCTTGCCCATCAGGCGGGGAAGACGGTCCATCAGGGAGCGCAGGATCGGATCGACCCGGCGCACCGTGAACTCCGGCGTGCGGAGCGACGTGCCGTAGAAGCGATTGATCGAGGAGACGTCGATGGGCGTCCAGGTCAGCACGGAGACCGCGTGTTCCCCTTTCAGCGCCTCGATGATCCAGGCAGCAACCCCATTCGCTCCGCCCGGGGGTTGCAAGGACGGTTGGACCAGCAAGACCTTCTTCATGGGAGGAATCCGTGGTATCGTAGCATGCCGATGTTCACGATAGACGGTGGGGATGTCACAGGGAAGGTGAAACGAGACCCCATGAGGGACGCACCCGGCCGAGTCACCTCTACACTCTATCAAGGAACGGGAGATTCGACAACCACTGAACCGATTCCGGGGCGCAGGATCTCATCTCGGTAGGCCCCGCCACATAACCAACGATCCTGCTTGAGTTCGCCCATCTGCTCAATGGCACAGACTCGACTTCTGGTACTCGGATACGAATCGATGGACATTGAGCTCGTCCGCCGCTGGGCGGAGGCGGGATACCTGCCCACGTTCCGGCGGCTGTTCGGGTCCTCCGCCTGGACCCACTACGTCGATCCGTCGGAGCACTTGACCGGGACGATATGGGCAAGCATCAATAGCGGCCTTCATGCTCTCCAACACGACTTTTTCTTCTTTAGAAGATTCTGTGAAGGTTCGTACCGAATGCGCTTGGCCAGGGCCGAGGATATGAAAGCAGATCCATTCTGGAAGTGGTTTGCGCAGTCGGGTCGGCGCATCGTTCTCGGAGATGTGACGCACGCGGTTCCGAAGCCGGAGTATGGGGGAAAACAGTTCTCGGGGTGGGGCTCGCACGACGTGCCGTTGAAACGGTCATCGGTGCCGAATGGGTTGCTGAGGGACCTGTCGGCTCGATTCGGGACCCATCCGATTCCCCGCTGCCACAACTACTCAATGGAGACCGACTCCCTCATCGCGTTCGGATCTGGGCTCCTGACGGGAATCGAGCGCCGCACGGCGATCTTCAAGTCGCTGCTGCTGTGCCGCGACTGGGATCTCTTCTACGGGGTGTACTCCGAGCCGCATTGCGCCGGGCATCTGCTCTGGCACCTCGAGGACGACATGCACCCCCAGCACAATCCCGACCAGCTCGCCACGGTCGGCCATGCCTTGCGTGACGTGTACGAGGCGATCGACCGTGCATTGGCGGAACTGCTCGCCTGCGCGGATGCCGATACCATTTGTGCGGTATTCTTCTCGCATGGGATGGGCCCCAATTACGAGGCGGACCATCTGTTCCCGAGGTTCGTCGGCCGATTCAATCGTTGGTGGGAGGGGAAGGGCCCGGATCCGGGGGGCCCGGACGCGCACTGCGGGTGGGTTGACTCCGCGTGGCGGAATTCCATCGGCAGAATCCCCGAGTCATGTCGGATGCGGGTGAAACGGCGGCTCCCGGTTTCACTGCGGGCCTGGATTAGCACGATGCGAGAGCAGAACGCCAGACAATGGTCACGGATGCCGGCCTTCCCGCTTCCCCTTGACGCCATCTCCTCGCTCCGGGTGAACCTGGCAGGCCGGGAGCCTCGGGGGCGGATTCGGCCCGGCGAAGAGTACCGCCGATACCTCGATGCGCTCGTGTCGGAGCTGTCGCGACTGACGAATGCCGACACCGGAGAGCCGGTCGTGGAGCGGATCTTCCGGGTGGATCGATCAACCGACCCCCTCACGATGGGCTCCGGGCCGGACCTGCTGGTCTGGTGGAGCAAGGAGCGTCCCATTCGGGCGATCCGATCAGCGACGCTTGGCACACTGTCGGGCGAGTTCATTTATGATCACAGCGGCGAACATGTCACGCGGGGCATGCTTCTGATCTCACATCCCGGAGCGAAGCCCGGGTGTCACCCTATCGAGGGCATGAGCGGGGTGGACATCGCAGCCACGTTGTGTGGCCTCGCCGGCATACAGCCCGGAAGTCATCTCGACGGAACCAGTCGCGTGCGGGACCTCATCGTAGGATAGGGCATGCCCGGCAGGCACGTTGTCAAGCCACACCTCAACTGGATGCGGAATGGCTGAGAGGCGACTTCTCGTCATCGGCTTCGACTCAATGGACGTGGAACTCGTCCGGCGCTGGGCGTCGGCGGGATACCTGCCGACGTTTCGGCGGCTGTTCGAGTCCTCGGCCTGGACCCAGTATGTTCATCCTCCCGAGATCACAAGCGGCTCGGTCTTTCCCAGCCTCCATACCGGCCTTCGCCCCTTGCGGCACGACGGCCAAGAATACCTGCGGCTGCGGGAAGGTTCGTACCGACTTCGTCATGGCAGCGCTGCCGACATCAAGGGCGATCCGTTCTGGGCATGGTTTGTCCAGGCAGGTCGCCGGATCGTCCTTGCCGACGTACCCTTCACCATTCCGAAGCCGGAGTATGGAGGGAAGCAGTTTTTGGGCTGGATGGTCCACGATTCGTGGCCCTGGAAAACGACGTCGGTGCCGAGCGGGTTGCTGTCTGGCCTGTCGGCTCAATTCGGCGCCCATCCGGTTCCACACTGCTATAACTACTCGACGAAAAGTGAGTCCCTCCTCCGATTCAGGTCGGGACTGCTCACGGGGATCGAGCGGCGCACGGCGATCCTGAAGTCGCTGATTACTGGGTCCGAGTGGGACCTCTTCTATGGTGTGTTCTCCGAGGCCCACTGTGCCGGTCACCTGATGTGGCATCTCGAAGACGAGACGCACCCTCGACACAATCGAGAACAGCTCGCACAGGTCGGCCATGCCCTACGCGACGTGTACGCGGCCATCGACAAAGCGCTTGGGGAACTGCTTGCGTGCGCGGGCACCGACACGATAGGTGTGGTTTTCTTCTCCCAGGGGATGGGGCCCAATTATCATGGGCTGCACCTGTTCCAAGAGGTCGTTGATCGGTTCAATCGCCGATGGGGCGGCGAAACGCCACCGACCGATGGAGCCACCGGCCAAACGAGAGGCGCCGGGCTCGACGCCCTTTGGAAGGCCTCGGTCCAGAAGGTTCCCGATCTGTGGCGGAAACGGGTGCGAGAACGCCTGCCCCTTTCGCTGCGGGCGTGGCTCTATATGAGGCGCCTGGATCACTCCCGGCAATGGTCACGGATGCTCGCTTTCCCGCTGCCCAATGATGGCTTCTCCGTTTTGCGGGTGAACCTCGCAGGGCGAGATCCGAAGGGGCGGGTTCGCGCGGGGGCGGAATACACCCGACTTCTCGATGCGTTCACGGCAGAACTTTCTCAACTCACGAATGTTGACACAGGGAGGCCGGCGGTGGAGCGAATCTTCCGCGCGGATCAACAGGTTGACCCGATGACGATGGGATCGTTCCCCGACCTGTTTGTCTGGTGGAGTAAGTCAAACCCCATCCGGGGGGTTCGATCCTCGACTCTTGGCGTGATCTCAGGCGACTTCACCGAGGTGCGTACCGGCGAACACGTCATGCAAGGAATGTTTCTCCTGTCTCATCCGCGGGCAGGGGGCGGACAGCGGACCATCCCTGACATGCACGTGGTTGACATCCCCGTTACATTGTGCGAGCTCGCCGGCGTACCATCCGGGGTCCAGTTCGAAGGCGTCAGTCGTCGATCCGACTTCCTGAACGAGTAGCTCTCGCGGCTGCCAGGGGATTCCCTGCCCCCGATACGGTACGGTAAGTCACGCTCAAATCTGCCCTGGTGTCACGGCCGGAGAGATGCGACCTTCATCGCTGTTTCCAACGCTTGGGAATCGACTCCTAGTCCTTGGATTCGACGCCATGGACGTTGAGCTCGTCCGCCGCTGGGCGGCTGCTGGGTATCTGCCGACCTTCCGTCGTCTGCTCGAGTCCGCCGCCTGGACCGATTACCTCAATCCCCCGGAGCACACAAGCGGAAATCTCTGGCCGAGCATTCATTCCGGCGTGGGGCCGCTACGCCATGATTTCGACTATGCCGTGATGTTCTGCCCGGACTCCTACCGAACGCGGATGGGCGCGGCGGGCGACCTGAACGTTGAGCCGTTCTGGAAATGGTTCGCTCACTCGGGCCGCCGCATCGTGGTGGTAGATGCGCCGTTGACAATCCCGGACCCGGAGTGTGGCGGGAAACAAGTCTGGGGGTGGGGAGTGCATACCTCGCCGTGGCACGGCTCGTCCGTGCCGCGCGGCCTGCTCTCCGAGCTCGTGACACAATTCGGTCCGCATCCAGCCCCGGACTGTCACAACTATTCTACCCGCACCGAATCCCTCCTCCGATTCAGATCGGGGCTGCTCAAGGGGATTGAGCGCCGCACGGCGATCCTGAAGTCGCTGATTGCCGCGCGCGACTGGGATCTCTTCTATGGCGTCTACACCGAGGCCCACTGCGCCGGACACCTTATGTGGCACCTTGAAGACGAATCGCATCCCCAGCACACCCAGGAGCAGCTCGCTATCGTCGGCCATGCCCTACGCGAGATCTACGCTTCCCTCGATGCCGCCCTCGCGGAATTACTGGCTTACGAGGACCCCCACACCACATCCGTCGTCTTTCTCCCGGATGGGATGGGGCCCAACTACCACGGCGCACACCTTTTCCAGACGTTCCTCGAGCGATTCAACCAGCGCTGGGGAGAGAACGCTGCCTCGGGAGCGAGTAGGCCCAGCCAAAACAGTCCCTTTGATGCGCTGTGGAAGGCGTCTGTGGGCGTAATGCCGGCCGGGTTTCGAGCTCGCGTGAAGCTACTTCTGCCGTCCGGGTTAAGGAGGTGGGTCGCGACGCAGCGCAGACTGAACCCCGGGAAGCTGTCGCGCTTGCCTGCGTTCTGGCTTCCGCAGGACGGGATCTCTTTGGTGCGGGTCAACCTGCTCGGCCGTGAGATGAAGGGAAGGATCCGCCCCGATGAGGAATACCGGCGGTACATCGATGCCTTGACGACGGAGCTGTTGCAGGCCGCAAACGCCGAGAACGGGCAACCCGCCGTGGAGCGGATCTTTCGGGCCGATCAACAAGTTGATCCGATGACGATCGGTTCGGGGCCGGATCTCATCGCGTGGTGGAGCAAGTCGGCTCCGATCCGAGCGATCCGGACCGCGACGCTCGGCACGATTTCAGGCGAATTTGCCGAGATTCCAACCGGCGAGCATGTCATGCGAGGCATGCTGGCACTGTGCCATCCGTTGATACAGGGCGGACGCCGAACGATTCCCGGCGCGAGCGCGTTGGACATCCCCGCCACACTCTGTGAACTTGCTGGCATCCAGCCTGGCACCGCGCTGGACGGTGCCAGTCGTTGCAGGGACTTGGCGCCCTCGATAGGGCAGGGATGAGCCAGACCACTTCGAACTCCTGAAACAGTGGGGCAGATGGCGATCGGCATGCACCCGGCAGCCGCCTCGGCGTGTCAGACTCCGCGCACGACCGTGATCATTGCCTCGTTCAATTATGCGGAGTACCTGCGACAGGCGATCGACAGCGTCCTGGCCCAGACCGACCGTGATTTCGAGCTGCTGATCGTCGATGACGGCTCCACCGACGGCAGCCTCGCGATCGCTCGCTCGTATTCGGATTCCGATCCGCGCGTCCGCGTCCTCGTCCAGCCGCACAGCGGCTCTGGCGCCGCTCGCAACGCCGGCATGCAGGAGGCCCGCGGCCGCTACATCGCCTTTCTCGATGCCGACGATATCTGGGTTCGCGACAAGCTCGCCGCGCAGTGCGAACTGCTCGATCGCCGGCCGGGCACCGGCTTGGTCTATACGCGGTTCGGTGTGATCGATGCGGACGGCCGCGTCACGTCACGAGGGTATAGCTGGCTTACAGCGAAACCCTCAGGCGCGATTCTCCGGCATTTGCTTGAGGGCAACGTGATCGGCACGCCGTCATCGATCTGTTTTCGCCGCGATCTCGTCGAGAATGAGATGATACGCTTTGATGACACTCAGCTTCATTCGGATGACTGGCATTTTTATTTCCTTGTGGCGCCGCGCACTCGCGTCCACTATCTTCCTAGTACGCTTGCCTACCACCGCCAGCATGCGCGGAACAGGTGTGGCGATGTCCCGACCATGCTTGCCGAAGCCATGTGGACAGGCCGTTTCGGGCTCCGCCAGGCTCGCGAGCACCTGAACTTGTCCGAGCCTGAGCTGCGCCGTATCGAGCGCCGTATGCTTGCCTACGTCGAGGCGCTCGCCGCCCGAGGTTGCTTGAAGTCAGGCAACCGGGCGCTGGCGCGCGCACATGCCGCGCGGTCACTGGCGCATCGCCCTTTGGCACCAGGGGAGGCTTTGCTCTATCTGATGGCTTCAGTAGGCTGGGTGCCGGGGGCCATTACGCGGCGCTTAAAGTGATCGATTGAGAGAGAAGACGGTCAACCTCGGGATTATCGGCTGCGGATGGGTCACCGAGACCCTGCATCTGCCTGTCGTGCGACAGTTGAGTGCCGTTTGCCTGCACTCGGCGTGCGACACGCGGGATGAGCGACTGCGGCTCGTGGAACGGAGGTTCGGAGTCCCACGACTTTATAGCGACTGGACCGACCTGGTGATCGATCCGAACCTCGACGCGGCGCTGATCGCGACGCCGGGCGACAGCCACCTGTCGATTGCTACCGCCGCTCTGGCTGCCGGCAAGCATGTGTTGGTCGAGAAGCCGCTTGCCTTGACCGTCGCCGACGCAGAGGCGCTGGCCAAGCAGGCACGGACCGCACAGGTAGTAAGCATGGTCGGCCTCAACTTCCGCTTCCACCCGCTGGCCCGGGAGCTCAAAGCGGCGATCAAGCGCGGCGCGGTCGGGCGGCCTTTGGCGGTCTTTGTTACCTTGATGAGCGGTCGAAGCCAGCGTGTTAGCGTCACGGGGTACGAGACCTCTCCCCTGCGAGGCGGCGGGGTGTTTCGCAATAAGGCTGTTCATGTCCTTGATCTCTTGCGCTTTCTGTTTGGCTGTGAGGTGGTGAGCGGCCGGGCCGCGGCCCGCTCAGAGAGGCACGAGCATGACTCCGCGGCGGTTGAAATGGTCCTGGCAAACGACGTGCAGGTTGTCGGCTATTTCAGCGACAACGCCAACGCTGACATGACCTGCCTCGTTATCGGAGATGAAGGGAAGGCGGCGGTCAATTTCACCCGGCCAGCGGGAATTGCGTTGTACCGGACGGAGTTTAGCCGGAGTCGCCAGGCCAAGCTGTGGGCCTACATCCGGCAGGCTCGCAGACTCGCCAGCGCGATCCGCCTTGGGACGCCCGCCGGTCGCCTGAGCTCGTATCGAAATCGGTGGCGGCACTTTCTGGCCTGCATCGAATCCGGCAGCCGACCCGAGGTCAACTTTGACGACGGCCTTGCGGTGACGCGCGCGGTGGCCCAGCTGATCGGCTCGCTCGGTAGTGGCGCCGACGATGGTTCCCGATCAAGCCATTCAGGTCTTGCAGGCGAATCTGGACACAACAGCACGTGACATCGCCGCGCGTCAGCTTCGTCGTTGTCACGCACGCCAGGCCCAGGTGGTTGTCCGGCGCGCTCGAGTCGATTCGCCCTCAGAGCATCGCCGATCGCGAAATCGTCGTTGTGGTGAACGGGCTGGATCCCGAGACGCAACAGCTTCTTCGAGCGCTCGGCTCTGAGGTGCGTGTAACCGTCCTGGACCGCAACTGCGGCGTCAGCGGAGGGCGGAACGCCGGCATTGCCCTGGCACGGGGCGAGATCCTGCTCTTCCTCGACGATGACGCGGAACTGAGAGACCGTGAGACAGCGGAGCGAGTGCTCACACACTTCGAGCGCGATGTCGATCTGGGCATCGTCGGCTTTCTGGTCATCGACGCTACGACGGGTGCAGCGGAGCGCCGCGTCGTTCCGTTCCGGGACAAGCGCTTGCCTCACGGAGTGACGGAAGCATCGTATTTCCCCGGAGGCGCGTGCGCGATTCGTCGTCGCGTCTTCGACAGCATCGGGCTGTATGACGCGTCGCTCTTCTATGCGGGCGAAGAGCTCGATCTCTCGTTACGCGCTCTGGATGCTGGCTTTCGGATCCTGTTTGATCCTTCGGTGACGGTGATGCACCATGGCGCGGAGGGAGTCGGCGCGTCTACCGCTCCCTACTTCTACGCCCGGAATCGCCCGTGGGTCGCGCTACGGCACTTACCGCTGCCCTGCTGCGTGACACACACTCTCGGCTGGTGGGCCTGGAGTCTCGCCAGGGGGGTGCGGGCGGGGGCAGTGGCCTCGGCCCTCTGCGGGATACGTGACTGCGTGGCCGGAATGCCGAGGATCTGGCGGGAGCGACGGCCGGTCTCGCGTCACACCCGCCGGTTTCTCGCCCGCAACGGCGGTCGGTTGTGGTATTAGTGCCCCTCCAACGTTGCCAGGTACGTCGCAGGGAGTGCCCCGGGGTGAAGCCTGGCCGCTAGGCGAAGTTGATTGGAGCGGCACTAGCACAATGCGCTTCGCAGGGTTATCATGCCAGGCGGATTTCATCGAGGTTGTGGAAGTGGTCCCATGGCACGCATCGTGATCGTCCACCATAGTTGGCGGCAGGAATTTCGGCCAGTGGAAATGTCCTCCATCGAAAGGCTGAAGGTCTCAGAGTCGCTGTCCAAGCTGGGCCACAGAGTTGACATTGCCACGAATGAGACGTTCAAGTGGTGGCAGTTGAGGAAGTTCCCAATTCAGATGAGCGACAACTTGCGGCGGGTGGGCCTGCGCGATCTTCGTTGGGCGGATTACGACGTCGTCATCACACTGAATCACGGGGGCTTTAACACATTGGAGAAATACCGAGGGACGGGGCACCCATTCATCATCTCGAAGCTGGGGTCGGTTGTTGCGCCCGAGGATAGGGATGGAATCCACTTCTACGGACAATACAGAGAAAAGCTATACTCAATACAGAAGAGGATCGACCGAATCAGCACCTATATCAGCGTTCTGAATCAACCGGCTAGAGAATTGTGGGAGGCGTGCTTCGGTCCGAAAACGAACATTCTCCTGGTCCCGGGAGCGGCCGATCGTCAGGTTCCAGCGCCTACGGCGGATCCTTTCCCCAAGAGCGACAAGATGAGATGTCTCTTCGCAGGGAACGTTTACGGCAAGGAAACACAGCCTGAAGCGAATAGGGTTCTCGTGGATAAGCTCAACCGTTTGGGGCGACTCCTTTCCGAAACAGAGATTCGCCTGCACATGCTGGGCTCTGGCGATGTGGGGTTGCTGGACCGGCGCCATGTGACTTACTTGGGGGTGGTGCCTTACGCACAGGCATGGGACTATTTGAATTTTGCCCACGTTGGCATTGTTGTCATGTCAGGCAACTACCTGCATAACAATGAAAGCACGAAGATCTATCATTACTTGAGGGTTGAACTGCCCGTGGTAAGCGAAGCCGGATTCCCGAATGACCACGTCGTTCGAGAGTCGAAATTGGGCTTCGTGGTAGAGAACGGCAATCTCGACCTGATGGCCGAAAAGATCCAGGAAGCTGTCCGCAAGGACTGGAACCGCGATTTCGCCGTTCAATATATTCTCGCCAACCATACATGGGACAAGCGGGTCGAGGTGTATGATGCCATGATCAGGAGACATTGCGAGTAGAGAGCCTCCCGGCCTCGGGCGTGGCTATCCAGTGAGAGGAGATCCGTTCTTGACCGCGCCGGTGTTGACCGTTCTCCTGCCCCTCAGACATTATCACAGCGTGTTCTTGAAAAAAGCCGTCGATTCCATCATCGGCCAGACCTGCCCTTACTGGAACATGTTGGTGATCGTCGATGGCGAGAATGTCTCAACCCCATTTTACCCTTCCTGTTCTACTACGCGTTCATCGGTCTTGAATACATTATCGAGAAGAGTCGGATCGTCATAGCACCTTTTGCCTCAAGTGTGATCTACGTTGGCGTTGGGGTGTACATCATCGGTTATCTGGGATCCGGAATGGCGTATATGCTCAGGCAGATTCCCGAAGAGCACAAATCTCCCTTCGGAGCACACCCCATTAAGTATTCATATAACTATGACACGCAGCGACTGGCGATGTGGCTGAAAGATCACTCTCCTCACGGTGCCAGCTATATTTGTCAGCACTCTTTGATCATGGATCTACTTACAGAGCGCAAATGCTACGAATTTCCATTTTCGCGGGACTTGAACAAATTGTTGGAGCTCCTCAGGAAAGAGCGCATCAGGTATCTGCTAATCGACAAGAAAAAACTAGAAGTCCAAAAATTCTTGCTTCCGGTAATATATGCGCATCCGAGTCAATTCAGTTTGATTAAGGACGAAAAGGCGGCAGCGCTCTATGAGTTCAATGTGGCCAATGCTTTCTCGGTGAGTGGGGCTCGCTAAATGAATATCCTTAGAGCCTATCGCTGCCTTTCCGTGGGTGTGGCGATATCCTGCGGAGAGGTCGAGGCGCAGTGATTGCATGCCCGGTGCTGAAGTCACGTGAAGAGGGCCAGCCGGGTTGACAACCGGTTGCGGGCAGTGATAGAAAGGTGGGGCTGTTGCGAGGTGTTGCCAGATGAAGTCCAACATCGCCATCGCTCAGGATGCGAAAAAGCGGCCGATCCTGGAGATCGCCGACGAGCTGGGCCTGCCGGGTGAGTCCGTTGAGCCCTACGGGCGCTTCAAGGCCAAGGTATCCCACCGCTTGCTTCCCACCCTCAAGGATCGTCCCACGGGCAAGCTGATCCTGGTGACCGCGATCACCCCAACGCCTGCCGGCGAGGGAAAGACAACGGTCACCGTCGGGCTCTCGCAGGCACTCCGGCAGCTTGGCAAACAGGCCATCGTTGCACTTCGGGAACCATCCATGGGCCCGGTGTTTGCCATGAAGGGCGGCGCAGCCGGGGGCGGCTATTCCCAGATCCTTCCGATGGAGGATATCAACCTGCACTTCACCGGCGATATCCACGCCGTCACCTCGGCCCACAATCTGCTCGCAGCCCTGATAGACAACCACATCTATCACTGGAACCACCTGAAGATCGACCCCCGCCGCATCCTCTGGCGACGGGTGGTAGACATCAACGACCGGGCGCTGCGGAATGTCATCCTGGGCTTGGGCGGCGCGCTGCAGGGGATCCCCAGGGAGACATGGTTCGATATCACCGCCGCCTCCGAGATCATGGCGATCCTCTGCCTCTCGGAAAGCATGAAGGAGCTGAAGGAGCGACTGGCAAGGATCCTCGTCGGCTACACCTACCAGGTGGAGCCGATCCGGGTGGGAGACGTCGGCTGTCAGGGCGCGATCGCCGTCTTGTTGAAGGACGCGCTCGATCCGAACCTGGTCCAGACGCTGGAGGGCGGGCCTGCCCTTGTCCACGGCGGTCCCTTCGGCAACATCGCGCATGGCTGCAACTCCGTCCTGGCAACCAAGATGGCCCTGAAACTGGGGGAGTACGCCGTCACCGAGGCCGGGTTCGGCTTTGACCTTGGCGGCGAGAAGTTCCTCGACATCAAGTGCCCCTACAGCGGCCTCAAGCCCGACGGGATCGTCCTGGTCGTCACGGTTCGGGCCCTCAAGATGCACGGCGGCGTATCTCTCAGCCAATTGAAGGTCCAGAATCCCGAGGCCGTCAGGAGGGGCCTGCCGAACCTGGAGCGGCATCTGGAAAGCGTGCGAAAGTTCAAGATCCCCTGCATCGTGGCCGTCAACCGGTTCACCTTTGACACCAAGGCGGAGCTGGAGGTGATTCTCAGGCGGTGCGAGGAGCTTGGGTTTGAGGCGGCCGTGGTGGACGTCTTCGCCCTCGGGGGCCGGGGCGGCATCGAGGTGGCGGAGCGCCTCATGAAGTTAACGGCCAACCAACCATCCGAGTACCGCCCGCTCTATGAGTGGAAGGAGAGCGTGAGAAGGAAGATCTTCTTGATCGCCTCGGAGATCTATGGGGCGAAAAAGGTCGAGTATACCGAGAGGGCGCTGACCCACCTGAAATGGATCGAGAAGCTGGGGCTCAATGAGCTGCCGATCTGCATGGCCAAGACTCAGAAGTCGCTCTCCGATGACCCGACCCTGTTGGGCCGCCCCGAGGGATTCACCATCACCGTCCGCGAGATCCGGATCTCTGCCGGTGCCGGCTTCCTGGTCCCGGTTACCGGCGATATCCTCACCATGCCAGGCCTCCCGCGCCAGCCTGCTGCCGACTCGATCGACATCGACGCCCGCGGCAAGATTAAGGGGCTGTTCTGAGCGCGTAGTGCCGGTCCAATTAACTTCGCCTAGCCGCGAGGCTTCACCCCAGGGCACTCCCTGCGACGTACCTGCCACCGTACGCCGGGTACCCGCGCAGTGGGTGGGGCCCCGGGGGACGCGCCTTGCCATGCTCGCTTCTGGGCCCGGCAAGAGTGACCCCCAATTGCACGGATAAGTAATCGCGTACACACTAGGATGAAAATCCTCTTCGCTGCTTCCGAGGCTGCGCCGTTCGCCAGGACCGGCGGGCTCGGTGACGTGGCTGGTGCCTTACCCAAGGCGCTTGCACGGCTCGGGCACGACGTCCGGCTGATC
>Ga0302046_10002015_pt1 | contig 19053 bp, 19 predicted proteins | sample RVTome_11_FD_200261 | JGI IMG/M metagenome (GOLD analysis project Ga0302046, IMG submission 200261) | Soil microbial communities from uranium-contaminated site in the Upper Colorado River Basin, Wyoming, United States - RVT147D111 (version 2) ...
GTCCGGATCCCGGGTGTCGACCTCGATATCGAAGACGTCGATGCCCGCGAAGCGCTTGAAGAGGACGCCCTTGCCCTCCATCACCGGCTTGGCGGCGAGCGCCCCGATGTCGCCGAGGCCGAGGACGGCCGTACCGTTGCTGATGACCGCGACGAGATTGCCCTTGGCCGTGTACTCGTAGACCTTGAGCGGCTCGCGGTGGATGACGCGGCAGGGTTCGGCGACCCCCGGAGAGTAGGCCAGGGCCAGGTCACTCTGGGTGGCCGTCGGCTTGGTGGGGACGACCTCGATCTTCCCGCGGGGCTCCCGCGAGTGGTAGAGCAGGGCTGCGTCTCGACTGACCATGGGCATGGGCGTAGTTTACGGGGCACGGACAGATGATCGTGACCCGTCAAGGCGACGGCCTCCGCCTCGTCACCCAGCCCGACCACGCTCGTCTGGCCGCCGAGGCGCTGGCGCTCTGGCGCACCGACAGCCTGCCGGACCATCCGCGGCGCCGCGACCTGCTCACCGCCGTGCGCGAGCACGACAACGGCTGGCGGGAGGCGGACGCCGCTCCGAGGCTCGATCCCTCGGGTCGGCCAATCGACTTCCGCGAGGTCGACGACGCGCTGCGGCGAGAGATCTGGCTGCGCGCGGTCGCCCGCTTCGCCGAGGACCGTCCGTACGTCGCCCTGCTGACGGCCGAGCACGCGCTCACGCTCCACGACGACCGGCGCGGCCGAGAGGATTGGGTCGAAACCCTGGCGGAGCTGGACACCCGGCGGGCCGAGCTGCTGGCGCGAGTAGGCCTCGACGAGGACGTGCTCCGGTCCGATTACCGCTGGCTCTTCCTGGCCGACGCGGTGAGCCTGGCCCTGTGCGGGGCGCTGGCGAGAGTGGACCAGGGCCTTTGGCGCGGGACGGTGACGGCGGAGGCCCTGGAGCTGGAGCCCTTCCCGCTCGCCGGGGCGACCACCTTCCAGGTGCCCTGCCGGAGCATCCCGGACCGCCGCTATCGTGGGGAAGCCGATCTCGCGGCCGACCTCGCGGCGGCCGTCTGGACGGATCTACCTGTCCGGCTGGCGCCCGCAGGGAGACGTGGCCCGGATGGCCCGTGATACCCTACGCGCCATGCCGGAAAGCGCCGCCGAGACGGCCGGGAGCGGGAACGCCGACTCTCCGGAGTCAGTGCGCCTCTCGTTCCCGTCGCCCCTGGGCTCCCTCGGCGTCGAGATCCACGGTGAGACGATCACCCGCGTGGTGATCGTGCCGAAGGGCCGTGAGCGCTCGATCTTCGTCCCCCTGGGCGACCTGAAGCCCGCCCAGAGGAGCGACTTCATCGAGGAGGTCGTGGGCCGGTTCTCGGAGTACTTCGCCGGCGCCAGGAAGCGACTGGACATCGACTCCGACCTGCGCGCGGTCGAGGCCGACGGTTTCTCCCGCCGAGTGCTCAAGAACGTCGCCAGGATCCCCTACGGCCGGACCCGCACCTACCAGGACCTGGCCCTGGCGGTGGGCCGCCCGGACGGCTATCGCCAGGTGCTGGCGGTGCTGATGACCAATCCGTTGCCGGTCGTCGTCCCCTGCCACCGTGTCGTCCCGAGCAAGGCGGGAGCGGGCAGCTACATCGCGGGGACCAAGAAGAAGCAGTGGCTGCTCAAGCTCGAGAGCCGCGGCGTCGAGCTCTCCTGAGCGCTCAGCCGCCGGTCGAGCCGACCGGCTCCAACCGAACGTCGACCGCGGAATCGAGACCGGGCTGCGCCTCGAAGCGGACGGTCTCCTGCTCGTAGCCCGGCAGGACCACCTCCATCACGTGCTGACCCGCGGCGACGGTCAAGCCGTCGGCGAGCTCGCGTCCGGTCCCCACGAAGCGGCCATCGAGGTAGACCGAGGCCTCCTCGGGCTCGACGGACAGATCGACGTGGGTCGACGCCGCCTGCGCCGGCGACCGGGACTCCCCGCGCGACCGCTCATAGGGCACCGGAGGAGCCTGTTCGCTCGGCACCGTCATGACACGCGGATCGCGACCGCTCGCGCCCTGGACGGCCGGCCGCTCCTCGGCGCGTTGCGGTAGCACCGCCTCGCCCGGAACCATCTCGATCGCGACGTCGAGCACCATGCCGGTGAAGATCTCGAACTCGCGGAACACGGTCTCGTAGCCTGGCCGATAGAAGGCGACCTGGTAGAGGCCGCTCTCCAGCCAGAGGTAGCCCGGGAACCCGTCGTACTGCTTGACCAGTCCGACGTACTGGCCATTGACGAAGACCTCGGTCTGCTTGGGCTGCACGTTGAGGTCGAGCGCCCCCATGCCATAGCCGGGCGTCGAGGCGTAGACCACCGGCGGGTAGTATCCGTACCCGTACCCGTAGTAGGGGTAGCCCCAGGACCAGTAGGGGTAGTAGCCGAAGAAGCCGAACCGGAAGTGGTGGAAGGAGTGCGGGGAGCCGTGGTGGAAGTGGTGGCCACCGCCGCTCGACCGGGGCGGCACGCGGCCGTGGCTGGGACGGGTCACCACCGCCCGGCCCCGCGAGCCGGACGAGCCGGACACCGACGAGCCGGAGCTGCGCGAGCGGACCGCGCCACTGCCTTGGCTGGACGAGCCGCCGCTCCGACTGGAGACCCCGCTCCGGCTCGAGGAGCCGCTGCTGCCGCGCGACGAAGCACTGCTGCCACCCGACGAGCCGCTGCTGCGCGACACCTGGCTGCGCGACGAGCTCCCCGAGGAGTCGGCGTCGGCCGGCACGACCATGACGGCGACGACCAGCGCCGCCGCCGAAACGGCGACCAGCGCCATGCGACGAAGATCAGTGTGCTGTGGCTTCATGATGCGCTCCCGATCGAGCCGGCGGCTCCGGCAGGGAGCGCCGACGCCTCTACCCTAGCGAAGACCTGCAATCTGCGCGCCACCCACCGGGGCGGCGTCGGGGCCTTTCGGTCGGCGCGGCCGTCCTCTTCAGATCACGCCGCGTCCCCGACCGACACCGGTCGGGAGCCCGGGCGACAGGCGAGGACCTGTCCTCCGTGCTGCGCGAGCGCCTCGCGGACCGCGTCGCGACGAGCGGCCGGGCAGAGCACCGCGACGCAGCCGCCTCCGCCGGCGCCAGTCGCCTTTCCCCCCCAGGCGCCGGCCTCGCGGGCGGCGGCGAGCAGCTCCTCGAGCTTCGGCGTGGAGATCCCCTCGGCAAGACGCCGGCGGTACGACCACTCGCGGCCCACCGCCGCTCCCACCGCCGGGAGATCTCCCGCCGCCAGCGCCGCCGCGGTGTCGACCGCCGCGGCGGTGATGCCGGCGAAGAGCTCGATGCTCTCAGCATCGCCGTCCAGGCGCCGGCGCACGATTTGCCAGTTGCTCCCGGCGGAGAAGTGGCTGCGGCCGGAGTAGGCGACGACGAGCGACTCCCCGAACGCCTCCAGGTCGACGGCGAGGCGGCTCACCTCCTCCCCACCGGGCCGGTACAGGATCTCCAATGCGCCGCCGAGCAACGCTGCGTACTGGTCCTGGCACCCCGTGGGCAGCGACATCAGACGCGCCTCCACGTCGCGGACGAGACCGGCACGCCAACTGGTCTCGGAGGGCGGGCGCCCCGTCCAAGCTTCCGCCGCAGCGACGAAGGCCACGCCCAGCGCCGAGCTGGCGCCCAACCCGCCTCCCCGGGGCGAATCGCTCTCCAGCACTACCGCCGCGGCCGGCAGATCGAGCTCGCTGGCCAGCAGGCCGACCAGCTCGCCACCCGGCAGCTCGGCGAGGCTCGGCCAGTCATCCGCCTCCGCGGTCGTCCCGTCCTGTCGAACGCTGCAACGTGCAGACTTCGTCAGCGCCACGCGGGCCTCGAGGTCGATGGCCACGTTGATCGTGCGCGCTCCCGGGTGCAGCAGCCCCAGGGGCCAGATGTCCAGGGTCCCCCCGGCCAGGTCGACGCGGCAGGAGGCGCGCGCCGAGACGGCGCCCGGCTCAGTGGGTCCCGTCGCCGTCACGGGAGCTGCGGGCAGCGAGCCGCTCGCCGGGCTCGGGATCCCCGGGCCAGGAAGCGGCCTCGAAGAGGTTGGCCCGCATCAGGTCACGCCGGGTCAGGTAGCTCGCGAGGTGGGTCTCGGGAATCGGATCGGCCGGGACGCTCTTGATCGACAGCGGATCCATCCAGCGACCGCGGTGCTGGACGCGATAGTCGAGATGCGGCGCCGTCGCCAGCCCGGTGGCTCCGACGTAGCCGATGACGTCTCCCTGGCGCACGCGCGCACCCGACCGGATGCCGTCGGCGAAGCGCGACAGGTGGAGGTAGGCGGTCAGATACTCGTTCGGGTGCCGGACCTTGACCACCCGACCGCCTCCGCGGTCCCAGTCCGCGAAGGTGACCACGCCGTTGGCGGTGACCCGCACCGGGGTCCCGGTCGGCGCTCCGTAGTCGACGCCGTAGTGCGGCCGGTGGGTCTTCAGGATCGGGTGGAATCGACGATTCGTGAAGCCCGAGGTCACGCGCGAGAACTTCAGGGGCGAGCGCAGGAAAAGCTTCTGCAACGGCCGGCCCTCGGCGTCGTAGTAGCCCGCTTCCTCGCCCTCCTCGAATCGGTAGGCCTCGAGCCGTCGACCCATGTTGTCGTAGGCGAGCGCCAGCACGTTCCCGAGAGCGTGGAAGGAGCCGTCGAAGAAGACGCGCTCGTAGAGCACCGAGAAGCGGTCCCCTTCGCGTAGGTCGCGATTGAAGTCGATGTCCCACTGCAGGATGTCGGCCATCAGGTACGCCAGCACGCCCTCCGCCCCCGCCTCTCTCAATGACCCCTCGAGCGAGCCCGCGAGGCGCCCCTCCGCCGCGGTGACCTCCACCCGGCGCGAGAAGGGCTCCCACCGGCCGCTCCAGGCGCCGGCCTGACGGTCGACCGCCGCCCGCCCCTTGCCGTCGAGGAGCAGACGGAACCCGGTCGGGGTGTCGTCGGCGCCGTAGATCGCGGCGTAGCCGTCGCTGGGCCTCAGGCGTCGCAGGTCCGCCAGCTCGGCCAGCGCGCCGAGGACCTGGACGGCATCCTGCGGGGGAAAGCGGAGCTCGGCGAGGACGTCGCTGACGGTCTCGCCGGGGCGGAAGTGCAGCTCGAGGACCGGATCGACCGCAATCGCGTCGGTTCCGACAGCTCCGAAGCGGGCCGGGACCGGCTCGAACCGGGTCGTCTCGCGGACCGGATACGGCGACCGCGCGGCTTCGCGCAGCCGCTCGGTGACCCCGGCCAGCGTCAGCGCGACGGCGGCCAGCAGGCCGATCGCGCCGAGGCGCGACCACAGCGGCGGCGTCCTCCGGGAAGCTGGTGCGAGACTCAACGGATTGGCTTCCCGAAGCGGTTCACGGGTTCGAGGGAGCGGCTACTGGAGGACCTGGGCGAGAACCGACGGGTCCTGCGGCAGCTTCTCGCTGAACGCGGTGCGGCCGTCCTTGATCACGAGGAGCCACGGGGCGCTGTTGACATGGTACTTCTTCGACAGGGCGCCGTCGGTGTCCAGGAACACCGGCACCCTCAACCGGTCCTGATCGCGCAGGAAGGCGCGGACGTCGGCCTCGTCCTCCTGAAAGTTGACCGTGATCACCTGCGCCTGCTCACCCCAGCGCTCCGCGATCTCGTTCACCCTCGAGACGATGTCCCGGCCGCGCGGCGACCAGCTGGTCCAGAAGACCACCACGTGGGCACCTTGCTGAAAGCGGGACTCCCGCAGCTCCCCGCCTCCGAGCCCCTGCAGGCTCAGGTCGCCGTTCTGGGCACGCAACGGTCCGGCCGCCGCCAGCAGGCAGATCAACAGCGCGGACCGGGTCGCGATTCGACGCTCCATCATGCGGATTCTCCCACATCGCGCCCCCGGTGGGGCAAGCTCGCGAGGATCCGCTGCCGCAGCGCCTCCGGCGCCACCAGGCGGCAGCAGGTTCGACGCAATAGCTGGCGCACACGTTGGGTCTCCACTGCATGGAGCCTGTCGCCCCCGGACCCCTCGGCGTCCAAGGCTCGGCTCTGGACCTCCCACTCCATCAGCTGAGACATGGCGGTGACGTCGGTCGTGCGTTCCACGGGCTGGCTCGAGCTCCTGTCGACGAGCCGGCGCGTCGGTGACAGCGCTCGCCCCGGGGTACACCATTGTAACGCCACCCGGGCGGGGCGTATTCCTCGAGCGGAGCGGCTAGCGACGGCTGCGCATCTTGGCCGGAGCTCGACCGCGCAGGTAGCCGTGCTCCCGTGCGTAGTGGAGCATGGCGGCCTCGAGGGCCTTGCGGGCTCGGTAGAGCCGGCTCATCACCGTTCCGACGGGGACCTCGAGGATGTCGGCGACCTCCTTGTACGAGAACTCCTCGAGGTCCGAGAGGATGAGCGCCATGCGATAGTCCGGCGCCAGCCCGTCGAGAGCGCGCTGAACGTCCTCGTCGAGCACCTCGGCGAGGGCCTCCTCTTCCGGGCTGGGGCTCGGCGGCTGGATCTGATCGTCGATGCGGCTCTCGAAGCTGTCCTCGATGTCCGCGAAGTCGCTCTGCGGAGGGACCTGCTGCCTGCGGCGGTAGCTGTTGATGAAGGTGTTCTTCAAGATCTTGAACAGCCACGCCTTGAAGTTCGTCCCCTCCTCGAACTTGTCGTAGTACTTGTAGGCCTTGAGGTAGGTTTCCTGGACCAGGTCCTCGGCATCCTCGGCGTTGCGTGCCATTCGGTAGGCCGTGTTGTAGAGACCGTCCACGTACGGCATCGCGGCCGCCTCGAAGTTCCAGCCCCTCTGCTGATCCAGTGGCTCGCTCATGGCTCGCGGGCTCTGGAGCCCGTGCTCAGGAGGTACGCACGGAGTGTGCCAGCAGTTTGTCTCGCCCCCGCCCGGGCGTGGGACGTGGGGCGTGGGGCTCGGAGGGAGAAGGCGTCGTCAGGGGGGGACGCCTACGGCGTCGGCAGGAGACTCGCCTGCGCCAGCTCGACGATGCGACCCGGGAGCAAGCCGAGAAGGACCGTGACCACGGCGCAGAACCCGACCGCGGCCACCAGACCGGGGGCCCGCAGCGGAGCCGGCGTGTCGGCCTCGCGGTCCTTCAGGTACATCTGGACCACGATTCCCATGTAGTAGTACAGGGAGATGGCGCTGGTCAGCACGCCCACGACCGCCACCCAGGTCCAGCCGGACTCGATCGCGGCGGCGAAGAGGTAGAGCTTGCCGAAGAAACCGCCGGTCGGCGGGATGCCGGTCAGGGAGAGCATGAACACGAGCATCATCGCTGCCAGCGCTGGATGCCGCGCGGCCAGACCGGCATAGTCGGCGTAGGTCTCACCGGCGTACTCCCTGCGCTCGAGCAGGATGACCAGTCCGAAGGCGCCGAGCGTCATCAAGCTGTAGGCGAGCAAGTAGAACATCACCGCCCAGAGCCCGTCCTCGTTGGCCGCCAGCACGCCCATCAGGACGTACCCCGCGTGGGCGATCGAGCTGTACGCGAGCATGCGCTTGACGTTGGTCTGCGTCAGGGCGGCGAGGTTGCCCCACACCATCGACAGCACCGACACGGCGGCGACGACGACCTGCCACTCGATGACCAGGGCAGGCAGCCCCTGGAAGAGGATGCGCACCAGGATCGCGAAGGAAGCGGCCTTCGAGGCCGCCGCCAGGAAGCCGGTCACCGGGGTCGGCGCCCCGACGTAGACGTCCGGCGTCCAGACGTGAAAGGGCACCGCCGCCACCTTGAAGAAGAGGCCCACGGTGAGCAGGATCCACCCGGCCGGCACCAGCAGCCCGCCGGCGACGAACGCGGCCGGCGTGCGCTCGGCCAGCAGCGAGAGCTGGAAGGTGCCGGTGGCGCCGTAGAGAAGGGAGATGCCGTAGAGGAGCACGCCGCTCGACAGGGCGCCGAGGATGAAGTACTTCATCGCCGCCTCGTTCGAGCGGGTTTCGAGCTTGAAGTAGCCGGCGAGGATGTAGCTCGACAACGCCAGCAGCTCGAGCGAGATCCAGATGGAGAGCAGCGAGGCCCCGCTCACCATCAGGAGCATGCCGGTCGTCGCGAGCAGCAACAGGGAGAAGTACTCCCCGGCCCGGTAGCCGCCTTCCTCGACGAAGCGGCACGAGAGCACGACCGACAGCGCCGTCGCCAGCAGCAGGAGCATCTTCCAGAAGAGGGCGTAGTGGTCGAGGACGAAGAGCCCGCCGAGGAAGGCCTGGGCGCCGGGTCCCCGGCCCGCCGCCCAGGCGGCCAGGGCCGCGGTCACGCCGAGCCCGAGCAGCGAGATCACGGCGGCCGCGCGGCTGGAGATGCCGCGACCGAAGGCCCCCAGCACGAGCAGGACCATGCCGAAGACCGCGAGAACCGCTTCCGGGAGCAGGAGCAGGAACTCCTGGGGAGCGATGGGGCTCACCGGCTACTCCCCCGTCTCCGCCGCCGTCGTTGCCGCCCCGGCGACCGCCCCCGCGTAGGCGGGATCCACCTTGCGCACGATGTAGTCGACCGGCTTGTCGAGCACGTCGAAGATCGGCTTCGGGTAGAGGCCGATCCAGAAGCAGAGCAGGACCAGGGGCACGAGGTACCAGATCTCGCGACGGTCGAGGTCCTGCAGCCCCTGGTTGTCGGGGTTGTCGAGCGGACCGAAGAAGACGCGCTGGTACATCCACAGCATGTAGGCGGCCCCCAGCACGATGCCCACGGCGCCCATCAGCGCCCACCACCAGACCCGCTGGTAGGCCCCCAGCAGGATCGTGAACTCGCCGACGAAGCCGTTGAGCGCCGGCAACCCGATCGACGACAGGGTGATGATCAGGAAGATCGTCGCGAACACGGGCATCTGCTTCGAGAGGCCGCCGTACTCCGCGATCATCCGCGTGTGCCGGCGCTCGTAGATGACGCCGACGAGCAGGAAGAGGGCGCCGGTGGAGAGGCCGTGGTTGAGCATCTGGAGGATGCCGCCGCCGAGCCCTGCGGTGTTGAGCGCGAAGAGGCCGAGCATGACGAAGCCCATGTGCGACACCGAGCTGTAGGCCACCAGCTTCTTCATGTCCTTCTGGGCCATGGCCACCAGGGCGCCGTAGACGATCCCGACGATGGCGAGTCCCGCCACCCACGGCAGGCACTGCCAGGTGGCGTCGGGGAGGATCGGCAGCGAGAAGCGGACGAAGCCGTAGGTGCCCATCTTCAGCAGCACGCCGGCCAGGATCACCGAGCCGGCCGTCGGCGCCTCGACGTGGGCATCGGGCAGCCAGGTGTGGAACGGGAACATCGGCACCTTGATGGCGAAGCCGACGAAGAAGGCGAGGAAGATCCAGAACTGGAGGTCCGGCGGGATCTGGCTCCCGATCTCGTGGAACTGGAGGATCGAGAAGGTCCGCTCGTTGCCGAGGCCCGCGATGCCCAGCAGGCCCGATGAGTTGTAGAAGTAGAGGGCCAGGATGCCGAGCAGCATGACGACCGAGCCGAGGAGCGTGTAGAGGAAGAACTTGATCGCGGCGTAGAGCCTTCGCGGACCGCCCCAGATCCCGATCAGGAAGTACATCGGGACCAGCATGACCTCCCAGAAGACGTAGAAGAGGAAGAAGTCCATCGCCATGAAGACGCCCAGCATCCCGGTCTGCAGCAGGAGCAGGAAGATGTAGTACTCCTTCTCCCGCACGTTGACGGCGCTCCACGAGGAGAGGAAGGCGAGGAAGCCGAGCAGCGTCGTCAGCACGACCAGCAGCATCGCCACGCCGTCGATGCCGAATTCGTAGCGCACGCCGATAGCCGGGATCCAGGAGAGGCTCTCGCGGAACTGGAAGAGCTCTCCCTGCCGCTCGAAGGCGAGCCAGAGGGGCAGCGAGACGAGGAGGTCGATGCCCGCCACGGCTGTCGCCCAGCGCCGCACGGTCCCGGCGTCCTTCAGGAAGAAGATCGGGACCGTGCCGAGCAGCGGCAGGTAGCAGATCAGGCTCAGATAGAACGGAATCTCGCGCACGAAGTCCATGAATCCCCTCTCCTGGCTGACCGCTACAGGCCCCAGCCCCCGAGGCGCATGGCGAGGTAGAAGCCGAGCAGGATCACCACCCCGAGCGCCATGACCAGTCCGTATTGCGAGACGGCTCCCGTTTGCAGGCTGCGGAAGGACCGCGAGCCCAGGCGCATGGTGAGCCCCGTCAGGTTGACCAGGCCGTCGACGAAGTACTTGTCGAAGAAGCCCGACAGAAGCGAGATCGCCACCGTCAGGTGGCGGGATCCGTTGACGAGCACGCCGTCGATGAAGCGGCTGTCGAAGGCGAAGAGGCCACGGGCGCTCGACCAGGTGCCGCGGATGATGGTCGCGTCGTAGAGCTCGTCCACCCAGTACTTGTTGGCGAGCAGCCGGCGCAGGCCGGCGAAGCGCGCGGCGAGAGCGTCCTCCGCCGCCAATCCGCGATCCTTGCCCCAGAGCGCCCTCGCGACGAGGATTCCGGCCACGGCCACGAGCACGGAGATCGCCATCAGCGCCAGCTCGAGCGCCACGCTCGCGTGGTGCTCACCGCGGTCTCCGACGTGGGCGATGACCGGCGACAGGAAGTGGTCCAGCCAGTGGACGTCGACCTCGCCCAGCGGCGGCAGGCCCACCCAGCCCGAGGTCACCGCGCCGACCGCGAGAACCACGAGGGGGACGGTCATCACTGCGGGCGACTCGTGCAGGTGGTGGTGCTGCTCGGAGCCGCCGCGGAACTCCCCGTGGAAGGTCATGTAGAGGAGCCGGAACATGTAGCAGGCGGTGAGCCCGGCCGTCACCAGGCCGACCGCCCACAGCGTCTTGTGATCGGCGAAGGCGGCGGCCAGGATGCCGTCCTTGGAGAAGAACCCGGCCAGGGGCGGAATGCCCGCGATGGCGATCGTGCCGATCAGGAACGTGCGGTAGGTCCACGGCATGTGCTCCTTCAAGCCGCCCATCCTGCGCATGTCCTGCTCGCCGCCCATGGCGTGGATGACCGAGCCGGAGCCGAGGAAGAGAAGCGCCTTGAAGAAGGCGTGCGTCATCAGATGGAACACGGCCACGCCGTAGGCGCCCACCCCCGCGGCCAGGAACATGTAGCCCAGCTGCGAGACCGTCGAGTACGCCAGCACCTTCTTGATGTCGTCCTGCGCGATGGCGATGGTGGCGGCGAAGATCGCGGTCAGCGCCCCGACGATGGCCACCAGCTCCGAGACCGAGGTCAGCTGGTAGACGGCGTTCGAGCGCGCCACCATGTAGACGCCGGCGGTGACCATGGTGGCGGCGTGGATCAGGGCCGAGACCGGCGTCGGGCCGGCCATGGCGTCGGGCAGCCAGACGTGGAGGGGGATCTGGGCGCTCTTGCCCGTCGCCCCGATGAAGAGCGCCAGGCCGATGAAGCCGGCCACCGAGAGCCCCAGCAGGTAGGGGGCCTGCACCAGCGCCGGATTCTCCTCGATGGCGTGGAAGATCTCGCTGTAGTCGAGGGTGCCGAAGTGCGCCACCAGGGCGAAGAGACCCATGACAAACCCGAAGTCGCCGACGCGGTTGGTGATGAACGCCTTGCGCCCGGCGTAGGGCGGGAACTCCTGGTCGTAGTAGAAGCCGATCAGCAGGTAGGAGCACAGTCCCACCCCCTCCCAACCGACGAACATCACCAGGTAGTTGTTGCCCAGCACCAGCAGCAGCATCGCCCCCATGAACAGGTTCAGGTAGGTGAAATAGCGCTGGAAGCCGAGCTCGCGGTCCATGTAGCCGACGGAGTAGACGTGGATCCAGAAGCCGACGAAGGTGACCACGAAGAGCATCACCGCCGAGAGCGGGTCGAGCTGGAAGCCCATCTGCACGGTGAAATCGCGGAAGGCGCCGCCCTCGATCCCCAGCAGGCCCGAGGGGATCCAGTCGTAGAGCACCTGCTCGTAGGGCTCGTGCGCCGCGTACTCGGGGCTCGCCATGTAGCTTCCGATGGCCGCGAAGGAGAGCAGGCAGGCGAGGCCCACGAGGCCGCAGGCGAGGGCGGCGACCGCCTTCCTGCCGAGACGGTTGCGCAGCAGCACGCCGTTGGCGAGGGCGCCGACCAGGGGCAGGACCGGGACCATCCAAAGCCAGCTCTTCATCCGGAGAGCTCCGTCGCGCGGTCGAGCTCGACGCTCTGATGCAGCCGGAACATCGCCACCAGGATCCCCAGACCGATGGCCGCCTCCCCGGCCGCCACCGCGATGGTGAAGATCGCGAAGATCTGCCCGCCCAGGTCGGAGAGCTGGTAGGAGAAGGCGATGAAGTTGAGATTGACCGAGTTGAGCACCAGCTCGATCGACATCAGCACCGTGATCATGTTGCGGCGGGTGACGACGCCCGCCACGCCGATGGTGAAGAGGATCGCCGAGAGCACCAGATAGTGGGTGGTCGTGATCTCCGACATGGTCAGTCCCTCCGCCCGAGCACGACCGCTCCGATCATCGCCACCAGCAGGAACAGCGAGACGATCTCGAACGGCAGCAGATAGCCGCGATAGAGCTGCCAGGCCACCGCCTCGGCATTGCCGGCCAGCGCGCCGTCGGCGGCCACGAATCCGGCCGGGGAGGGGTCCGGCTCCGGGAAGCGGAGAGGCGCGACCACCAGGACCAGGAGCCCCATCAGCAGGAGGGCGATGACGAAGGCCATCGGTCCGTGAGCGGCGAAAATCCTCGACTCGTGCAGCCGGTGGAGGTTCACCAGCATGATGACGAAGAGGAAGAGCACCATGATCCCGCCGCCGTAGACGAAGATCTGGACTACGCCGAGGAACTCCGCGTGGCGCAGGAAGAAGAGCACCGCCACGGCCAGGAAGCAGGTCAGCAGGGCGATCGCGCCGTACATCGGGTTGCGCAGCGTGATCACCGCGAGCGCCGCCACCACCGCGATGGCGGCGAAGAGGTAGAACAAGATCGCCGGCCCCCAGGCCGTCACCGCCTCCATGCCCTAGAGGACCTCCCGATCGGTGTAGGCGGGCCGGATCTTCCAGTCCATCAGCTCGTCCATGTCGACGTAGAGGTTCTCCCAGCGGTCGTAGCTCGCAAGCTCATAAGTCTTGCTGGTCAGCCAGATCGACTTCGGGTCGGTCGGACAGGCCTCCTCGCACAGGCCGCAGAACATGCAGCGCTGGACGTCGATGTCGAAGCGGTCCAGGACCTTCTCGTTCTTGCCGGTGACCGGGCTCTCCTCCTTGTGCCAATCGATGTAGATGATGTCGATCGGGCAGTCGCGGGCGCAGAGCGTGCATTTGATGCAGCGGTCCTCGTCGAGCCGGAACATGCCGCGGAAGCGGTGGGCCGGCTCCCGGCGCTCCTCCGGGTACTGCACGGTCACCTTCCTCTTGAACAGGTGCCGGCCGGTGATCGAGAGGCCCGCGAGCAGGTCGAGGAGCATGATCTTGTCGAGAAATCGCTTGACGGCGCTCATCGTGGGTACCTCAGGTCAGGATCTTCCAGAGGCCGATGACGAACAGGGTGCCGAGCGAGGCCGGGATCATCCACTTCCACCCCAGGTCCATCAGCTGGTCGAAGCGGTAGCGGGGGAAGGTCCCCCGGAACCAGATGTAGAGGAAGAGGAAGAAGGCGAGCTTGACCGAGAACCAGAGCACGCCGGCCAGCCCGGCGGGCAGGAAACCGAGGTCGAGGAAGGAGAAGCTGGAGACGTTCGGGAAGGGCCTCGACCAGCCGCCCAGGAAGAGGGTCACCGCCACCGCCGAGATGACGATCATGTTGGCGTACTCACCGAGGAAGAAGAGCGCGAAGCGCATCCCCGTGTACTCGGTGTGGAAGCCCGCCACCAGCTCCGACTCGGCCTCGGGCAGGTCGAAGGGATTGCGGTTGGATTCGGCGACCCCGGCGATCAGGTAGATCATGAAGGGGACGATGCCGAACGGCAGCCACCAGTGGGGCCAGAAGAGAAACCACACGCCCTGCTCGATCTGTGCTTCGACGATGCCGGAGAGCGACATCGTGCCGGCCATCAGCAACGGCGCCACCAGGGCGAAGCCCTGCGGCACCTCGTAGGAGATCATCTGCGCCGCCGAGCGCAGGCCGCCCAGCAGCGAGAACTTCGAGTTCGAGGCCCAGCCGCCGAGGATGATGCCGTAGACCCCGATCGTCGCCATGGCGAGGACGAACAGGAGCGCCACGTTGATGTCGGTGACGAACCAGTCGAATCCGCCCGTCACCTCGGCGGAGGGCCCGAAGGGGATCACAGCGAAGATGACGAAGGCCGGCCCCACCACCAGGCAGGGGGCGAGGACGAAGGCCCACTTGACCGCCCGCGACGGGATCACGTCCTCCTTGACCAGCAGCTTGGCGACGTCGGCGATCGGCTGCAGCAAGCCCCAGGGGCCCACTCGGTTGGGGCCGGTGCGCACCTGCAGAAAGCCGAGGATCTTGCGCTCCGCCAGCACCAGGTAGGTGATCAGCGGCAGCACGCCGATGAAGAGCACGAGCGCGATCTTGATCGCCGGAACCCAGACGAACTGGTAGAGGGTGGGGCCGAAGAAGTCCTGCATCAGGGAACCCCCTCCCGGCCGGGCTTGGGGCTTGGGGCTTGGGGCTCGCGGGTCATCGGTCCACCTCGCCCAACACGATGTCGGTGGTGCCGATGATGGCGACGAGGTCGGCCACCAGCTGGCCCCTGGCCAGCTCGGGGACGGTCTGGAGGTTGAGCAGGGACGGTGGGCGCACCCGGCAGCGGTGGGGGTTGGGCGTACCGTCGCTGACGATATAGAAGCCGATCTCGCCCTTGGGGCCCTCGATGCCGTGGTAGACCTCGCCCTCCTTGGGGCCCTTCACCACCCGCGGCCGCTTGGCCATGATCGGCCCCTCGGGCAGCTTCTCCAGGCACTGCAGGAGGATGCGGGCCGACTGGCGCATCTCCTCCACCCGCACCAGGTAGCGGTCGTAGGTGTCGCCGTTGTGGCGCACCGGCACGTCGAAGTCGACCTCTCCGTATGCCTCGTAGGGCATCGCCTTGCGCAGGTCCCACTGGACGCCGCTGCCGCGCAGCATCGGACCGGAGGCGCCGTACGCCATGGCGCTCTCGGGAGAGAGGACGCCGACCCCGACCGTCCGCTTCTTCCAGATGCGGTTCTCGGTCAGCAGGCCCTCGTAGTCGTCCACCTTGGCGGGAAATCCCTCGACGAAGCTGCGGCACCGATCGGTCCAGCCCACCGGCAGGTCGAACGGCTGGCCGCCCGGGCGCATGCAGTTGAGGGTCAGGCGCGCGCCGCAGTACTCCTCGAAGAGGTCGAGGACCTCCTCGCGCTCGCGGAAGCAATAGAAGAACGGCGTCATCGCGCCGATGTCGATCGCGTGGGTGGCGAGCCAGAGCAGGTGCGAGGAGATCCGCTGCAGCTCGGCGAGCAGAGTGCGGATGTAGCGGGCGCGCGGCGGGATCACGAGGCCCGTCAGCTTCTCCACGGCCCCCACGTAGGCCAGGTTGTTGGTGGCCGCCGCGACGTAGTCCATGCGGTCGGTGTGCGGCACGTTCTGGAAGAAGGGATGGAGCTCGAAGAGCTTCTCGGTGCCCCGGTGGAGGTAGCCGATGACCGGATAGCAGTCGACGATCCGCTCGCCGTCGACCTTGAGCTTGAGCCGCAGCACGCCGTGGGTCGAGGGGTGCTGGGGCCCGAAGTTGAGCTCCATCTCCTCGAGGTCGAAGAGCGTGGCGGGGTGGCGGGTGACGTCGGTCATGGGGTGGCGATGGCGTCCGTCGTCCTGGTCTCGCGGCGGCACGGCCTCTTCGTAGGGGAGGGGCTTGCCCCCTCCCGGGCGGGGGCGAGCCCCGCCCCTACGCGTCGTTGGTCGTGTCTGCCTCCTCCGGTGGTCCTTCGGGCTTCCAGCCCGTTCCGGTGCCGGTCACGGGTCCGGCCGACTCGTCGTAGTACTCCGGATAGATGGCGCTGCCGGTGTCGATGCCCTCGACGGGGAAGTCCTTGCGCAGGGGGTGGCCGTTGAACCCCTCCCAGAGGAGGATCCGGGTCATGTCGGGGTGGCCGTCGAAGGTGACGCCGAACATGTCCCAGATCTCGCGCTCGAGCCACTCGGCACCCTTCCAGACCGGCACCACCGTGGGCACGGGCTCGCCGTCGTCGGTGCGCACCTTGAGCCGGACACGCCGGTTGCTCTCGAAGCTGTAGGCGATGTAGATCACCTCGAAGCGACCCGCTTCGCGCTCCGGGTAGTGGGCCGCCGTGACGTCGACCAGCAGCTTGTAGCCCTGGGGCCCCGCGAGCTCCGCGCAGACCTCGCGGATCGCGTCCCGGGCGACCTCGATGACCAGATCGCCGGCGAAGCGTCGCGCTCGCTCGATGCCGTCCCCGAAGCGCTCGCGCAGGCGGCCCGCGAGCTCGTCGTCGCCCGCGTCCTCCCACTCGGGCGCCACGGGGTCGACCTCCCAGGCCGGCTTCGGCGCAGGCTTGGGGGCCTCCTTCTCTTCCTCCGGAGCCGCGTCGGCAGGATCCGGCGGCCACTTCTTGGCCTTCTTCTTGCCGCCCTCCTCGGCCGCGGCGGCGGGCTCCGGGGGCCACTTCTTGGGGGCCTTCTTCGGCGTCTCGCCGGCGGCGGCCTCGTCCGGCGGCCACTTCTTCGGCTTCTTCTTGCCGGGCTCGTCGGCCGCGGCCGCCTTCTCGACGGGCGCCGAGTCCTTGGCCGGGGCCTGGCCTTCGGGCGGCCACTGCCTGGGCTTCTTCTTGGCGGGAGGGCCGTCGCCGCCCTCGCCCCCCGGCGGGCGGGTCCCCTCGTCGCTCATCCGGCGCCCTGGGGGGCGTGCTCCGCGGCGGCCACGGTGTCCGGGGCGAGGCGGGCCACGCTCATGCGGTCGATCTTGCGCTGCAGGTGGAGCAGGCCCCAGAGCAGGGCCTCGGGGCGGGGCGGGCAGCCCGGCACGTAGACGTCGACCGGGATGACTCGATCCACACCCTGGGTCACGGCGTAGGTGCGGTAGGGCCCGCCGCAGGTGGCGCACGCTCCCATGGCGATGGCCCACTTGGGCTCCGGCATCTGGTCCCAGAGGCGGCGCACGATCGGCGCCATCTTCTCCGTCACCGTGCCCGCCACGATCATCAGGTCGCTCTGGCGCGGGCTGGCGCGGAAGACCTCGGCGCCGAAGCGCGACATGTCGTGCCGCGGGTCGAGCACCGCCATCATCTCGATCGCGCAGCAGGCCAGGCCGAACTGCATCGGCCAGATCGCCGAGCGCCGGGCCCAGTTGAAGATCTTGTCGTAGCTCGCGGTGAGGACGTTCGCCTCTACGTTGTCCATCAGGCCCAATTGAGCGCCCCCCGGTTCCAGACGTAGACGTAGCCCACCACCAGGATGGCGAGGAACACCATCATCTCGATGAAGCCGAAGAGAGCCAGCTGGTCGAACATGACCGCCCACGGGAAGAGGAAGACCGTCTCGACGTCGAAGACGACGAAGAGCACGGCGATCAGGTAGTAGCGGATCGAGAACCGGTGGTCGAGCGCGTAGCTCTCCGGCTCGTTGCCGCACTCGTAGGGATCCCGGTTGGTCCGCCCGCTGCCGCCGTGGCGGAAGAGCCGCGCCGCGATCAGCGAGGCGGCCAGAAACAGCACCGCGATCAGGACGAAGACCAGGATCGGAAGGTAGCTCTCCATGGTGACGACGGACGCGGGGCCGCGCCTCTAGAGCCATGCGCGAAAGCGCGGCCATTCTACCGGGGGGCCGAGGGGTGTCAAGGCGATGCGGGCGGCCCTTCGCGGCCCTGGCGACCCTCCCCGCCGGTGCTGCGGACACCCCTGTCGCCGAGCGCGCAGCGCCGTGCCGGAACGGGCCCGCTCGAGGGAGCAGCCGGCCTACTCCAGATCGTTCGCGTCCGGGGACTCAGGACCGCGAGCGCATCGTCGACCTGGGGCCCGCAGTCTCCGGTCACGAGGACGGCGCCGGCAAGCGAGCCGACGAGGTCCCACAGGAGCTCGTCGCCCGGATCCGGGGCGAGGATGTCGCCCGCCGCGGGATCGCCCACGACGGCGCTCCGGGTCAGCTCCCCGAGGATCGCGTCGACCTCGTCCTCGCTCAGTGCGTGCCGCGACTGCACCTTCGGCCGCAGCAGGACCGCCCGGTACTCCGCCAGCAGCGCAACCGAGAGGGCGTCGACCGGAGCCGCCACCGGCTCCGGAACCCGTCAGCCTGTTCAGCGGACGGCGGCGAATAGATCCAGCGACAGGACCTCCCCCATCTCCACTCCTCGAGCCTGGACGAGGACCTTGAGGTCACTGCCCATGCCTTCGGGGTCGAGGAGGGTGGCGGCGGCGAGGCGGGTGGGCAGATCGGCGCCCTCGAGGTCGTCGAAGATGCCCAGGGCGGTGAGCCAGAGGGCCTGGGGGGCCAGGGCGACGGTGTCGAGGCCGGCGGCCTCGCCCGCCTCGCCGAGCGCGGTCCAGTCGACATGGGCGGTCAAGTCCTGACGGCCGACGTCGCGGAAGGGGTCGCGGTGGACGCGGTGGTCGCGGTAGCAGGCCAGCGTGCCGGTGCGGCGCACGCGGGGGTCGAGGAGCCGGCGGCGCTCGTAGCCGTAGTCGCAGGTGATCAGGAGGCCCCGGTCGAGCCGCACCGCGAGCTCGCGCATCAGCGGCCGCCAGCCGGGGGCGAGGTCGGCGATCTGGCCGAGCTCGAGCGCCCCCGGTTCCAGACCGCAACGTGCGGGCAGGTCGGGAGCCGAGAGCTCGCCCTCGGTCCAGGCGAACGCGCCGTGCGGGTCGAGCGTCACCCAGAGCTCGCCGAGGCTGCCGTCCTCCCGGCGCACCAGGCGGTGGACGGGCAGGGCGTCGAAGAGCTCGTAGGAGAAGACGAGGCCGGCGAGCGAGCGCTCGGGCACCTCCTCCAGCCGCTCGACGCCTCGGACTCCCTCCGCAAGCGGTCGCGCGACCCGGTCCCAGGCGATGAGGCGGCGGCCCTGGCCGGCAGCCGCAGCCACCGCGGCGACGTGCTCGCCGTTGCCGTAGCCCGCCTCGAGGTAGTCGGCCCGACCGCCGACCACCTCGTCGAGTCGGGCCAGTAGCCTCGCCGTGGCGGCACCGAACAGGGGCGAGTGCGAGGAGCCGGTGACGAAGTCGCCGGCCCGGCCCACCGGAGCACGCTCCCCGGCGTAGTAGCCCCCCTCGCCGTAGAGGGCCTC
>Ga0302046_10002017_pt1 | contig 19039 bp, 18 predicted proteins | sample RVTome_11_FD_200261 | JGI IMG/M metagenome (GOLD analysis project Ga0302046, IMG submission 200261) | Soil microbial communities from uranium-contaminated site in the Upper Colorado River Basin, Wyoming, United States - RVT147D111 (version 2) ...
ACATCACGCGGCTGGGCTGTCAGTGTAATAACGTCCATGATACTCGATCCAGTTTATGGAAATACCAGGTTTGCAGGCTCCGGCTAGTACATCGCGGCAGAAGTTCGTGATCGGTTAGGCAGGACGTAAAACGTGAAACGTGCGGTCACTTCGCACGGTCGTTGGAGGCACCCTCACGTTTTACGTTTCACGATGGTGCTAAACTGCTTACGGACTTTCGCCCAGCGGTACTAGGGCCCGAACAAGGTCGACACCGAAGCATCCGTCGCAATGCGGCCGATAGCATCGGCGAACATCTCGGCAACACTCACCACCTCGATGCAGGTCGAGGTACGCGTCAGCGGTATGCTGTTGGTGACGACGAGGCGTCCCAGGCTCGACGCCTCGATCCGCTCATAAGCCGGGCCGGAGAGCAGGGCATGGGTACAGGCTGCCATGATCTCCATGGCACCGGCTCTGCGCAAGGCGTTGGCTGCGTTCGTCAGCGTACCGGCCGTGTCAATGATGTCGTCGATCAACAGCACGTTCTTTCCTTCCACTTCGCCGATGATGTTGACCACCTCGGCTTCATTCTGCTGCGGACGGCGCTTGTCGATGACCGCCAGCTCCGCGTGGAGCCGGTTGGCGTACGCCCGCGCCATCTTGATCGCTCCGACATCCGGCGCAACGACAACCAGGTTGGTCAGGTGCAGATCGCGAAAGTAGTCCGCGAAAACGCTGGAAGCGTAGAGATGATCCACCGGCACATCGAAGAAACCCTGAATTTGCGAGGCATGCAGGTCCATCGTCAACAGCCGGTCGATGCCCGCCGTCACGAGCATGTCCGCCATGAGCTTGGAGGCGATCGAGACGCGCGGCTGGTCCTTGCGCTCCTGCCGTGCATAGCCGAAGTAGGGCAACACCGCCGTGATCCGGGCCGCCGAGGCACGCTTGGCGGCATCAATCAACAAGAGCAACTCCATCCAGTTATCGGCGCATGGAGGGGTACTCTGGATGATAAACACGTCGGTCCCTCGGATCGACTCTTCGTAGCGGACGTAGATCTCTCCGTCCGAGAAATTTTTGATCGTAACCCTGCCCAGGTCTTGCCCATACGTGCGCGCAATCTCCTCGGCCAGCACGGGGTTGGAACGGCCGGCGAAGAGGCTGATGGGCAGGTTTGCGTATGGCATAGGCAGGTCGGATCTTGGACTCCGGACTTCAGATTTTGGATCTATTCTCGGCCCTGACCTATCCAAAATCCAAAATTCAAAATCTACGATAGAAGCGGTTGCCCGGGGAGGATTCGAACCTCCACATACGGCTCCAAAGGCCGCAGTCCTGCCATTAGACGACCGGGCAAAGTAGCAAAAAGAGCGTCGTTCTTCAGAAAGAAGACGCCCTCCTACCCCAGGTTTTTTAAGATAAGGTCGGAACGAAGCGAAGTCAACGGACCGCGCGGCGGCGGCCGCGCTCGCAGGCGCCGCCCGGTTACGCGCGACCTGGACAAAGATAGGCAACGATAGGGGCATCTACTCCTCTTCCTGCAAGAATCTTCCTATCTTGGTTGTATGCTGTTTCAAGGAATCTGTGTTGCAAAGGAATCCCTCGGTTCTTGTCTCGCTGTATCCGGGTATCCCAAGATGACCATCGTTACCCGTGCGTCGTTCGCGTTACTCCTCGGCCTGCTCACCGGCCTCACCGGCTGCGACAATGACGAAGAATCTCCGACGCGGCTCCGGGCGATTCATGCCGTCCCGGCCGCCGATGCGATCGACGTCTTCATCGATTTCGACCTGTTCACACCCAGCCTGCGTTTCCGCAACGCCTCGCCCTACTTCCTCTGGGAACCCGGCCTGCGGCGCCTCGAAGTTCGCCCGTCGGACGGCACGTCGGGCGGCACGGTGACGCGTGACGCCGTGCTCGACCCCGACAGCATCTACACGATCCTGGCAACCGGCACGGGAACCGCCTCGTCGCTCCTGATCCTGCAAGACGACCGCCGCCCCCCCTCGGCCGGCCGGGTCCGCCTCCGCGTAGTACACGCGGCCCTGAACGCCGGCGCGGTCAACATCGCCATGAGCGAGGGCGGCAACGCGCCTGCTTTTGACCTCACGCTGAACACATTCGGGGCAACGAGTGCGTTTACGACGGTGGATGCGGGCACCTATACCATCGAGACCCGCCTGCTCGACGGCAGCAACGGCCCGGCCTCCCCCATGCAAACCCTGGACGCCGACCGCCAGTACCTCATCGTGGTGACGGCAACGACCGTCTTCGCGGTGGCCGACGGTTAGCCTGTACCCGGACGGGTGTGCCCCCCCTGAAAGAGTGCACGCGCTGGCCGTGCTGCCCTGTATAATAGGGAACGGTGACGGTGCCCCACGTATAGCCGGCCTCGGTGAGGATCTTCATACGCCCAGGAACACTTGAATCTGAAGATCATTTTGATTAACTTGTTTTTTAGGTATAGCTAAAATTATATTGAGCCATGAAAAAAATAGACTATGGCGTGATCGCGCTCCTACTGACCGGCGGCTGCGACGCCCTGTTGCCGGCGGCTCCCGAACCGGAAACGGTGCTCGCCGAACCGATCCCGGACCTGACGCCTTCCCAGCTGGCCACCCACCTGGCGGGCGACGAAGCCTTCGCCCGCGTCTTCAGCCCGGCCGACGGCCTCGGACCGCTGTTCGTGGCGGCCTCTTGCGAGAGTTGTCACATCGGCGACGGTAAAGGCCATCCCGTAACCACCCTCACCCGCTTCGGCCGCTACGACGGGACGACGTTCGACCCGATGCCCGCCCACGGCGGCCCGCAGCTGCAACACCGCTCCATCCCCGGCTATCCCGCCGAGGTGATCCCGGGCGACGCGACGGGCGTGACCCGGCTGATGCCTCCGGCCGTCACCGGCCTCGGCTACCTCGAAGCCGTCGACGACGCGACCCTCCTCGCCCTGGCCGACCCCGACGACGCGGACGGCGACGACCTCTCGGGCGTGCCCAACTGGATCGAACCGCCCCCCTTCCTGACGCCCGGCCCGGGCCGCGTCGAACGAGACGGGCGCTACCTCGGGCGGTTCGGTAAGAAAGGCGCCACGCTCAACCTGCTGCACCAAACCGTCGGTGCCTACCTCGAAGACATGGGCATCACGACCGACCTGCTTGTAGAGGACCCGTACAACCGACAGGCCGGAAACCTCACCGGCGACGCCGTCCCGGATCCCGAGGTCTCGTCGGACGAACTCAAGAACGTGGTCTTCTACATCCGCACGCTCAAAGCCCCGCCCCGCCGGAACGAGGACGACCCGGACGTACGCGCCGGCGAAGCGTATTTCTCAGAGGTCGGCTGCGCGCGTTGCCACGTGCCCACCCTGGAGACCGGCCCGTCCGACGTCGCGGCGCTGCATCGAAAGACCATCCACCCGTACACCGACCTGCTGCTGCACGACATGGGACCCGCGCTGGACGACGGATACACGGAAGGCTCGGCGCGCACCTCGGAGTGGCGTACGGCTCCGCTCTGGGGCCTGGGCCTCGCCGCCGACGCCCAGGGCGGCCAGGCGTTCTACCTCCATGACGGCCGGGCTACCACCCTGCGCGAGGCAATCGGGCTTCACGGCGGCGAGGCGACCGCCAGCCGCACCGCCTTCGATCAACTCTCGGCCGAGGCCCAGGCGCAACTCCTCGCCTTCCTCGAATCGCTGTAAGAGGGTCGCGAAAGATGGAACGCAAAGATTTTCTGAAGCGCTGTGCCGCCCTGACGGCCGGTGTGGCGTGCCTGGATCTGGCGATGGCCGGCTGCGCCACGCTGCCCTACGCCCGCTACACGCTGGACGGAGCGGACGCCGTGGTGGCGAAAGCCGACTTCACGGAAAGCGGTTTCGTGCTGCTGCACGTGCCTTCGCTGCCCGCCCCCCTGTACGTGGCCCGGGTCGCACCCGACCGGTACACGGCGCTGCTCCTGCGTTGCTCGCACCGGGGCTGCACGGTACGCCCCGCGGGCGAAATCCTCGAATGTCCGTGCCATGGAAGCCGCTACTCACGCCACGGCGACGTCCTCCGAGGCCCGGCCCCCCACAGCCTGCACCAATACCCGGTCACCACGAACACCGAGTATGTTCGGATTGCTCTGAGCCTATCATGACGTACGTTCGCTACGCCTTCGTCCTTGCCGTCCTCTGCCTGGCGGCGCCGGCCGCCGCCCAGGAACCCCGGGCCGAGCCGGACCCGATCTACGACCGTCCCTTCATCACCTCCTTCGGCGGAGGCCGTACCGCCGTGGGCGGCTACGTGGAAGGCAACACGAATTACTTCTCGGAGGACGGCGTCTCGGAGGGCTTTTCGATGGAGTTGCGGCGGTTCAACCTGTTCCTCTATTCGTCCATCGGATCCCGGATCACGTTCTTCTCGGAGTTGGAGTTCGAGCACGGCACCGAGGAGATCAACCTCGAAACCGCCCTCATCGACTTCGAACTCAGCCCGGCGCTGGTGCTGCGCGGCGGCATCCTGCTGCCTCCGCTGGGCACGTTCAACCAGAACCACGACAGCCCCCGGTGGGAATTCGTCGACCGCCCGCTCGTCTCGACGCAGATCCTCCCGGCGACGCTCTCTGAAGTCGGCTTCGGGGTGCACGGGCGGTTTTTCACGAGCGCGCTGGCGCTCGACTACCAGGCGTATCTGGTCAACGGCCTGGGCGACGGCGTCGTCTCGAACGCCGAAAACCGCACGTTCCTGCCTGCCGGGAAACATGAGGAGATGTTTGCCGAGGACAACAACGGCACCCCGGCCTTCACGGCCCGGGTCGGCGCCCGGCGCTACGGCCTGGGCGAGGTCGGCCTCTCGTATTACCGGGGCATCTATAACACCTACCGCGTCGAAGGCGAGGAAGTGACCGAGAAGCGGCACCTGTCGATTGTGGCCTTCGACGCCAGCGTCGAACTATGGACCGTCACCGTGCAGGGCGAAGCCGCCTACGCCCGCATCGACGTGCCGGAAAGCCTGTCCGAACTCTTCGGAGACACCCAGGTCGGCGGCTTCGTCGAGGTGATCGTCCCGGTGCTCCGGCCCCGCCTCTTCGGCCTGGATGCCGCCGTCTGGAACGCGAATGTACGCCTGGAACGGATCGACTACAACGTCGGCTCGTTCGCCGCCACCGGCGCGAAGATCTACGACGAACTCGATGCCCTGGTGCTCGGCACCAGCTTCCGGCCTACGTCGGAGACGGTCTTCAAAGCCAACTATCGCTATCACTGGATCCGCGACCTCCTCGGCAATCCCGCCCGCCTCGGCGGCTTCCAAATAGGTTTCGCGACGTACTTTTAAGCGGATACCCTACAGCTTTATCGCATGCGAAGCCCCATGCATCGTTGCGCACATCCCTGCCGTGCCTCCACCGGTGCGATCCTCCTGCTGGCTTCCACCGGCCTCTTCGGCTGCGAGGAGAATCTCGCCCCGCGTGAGCATTTCGAGACGCCCTTCTCGCTCTACGGCGTGCTCAGCCCCGACCTCGACACGCAATCCATCCGTCTCTATCCCCTGGAAGCCTTCCCCACCCTCGGCTCCCCCGAGCGGCTCGACGTCGAGGGCGAAGACATCCGTACGCTCAAGCCCGCGTTCGAGTACGCCGTCTCCAAGCCCAGATGTCCACGCCTCCACTATAACATCTCGTATCAGGAAAAAGAGCGGCGAGTGGAGCAGGGATGGCAGGTGAACCTCAATCTGGTTGAGAACGGCTTCGGCTTCATCGGAGGCGGCTACCGGGTCACGAAATCCCTCTTCCCATCGCGGGAAGCCGTCGAATATGCCTGTTTCGTCTATGCGTTGTAAGCAAGGTGGCTCTTCCCTGCTACTGGTCATTGGTCATTGGTGGAAGCAAAGACACCACTGACTAATGACAGCGAACGAAGCGAGCGTAATGACCCATGACCGACTCTACCTGCCTGCGGAGCACCACGGGTCATCAGGCCAACGTTCTTTGGCAGGGCTACAAACCCTTACCCGAACAGCCGCCAGATCTGCGCCACGAAAAAGGTCAGGCCGAAGCCCATCACGACGGGCAGCAACGCAGCGACGGTGGTCCACCTGGCGCTGCCGGTCTCTTTGTAGATGGTATAGATGGTCGTGCTGCACGGGTTGTGGACGAGGCTGAAGAGCATCACGTTCACCGCCGTCAGGAGCGTCCAGCCGCCGGCATCCAGGAGCGGACGCAGCGTACCCTCGGACTCCGGCTCGAACAGGATGCCCGCCCCGGCACCCGCGTCGTGCAGGCCGGTGACCAGCACGGTGAGCATCAGGATCGTCGGGACGACGATCTCGTTGGCCGGGATCGCCACGACGTAGGCCAGCAGGATGATGCCGCTCATCCCGAGCAGCATTCCGAACGGATCGAGGAAGCCGATGACGTGTTCGGCCACGCTCGTACCGCCGACGTGTATGTTGGATACCAGCCAGATGACCGCGCCCGCCGGCAGCGCAAACACGACGGCCCGCCACAATACGATGAGCGTCCGGTCGATGATCGACGTATAGAGGGTCTTCCAGAAACGCGGCGGGCGGTACGGCGGCAGTTCCAGGCTGAACGTCGAGACCTCGCCCTTGAGCAGGGTGCGCGAGAGCGCCCAGGATACCAGGAAAGTCAGCAACACGCCCAGGAGGGCGATCCCGACGACGGCCAGCGCCGAGATGATGCCGGCCAGGTGGGCGGGCACGAGGGCGCCGATGAAGAGGCTGGCGAGGATGATCTGCGTCGGCCAGCGCCCGTTGCACAGCGAGAAGTTGTTGGTGATGATGGCGATGAGCCGCTCCCTCGGGCTGTCGATGATGCGGGTGGCGACGACGCCAGCGGCGTTGCAGCCGTAGCCCATCATCATGCTCAACGCCTGCTTGCCGTGCGCCCCGGCCTTTTTGAACATCCCATCCAGGTTGAAGGCGACGCGCGGTAGATACCCGAAATCTTCGAGCAGGGTAAACATCGGGAAGAAGATCGCCATCGGGGGCAGCATCACGCTTACCACCCAGGCCGTCGTCAGGTACATCCCGTCGATGAAGAACCCGCTGAGCCACCACGGCAGGCCGATGGCAGCCGCCCCGTCGCGCAGGGCCGGATGGATCACGTCCACGAGCAAGGTCGCCAGCATAGCCGACGGCACGTTGGCCCCGCTGATGGTGATCCAGAAGACGAGTGTGAACAAAAGCAGCATGAGAGGGAACCCCCAGATGCGGCTCGTCACCAGCCGGTCGATGGTGCGGTCCCAGTCGAAACGCGGCTTGTCGGTGAGCACCACGGCGCGGTCGGCGATGCGCGCCGCGTCCGTGTAGACGGCTTCGACGTATTGCTCGTGGAAGTCGTAGCCGAGCGACCGGCGCATGGTCTGGGCCTGCGCCAGCACGTCTTCGGGCAAGGAGGATGGTATCGTCGCCGGCATAGGTGTGTTCATCATGAATCCAGCCCTACCGGCACCGGTACGGCTGATGTTTCTTCCGGCGTGCGGGCACGCGTCAGGTCGCCCAGTTCGCCTTTGCGCACGGCTTCGGCGATGCGCTCGTCGCCGTCCAGGAGCCGCAGCGCTACCCAGCGCGCATTCGGCAGCCCCGGAAAAGCGGCTTCGATCTGCATGGCGAGGCGGCTCACGGTCTGCTTGAGCGCCGCCGGCTCGCTCTGAACGCGATACGGCTTACACACGGTCGCGCCGGTCGCGACTTCATGGATGGCCTGGAGCAATTCGGGCAACCCCTCCTCGGAGCGGGCCGCCGTGGGCACCACCGGCACACCGAGGTCACGCGCCAGCCGCCGTTCATCGACCTGCAAGCCGTGGCGCCGTGCCTCGTCCATCAGGTTGAGGCAGACGACCACGCGATCCGTGATTTCGAGCACTTGCAGCGCGAGGTTGAGGTTGCGCTGAAGCCGCGTCGCATCGACCACCACCAGCGTCACGTCCGGCTGCCCGAACAGGATGAAGTCGCGCGCCACTTCTTCATCGACGCTGGAGGCCAGCAGCGAGTAGGTGCCGGGGAGATCGACCAGCTTGTACCGGCTGCCGGCGTAGACCATCCCGCCTTCGGCGCGCGTGACCGTCTTGCCCGGCCAGTTGCCGGTATGCTGGCGCAACCCCGTCAACGCATTGAAGACGGTGCTCTTTCCCGTGTTCGGATTACCCGCCAGGGCGACGACGTAGTCCCAGTTTTCCATGTCCACCCCCAGCTTCTTGAGGCCGGCGGCGTGGTGGATGGGGCACGTCTCACACGACGAGTGGGCGGGCTGTGGATTCAGATTCGACATCGTGGTTCGATTCGATAGCGTTGTGCCGGGATTGCTCCAGGCGTTCCATGTGAATCAGGTTGGCTTGCTCGCGGCGCAGGGCGATCATGGCACCCCGGATGCGGTAGGCCACCGGGTCGCCCCCTGCACTCGCCATCTCGGCCTCGACGACGGTGCCCGTGGTAAGCCCGAGGTCCAGCAGCCGCCGCCGGTCGGCCCCGTGACAGGCCCGCGAGATACGCAGCACGCGCCCCTGCTGCCCCGGCTTCAGGTCCGAAAGCCGCTCGCCGGTGTAGGTCTCGGGCGGTTCCGCCACGGGCAACGGTACCACCGAGAGGTTATTCGCCAGCAGCGGGGCCAGCACATGCTCGTCGCCTTCCGACCAGAAACGCACGAACTGCGGCGTCTTTTCGAGCACGCGCAGTTCCATCCCCGGCGCCAGTCCTTCGGCCACGAGCTGGGCATAGACGGCCTCCGGCTCGTCCTCGACGTGGACGATGCGGACCGCCTCACCGACCGTAACCGTCGTAAGCGCTTGACCGTCATGCCGCGCCAGCGCGCCGTCGGCGGTAGGAATCGGATCGCCGTGCGGGTCGTGGGTGGGGTGCCCCAGGCGGCGTGCGAGGTCTTCGGCATCGGCAGGCGTGAGCATATGCTCAAAGCGTTCGGCCTGCGCGTGCCATTCGGTTTCCCGAAAGCCTGTCCGATCGGCCAGATACCGCTCCCACAACCGGTGGGCGCGGATGACGTGGAGCGCATAGTCCCGGCCGTCCGAGGTCAAGTGCAGCCGGTCGTCCTCCCAGGCCACCAGATCGTGCGCTTCCATGTCGTTGAGCAGGTCTGCCGCCTGGTCCAGGCTGACGTGGAGGGCCCCGGCTACGCCTTGCAGACTCGGGTGACGGCCCGCCGTTTCGGCTTTGTAGAGGTGCTTGAGGGCATCCTCGCTCAAGACGCGGGCCGACAACCGCCGTAGCCGCTGCCAGCGTGGGATCAATCCGCGCTCGGGCCAAAACACCAACAGCCCCAGCAAAATCGCCGCAACGGCTATGGTGAGCGTAAGGAATGGAGGAAGCATAGGGGTAAAAAAACTTTTATCGTGGGAACGCACGTCGTATATTTTTGTTGCTAACTTTGAATTTAGACTAGGCTAAATTTCACAAGTTCCCACAGGCCCGGATGCCTTCGCGGCCCCTTGAAAACCCCTGGATCTAAGCGTATGATGACAGGTAGTACCCCACAAGCCGTCTCCTTTGCCACGCAGGACCCCAGGCCCATGCTCAGCCAGGCCGTCGAAGATTATCTCAAGACGATCTACAAACTCCAGGATGTCGGCGCCGTTTCGACGACCGACATCGCCCGCACCCTCGACGTCTCCTCGGCGTCGGTGACGAACATGATCAAGCGGCTGGCGCAGATGAAGATGGTGGAGTACGAGTCGTACAAAGGCGTGCGGCTGACCGAGGCGGGCGAGAAGATCGCGCTGGAGATCATCCGTCATCACCGCCTCCTGGAAACGTACCTGAAAGAGATGCTGGGCTATTCGTGGGAGATGATGCACGAGGAAGCCGAACGCCTGGAACACCACATCTCGGAGGAATTCGAGGACAAGATCGACGAGATGCTGGGCTACCCGACGCACGATCCCCACGGCCATCCCATCCCGACCCGCGACCTCGAAATCGCCGAGACGACCACGACGCCCCTGGCCCAGGCAGAGCCGGGCCGAACCGTCGTCATCCACCACATCTCCGACGGCGACCCGGCCCTGCTCCTCTATCTCGAAGAGATCGGCCTGTTGCCGCACGCGACGGTCGAGGTTGTCGCCAAGGCCCCCTTCAACGGCCCGCTTACCCTCCACGTCGGCGAGCAGCGACAGATCGTCGGCCACGAAGTCGCCTGCAATGTCTTCGTTACGGAACATTGACCTTCGCTCAATTTTCCGTAGATGGGCCTGGGTACGGCTTCCCGGTACACGCCAACACCCAACCGTGTCATCTCGACCGAACCCATTCGACTGCGCTCAGGGCAGGCTCCGCGAGTGGAGAGATCTCCTGATTCCTGATTAAGACTCGCCGGTTCGAGATCGTTTCTTAACCACTCGCGTCTCAGCCTGCCGCATTCTCTTCCAGACCCAGCACCTCTTCAAGGATCCGCCGCTCTTCCGCCGGGAGCGCCAGCAACACACGTGGATCCTCCGCCTCGCGGTAGCGGACGGCGGCATCGAGCAGGCGGAGCGGGAGTTGGAAGGCATCGCGGTCGCCGACGGTTGCCTGCCAGGCATCCAGCCAGTGATGCAGGGTCTCCTGGGTATTCTTTTGATCGGTTGATGCCGTGATGCTTTCGACAAGCCCCTGGGCCAGCACCGGCAATACGGTGTGCTTGTCATACACCGCAACCAGGTCTCCGATCCGCTGCTGCCATACGGCGCCATCCGCCCTGCTCCCAAACAGGTTCTTCAGCATGCCACCGGTGAGTATGGCACCTGTGTTCTCTACTTCCGGCACCTCGGCGTTAGTAAAGCGGTGGAGAGCGTCGTCGAGAGCTTCTATGCCTTCACTCCAACGATCCAGCGCTAACAACAAGACTGCACAACCAAAGAAGGGATAGAAATGATCGCCACCAAGCTCTATGGCCTTTCGATACGACGTCAGCGCTTCCTTGTAACGACCTAGAAGCTTCAGTGCCCACCCACGACCCATCCACATTACAGCCTTTTTGGGGCTCAACTCCAGGGCACGATCAAATGAAACCAGCACTTCCTCATATCGACCCAGATAACCCAGCGCCCAGCCACGGTGTGACCACATAAAATCATACTCTGGGTTCAACTCCAAGACACGATCAATTGACGCCAGTGCCTCCTTATAACGACCTAGTTCTACCAAGACCGCACCGCGACTAACCCAGGCTGAAACATTATCCGGCCTGAGTTCAACTGCTCGCTCAAAGCACGCCAACCCTTCTTCATAACGACCTAGAGTAGCGAAGCTTGATCCCAGCCTATCCCAGTCGCGAGCCTCACCCCGAATCTCCACTAACTCTTCCGCAATCTGCAACACTTGCTCAAAGTCCCTCTCCTTCACATACCTGACAAGATCCTTCCAACAAGCCGCGACCCTCGGAGCTTCTCCGTCTTCCTCAACCTCTCGTAGGACAAATTGCAGATATTCTCGCTCCAGCACAGCCTCCGGCGGCAACAATTCCAATCGCTCTTCCAACTCGGGCCTTGTGTACCAGAGCCGCAGAAAATCCAGGAGCAGCCGAATCCGCTTGCCGCGATGCTTCTTCACCTCGATAGCCAGGCGCATGAGCGGCTCGCGCAACTCATAAAAGGATTCTCGCCCGGCAGACTCGGCCTGGACGTAGCCATAATCGCGCAGCGTCTTGAGCTGGCTGGAAACGGTCTGCGGGGAAGCAAACACGCGTTCCGCAATCGTCTTGACGGGCGCAGCGCCCCGGTTTTCGATGAGAAACTCGGTGATCTTACGTTGCAGGGGCGAGAGCCAGACCATGCGCGCCTGGTAGTAGGGCGTCAGGTCGTCGAGCATCTGCATGAACGGCTCAACCAAAGCGTCCAGCGACTCGCGGGTCAGGAACTGCGAGAAGATGAGATAGACGCGCGGGTTGCCCCCGGCAAGGTGGTGTACGGCACGCACGCGGGCGCGGCCTTTCGGTGTTCCGAGGAAAGCGACGAGATCTTCGTCCTGCTCATGTTCGGCGACCCTGGTGAGCAGGCGCGTGGCGTCGTTAAGGGCAAGGTGCGGGAGGTGGTGGATGTTGAAGAAGCCGTAGAAGGGTGAGGTGCGGAGTGAAACACCGTTGAACAGGCTCTGCGCCGTGGCTAGGATCGTTGCGAAGGCGTGGTTTTGCAGGAAGGCGCGCAGTTGCTTTTGCCCCTGTTCGCCCAGGCCCTGGAAGATGGCGTCCAGGTTTTCGGCGAAGATCAGCAGCGTCCGGTCGCCCACGTAGCCTACAAGCAGGTCCGCCGCGGTGCGTTCGGCTTCGTCGGCGGAGAGCCCGTACAACGCTTCGGTCTGCTCGGCCAGGTGCGCATCCCCGGCTTCTTCGTGAAGCGCCCGCAGGATACGCAGGAGCAGATCGAGAAATGAGGTAATGCCCCACTCTTCCTCCCGCAACCAAGCGATGCACAGGCCGTCTTGCACATCCGCCATCGCCTTAATTCGGTGGTAGACGAGCGCCACGAGGTGCGTCTTGCCCATCCCACGCGGCCCGATCAGCAGCATCTGATGCTTGGCCGGCGTCAGCACGCTGTCTCGGATGCGCTCGATGAGGCTCTGCGCCAGCGTCTCGCGCTGTACGAAGATGGCCTCCAGCGCCGCATGCGACATCAGGCTGGGCGTGAAACGGGCGAGAAACGTGTCCTGCATGGCTTATCCTCGATGTAACTGCCACCAGCGGCGGATGAGCGGAAACCGAAAACGGTAGGCTTTGTCCGGACCCAGTTCGATGTAATGATCGCGCTGAAGTAGCCGGAGCATGGCCCGCATCGCTTCGCTTCCTTCATCCGTAACAGCAAGGCGAGCCTTGACCCGATTGAACAAGGGCTCAAACAGAAGGCGTTCGTCGGCAGCAAGCACGTCCAACAACGCCAGCGCAAGTCGCTGCTGCATGGGCGTGTAATAGCGGTCGATGCGATCCCGGTAGTGCGCCAGGTGCCAGGGATCTTGCGGATCCGTCAAGCGCTGCGTCACAAACGCATCGACGATCCCGGCCTGTACCGTCTGCCCGTGAAATTTGAGGTCGGAGACGACGTGGTGGATGTAAAAGGCCACGTGATCGACGGCTTCGGCGATAGCGCGGGCAGTCTCTTCCGTATCCTTCGCGGCGATCTGCTCCCCGTCCAGCAGTCGCCGAGCCAACAGGAGGCCATAGGCCGGCGACAACGGCGGCACGTCGATTGTCACCATGTCGTTGGTGGGATCGTTGGCATAGTCGGCCTGCCGCAGCGACGTGATGACGTTGTGTAGCCCGATAGAGCCGGTAAATACCATCCGCAGCGAAGCGTGTGTCTGCCGCAGGTGACGCAGCACGTCCAGCACCTCCATCGCCGCGTCTTCCCCGTGCTGCTTCCCAATCGTGTGCAGCATGTAGGGCACCTCGTCCCAGAAAAACACGACCGGCCGCTCCTGATGCTCGGCCAGATCCTCCATGATTCGTTCAAGGAGCATCTTCCAGTGTGGGGCGACAGATGCCGGACACTTTACGATACCCCCGATTTCCGTCCCGGCGAGGTGCTGAAGTAGTTGGCGCGCTCGAGATGCCAATCCCTCCTTCGGGCTCAAAAAGCCCCCCACGTCGCGAAAGACCAGTTCGACGAATTCCAGCGGCGTTCGCACCGATTCCACATCGCGAAAGAAGACAAGCACGTCGTCCGAGGCTTCCGTCTCCATCTTCTTTACCATCTGCGTCTTGCCCATCCGGCGCTCCGCCGTTAATACTACGCTTTGCCGTTCCAGGACATCCCAGAGCCGGGCAATGAGGCGATCGCGCCCGATCACCTCGTCCGGGGCAAGCTGTCCGCCAGGATTTGCTCTCATTGTTTTATCACATTATACGCTGTTTTTGATCTACGTTGAATTTGACGTACGTTGATTCTGACGTATGTTTTAAACCCTGGTTCCACCCCACCGAACTTTATTCCCCTGGAGTCGCTATTTTTTATCGGGAGGTGCCTATCCTGCCAGATATACGTATGCGCTGTGGGCGCCAGGAACAGCCGACAAAACGACCTCCTGTCAATACCGGATCCGATCTGCCAGGTGCTTCCAGGTATCAAAGGCGCGCTGGGCTTCGTCGTGCAAAAGGGGGATCATCTCGATGCGACGGTCGCCGAGAGGAAGAGCTATTTCTTCGTAGATGAAGTCGTCATCGAAGCCGGCGGCGGCGGCATCCTCGCGGGTGCCGGCATAATAAACCCGTCGCAGCCGCGCCCAGTAGATAGCCCCCAGACACATCGGGCACGGCTCACAAGTCGTGTAGAGGTCGCAGCCGTCGAGTTGAAAGGTGTTCAGGGATTTGCACGCGGCGCGGATGGCGACGACCTCGGCATGGGCGGTCGGATCGTTCGACGACGTGACCAGGTTGGTGCCGCGCGCCACAACGTTGCCGTCTTTGACGACGAGCGCTGCGAACGGGCCACCCCGCCGGGCGCGTACATTCTCAACGGCCAGCTGAACGGCCTCCTGCATAAACTGCTCGACCATAGCACCACGATGCTCCATTCCACCCATGTCTGAGCAACTGAGGCCGGATACCTTTTACCCGCTTAATAACGACAATCCCGTACCCGCCTTGCAACCCCTGGCCTCTTGCACCGGTTCAGCAAAGTCACTGGCCCGGCCACTTTCTTCTCCCCTTCGCCCCGCACCCTATGACCAGCCGGCCTACCCTGGAGCCAACGGCTGACGGGTTCGACACCCTCTATAGCCCCGCCTACGATCAGACCTTTCACTCAAAGCACGGCGCCCTGACGGAGGCCCGGCACGTCTTTCTGCAAGGAACCGGCGTGGACGCCCGCCTCGCCGGGGGCCTGGCAACGCGGGTGCTGGAGGTCGGCTTCGGGACCGGCCTGAACTCTCTACTGACGGCCCGGCAAGCGGCCGCTACACAGGCACCGCTCCACTACGTCGCCCTCGAAATAACCGTGCTCCCGGCCGACGTGCTGGCCCGGCTCAACCACGGGCCGTTGCTCGGCGCGCAGGATCTCCGGCAAGACTTGCTGGACCGGCGCCGCCGCCTGCCCGACGTAGTGCCGCCCGGCCGGTACCTCCATTCGTTTTCCGAGACGCTGAGGCTCGACCTCGTCGTGGGCAACGCCACCGAAGTACGCGTACCGGACCTCGCCTACGACGCCGTCTACCTCGATGCCTTCAGCCCGGACGCCAACCCCGAGTTGTGGACCGCCTCCTTCCTCGCGCGCCTCTACGCCGTGATGCGGGCCGGAGGCACCCTGGCGACCTATTCGGCCGTCGGCTTCCGCGTCGCCCGGCGGCCGGGGCCTCCGGGTAAGCGCGAGATGCTGGTCGCCTGCCGCTGAAGCGGATCGGCTGTATTCCCGCGCACGTTGTTCCCGAGCACCTCGTCCCGCAGCGGATCGACAACGATGCCGCTGAGCGGGCCGCATTCACCGGCACGGCCCTCATTGACCCATGCATCCAGCCAGTGCTTCAGGATGACCCATCGCTCCCTCATGATTCCTCTCTCATCACAGACGGTAACACCAGGAGCGCGATGAAGCTGAGCATCGCGCAGAAACAAAAGAAAAAAGCGAACAACTGATCGTAATCCAGCAAACCGAGGCGGCCCAGCAGGAAAGACCAGTCGTGTTTACGTCCCAGCAACAGGTCGAGGCCCTGGATGCGGGCGTCGGCAGCGTAGACGCTGATATTCAGGCAGTTCTGCCCGAGCCAGAGGAAAGACACCTGCATCCCGAGGCGCGAATGGTATTGCCAGAAGTGATAGGCCAGCGTCACCGGAAGCAGCACCTGCATGAGCGTGCCGCCGGCGGCGTGCAGGGCGTCGCCGAAAAAGAAAAAGCACAGGTGCCCGGCCTCGTGGATGAGCATGTTCAACGGGTCGAGGAAGACCCCGTGGCTGCGCTGGAGGAGAAAGTAGCCGGTGAACGGGAGCAAGACCAGGGTAGGTAGCCAGGCACGCAGGCGGATCCAGGACGGCATCCTCAGGGTATAGCGCAACGCAAGGGCGTGCGCGCGCTGTGCACCCCCCGTTAGCTTCCCTTTGCGCTCCGGCCCCACCGCTCGCGTACGGCTCATTCGAAGAGAAATCCATCCATGAAACCACTTGCCCGACGTACGGACGCGCTGTCCCAGAGCGATATCCGTGCCATAACGAAGATGGTCAACGCCGTCCAGGGTATTAACCTGGGCCAGGGTATCTGCGACCTCCCGACGCCGGAGCCGATCAAACAGGGCGCACACCGGGCCATAGCGGACGACCGCTCCATCTACACGCATTATGCCGGCATCCATACGCTGCGCACCGCCCTGCTCCAAAAAGCGCAGTCCTACAACCGCATCCCCGCGACCTCTGCCGATGAAGTGATGGTCAGCGTCGGCTCGACGGGGGCGTTTGTCGCGACCATCTTTGCGCTCCTCGAACCGGGCGACGAGGTCATCTTGTTCGAACCGTTCTACGGATACCACCGCAACCTCCTCCAGGTCATGGATGTGCAGTTGCGTTACGTTTCTACCGCCGCGCCCGACTGGGCTGTAGATTTCGACGCCCTCGAACAGGCCGTCACCCCCCGCACCAAAGCGCTCATCGTCAACACGCCCAACAATCCGAGCGGGAAGGTCTGGACCCGCGCCGAGTTGGAACGCCTCCTGGCCCTGATGCAGGAGCACGACCTCTTCGCCATCACCGACGAGATTTACGAATACATGCTCTACGACGGGCACGCGCACGTGTCGCTGGCCTCGCTGCCGGGCGCCTACGAGCGCACGGTGACGCTCTCAGGCTTTTCGAAGACCTACAACATGACGGGCTGGCGCCTCGGCTATGCGGTGGCACCCCCGCCGATCATCGACAAGATGGGGCTGCTCAACGACCTGTTCTACATCTGCGCTCCCGCACCCCTGCAACACGGCGTCGCCGAAGCCTTCGGCATGGCCGATGCCTATTACGACGAGATGGCGACGGCCTACACGGCGAAGCGAACCCTGATGTGCGAGACGCTGGAGCAGATCGGCTTCGCCGTGCCGTGGCCGCAGGGCGCCTACTACGTGCTGGCCAACTTCGAGCCCCTGTGCCGTACCCATCCCGGCTTCGACGACGCGCGGACCGCCTGCGAGATGCTTGTCCAAAAAGCCGGCGTGGCGACCGTCCCCGGCCACTCGTTCTTCGAGACGCCCGAGCGGGGCCGCTACTACCTGCGCTTCTGCTTTGCCAAAGAGATGCCCGTCCTCGAACAGGCGTGCCGGCAGTTGCTCGACGCGTTCGGTAGGGTACACGACCAAACCAAATAGATGACTCGGCGAAGCCCCGCACGTTCCTGTCATCCCAAGCGAAGTCGAGGGATCTCCCCCGTCGGGGTATACCTCAACGCGGGAGAACGCTCCGCTCGCGGAGCCTGCCCTGAGCGCAGTCGAAGGGGCTCGGTCGAGAGGACAACCCTTTGGGGGTGTGTACTATGGACGTTCGGTTAAGCCCCCTCCTCGCCGAACAGCGCCCGCACCGCCGGCTTGGTCACCTTGCCCATCACGTTGCGCGGCAGCGCGTCGAGGACGAGGAGGCGGCTCGGGACCTTATACGGCGCCAGACGCTGCTTGGCCCACGGGCGCAAACGCTCCAGCGTCACCGTTTCGCCCTCCCGGCAGATCACAGCCGCACATACGCGCTCGCCCCACTCCGGGTCGGCGACGCCGACGACGGCACATTCACGGACGGCGGGGTGCGTGCGCAGCACCTCTTCGATCTCCAGCGCCGACACCTTGTACCCCCCCGTCTTGATGATGTCGACCGACGTGCGGCCGAGGATGCGGTAACAGCCGTCTTCGCAGACGGCCACATCGCCCGTCTTGAACCAGCCGTCGCCGGTGAAGGCGGCTTCCGTGGCGTCGGCGCGGCCCCAGTATTCGAGGAAGACGTTCGCGCCGCGCACCTGGATCTCCCCCTGGCTTCCTTCGGCGTCGAGGACGGCGCCGGCTTCGTCGACCAGGCGCACCTGGACGCCCGGCAGGGGCCTCCCTACGAAGCCGGGGCACCGCTCGCCGTGGAGCGGGTTGGAGAGCGCCATCCCGATCTCGGTCATGCCGTACCGCTCCAGGAGCGTGTGCCCGCTGATCGACCGCCATTGCGTCAACACGCTCACCGGCAGCGCCGCCGAGCCTGACACCATCAACCGCAGCTTCGCGCAGGCCGCCGACCAGCGCGCCTGTTCCTCGGCGGATGCCTCCTCCCAGGCCCAGACGAGCCGCCCGTAGATGGTGGGCACCGCCATGAACAGCGTCAGCGGGCGCTCGACGAAGCACTGCCAGACCGTCCGCGCCTCGAACGCAGGGAGCATCTCGCAGGCGGCGCCGGCCCAGAGCGCGCACAGGAGGACGTTGACGATGCCGTGCGCGTGGTGCAGGGGCAGGACGTGCAGGATATGGTCGTCGGCCTGCCACCCCCACGCTGTAACCAGCGACGTGACCATCGCCGCGATGTTGGCGTGCGTGGTGACGACGCCCTTCGGCTTGCTCGTGGTGCCGCTCGTGTACAGAATCATCGCCCGCCGCGACGGATCGACGTCGGGCAGCGGCTTCACGTCGGCATGCAACGCGTCCGTCGTCAGCACGAACCGGATGCCCCGCGCCTCGGCCGCCGGACGCAGCAGGGCGTCGTAGTCGGGGTGCGCCACCAGCAGCACCGCGCCGGTGTCATCCAGGACATAGTCGATCTCGGGCAGCGGGTGCGCCAGGCAGAGCGGCACGGCAATCCCGCCGGCCCGCCAGATCCCCCACTGCACGACGGGATACGTAAAGCCCGGCGGCACCATGAAAGCCACCCGCGCCTCGCGCAGGTCATCCTCCTCCCCCAGCAAGCACGACGCGACGCACGCCGACGCCGCCAGCAACGCCGCGTACGAATGCCCACCCGCGTCATCGATGAGCGCGAGGCGGTCGGCATGTGCAAGGGCCTGCTCAATCAGTGGAAGCGTCATGCCGCTTGCATATCATTCATAAAACCTGTTGCGCGATAAGGTGTGATTTCGGCGTGGGCATAGGTGCCCCTGCCTGGTTTCTTGACTAGATGCTCCAGCTCAGCAGATCGATACCCGTTG
>Ga0302046_10002018_pt1 | contig 19031 bp, 17 predicted proteins | sample RVTome_11_FD_200261 | JGI IMG/M metagenome (GOLD analysis project Ga0302046, IMG submission 200261) | Soil microbial communities from uranium-contaminated site in the Upper Colorado River Basin, Wyoming, United States - RVT147D111 (version 2) ...
CCGGCCGCTCGCATTGAGTCCGTACAGTTGTCCATCCTGTGCGGACCAGACCATTGCGAACAGGTCGCCGCCCACACCCGTCATGTGCGGTTCGACGACGTTCAGCACCATCGCCGCCGTGACGGCGGCGTCAATGGCATTGCCGCCGCGCTCGAGGACGGCGAGGCCGGCCGTGGTCGCGAGCGCCTGGCTCGTCGCGATCGCGCCGCGCGGCGCGTACACCGTCGACCGGCCCGCCAGCGTGCTCGGCCGCTCCGCCTGCTGGGCGGCGAGCGGCAGTGCACTCATCACGGTCATCGCGGTCATCAGGATTCCGGGAACGGGGACTCGGTGGGCCATCCATCTGCTCCGGCTCGGGCGCTCAGGCGGTTCCTCGGCTCTGCTCGCGCCAAGATGAAGCCGGACCGAGCCGCCGCGCCATGCCGGTCAGCGACCCTGCCCGCGCAGCATCGCGCGGAGCGCCGTACGCAGGTCGGTGAACCGGAACGCGTAACCGCTGTCCAGCAGCTTCCGCGGCACCACGCGCGCACCGGACAGCAGGATTTCGTCGGCCATCCCACCGGGCGCGAGACGCGCCGCGAATGCGGGAATGCCGAACAGCGCAGGGCGATTCACCGCTCCCGCGACGGCCCTGGTGAACTCGCGATTGCTGACCGCCTGTGGCGCCACCGTGTTGACCGGACCGCGCAGCTCGGAATGCCCGACGATGTGCTCGATCGCACCGACTACATCGTCCAGCGCGATCCACGGCCAGATCTGGCGCCCATCACCGAACCACGAACCGAGCCCCAGCTTGAAGATGGGCAGAATCGTCGCCAGCAGGCCGCCCTTCGGCGACAGCACGTTGCCCAGCCTCGGATTCACCACACGGATGCCCGCCTCCGCTGCCGGCACGGCCGCAGTTTCCCAGCGCCCGACCAGCTCCGGCAGAAACCCGGTACCCGGTCCCGCCTCCTCGGTGATCGGCTCGTCCGGGTCGCGCTGCCCGTAGTAGTGCATGCCGGAGAGCGAAATGAAGAGTGCGGGCTTTCGGTCGAGGCCTGCGAGCGTCGTCGCCAGAAGCTGCGTTCCCTGCACCCGGCTCCGTTCGATCCGGCGCTTGCGGTCTGCCGTCCACATCCCGGCGACCGATGCGCCCGCCGTGTGCACCACCACGTCGTGACCTTCCAGGCCGGCGCCATCGATCGGCCCCGTCGGCGGGTGCCACACGACGGCGTCGCTCGCAACGCCCGCCGCGGCGGAACGCACCACGCGCGTCACCGACCAGCCGCGGCCCGCGAACGACTCCCGCACCGCCGATCCGATCAGTCCGCTCGATCCCGTGATCGCGACGCGCATCCTGCCTCCCTCTGTCACACGGCCGTCCGGTCGCGGCTCTCCGCTTCACCCGCTCAACATCGCCTGGACTCGCCCGCTGCGCGATGGACCGGGCGCTCTCCGCGTGCGCGTCGTCGTGCGGATTACGAGCGATGTCCGGTTTTTCCCGGCTTTCACGCTTATTGTCCGAGCGGAAAGAACAAAGGACAAGCGAAGTGCAGCGAAGACGGGGCGCCTGCAAGCGATGCGGGCGCCCCGGTCTGCATCCGGTGCACACCCGGCCGCTGATTCAGCGGCCCGTGATCCGGTAGCGCACGACCCAGGGTACGTCCAGCGAGTCCAGCAGCACGGCGTAGAACCGGTCGCCACGAATGACCGGCGCAGGAACCTGCCCGAGCCCCGGATGCGCTGTCACCTCGCCCTGGTAGCGGCCGTCCGGGTCGAATACGTCGAACACGACCTCGGCGCCGTCCGCGACCAGGCGGACCCACACGTGCCCGCGATCATCCACGATCAGCTGATCGAACACCGGCTTCTCCGTGGGGATGCGGCTCCGATCGATCCGCCCGCCAGCCTCCCGGAACGACCCCAGGCCGGACTCCCATTCGTCGATCTCCGCCACGGTGACCGCCAACCGGTCATAGGCGCGCTCGATGATGAGCAGCGTGTCGCCCTCGAGCCGCCGCTGGTGGATCCGGTACTCATCGCTCTCCGCGAACCACAGATACCCGCGTGGATCGAACACCTGGTGCAACCGCGGCGCGTACGGAACACCCAGGAACTGCATGCCCCGGCCCCGCGCCCCCGTGTACTCCACCCTGAACGGCTCCAGGTTCGTGCGCTGCGCCGGTAGCGGCACCGTGATGCCGCCCGCCGTCCGCGACCGTCCGCTGGCACCCCCTTCGCCGCCAGCGACGCCCGCTCCCGGTAAGGCTGCGGACGGCGCCAGGCCCGTGTCGAACATCGCGCGCAGAATCGCCCGCCCTTCACTCGCGATGCCCGCGGCCGCCAGCAAGGGTGGAACACTCGGTCCCGCTGCCCCGGACGTACCGTCCGCCGCTAGCATGTCCTGATCATAGAGCCAGCCGTCATCCCGGATCCCGCCCTGCCACAGGCCGAACGGCGGTGCCGCCGTCGACCGCGGTCGCGTCTCCTTCAAAGTGCCCGCCGTATCGTAGCGCGTGTACCGGCCGTTTCGACTATCCTGCACCCACAGATCGCCCCTGCCATCCCACGCCAGTCCGCCCACCGACCGGAACTCGCCCGGACCTTCGCCCTGACCGCCAACCGTCCGCACGTGCCTGCCCCTCTCATCGAACACGCGCACCTCCTGTGACTGACCTTCCACTACCCAGAGCCGGCCCGCTCCGTCGACCGCCAGCCCCACGATGCGACCGAATTCCGCCGCACCGCCGCCCTCCAGCCGGCCGACCCGCAGATCTTCCACGAGCCCCCAGCCCGAACCCCCGACCCGGACCCACTCGCCTTCCGCCGGGTTCCGAACCACCCGGCCTCCGTTCGCCAGCACCTCCTCCGTCCCCGCCCATCCGCCGCTCTCGGTGCACCCCACGACGACTACCAGTGCGGCCAGCGCGACTGCGCGGATCCGTGGCATGTCCGGTCCTCCCGTTGATGCGTGATCGTCGGCGACTAGACCCATAGTAGCTGGCCCGCAGCGACCTGACCAGCATGCAGCCGAACGGCAAGTGCCCGGGTTGGCATCCGGCAAGGGCGCGTGCAGGCTGCCCGTGTCCCGGAGTCGCGCGTAGGTCGGTCCGATCGTCCGGGCGTGCGCCTGCCGGGTTCAGCGCGGCAGTGGGTTACGGAACACGGCCACGCGGTCGGCGCCGTTCGCGCCGGTGCGGATCGCAGTGATGTGGTCGGGTGTGACAGCGGCGGTCCGGAAGCCCGGCGGCAAGCGGATGCGGGAGACCAGGTCGCCGGCGGGTGAGAAGACGGTCCACTCGCGGGGGACGGTGTCGAGGAACGTGTATTCGCCGATCCAGATGCGGCCATCGGAAGCAATGCGCGCGTCACCGCATTCGGGGATGTACTGACGGAAGAAGATGTCGGGCGGCAGCGATCCGAAGCGGAGAGCGAAAGCGCGGTCGCGTTCGAGCGCGTGGTCGCCCCATGCGTCGCGATAGCGTGCGACGTCCAGTTCGGTCACGGGGTGGGGAGCGAGGTCGATGCGCACGGTGCGCTGGTCACTTCCGTCCCAGGGAACGAAACGGAACCCGAAGTCGTTTTCGCAGGTGATGACGGCGTGAAGGTCGTCGAAGAGAATGCGCGGTGTGCGGCCGAACGGCAGGATCCACGACACGTTGCCGCCGGGTCCGGGCGCGACCCACGCTTCGCCGGCGAGCAGCGTCGTGAGGGTATCGGCATCGGCGGACGCGCTCGTGCGAAGGAGCACGTGAGCGCGCGCGCGTCGCACGCCGGAAGCGGAGTCGGGCACTTCATCGCCGGTCGCGAGGCCGGCGAGCGAACCGTCGGGCAGTTGGAAGCGGGTGTCGGGTGCGATGACGAGCGACACGGTCGCGAGTCGGTCGCCGGCGAGGGAGAACAGGTGCATGCGGCGGCCGGCGCCGTCGAACACGATGAGGGTATCGCCGGTCAGCTGGATGGCGCGGAGGGATTCGCTTTCGCCATCGCCCTGGCCACGTCGTCCGAAGCGCCGTACGAGAGAGCCATCGAGACGGAATGCGCGGACCTCGGCGGAAGCGCCGTCGGCGATGAGCAGGAGATCGCCGGCGATGATCGCAGCGGCGACGTTGCGCAGTGCGTGACCTGGCTCATCAACGGCACCGATCGTGACGAGCGGCAGTGAATCGATCTCGAGGATGGGCAGCTGCTCCCATGCGTCTGCCGGGTGGACGACGACGTTGGGGTCCGGCTCCGGCCGGGGCTCGTCATGCGCCGCATCCTGCCCTGCGCCGCAAGCGATCGTGATGGCCGCGCCGAGGCTCGCCAGCGACCGCGCAACGGACGAGCGCACCCGGCTCGACCCGGACGTGAGGTACAGGATGGTGCACGTCGTGATGCTGGGCGGGCAGGCCGGTGGTCGACGGCACACGGCGAGGGTGCGGCTCCCTTTCAGCGTGCGCGGTCCAGCGTGGGCGCGTGCTCCTCGCCGTGACGGGCGCGTTCGCGGGCCGCCTCGTTGCGCTCGGAGCGGGCGTACTCGGCCTCGATGCGCGCCATCATCTCACTGCGTCGCCTGAACAGCCGTTTCGGCTCGCGCGGCTCGTGGCGGCTGAGTGCGTACGCGGCGAGCAGCGGCATGGCGATGGTCGTGTCCGTGTAGCAGACGACGGCATCGGGCAGGCGATCGGGATCGACCTTGCCCCAGCTCACGGCCTCGGCCGGTGTGGCTCCCGAGAGACCGCCGGTGTCCGGTCGCGCATCCGTGAACTGCAGGAAATAGTCGTGTCCCTTCTCTTCGATGCCCAGCACTTCCTGGATCTGCGGTTCGGTCTGGAGCATGAAGTTCTTCGGGCTGCCGCCGCCGAAGATGAGGACTGCGCTCTTGCCGCCGTGGCGTTTGGCGTCCAGCACGATGGCGGCCGTTTCGTTGACATCGGCGTTGACATCGAAAGCCAGACGGTTCCCCTGCAGTGCACCGGCGGCCACGTTCATGCCGATCGACGAATCACCGGGCGATGATGTGTAGACGGGCACGTCGTACTCCCGGCAGCAGGCCAGCAGGGATGTTCCCTTCTGGCCCAGCGCCTTCTGCCGCTCCGCGACGTACTTGCCGCACAGGTGATGGAACTCGGCTGTAGACATGGTGCGCTGGAACTCCGCGGACCTGATGATCTCGCGGAAGAACGCATCGGTGTCGAGCAGAACGGCGTAATCGAAGAAGATGTCGTAGATGCGCACCACCTCTTCCTTGCGCAGCTCGATGTCGGACACGAACGGGTTGCCCTGCCGCATTTCCATGCCCAGTCCGAAATGCGTGTCGTGGTAGAGGTTCGCGCCGGTCGAGATGATCCAGTCGACGAAGCCGGCCTCGATCAGCGGGATGAGCGCGCTCATGCCGAGACCCGCGGGCGTCAGTGCGCCGGTCAGCGTGATGCCGATCGTGACATCGGCTTCCAGCATTCGTTCGACGTACAGCCGGCAGCCATCGCGCAGACGACCGGCATTGTAGGCGAGGAATGCATCGTCGATGAGGTCGGCGGCCGTCACGTTCGCGGCGATGCCGGCAGGGGCGATCGGCTTGCCACCGAGATAGCGGTTCTTGCGTCGCTTCATTTCCCGGCCAGCTCCGCGGAATTGCGTTCATGACATTCGTACACGATACGCACGGCCTCTTCGGGCGAGTCCGTGACACTGAGAAAGCGCAGGTCGTCGGGCGCGATGTTGCCACGTTTCGCCATGGTCTCGAGCAGCCAGTCGTAGAGGCCGCCCCAGTAGGCGGAGCCGAAGAGGACGAGCGGGAAGTTGCGCACCTTGCCGGTCTGTACCAGCGTGAGTGCTTCGAACAGCTCGTCCATTGTGCCGAATCCGCCCGGAAAGATCACGAAGCCTTCCGCATACTTCACGAACATCGTCTTGCGCACGAAGAAGTAGCGGAAGTTGATGGGCACGCGGACGAACGGATTGGTGCCCTGTTCGAAAGGCAGCTCGATGTTCAGGCCGACGGATGTGCCGCCGGCCTCCGTGGCGCCCTTGTTCGCCGCCTCCATGATGCCGGGTCCGCCACCGGTAATGACGCCGAAGCCGGCCTCCACCAGCAGCCGGGCCGTCCGTTCTGCAGCGGCGTACTCGGGGTCCGGCCGTTTCGTTCGGGCACTGCCGAAGATGGTGACGGCCGGCCCCATGCGGGCCAGCGTATCGAACCCCTCGACGAACTCGCCCATGATGCGGAACACGCGCCAGGCATCGTGGACCGTGACATCCTCGAACCGGCGTCGCTCCACGTCGCGTGATAGCAGCCGCTCGTCCTCCGTGACGTGCGATGCGCCCGGCGGATGTGCCGCCGGTGGCGCTTCGGCCCTGGTCTGCGCGTGTCGATTCTTTCGCATCCGTCGCCGTGCGGGTTCACGCCCGGTTCGATTGGAGCGCCAAGATAGGACGGCCGCGTGATGTGCGGCCAGCCGAAGGCGACCGTGCGGCGGCTGCCGCGGCCGGTTGTAATGCGGGCCCGTCCGCGCCTACCTTGACGGGCATGAAATGTCCGAACTGTGGAGCCCCGGCTCAGGGCAGTTTCTGCTCCGCGTGCGGCAGGCCGCTGGCCGGTGCGGCGTGTGCCTCCTGCAATGCCACGCTCACCCCGGCAGCACGCTTCTGCACGCAGTGCGGCAAACCGGTCCGCGGCGCGTCGAGCACGAGCCCCGCATCGACGATGCCGTGGGTGATCGCAGGAGCGGCATTGGTGGTCGCGATCGCCGCCGTGACGCTGCCCATGCTGCGCTCCGACGGTGCACCCGGGCCGGCCGCACCTGCCATGAACGCACCGCTCAGCGGCGGCGCCACGGGCCAGCCGCCGCCATTGACGGGAACGCCGATCGAGCAGGCGAATCGGCTGTTCGACCGCATCATGCGCGAGCAGTCGTCCGGCAACCTCGAGCAGGCCCGCTTCTTCGTGCCCATGGCAATGCAGGCCTACCAGGCTGCCGAGCCGCTGGACGCGGACGGCATCTATCACCTGAGCCTGGTTCAGTCGGTGGGTGGCGATTACGCGGCCGCACGGCGCACGGCGGAGCGCGTCCTGTCGACGGCGCCGACGCACCTGCTCGCGCTCGCCGCGTTCGCCGAGGCGGCCGCCGGCGCCGGTGACACGGCTGCCGCGCGCAACGCGTGGCGAACGTTCCTCGACAATCTCGAGAGCGAGCGCGCAAGGCAGCTGCCCGAGTACGTCTCGCACGCCTCGATCTTCGAGGAATACGAGTCGCAGGCGCGCGAGATGGTCGGCGGCTGAACCGGCTCCGGCGCAACGGCATGGTCCGACGTGCCGTTGCAACCATCACGGTGCAACGGCCGGACCATCCCGGCGTCACGAATAGACTTCCTGCAGCCATTCGAACGTCTTCGGCACACCCTCTTCGAGCGTCGTGACCGGGTTGTGTCCGAAGGTTTCCTTGGCTTTCGTGATGTCGGGCCGCTTGTTCTGCACGTTGTGCCGGTCCTCGGGCAGATACGTCACGAGACTGTCGTCCTTGCCCGCACAGCGCAGCACAATGTCGCTCAGCTCGCGAACGCTGCGAAACTCCTCGCCACCGATGTTGTAGACTTCGCCGGGCACGAACTTCTCGCACACCTTCGCCAGTGTCGGAATGAAATCGTCGATGTACATGAACACGCGATGATACCCGTCGTAGACCTCGTACGGGATATCCATGAGCGCGCGGTACGCAAACAGACACACCACACTGCGGTAGCGGTGATAGTACTCACCGGGACCGTAGGCATTGAAGAAGCGCAGGCGCACGCATTCGGCGCCGAACCGCTTCTCGAAGTTCATGATCTGGAGTTCGTTGACCCACTTCGTCGTGGCGTAGTCGTTGTGCTGGATGATCGACTTCTGGAGCGGGATGTCCTCGTGCAGGATCGGCTCGTGCCGATCGCCGTAGATTTCCGATGAGCTGGCGAAGATCAGCCGGAATCCGCGGCGCTTCTGCATTTCGAGGATGTGGCGGGTCCCGATGACGTTGGTTCGCCACGCGGTCTCGTAGTAGTCCTCGCCATTCATCCGGCCGAACTCCGCGGCCAGATGATAAACGTAGTCGAAGTTTTCCTCGAAGACCCGCTCCACCTGTCGGAACTCGGCCATGTCCGCGCGACGGTACAGCTCATCGGAGTAGTGCATGAGGTCGCAGCCCCACACTTCGTGGCCTCGCCGCCGCAGTTCATCCACCAGCGGCTGACCCAGTGTACCGCGCGAACCGGTTACGAGAATCTTTGCCATTCCTGTCTCCACCTGCCTCGTGTCATGTCTGGGCGGGGCGGCCGGTCCGACCGGGCCCTGCCGCGTTGACGGGTCCTGCTTTACAAAGAGCCGCAGGAAAGGCAAATCCTGCGCCCCATGGTCCTCCGGTACGAAGCCTCGTCGGGCCGGTTGGTTCGACGATCGTCGCGCCGGGCCGCCGGCCCCGAAGTACCAGACCGCGCCGCGGCTGCCGGATCGCGGATCCATGCCGCCGCTGCCGGATCCATCGGCCGGCGGGTCCGGCTCTCCGCTCGCCGGGCTGGCCCGCGCCTTGCCCGTTCCGGCCGCCGGCCCGAAACATCAGGGCCGTGCGGCGCGCCGGCATGAGCCCGAGCGTGCAGTCGACTTCTCGAACGACGCGACCGTGACGAATCAAGCGAACCTGACCGTTCCACGGCCGGCGGCGGCCCGGGTCCACGATCCTGCCGGCGCAGCGCCGGAGCTGAGCATCATCGTGCCGTGTCTGGACGAAGAGGACAATGTCCAGGTCACGGTCGCAATGATCGCTGATGTCGTTCGGGATGCGGGCATCACGAGCTTCGAGATCCTGGTCCTGGACGATGCCAGCTCCGATCAGACGTTCCAGCGATCGGTCGAATACGCCGAAACGCATCCCGAGCTGAACATCCGCACGTTCCGTCGTCGTGAACCGCGCCGCGGTTACGGCGCGATCGTTCGACACGGCGTGGCGTGTGCCCGCGGCACGTTCTGCGTTCCCGTGTCCGGTGATGGCGTCGATCCCGTCGGTCTGATTCCGGCCATGCTGGAAAAGGCACGCGCTGGTGCCGACCTCGTGCAGTGTTCGCGCTATCACCGGCAGGATGACGCACGCACGATTCCGTGGTCGTACAAGTCGCTGCAGTTCTGCTGGCGACTCTGCATCCGCATCATTACCGGACAGCGGTTTCCCGATTCGACGTACGCGTTCAAGGTGTTCCGTCGCGTCGACGCGCTCTCGCAGGGCATCACGTCCAACGGCTTCAGCATTGGCACCGAGATCTTCTTCAAGACGTATCTCAACGGCGGTCGCATCGATTACGTCAACTCGTCGCAGGGCACGCGTCGTCACGGCAAATCGAAGTTCTTCTTCCGTCGCGAATTCTTCGGCTTCTCCTACGTCCTGACCCGTGTCATGCTGCATCGCCTGGGCGTACTCTGGTTCTGAGTTCGTGAACACGCTGTTTACATTCGTAGCACTACCGTGATGTCGCGGCCGCGTACCCGGAGCGGCGCGGATCCGCGCCAGCCGTGACGTGCCCGTCGCCCACCACGACGGCCGCGCCGTACCCCATCCTCAACTCACCCCGGAGCGAGATGCGGCGGAACCGGTGCCCGATCGCTTCCAGCTCGCGCAGCGCTGCGGGTGAAAACCCGTCCTCGATCTGGATCGGCCCAGCGCGGGCGCCGGGCAGGAAGCGCGGCAGCTCGAGCGCCTGCTGTGGACCCAGTCCGTGGTCGACGATGCCGACCACCATCTCGTACAACGCCGACGAGATCCAGGCATTGCCGGCGGCGCCGAGTGCGGCCAGTGGCCGCTGCGCGCCGCCCGTACCGCGGAACACGAGCGTGGGGGCGATGACCGTGCCAACGCGCGCGAACGGAACCGTCCCGCCGAAGCCGCGGCCGCCCGGCCGTGGCACCGTGAGCTTGTCGTTGTAGATGAAGCCGAGCCCGGGTGTCACATAGAAGTTGCCGCCCCACGTGCCGAGCGTCTGCGTGACGGCGACCACGTTGCCGTCCGCGTCCGCGACGGCGAATGCGGTCGTACCCGTCGACCGGCAGGGCGGGGCGGCCGGCAGATCGTCGCATGGGCCGACCTCATCGGGTGGTGGCGCACCACCCGTGGATGCCGTGCGACACCCGGTCCGGCCCTGCGGCGGTGTGCTCAGACCGGATGGGTCGAAGCAGGTCCAGCGGACTCGTGCGCTATCCTTGCTCTCGAAGGGCGTCACATCGACCGGCCACATGTCGGGGTCCGCGATCCGTCCACCTGTCGACGGCTGGAGCTTCCATGCCTCGATCATGGCGTGCAGCTTCGCGGCGTCATCGGCGATCGATCGGCCCGGCTCTGCCTGTTCGAGCAGGTTCAGCTTGGCGATGAGGCCGACACCGCCGGTCACGGGTGGCGGCCCCGAATAGACGGTGTGGTCGCGGTAGGTCGTCCGGACGGGGGCGCGCTCGGCCGCGTTGTACAGCGCCATGTCCTTCAGACTCATGGGGTTACCGCCCCTGGCAAGATCCTCGACAAGGGTCCGGGCAATGCTGCCGCGGTAGAACGCGTCGGCGCCGCCCGTCGCGACCTCGCGCAGCGTCGCGGCCAGGTCCGGGTTGCGCAGCGTGTCGCCCGCCTGGAGCGGCCGGCCGTCGCGGAAGAACAACTCCCGGCTGCTCGGATACTTCGCGAAGCTCTCCCATTCGCGCCGAAGCGTGGTCGCGAACGCGTCGTCGACCTCGAATCCGTTCTCTGCGATCCGGATGGCTGGCTCGAGCAGGCGAGCCCACGGCAGCCGGCCGTACTTGCGCCAGGCCAGGTCCATTCCTGCGACGACGCCGGGCACGTTCGCGAGCATCGGCCCGTCCGGCGGCAGTTCACGGAGCAACAGGTTGTCGGGTGTCGCGTTTTCCGCGACGCGCGTCATGAACTCGATGGCGGTCGGCTCGGTCATGCCGGCGAGGTGAATGAGCGCTTCGCCGTAGCCACCCATCCCGCTCGCATCGGGCTCGGCGACGCCGAGCGCGAACGACACCGCGACCGCGGCATCGACGACGTTGCCGCCCGCCTCGAGGATCTCGATGCCGGCAGCCGTCGCCAGCGGATGCGCGCTTGAGACGCCGGCCCGGCCCCGTGCCGACGCACGCAGCGGAGGCCGTTCCGCGACAAGCGCATGGATCACGGAGTCGAGTGATTCCTGCGACGTCGCGCCGAGCGCCCCCGGCCGGTGACGCCGCGCTGCGTCCCGCCAGGCCAACAGCCGGTCGCTGCCTGTCGTGTCCGGCGCTGCCGCGAAGTCGTAGTAGAGCGTCGCGACGCGTGACCAGACCCGGTCGAACGCGTCCGCGTTGTATGCCGGTCGAGGCAGTGACCATGTGGTCCGGACAGGTTCGGCGCCGGCGTCGGGCGCGGACGGGACACGAATGCGGCGCAGTCCGCCGTCGCCGTCGAAGACGTCACCCGACGACCGGCCGCCCAGCCGGTCCGGATCGCCGTTGTAACCCACGTCCGGCGCCGATTCCGCCGCCACGATCAGCCAGGCACCATCCGGCTGCCAGGCGGGCGAGCCCTCCTCCAGGCTCGCCTGCGCCGTGTAGCGACCTTCCACGTCCGTCACCCACACGCCCGGCCGGCGGCCGCGCGTGCCCCAGGCGATACGCATGCCGTCGGCCGACCATGCCGGCCGCAGTGCGGGCGCATCCAGCGACAGCTCGCGCTCCTGGCCGTCCGTTTCGCGAATTCGCAGGCGCGATGTGCCCGCCCGATCCGCGATATAGGCCAGCCGGCCACCGTTCGGCGACGCCGCGGGCGACCGCTCCGCTCCCGACTCCGACGTCAGCCGTCTCTCGATACCGCTCGCGTCCACACGCCACAGGTCCGCGGCCGGCCCGCGGCCGCGGACGAAGATCACGTCGCCGCCAACCGCAACGGTCGGCTCGCTGTCCATTGAATTCGAGCGGGTCAGTTGCTCCGGACCGCCCACCGGACCCGTTGCGCCCACACCGATACGCCAGATGTGGTGGCTACCGGACCGGTCCGAGGCGAACACGAGGGCCGCGCCATCGGGCGACCACGCGGGCTCCGCGTCCCAGGCCGGTCCCGTCGTGACACGAAACGACGCACCGCCCGCCGGCGCCATCACCCAGAGATCGCCACGGACCGAGATCGCGATGCGCCCGTCCGCCGCGATCGACGGCGTCCGCGCCCCACCCACTTCCGCCACACCCGACTGAACCGCCAGGGCCACTGCCAGTGTCGCCAGCATGCCCGCCTCCTCAGAGACCGGTCGGTATGTCGATGAACTCCCAGCTCAGTCCGAACCGCCCGGCCACATGCTCCGCCAGCGCCCGAACACCCCATACTTCCGTCGCGTAATGGCCACCATAATACACGTTCAGACCGCCCTCCACCGCGTCGAAATACGTGTGGTGTGCTCCCTCGCCAGTCACCAGCGCATCCAGGCCCGCCGCCAGAGCCGCTCCGATCATCGCGCCGCCTGCACCCGTGAGCACGCCGACCCGATCCACTTTCGCCTTCCCGCCCGCAATCAGCCGGACCCGGCCTCCGAGTACGTCGTCGAGCCGCGCCGCCAGTACCTCGCGCAGCACGCCCAGCCGGCCCCAGTAGCCGATCTCGACCCCGCGGTACGCGCCGAACGTGCCTTCCGGCTCCACACCGAGCGCCCGCGCTAGCAGAACGTTATTGCCCACTTCCGGATGCACGTCCAGCGGCAGATGCGACCCGTACAGCGCTATCCCCGACTCGATCAGCAAGCGCTGCCGGCGGTACCGCCGGCCCGTCACCGGTACGCCGCCGTCCCAGAACAGGCCGTGATGCACGATCAGAACGTCACACTCCCGCCGCACCGCCTCCGCGATCGACTGCTCGCTCGCGTCGACCGCCGCCCCCACCCGCTCCACCGGCCGGCGGCCCTCCACCTGCAGCCCGTTCCAGGCACGGTCATCGTCGGGCACCTCCACGATGTTCAGATACCCATCGAGATATCGGATCAGCTCACTCAGCTCCATCTTCCCACACGCTCCGTGGATAACGCGCCGCCGCTTCTCCACATTTCCATGTGCACAACCGCCGATTACTCGTCAAGTGGCTGAATCGTAAAGGGTTGCCGGGATTTGAACAGCATGTGGAAAGGGACCGCGCCGCCAGATATCAACGCCGGGATCACGCGAACCGTCGTGCCATGGACGGGCATGCAACAACAACGGGCGGTCGGACGCCGGGGTCCTCGCTTGTGCCCCGGCGCCGGGGTTCTGGTCTGTCCGCCCGCTCAGCTGCGCGCTGCGATGGCCGGCTGAGGCGCTGACGACGACGAAGAAGGCGACGACGATGTCGAACTCGGCGTCTTCGATGTCGGTGTGGAAGCCGCAGCCGCGGCCGGCGAGGTGCTGGGTGTCGCCTTGATCTCGCCGACGTAGACGGAGCCGTTGACCTGGCCGCCCTCATCGAGCTTGATGCGGCGTGCGCGGATCTCGCCTTCGATCGAGCAGGTCGCCTGCAGCTCGAGGCGGCTCTCGGCGACGACCTTGCCGTTGACCCGGCCGCCCACGATTGCGTCCTGGGTGACGACATCGCCTTCGACGGTGCCTTCCTTGCCGATCACGACGGCCTTACCGGCGCGCACGGTGCCCTCGACCTTGCCCTCGATGCGGAGCGTGCCATCGGTCTCGCAGTCGCCCACGACGCGCATGCCCGGGCCGATGATCGAAATGACGCCTTCGCGGGGCTGTGGTGCAGGGACTTCGTCTTGCCTGGCCATGATCTCGTTCCTCTCCGGCGCTGGTCCTCGGTTGAAAATCGACATGAGTTGATCAGGGTTGACGTATGAACTGCAAGGGGTCCACGGCCCGGCCGTCCTTCCGGACCTCGAAATGGAGGTGCGGCGCTGTCGAACGGCCGGTCGTTCCGGCCAGCGCGACGAGCTGGCCGCGGGTCACCCGGTCCCCGGGGCGAACGAGTATACGCGATGCATGGCCATACAGCGACTCCAGACCCGAGCCGTGATCGATCAGGACATACTGCCCGTACACTTCGTCCGTCTCCGCTTCCTTGACCCGACCACTCGCGGCCGCCCGGATCTGCGTCTCCGCCGGGACGGCGATGTCCAGACCGGGGTGCTCGCCCAGCCGTGCCGTCTGTTCCTGGCTGCGTGTCGGAATGCCTGCGATCGGGAGCGGCCACGACAGCTGGCCGGCCAGCGCGTCGGGCACCGCCGCATCGCGCAGCGGCGGCAGCGCCACCGTGCTCTCCGGCATCGCCGCGTCAGCGCCCAGCATCTCCCGTACGCGCTCGTACTGAGCTTCGACCAGCGCGAGCGTTTCCGCCAGTTCCACGACCTTCGCGCGCTCGCCCTCCAGCTCCTCCAGCTCCTCCACCAGCGCGGGGACCCGGCTCGCCTGCGCCGCAACCGGAAACCATGACGCCACAACGAACGCCACGAACAGCGTCACGGCAAACGTCACCCCCAGCGCCACCTTCAGCTTCCCGTACGGGATCTCGATCGTACGCGTCTCCAGATCCCCGTGGGGAACCACGATGAGCGTCAGCCGACGGTCATCCATGTCATTGCTGCCTGCTTCGGTCGGTGTGGTCGGGTCGGCCCCGTTCGCCTTCACGAGACCACGTCGGCCGCCGGACGGCCGGACACGATCTCGAAAACCCGTTCGAAATCTTCGACACCGTAGAAGGGAATCTCGATGTGTCCCTGGTCACCCCGCCCACGACGGATCCTCGCCTTCGTCCCCAGCACCTGCTGCAACGCCTCCTCCAGCACCCGCTCCGTCGGATCCCGCAACGCATTCGAAGACTTCGACTTGCGACGGACACCCCGCTGCCGCTGCACCGCCGCTTCCACCGCACGGACGCTCCAGCCCTCTTCCGCCGCCGCCTGCGCAATCGCCGCCAGTCGTCGCTCATCCGTCAGACCCAGCAGCGCCCGCGCATGCCCTGCATTCAGCCGGCCATCCGCAAGCAACTGTCGGACAGATGCCGGTAAGTTCAACAGACGTAATGAATTAGCTATGGTCGAGCGGTCCTTGCCCACCAACTCCGCGATCTGCTGCTGCGACAGTGAAAACTCGTCCGCCAGCCGGCGATACCCGTCCGCTTCCTCGAGCGCCGACAGCTCCGATCGCTGGAGATTCTCGACCATGGCGAGGACGAGAAGCGTGCGATCGTCGACGTCGCGGACGACGGCCGGGATCTCCTTCCAGGCCAGCCGCATGGCGGCCCGCCACCGCCGTTCGCCCGCCACCAGCTCCCACTGTGCGACTCCCGGACCCGGCTGCGGCCTGACGACAATCGGCTGGAGCAGCCCATTCTCCCGCATCGAGGTCGTGAGGTCCGCGAGATCCTGTTCGGAGAACTCACGTCGCGGCTGGAACGGGTTCGGCGCGATCTCCGCCACCGCCACCTGCCGCGCGTGCGCCGCTGTCGGCTGCGCATCGCCCAGGTACTCGCCGAGCAGTGCGCCCAGCCCCCTGCCCAGACGGTCGCGGCGCGCCGTCACTGGCCGCCCGCCTTCTCTTTGCGTCGCGGAATCGGCTCACGTTTGCGATTCTCGTGCTCCATGACCTCGCGTGCCAGTGCGAGATACGCCTGAGCGCCGGCCGACGCGACATCGTACATCAGAATCGGCTTGCCGAAACTCGGCGCCTCGGCCAGTCGCACGTTCCGCGGAATGTAGCTGCGGAAGACGCTCGAGCCGAAGTATTCCTTCGCCTCCTCCGCGACCTGCCGCGAAAGGTTGAGCCGCTGATCGAACATGGTCAGCAGAACCCCCTCGATCTGCAGCCCGGGATTCAGGCTATGCTGGACCAGCCGCACCGTGTTCAGCAGCTGCGAGAGACCCTCGAGCGCATAGAACTCGCACTGGATCGGAATCAGCACCGCGTCGGCGGCCGCAAGCGTGTTCAGTGTCAGCAGCCCGAGGGACGGTGGACAGTCGACGAGCACGTACTCGTACAGGCTCCGCGTTTCCGCCAGCGCCCGGCGCAGGACCAGCTCCCGCTGCGGCATACCGACCAGCTCGACTTCCGCTCCCACCAGATCCTGGCTCGCCGGCACCACATCCATCTGCGGAAAATGAATCCCTCGCCGGATCACCCGGTCCAGCGGGACCCCGTCCACCAACGCGTCATAGATCGAGAACTCGAGTTCGCCCCGCGCAATGCCCAGCCCGCTCGTCGCATTCCCCTGCGGGTCCATGTCGACGATCAGCACCTTCCGCTCGGCCACGGCCAGTGCCGCCCCGAGATTGATCGCGGTCGTGGTCTTCCCCACGCCGCCCTTCTGATTGGCAATGGCAATAACGCGGGACATCCGGCTCCAGGCTAGGAACGTGCAAATGGGGAGGCCGCGAATATAAGGAGGCCACGTGATTCCGGGAAGCGGGTTGTTTCACGTGAAACATGGCGCCGTCGCCTCACGCAGCCGACCCCCTGGCCACACGCGGCCTTTCGTGACCCGTCCGCTGCCGCCCACAGAGACATTCCCCCTGTGGGTCCTGCCGCCCTACGCGCCCGGCGCGGGACAGGCTCGACACGCGATCGTGCGCAGCTCTCGACGTGACCGCATCCCGAGACAAACAGCGATCGACCCGAGCGGTGCGCCGGCGCGCGAAACCGCTGCTTTTCGCACGGAGGGCCACGGAGAGCGCCACGGACGCACGCCGGAGTCGTCCGGAACGCCGCAGTCGAACAGGCCGCAGACACGCGCGGGAAACACCACGCTCCATGACTCAATGATCGTCGTTTCCGTTGTCGGCGACCGCGTGTCGCCTGGACCGCGGCGAGCCTGCCCGCGGCGGCTCGAGGGCGCTCCGACCGCGTGGGTGCCCATGGCGGCCCGGTCTGACGTTCCCTTCTCCGGCGCTGGCTCGAGCTTTCGCCCGGTCAGGCCACCGGGGACCTGCCGGGAACAGCCGATTGACAACCTGCCCGCGTGCGTTCCCCGCATGTCGGTCCGTTCGAGGCAATGCCCCCGGCACGTGAATCACAGCGGGCAAACCGAACCACCACACCGCGACTGGCCATCAGGTTCCGTACTCGTGTCGCCGCGGATCGAGGCGTGGAAAACTCCAAGCAGGCGCATCCGGAAAGCATCCACCAGCGGCTCATGCCGGTCCTGCGACAGCACGGCTACAGGGCCGACAGCACCGACGGCTCCATCCTGAAAGCGCCCGTCGGCGCACAGGGACCACAGCCCATGCGCGCGACGCGGATGCGCGTCGTTTGCAGGTCGGCAGTTGACAGGGAGGCGTGTCGTCTATCGGGTCGGATGAACGGTCCTGTGCTGACAGAATGACGAGCTTGTTTCAACTACGCTTGATCACCCGTCCATGGATCCCGCCGTTCTTCAATCGGCTCGTCGGTGCGATTCGCGTTTCGATGGGCCCACCAGCAGGATCGAGATGATCCAGAAGATCACCGGGGCCAGGATCGACCGCCAGACCCACGGGTTCATCGTCGGCGGCCTTCCGGGTTCGGCCGGTGCTTCGCTCCACACAGAGCGCGGTCCGGATCCGGTTTCCTCATAGCGAATCAGCGCCGGAGCCCGGGATGCACGCATCAACGACCGGCTCGAGAATGCGAACAGGCCGGACTTCGAGCCGCGCCAGGATCCCCTCCGGTCCGACGTGATGGCGTGAGCGCCCTGACATGCATTTCTCCGAGCCGGACCCGATGCGCCTGTCGAGGGAAGGCTGTGGGAATCTCACGAATCGCCTGAGCGGCTAGCCCGAAGGCGATCACGTCCGGGAGACTTCATCACAACGATCGCGTGTCGGGCCCTGGAGTCCCGCCCGGCGAATGACCTGCGTCGCCGGACCTGTCCATGCACGACGTGAAGCTCCAGGCCGGCACGCAGGTTCCACGTGCAACATTTCGGTTTTTATTCGGTAACACGGGCCGATCCGCCCGTTTCCACGGATGGAGAGGTCGACCGTTGGGGTCGAGCTCGGCGATGTGCCCGCCACCCGCCGGCTCGGGCTCATTCCTGATGTACCTTTCCGTCCGGACCGCCGTCCTCCAGACTCCGGACGCTCGCGAACTGAAAAATGGTGGTGAGGTGACGAATGAAACCGGAGCGGCGGGCGCGAGCCGGCGTCGGTTCCTGATACGAGGCCGCGTTCAGGGCGTCGGGTTTCGGGCGTGGACGCAGCGGCGGGCGCGCGAGCTCGGGCTCCGCGGCTGGGTGCGCAACCTGGCCGATGGATCGGTGGACGTGTGCGCGCAGGGTGATGCGCGTGCGCTGGAGCGGCTGTACGAGCTGCTGCGGAAGGGACCGCCGCTCGCGCGAGTCCGCGAGGTACGCGAGCTGTCTCCCGACGAAGTGGATCTCCCGCCCGCATTCGCAATCGAGTGACGACCGGCTCCCACAGTGACCAACCGGAAAATGGATCGACGAGCCGGGACGGTTCATACATCGTAATGTTTCCTCGCCTTTCGCTAACAGCGCTTTAGCTGATCGTGATCGGGGCTCCGGTCGGGCCGGCCGCGTGCACCGGCCCGTACACCCGCCCGGCCGTTCCTTCCGCCGCCGACGTACGGGACCGTGACGACATGGAATAGTAATAGTTCGATTGTCTGACATCGCCATGGACGATCGTGAGGCGGCCCGACAAATGACAGAGACGACAATGGGTGACTTGACAGTCGGGGTGTGGCCACTATGCTTGCCGGCCGGGTCCGCCATCCTGTCTCATCACGTCACAATGCGTTCTCGATGTTCGATCTGTGAGCGTGGAGTGCGCAGGATGACTTTGCATTTCCGTCCAATGCGCCGTCTGCGCCCTCTGTTTGAAAGCCATGTCGGTGGCGCGAGAACGGAGTGCCGGGCGCGGCCTCACGTCGACGTCTGCCTGGCGGCCTTCCGTTCCATGTGCCTCTGTCGTTCCCGCATGATCTGCAGCTGCTGCGGCAGTGACGCGACGTTCATGGAGGCATAGTAGAGGTTGAGGCCGGACGCGAAGTTGAGGAACAGGAACGTCAGGAATATGGGCATGAAGTAGGTCATGTACTTCATCTGCGGCGGCGCATCCTTGGTCGA
>Ga0302046_10002019_pt1 | contig 19026 bp, 15 predicted proteins | sample RVTome_11_FD_200261 | JGI IMG/M metagenome (GOLD analysis project Ga0302046, IMG submission 200261) | Soil microbial communities from uranium-contaminated site in the Upper Colorado River Basin, Wyoming, United States - RVT147D111 (version 2) ...
AACCCAAAGAGGAGAGACACAATTTCGTGGAGTAGGGCTTTTCCGTCCCGAATCTGCTCGGGGCTGCATTTCCCTTTCGCCACCAGCACATCCAATCACGCGGCACATTCCAGTGCTGAGCCTCGAGCGATCTCGAAATAGCGGCAGCGGTCCGGTGGCGTGTATTTCCCGTTGCCCTCAGCGATGTTCAGTGGGACGGAGGTGGATGCGCGGTCGAGTTGATCGCATACTGATAGCTTCGAGGGGATTTGGTCGAGGAGGTCGCTGGACTAGGCGACGAATTCAATGCTTCGCTGGTATGCGACGAGTTTTTCGTGGTCGAAGAATGGTGGATTTTTGAACGGCTCCTTCATGGGGGAGAGAGTAAGCGTAAGAGTATGAGGACAGAACTCCTGACATAGGCTTTAAATAATCAAGGTTTTTGAGGTTTTTCCGCTCCGGGGGGTCGAACCCAAATCTGTCCGCTTTTCTGAGCGAACGAGTATCGTAACCGCATGGCGACAGATCGGTCGGATGACCTTTTTCCCAACGTACGCAATGCGGCTGACATGTATGCGATCAACGAACGATGCATCCTCCGCGTGCAAGATGGCCACTGTGTCGTGATCGTCTCAGGTGTGATCCTGGCTTACTATCGAGTTGGTGATGCGATGGCGGAAGCTCATGCCATGGTGAGTTTAGTCAACCAGGGATTGGCCGACCAAAATGATGTGGCCCGGGCCTTTCATTGCTCGGCGCGCAGCGTGCGTCGCCATCAGCGTCGCTACGAAGAAGGTGGGCTGGCCGCGCTGGGTCGCAAGAGCGGATACTCCGAGGGGCGTCGTCGTTTGCAATCGAACCGCATTGCGCTGGTTCAACGTAAGCGTCCTTAGGGCTGCGTGTAGCGAACCGGCGGTTGGGCGAGTAAGACTTGGGGGATGAAGCAAGCAAGTTCTTCCCAACGGCGACGATTCACGAAAGAGGAGCGCTCGAAGTGGCTGATACGGTTTCGAACCAGCGGACTCACCCAGCGTGAGTTCGCGGCCCGGAACGGACTTAAATGGGGGACGCTGGTGCAGTGGCTGGCCCGCGAAAGGCGTGCGTCCACCCCGCCTTCGTCGTTTGTGGAGGTGGCCCTCCCGCCGGTGGGATCCTCGAAGGATTGGGTTGCCGAGCTGAACTGGCCCTCGGGGCTGCGGCTGCGACTGAGCGCCTCGGCGCCCCGAAACTGGCTGGGCATGATTTTGAAAGGAGTCCGGTGATGTTCAGCCTCTGGCCCGCCACCCGGGTGTTCCTGGCCGTGGAACCAACAGATATGAGGCAGAGTTTCAACGGCCTCTACGCCAGAGTGCAAACGGTGTTAGGCCAAGACCCTCTTTCCGGGCATCTGTTCGTGTTTGTCAATCGTCGAGCGAACCGGCTCAAGTTGCTCTTTTTTGACGGGAGCGGTTTGTGGGTCTGCGCCAAAAGGCTGGAGAAGAATCGATTCAGTTGGCCTGTTGGAGAGGAGGCCTGCAGGCAGCTGCGCCCGGAGCACCTGACGGCGTTGTTGACGGGCCTGGAGGTGAGCGAGAAGGCCGGTTGGTATCGGCGTTAAACTTTTTTCATTTTTCTGCTGGACTCCAAACCTCCCCGCCCGTAACGTCGAGCTCATGGACCAACCTGTGAAGGTGCAGGGCAGGCTTGTGAGCCCGGAACAGATGCAGGAGATCCGCCAACTGATCGCGGAGCATCCGCAGTGGAGTCGGCGGCGGTTGAGCGAGCAACTGTGCGGGCGATGGGACTGGCGCAATCCGCGGGGCCAACTCAAGGACATGGCCACCCGGAGCCTGTTGCTCAAACTCCATCAGCGGGACCTGATCACCCTGCCGCCCCGACGCCGGGTGCCAACCAGCCGGATGGGGCAAGTGCGGCAGCCCCGGGTGACTCTGGATCCGAGCCCCATCGGCGGGACCTTGAAGGAGCTGGGCCCGCTGGAGGTCCGGGAAGTGAGCCGGGATCGCTCCGGGCGCGACCTCTTTGGGGCGGCATTGGCCCAGTGTCATTATCTGGGCTACGGGGGCAGTGTGGGGGAGAACCTTCAATACCTGGTGAGGGACCGAAGGGATCGGCTCTTGGGCTGTGTGTTGTTTGGATCGGCGGCGTGGAAGTGCGCGGCTCGAGATCAATGGATCGGTTGGACGCCCGAGCAACGACAGAACCGTCTGAGACGGATCACCAACAACCAGCGCTTTCTCATTTTACCCTGGGTTGGGGTCAAGCACTTGGCGAGTTGGATTCTGGGCCGGGTGGCTCGACGGATTGGGCGGGACTGGGAGGAGAAGTACGGGCATCGAGTGGTGTTGTTGGAGACCTTCGTCGACCAAGAACGCTTTGCCGGCACCTGCTACCGGGCCGCCAACTGGGTGGAGGTTGGAACGACTCGTGGCCGCAGCCGCCAGGACCAGCATCGCACTCTGCAAGTGCCAGCCAAAGGGGTCTGGCTCCTGCCCCTGGAAAGGAACGCTCGCCAGCAGTTGCATCATGAAAGGGCGTGATCCATCCCTCCAACAACTGGAGGAGAAAAGCCGGCAGGAACTCATCGCTTACGCCCTGCAGACCCAGGAGCGATTGGTTCAAGCCGAACAACAGCTCCACCAAACGCAACAGGAGCTGGCCGTGGCGTTGGCGCAGATCCAGGAACTCAAGCGCCAACTCTTCGGCGCCAAGGCCGACCGGTTGACCCCCGAACAGGAAGAACAGTTGGCTCAAGTGATGGGGGATCTGGAGGAACAGGCCCGGCGAGAGCCGCCCGCCAGCCAGGATGTTCTCATCGACCCGGACGGGCCAGCCGAGGAGCCAGGAGGCAAAAAGCGCCGGAGCCGCAGGCGCCATCCCACTCCCGAGCACCTGGAAGTTCAGGAAGTGATCCTCGAACCCGAAGGGCGTTGCGAGTGTCCCCACTGCCGGCAGTTCCCCCCCTGGATGAAGGACCTCATCACCCAAGAGTTGGACTTTGTTCCGGCCAGGTTCATCCTCCGTCGATACATTCGCCGGCAGTATGGGGCCTGTCAGTGTGGTCACTTCGGCATTCAGGTGGCACCGATGCCGCCGCGGTTACTGCCCCAAAGCAAGCTGGGAGTCGGTCTGGCCGTGCATATCCTCCTGGCCCGGTTCGATGACCACGTGGCCTACTATACCCTGGAGCGGATCTTTATCGGGCAGTTCCGCCAACTCTACAGAATCGAGGATGCGGCTCGAGAGCTGGAGTTGGCATCCGGGCCGCGCCATGCCTTGAGGCAGCAAAAAGACGCCGCCTCGATCTGGGCGTCGATGAAAACCAGGGCCGAAGAACTCAAACCCGGACTGCTTCCGGAGAGTTCGATGGGCAAGGCGGTGAGGTATTTTCTCAACGAGTATGAGGCCCTCATTGGCTACCTGGAAGACGGGCGTCGGGAGATTGACAATAACCTCATCGAGAACTCCGTGAGGCCAACCTGTGTGGGCAAGAAGAGATGGCTTTTCATCGGCCATCCGGACGCCGGGTGGCGCAGCGCCGTGATTTATACTCTCATCATCACTTGTCGCCGGTTGGCCATCAATCCTCAGGAGTATCTCACTTCGGTGCTCACAAACCTCCATTCGATCACTACCCTCAATGTGGACGACTGGTTGCCCTCTCGCTGGAAACAACGTCAGGCCAAAACCGACACCAGCTGAACCCAACACGCCCTTCCCAGTCACACCCACCGAGGCCAACAGGCCGGCAATCCAGGCGTAACCATCGAACCTAACTCATTCCTCGCTGGACCGTCTCCCCGCAGTTCTCTTGACGCTTACGATCGTGAGGGTTTCTCCCACGGGCACCGAGACATCATCCAGCACTTGGAATGTCCCCTCGGAAAGAACACCAGAGACCTGCCCACCTATCGATCCACCCTCCGAGTCCTCATCATCGAGGACATCCACCCAATTTGTTGCTGATACAAAGCCTACTGCAGAGGCCGAAATGGAAACAGTCTGGGTTCCGTCGATACTCCCGCCGTTAACCATCACTACTTCAAACGCGACACTGTTTGATCCTGCCGGGAGGATTAGAATCGCGGGCACCCTAATCTCGCTGGCATCAGAGCTAACGAGGAACACAACAGCAGCCCTGTCGTCGCTGTGTTCCTTCGTGAGGGTGGCAGTTAACACGCCTGTTCCCGCGGATTCACTAATGGTTTCCTGCGATAGCGAGAGGTGAATCGCGGGCAGAGGCTCCTCCGGAGCGCTTGTAATAACCGTGGATCCGACGGGGTCTGGCTGGAGGGGCTCCGGATGTGGCGGTTCGCCAGGTCTGACTGTGGCTGAGGGGTTGGGGCATCGGCGGCGGCCGGTCGAGACTGATTGCCTGGAGATTTGAACTTGATGAAGCCGTGGTGATTCTTTATAAGAGCCACCAACTTGTATGATGCTGAGGGAATGACATCCCGCTCTCTTAGTTCAAAGTGTTCCAGGACTCCGGAAGTCGGCATTTTTCCCGAGACGCATTGGAGCAAGCTCAACGCTGTGAGGGAAGGAGACAGCGCGGAGCAACATGCAGCCCTCACATTTCTGATGGGGCTCTATTGGAAGCCCGTGTTTTTCTTTACACGACGGCAAGGGGTCAAGGAGGAGGAGGCCAAGGATCTGACCCAGACCTTCTTCCTTCAATGCCTGCATCGTGAATTGTTCTCCAAAGCCGATCCTGTGATGGGCCGTTTTCGCAGCTTTTTAATCCGATCGCTGAAGAACTTTCTGAACAACTCGCGGAAGTACGCGGCTGCGGGCATCCGGCGCCCGGCGGGCGGGCTTGTTTCGATCGATGAGCTTGCAGCCGATGAAGGGACCGGCTTCGAGCCCCGGGAGAATGAGACCGCCGAGGACGTTTTCAACCGGGCGTGGGCCACGGAAGTCATCCGTCAGGTTCTCCGGATGCTGGAGGCGGAGTATTTGGAAGCAGGAAAGTCGACTCATGTGGAAATATTTCGTCAGCGGATCGTTTTTCCCATGCTGGAGGGCGCGGAAGCGCCCGCGTTGGCGGTCCTGGGGGCGAGATTGGGGATTTCGGAGAAACAGGCCGGTGCCTGTTTGGTGACAACGCGCCGCGCCTATCAACGGTTGTTGCGGGACTTCATCCGGCAGTACGCGGTCTCGGACGCTGACCTGCGTGAGGAAGTCCGGGATCTATTTCAAGTTTTTGACAGATCTTGAGCAGAATCCCGCCTCTAAAGGTGTAGTAGGTCTCTGAAGCCTTGCAGGCGTTCGGCTCGCGGGACGCGGTTCTTTTGGAGTTCATGGGGCTGCGGGGAGGGAGCGGCGATGGCGAGGGTCCGCAGGAACGCGATTTGAAGGCGCGAAATGTTTAGCGAGAAAGCCCAGAGCACTGTTGATTTGGCCACAGACCACGCCTACGCGTGTGGTTTGACCGAGGTCCCCATATCCTCCCTGCTTGCCGCACTCGCCAACGATCCCGAAAGCAGAATCATTTGCGCCGAGTACTTCGGGATGGCCGCGGACAAGTTTCAGGCTGCCTGCCCGAAGATTCAGGATGCGGTGCCAGGATCGGGTCAGATGCCGTTGGCCCAAGCGGTCCTGACGGTTTTTGACTCTGCCAAGACCCTACTCGCCGAGGTTCCGGATCCCGTTCGGCCTGGCTTGATCGGACTGCCTCATCTGGCGGGGTCACTGGCGATGTCCGGGGACGCCTGCCGTTACCTGAAGGTCAAGGCACTGACGCGCGAGGAGACACTTTCGCGGCTTGCCTCGATTTACACCGCGGTGAGTGACGCTCCGAACCTGGTGGAACTGACCGAGCGTCTTCGCGCGCTGGAAGCGGAGCTGCTACAAAAGATTTACGGACAGGACCATGCAGTGCGCGCATTTATCGCGGCACTGTTCAACGCGGAGCTTGTGGCCGCGGCCGATAGTCAGAGGAAGGCTCCGAGGGCGGTTTTCGTGTTTGCCGGGCCTCCCGGGGTTGGCAAAACTTATTTGTCGGAGTTGGGGAGTTCAAGGCTTGGGCGTGTTTACAAGCGGTATGATATGAGTTCCTACGCCGACGGCCTCGCGCATATGGCTCTGGTGGGAACCTCAAGGAACTTCCACGGTGCGAGACCCGGAGTGCTCACGGAGTTTGTCGACAGGAACCCGAACGCGGTGCTGCTTTTTGACGAGGTGGAAAAGGCTCATCTAAACACCATTCACCTGTTTCTTCAGGTTCTGGACGCCGGGATGCTTGAAGACAAGTACCACGAGCGGAGTATTCCGTTTCGCGACACCACAATCATTTTCACCACCAACGCCGGCCGGCAGCTCTACGAACGTCCCAATACCAGCGGCATAAATGCATCGAACGCGGCCTATCATCGCCAGACGGTCCTCGATGCCCTGCGCTCGGAAGTGGATCCCGCCACCGACCAGCCTCTTTTTCCCGCCGCGATCTGCTCGCGCATGGCAACAGGATATCCTGTGATGTTCAACCATCTGAAGGTAAATGAGCTCGAGCGGGTGGTTAGGGCGGAAGTGATGCGCGTGGGCTCGTTGATCCAGCGCCAGTATCTCAAGCAGGTCTTCTTCGACGAGTCGGTGGCCATGTGCCTGGTGCTGAGGGAAGGAGGAGGTTCAGATGCGCGAGCTCTGAGGGCCCAGGCGGAGAGTTGGATCAAGACCGAGCTGTTTAGGTTCTGCCAACTGCTCAAGGCGGCCAGTCTTGAGGAGGTTTTTCAAACGGTGGATCAGATTCGGTATGTTCTCGACCAGAAACCGGAGCATGCGGATCCGGAAGTCAGAGTGTTGTTCCAGTCGCTCGAGCCGCCCAGGGTGCTGATGGTGGCGGACCCGGAGCTATCGGCCCTGTATTCAGAGAACATCCCCCAGATCGATTGGAGGACGGCCCAGGACGAAATCGAGACGTTGCGGGTTGTCTCCGAGGAAGATATCGACTTTGTTCTGCTCGATTTATTTCTGGGTAACGCTCGGGAAATGGCGGGTGGGACCCTCCAGAACTTTGACCATCTCCCGGCCGCTTCGAAGGCGCTTCAGGTAGGGCAGGCCGTATTACACAAGCTACGGGAACGGTTGCCCGATTTGCCGGTGTTCTTGCTGGCGCTTGAGGAGTCGGACCAGAAGGAGACAGGCTCCAGTACTGTCGAGGAGGAGTTGTTCGGTGCCTGCATTCACGCCGGCGGTGCGCGGGGAGTTGTCGGGAGCCAGTTCATCGATGGGTTTGTTCCGGGATGGCAGGAAGAAAGGGACAAGCTCGGAAGGCTGCTCTCTGGCATGGCCCGGCAGTTGCATCGCGAACGTGAAGCCGCGCGTCTCCAACAACAGAGCAAAGTCCTGAGCTTTGACACTGCTCCGCAGATCGATCATGAGAAGCGCGAAGTTGTCATTCGTCTGCGCAACTTCAGGTTGACAAGGGCGGCCAGGGCGGGTGATTCCGGAAAACTGGTCGAGGAAGCGGCTCGCCCGCAGACGAGGTTTGAGGATGTGATCGGTGCCGAAGGGGCGAAGGAGGATCTTAAGTTTTTCGTCGAGTACTTGAAGAAGCCGAGACGATATGCCGCTCTCGGGTTGAAGCCTCCCAAAGGAGTTCTCCTTCACGGTCCCCCGGGCACGGGCAAAACCATGCTGGCCCGCGCCATGGCCGGGGAGTCAAACGTCGCCTTCCTCTCCTCGGCGGGAAGTCGCTTTGTAACAAAGTTTCAAGGAAGCGGGCCGGAGGGAATTCGGGAACTGTTCGACCGAGCAAGAAGCTATGCTCCGGCCATAGTCTTCATCGATGAAATTGACGCGATCGGAAAGGCGCGAGGCAGTGGGTCTGCACACGGGGAAGAGATGGCTCTCAATGAGCTGCTCACCCAAATGGATGGATTCGAAGGGCCTTCCCGCGACCGGCCGGTCTTTGTTCTTGCGGCGACCAATTTTCGCGTCGACACCGGCGGGAGCGGCTCAGGCATCTCTCTGGGGTTGGACGAGGCTTTGGTGCGAAGGTTTGCCCGGACAATCTTGGTCGACCTGCCGGATACCGCGGCACGATCGAGGTATCTCACCCAGGAAGTCCAGAAGGTGAAATCGGCGGCAGTTTCCGACCTCGGACTGGAACGGGTGGCGGAGAAAACCGCCGGCATGAGCATCGCTAACTTGGAGGGTGTGATCGACCTGGCCAAGCGCACCGCCTTGAAGGAAGAGCGGCCTTTTGATGACACTTTGCTGCTGGAGTCGCTGGACGCGGCCCGGGGACGCAGCGAGATGCTGGACAGTGTGGAACGGCCCAAGGTTGGTTTCGACGATGTCCTTGGGGCGACCAAGGCCAAGGAGGAATTGCGATTCTTCATCGACTACCTGAAACAACCCGGGGAATTTGCCGCGACCGGCCTTAAGCCTCCGAAGGGTGTGCTGCTTCACGGTCCGCCCGGGACCGGTAAGACTCTGTTGGCTCGGGCAATGGCCGGGGAATCCGGACTGCCGTTCATGGCGAAGTCCGCGACGGACTTTCAGGGCAGCCACGCCGGCGAAGCCGAGGAACGAATTCGGGACTTGTTTCAACGAGCACGCCGTTATGCTCCCGCGATCATTTTCATCGATGAGATCGACAGCATTGGCAAGACGCGCACGGGAAGCTGGACTGACAATGTGCTTAACACTCTCTTGACGGAAATGGACGGGTTTGGAGGGGGCTCGGTTGAGCAACTGGTTTTTGTGATGGCGGCGACGAACTTCAACGTGGTGGAGGAAGCTTCCGAGTCGCCCGACGGAACGAAACGGAATCTGGATCCTGCCCTCGTTCGTCGGTTTACGCGATCGATACTGGTGGATCTTCCAGGGACGCTTGCACGAGGGAGCTACTTTGAGCGCCAAATGGCGGCTATTCCGAAGGCAGAGGTATCCGAAGGAGTGGTGAAGCGATTGGCGGAGAAGTCGGCGGGCATGAGCATCGCCAATCTGGAGGGTGTGATTGAGCTGGCGAAGCGCACGGCCCTGAAGGACAACCGTCCGCTCGATGACACGTTGTTGTTGGAGTCGCTTGATGCGGCTCGAGGGCGCAGTGAGATGATGGACAGTGTTGAACGGCCGAAAGTCAGTTTTGGAGACGTGATCGGAGCAACTCTGGCAAAGGAAGAACTCCGGGAATTCATTGACTTACTGAAAGACCCGCTTGAGTTGGCGGCCTACGGGTTAAAGCCGCCCAAAGGAGTTCTCCTCCACGGTCCCCCGGGCACGGGCAAGACCATGTTGGCTCGCGCCATGGCGGGAGAGGCCGGGGTGCCATTCGTTGCGGCATCCGCGAGTGACTTTGTTACCGTCTGGCAGGGGAGTGGTCCTCAAAATCTACGCAACTTGTTCGCGAAGGCACGACGCTACGCTCCGACGATTCTGTTCATAGACGAAATCGATGTCATCGGGCAGGTGAGGGTGGGCGCGGCTGGAGGCGCCCGTGGTGAAGAGAGCACGCTGAACGCCTTATTGACCGAACTCGACGGTTTTGGCACCCCGTCGCCGGAGAGGGCGGTATTCTTGTTGGCGGCGACGAACGCAGACGTGGAGGACCACGACCAGAGAGATCGGAACGGCGGTTTCAAGCTGGATCCCGCGCTGGTGAGGAGGTTTGCCAGAAAAATCCGGATCGGTTTCCCGGATGCCTTGGCCCGTCGACAGTTCGTGTCGATGCAACTTGACAAGATTCCTAGAGCGACCGTTTCCGATTCGGCCATCTCCACCTTGGTGGATCGGTCTGTCGGGAGGAGCATTTCGTATCTGGATGACATTTTCGAAACCGCCAAGCGCATGGCACGCAGGCAAAAGGCCGAGCTCAATGACGGGATTCTGATTGAAGCTTTGGATCTCACTGCCTACGGGGAGGTCAAGCCCTGGTCTCGTGACACTCTAGAGCGGGTGGCGCGGCATGAAGTGGGTCACGCCCTGATGTATTGGTTAGCGGGGTGGATGCCTGTTGAACTGACAGTTGTTGCCCGCGCGAATTTTGGCGGTTATCTGATGCATGATCCGATCGAGGCGTCCCGCCCGCTCATGTCCAGGGACGACATTCTGGCGAACATCCGAACCAGCCTTGGCGGGCGGGCGGCGGAGCTCATTTGTTACGGACGCGACGCCGGCCTTACCACCGGGGCTCAGGGCGATCTTGATTCCGCGACCGAGGAGGCGCGAAAGATGATTTGTTGCTACGGAATGGACGAGACTTTCGGCCTCGCAGTCATGCCTGAACTGCTTCGGAATCAGCAGGCGCTGAGCAGTCCCATCTACCAACAGCTAAATGCAGCGGTCCGACGAATTCTGGATCGGGAAATGGACGTGACGATCAAGGCCTTGGAGGCTTGCCGGGACCTGTTCGATAAACTGGTGGGTGAACTCATGGAGAAGAACACCCTTTATCGGCGGGATTTGCAGCAAATCCTGCCTCGGAGCCGCAAATCGATTGCCGAGATCGTTAAAGAAATCGGGACGCAGCAAGGTGCGCCTCCCAGCGCAACGCGGGCAACTCTGCCGAAGGATCCCACCGGATGAGCTTACTTCAGGAAGGACAACTGATCTCCGGAACCTACGAAGTGGAGCGCCTGCTGGGCGAGGGGGCCTTTGGCGAGGTTTATCGCGTGAAGCATCGATTCCTGGGACGTCAGGCGATGAAGGTATTCAAGTCCGTAGGACTGGATCTTCCTGAGATTGAAGCCTTGCTCGGCGAAGCGATTCTCCTGTCCGGCATCGCCCATCCAAACATTATTCGAGTCTTTGATGCCAATCTGACGGAAACTTCCAGGGGAACGTGCGGCTTCTTCACGATGGAGTATGTCGCCGGCGGGACGTTGGAGCATTTCTGGCGCTCCCACGAGGGTAAGTTCGTTCCGATAGAAAAGACGGTCGACATTGTCACCCAGGTTTGCCGGGGCTTGGCGGTGGCTCATGGGGAGAAACATCCAATCATCCATCGGGACATCAAGCCCCAGAACATCCTCGTCGGCTATGATGAGTCCGGGTTGCGGGTTCGGTTGACCGATTTTGGTTTGGCCAAGCAGGTGAATCCTTTGAGCCTTTTGGCCACCGGAGTCGGCACGCTCGCCTTCAAACCCCCCGAGGTCCTCAAGGGAATCAAGGCGAAGGATATCAAGAGTGATTCCCTTGCGGGAGACATCTGGGCCGTGGGAACCACGATGTATTTCCTGCTCACCGATCGGTTTCCCTATGCAGACCACCGGTTCGATCCCATGGACACGAATCGATTTGCCAAGCCGCTCGTCATCCCCAGCCGAATCAATCCCGGCGTCGATCCTGAATTGGATCGGATCGTGGCCCGTGCGTTGGCACCGCGATTGGAACAGCGCTACGCCAATGCGGGAGAGATGCTTAATGACATTCGACAATGGAATCCCCGATCGGACCGGGTTGGATCGGTCGCAGACCCGTTGGCGGCAGTGGATGCCTCAATGACGGTGTTGGGGCAGCAGACTCCGGTGAACGAGGAACGGTCGCGGGGGATGGTGGCGAAGGCAGTTGAGTTATCGGGCCAGTTCAACCGCCTGAATGAAGCGGCGGATCTGATGGAGGAGGCCTTCAATCATTGGCCTGACCTGCGTGACCAGTACGAATACCGGGTCAAACTTTGGCGAAAGGGGATCTCGATGTGATGAGCTGATCGCTCCCGCGGAATCAACATGCATGCGAATGATACCATGGGAAACGGTTCGACCGCCAAGGGCGGTTCTGCCGCTCTGCTGGCATCCGCAGTTCCGGAGCTCTACCAGATCAATGCCTACCGTATCTCCGAGCTTTCAGTCCAAGCCACCGACCGGGATTTTTCCAAGCGGTTACAGTTCGTGGACCAATCGGTGAAGATCGGGCACCCGGTCCCTCCGGGGAATTGCCAGATTCTGCCCCTGCCGGTGGGACAGGATCCGGAATCCGTCCGTGCATCGATCCAACGCCTGCGGGACATGGAGCGGCGGTTGGTGGATATCTTCTTCTGGTTTTGGCCGCATCAGCAGGGAGATCCGAGGTCGGATCCGGCGCTCAAGGAGCTTAACTTGGCGCACTACCAGCAGGCGGCTGAGATCTGGGCCAGCCAGGAGGATTCAGATGGAGGGAGCCATATCGCGACACACAATCTCGCCATCCTCGGACACCTGCTTGCGATGGATTGGGAGCTTCACGCGCGAAGCTCGACCTTGTCCGATCAGGAGCAGGCCGATCTGGCGGCAAATTGGAAGGGCTCCTTCGAACGCTGGCGATCCCTTCATGCCCACAAGGGGTTTTGGAGCGAGTTGGGTCAGATAGTAAAGAACCTGGATGATCCGAGGCTAAATGAGGGCACGGTGTCGCAGATGCGGGACTCACTCCCCGCCGCCTTGCTCCTTATTAACTTCAGGCTCGCCGTTCAGGCGACCGAGCAGGGCAACCCGGAAGAGGCAAAGCGCCACATAGCCATCATCGACAACTCGGGGTTCGGTTCGGAGGCCAGGCGAGCGGCGGGCCGGCTGGTTGCACAACCGCTCAGAGCCAGGATTACAACCCTTGCGAAAACCGTTGAAGAGGCGGTGCGCCTGAATGCCGCTGAAGCAGACAAACCGGTCGAGGAGTTGCTGGACCTGGGTGCCGCATTATTGCCCATACTCGAACTGGTCCTTTCAACCGACTACAACATGGTCATCGGAGCGAGCGACGAGATCGCCTCTGCCGCCTTTAATGCACTGGTGCAATTCGCCTCCAAAACGCAGCAGTGGGGACGGTCGGCTGAGTTGCTTGCCAGGGCGGAATCCACCGCCCTCAGCGCGCCGTTAAAAGCCAACATCTCCAAAAACCTTGGTATCGTCAGGCAAAACGCCTCCGCTTCCGGGGATTGGGGTGGCATCGGCGATTTGGATCTGCCGGAGGACGCGCGAGCGGTGCTCCTGAAGGCCCAGCACTACGCTGGTGCCAAGCAGTGGGATTTGGCAGTCGGATCGGTGAGCCGAGTCTATCAGCGATTCCCCAAATCGCGCGTCGCCAGTTTGCTCGCGGCATGCCTGACAAATCGGGCGATCGAACGATGGCAGGCCAATGCCGCCGCTGCGAACCTGCCTGGCGAGACCGAACAACTCATCCGCGAACGGATTGATGACAAGACATACCGTTCCTCAAAATGCGCCGCCTGCGCGGAGAATGGCGCCCAGGCCTTTGCGTCGGTGGAGATTCAGGGGATCCGGGTCACCCTGTGCGCGAACTGTGTGGCCAGCTTGCAGGCTGAACAGTTGAAGCGACTCGAAAAGATCCGCGAGGGCGCCGAGGCGGCCTTGAGCGATGTTGCCTTGGCGGCTGACCTGGATCGGGCATCCGAGCCGATTCGACAAGGCTACAGCCAGTTGAAGATGCAGGCCGCACAGGTAGGTGTTCATCCCCCCAAGGTGCACCTTCTCCACCTGAAATACGGTCTCCTTGGCTTTTATGAGCTGCTGAACACCCTCAAGGATCGGGATTCATCCATTCGACTCGGAGCAGAAACCGCTCTCCAATCCGCCAAGCTCGACTGGGTGGACTGGGATCGCGAGGACGAGGTCGAGCGATTGGTCACCAGCCTGAGGAGTCTCTTGAAGTCTCGCAGAAAACTCCATCGATTGATCGCTGTCAACCTGCTCGGTCAGGCGGGTCCGAAGGCGGCGGAGGCAACTGACGACTTGTTGCAGGCCGATCGGGACGCGCGGGCAGTACGGCGTGCCGCCCTGGCTGCGATCCAAAGGGTTAACCCGACCATGGCGGCCCAGGCGCTGGCGAATCATCGGCGGCGGAACAGGGTTCGCTTGGCGTGGGCGTTGGGGGCAGGCCTGGTTCTCCTCTGTTTTATCTGTTGGGGAGTGCTCGGTATCGGACACGCCATTCACGTAGGGCGGGCCAGCTACACTCTGCACAGCCTCGGATTGATCTCCACCGACGACGCAGCGAAGTCGTTTCAGAGCACGATTGGTGATGGAAGCCTCAACCCCGGCAGACGCCAGCAGGCAATCCGGTTTCTCGAACGGATAGACCCGAGGCAGACGAATGCGATACCTGTGTTGACTATGGTGCTGATGGATCCTGACGGCGGCATTCGGGCTGATGCCGAGGCGGCCCTTCCAAGGATCGACCCGAACTGGTTCGATCGAGACCTCCAGCCCGAAGTCCAGGGCTGGGCGCTGAACGCTTTGGCAAGCGGCATTGAGGGGGTCAAGCTGAACTCATTGAAGCTGCTGGAGAAAGTCGATCCCGTGCCACCTCGGGTGCTGCCCGAACTGTTGAAGCTGACCTCGGACAGCAATCCAATCATTTCTGAGGCGGCCGCCAACACTTGCATGCGGATTGTATCCCCTGTTCTCGTTCAATGGCCTAGTAACGCACTCGAAGAGGCTCTGGAGACATCCGCGGCTAATCAGGCGCAACTCGTGGCCTGCGCACTCATCACAAAACACTTCCCGGATCAGTACCCTGACCTCTCAAAACTGGGTGATTTGGTGAAATTAGGCAGAACTTCTGAGGTCAGAACGAACGCGCTCTTGGCCATTGAGAATCAACTCCACCCTGAGGCAATCGACCTCATTTTTTAAGGATTGATCGACGTCAAGACTAACGTGCAGGAGGAGGCGCGGAGCTGCCTTACCAGGATCAAGAGCAAGGATTCCACTCGATGGGAGGGCCATAATTGGATGAATAGCATCAACACCCTTCCTCTGAGATCAGCCAATAAGGCGGTGCGCACGCGGGCGCAGAAAGCCCTAACGAGTATCGGGCATCAGGCTATTCCGACATTGTTGGAACTGATGGATCCAAGGGAATACGCCTGGACCGAGGAGGTTCTTGAGACGCTTGTTTGCATCAATAAGAAATGGACCAACACGAGTGAGTGCATAAACTTCGTCGCGAGCAAGGTGAACTTGCTGGGATTAAGGTTTAGAGATACAGACATAGTGAAGGATTTGGATGTGCTTGACGCGATCGATTCATCCTGGCCTCGGAGTCAAGCGGCGACCAATCTGGTGCCCGTCTTGATTACAAATTTAGACAACATAACGGATTGGAGGGCCCTTAGAGACAACCCGCTCGATGACAATGCGATTCTGCTGCTCGGTTACATTGCGCCTCACACCTATACCGGAACCAAAAAGGAGGTCGCAGAAACGCTTTGCTCGGTTCTGGAAAAGACTTATCCCGAAGATCGCAGATGGGGAACTGACCAGATCCGGACGAGAACTGCCGCGATCAAGGCATTGGGCAAGCTGGGAGACGACGGCAGGGGCTGCGCAGGTGGTATACGAGTCCGCATGAAAGTGAGCAACTCGCGAATATCGCCAAAAGACATCGAGGCCCTGCTCGAGGCCGCTGAGTACGCCCTCACACAGATCAAGGGCGATAAGCCAGTGTTGCCATGAGGTTTTTCCCGGGAACAAGATGGGCGGCCAGAAGCGGCTACGCTCTGCGAAGTCTCGCGAACTCCCTGCTTATGAAACGAAGCAAATCCAAGACCAATAGGGTGGCCTCACCGGCGGACCGTCCCGCAGCCTCGGCGGCCAAGTCCGAGATGGAGTCCACCACGGACCAGAGACTCTCCGACCGGGATCAGACCCGGTTGGTTGCCAACATCAGCACGCATCTCTGGCGCATGAAGGGAAAGATGATCGATTCGGCGACCGGTCAGCCGCATGACGAGATGCGGCGTGTTTACCGCGACCTTGACCTGATCTGGGATGAGTTGACCCAAGTCGGCCATCGGATCCTGGATCACACTGGTGAGATATTTTCAGGACAATCGCTCAAGGTCATCGCTTTCCAACCTACCGCCGGTATCGCTCGTGAGATGATTATTGAAACATTGAAACCGAGTGTTTACCTGAATGATCGCCGGCTGCAGATGGGGGAAGTCGTAGTCGGAACCCCCGAACCTTCCGATGGCAGCCAAGGATCGCTGAGTAGATTGGGAGGGGAGGACTGGGAAGTGAAGGGGAGACCCGTTAGGACAAAGAGTGACAGCAAGGCCGAAGCGAATGACAACACCAACAAGAATGGCGAGTACCAATGACACGAACCACCATTGACTTCGGAATCGACCTCGGTACCACCAACAGCAGTGTGGCGGTGCTGGAGGGAATGGAACTCGAGGTGTTTAAGAACAACGAGGGGATGGAATTCACGCCGTCCGCCGTCTGGATTGATCGGAAGGATACATTGCATGTCGGTCGGCGGGCCAAGGAGCGGGTGGAGGACGATTCCGAGAACGCGCATTCCGAGTTCAAGTTGCAGATGGGCACCAAGACGGACCTCTCATTTTCCCGGAGCGGACGCAGGATGAAGCCCGAGGAGTTGTCGGCGGAAGTGCTTAAGGAAATGAAGTCATGCGTGATGAAGCGCACGGGGGAGGAATTGTCCGCCGCTGTCATCACCGTGCCGGCGGCGTTCGAGGCGCCCCAGTGTGATGCCACCAGGAAAGCGGCTCAGCTTGCCGGGTTCACAGCCAGTCCTCTCTTACTGGAGCCGGTTGCAGCTGCCCAGGCATACGGGTTCGACAGCGCCTCCGACAAGGTGTTCTGGCTGGTCTACGATTTCGGCGGCGGCACCTTCGATTGCGCTTTGATCCAGCTACGAGACGGCATCATCCAGGTCGTCAATCACGGCGGAGACAATCACCTGGGCGGCAAGCTGATTGACTGGGCGATTGTGGAGCAGTTGCTGATTCCTGCAGTGGTTCAGGAATTTGGTATGCCTGAGTTTCGTCGAGACAATCCCCGCTGGCGCGCCGCCATTGCCAAGCTGAAGTGGCACGCTGAACAAGCAAAGATCCGCGCTTCCAATGACCTCTCCTCGGAGATTATCATCGATTTCCTTTGCCAGGACGAGAAAGGGGATGCTGTCAGGTTTGAATACGACCTTAAGCGGGAGGATGTGGAACGCCTGGCCACCCCCTTTTTCCTGCGGGCGGCCAATATTGCCAAGAAGGTCCTGACCGAGAAGAAAATCTCCCCAACCAATGTCGAGAAAGTCATCCTCGTGGGTGGACCCACCCAGACTCCCGTATTGCGTGATATTCTAAAGGATTCCAAGGAAGGACTTGGAATCGACCTGGAATTCAGGGTGGATCCGCTGACCGTGGTGGCGAGGGGCGCGGCGGTCTTCGCACGCACTCAACGAATGCCGGCTTCCACCGAACCGGGTAGGCCCACCGCGGATTGTTTTAAGCTCCAGTTGGAATACGCTCCCGCAGGACCCGATCCCGAACCTCCAGTGAGCGGGCTTGTCCGGGGGGCGGACCAACAAAGTCTTGCCGGCTTTACCGTTGAACTGGTTAACGACAAGAGCCAGCCAGCCTGGAGAAGCGGCAAGATCCCGTTGTCCGCACAAGGAACCTTCATGGCGATGGCTTTCGCAGAGAAGGGAAAACTGAACACTTTCCAAATCGAGTTGTGCGACGCGGCGGGAACCAAGCAGAAATGTGATCCTGATCAGTTCGGCTACACCTGCATCAATGTGGGAAACAACCAAATTCTGATCCATTCGATCTCGGTGGCGCTCGCTAATAATCAGGCCAAGACTTTCCTTGAAAAGGGCCAGGACCTCCCGGCCCGACGGCGTGTCTCTCTCAAGACCGCATTTCCGGCCCGCCCGGGACAGGAGACTCCGATTCTTCGGATCCCGGTTCTCGAGGGAGAAAGATCGAGGGCTGATCGAAACAAGTACATCGGCGCCCTTGAAGTGCCGGCCCAGCAGTTGAAACGTGACTTGCCGGCGGGTGTGGACGTTGAGGTGAGCATTGAAGTTGATGAGTCGCGAGTGATCCGAACGAAGGCCTACATCCCAATGTTGGATGAGGAGTTCGAGACGTCGTTCGACCCTGAAAAACAACAACCCGCCCCCGAAGAACTGCAAAGGGAGGTTCTCAAGGAAAAGCAACGAATGAACGATCTCGAGCGGAAGACTCAGACTGCCAAGGACCCCAAAGCCGATGAAGTCTTCACTCGCATCGAAAAGGAGACCATGTTGCAAGAGATCGATGGTTCCCTTGCGGCTGCAACCTCTGACCGCGACGCCGCCGACAAATGCCAGAACCGGCTTCTCGACCTAAAGACCGCCTTGGACGAGGCGGAAGCCTTTCTCGAATGGCCCTCCACGGTTGCGGAGGCCGAGAAGACTCTTGTTTCGCTCCGGTTGCTGGTAGAGGGCAGCGGAAGTCCGGAGCAAAAGGAGAGCATGAAGGTAATGGAGCAAAATGTTCGTAAGGCGATCGCTGCGCGTGATCCTGACCTATTGAGGGTTGGCATGGAGCAGCTCAAGGCGCTCGCCGGCTCCATCGTCGCAGAATCACCCCAGTTGCTGGTGATGATGTTCGAGGCTATTACCGCGATGAGAAACCAGATGACTGACCCTGCCCAGGCCGATAACTGGATTGCCCAGGGACGAAGGGCCATCAGCGCCAATGACACTCCCGCGCTGCAGAGTGCGATCGGGCAACTTCAGCGACTTCTTCCTCCAGCGAAACGGCAGGAGTTCGATGCAAGGTTCGCTGGCACGACGACCTAGTCCTGGTGCTGCCTCGGTTATCCGTGCCCTGGAAGGGAGTCGGATGGGTCGAGACTACTTAGCGGGACCCGATGTACGCGGCGGTCGAAAAGTGAAGCGGGGTCGGCCGGGTGGCGTGGCGGTCCAAAAGTGCGGCACCTCCTGTAGAAGGGAGCGTGTACGCGGACATGGAGCAATGGAGCGAGATAAGACGACGAGTGCTGGTTGAAGGAGTCAGCCGGCGGCAGATTCAGCGGGAGACCGGGATGCACTGGAGAACGCTGCAGAAGGTCCTGCAGCACAGCCAGCTTCTGGGCTATCGGCAACAACGGCAGCGGTCCAAGCCCAAGTTGGGCGACTACGTGGGCCGGATCGAGCAGATTCTCAAGGAGGATCAGAGCCTGCCCAAGAAGTGCGGATTCCGGGGCAAATCGGACACTGAATCCGATTGAATTCGGACAGGGATTCCAATCCAAATCGGACACCGATTCCGGGGCATTTCGGACAGCGAATCCGAAGTGAAGTCGGACAGGTATGGGG
>Ga0302046_10002020_pt1 | contig 19021 bp, 19 predicted proteins | sample RVTome_11_FD_200261 | JGI IMG/M metagenome (GOLD analysis project Ga0302046, IMG submission 200261) | Soil microbial communities from uranium-contaminated site in the Upper Colorado River Basin, Wyoming, United States - RVT147D111 (version 2) ...
TCGTCGAGCATGACGACGGGGACGCCGCGCTGACGCGCGCCTGGTTGTCCGCTCTCGAGCGCGCCATCGTGAGCCGTCCCGAGCAATACCTGTGGTTCCACCGCAAGTGGAAGGATCGCGGTGGCATGGGTGTGCGGAACGACGCGCCCCGCGAGTGGTACCAACGGCCGGACGACGGAGACGAGGCGATCATTGATCTACATCGGAATACCGGTTCGTAACGAGCGCCACACCATCGGCCCGCTCCTGTGGCGGGTCCGGGAGGTACTCTACGGCGAGCGCCGGGAGTTCCACGTCATCGTCTGCGACGACGCGTCCGACGACGGGACCACCGAGGCGCTGCAGAAGTACCCCCGCGTGCTTCCGATGACGCTTCTGAGGAACGACGCCGGTCTGGGCTACGCGGCATCGCTCGAGCGGCTGATCCGCGAGGCCGTGCGCCGGTCAGGCTACCCGAAGCGCGACGCGCTCGTGACGATGCAGGCCGATTTCTCCGACGCACCCGAATGGGTCCCCGAGATGATGCGACGGTTCGACGGCGGGGCCGATCTGGTGACCGTTCGTCTCGATGGTCGGCCGTCCCGTCCGGAACGACGCGTCCGGTTCGGGGCCCGCCTCCTCGCGCGCGGCCTCCGGCCTTTCGGCGTGCCCGCCGACCCGTTCGCGAGCCTGAGGTTGTACAGGCTGTTCGCGCTCGGCCGGGCACTGACCGAGCTGGAGGCGGACGCACCCCTCATCCGACACGAGGGCTGGGCAGCGAACGCCGAGATTCTGCTGCGGGTGTGGCCTCACCTCCGACGCGCCGAGGAGATCGAGGTGCAGCCTCGGGCCGCTCGGCGATATCGTGATAGCCGCTTCCAGGCCTCGGCGCAGATCCGCGCTCTCCGCGCGGCGGGTCGTGATCCCCAGCTCCGGGCGACCCGCCGCGCGATCGAGAGCGCGGCCCGCGCATGATCTGCCGCCGGACCCTCGGCCTGGCGATCGCGGGTGCAGGGGTGGCCGGCGGTCTCGCGGCGCAGCAGCCCCCCGTCCGCGCCCACCCGGCCGAGCTCGTATCGCCGCACTGGCCGTTCCCCGCAGGAGAGCTCGCGGAGTACGACGTCACGTTCGGTCCGGTACGCGTGGGTCGGGCCCGACTTCGGGTCGAGGCCATCGACACGGTGCGCACCACGCCCGCGTATCGGCTGTCGTTCGAGATCGAGGGTGGGTTGCCCTTCTACAAGATGGACGATCGGACCGTCAGCTGGCTGGCGACCGGTCCGTACCGGTCGCTCCGGTTCGAACAGATTCTCCGCGAGGGAGACTACCGCCGCCACCGCCGGTACGAGATCGATCAGGATGCGGGGACCATGACGCGCGAGGACTGGGATCCCGAGGCAGGGGAGTATCGGCCTCATCGCCGCCAACGCGACCTCCCGATACCCGCGGGGGCGCTCGACGAGATCTCCTTTCTCTACCTTTCGCGCATGCTGCCGCTGGAAATCGGGCGGTCGTACCGCTTCGACGACTATTTCGAGGAGGATGGGAACCCCGTGGTCATCGAGGTGCTTCGTCGCGAGCGGATCCGCGTCCCCGCCGGGCGTTTCGACACGGTCGTGATCCGACCGATCTTTCAGACCGACGGCATGTTCGGTCAGGACGGCCGGGCCGAGGTCTACATGACCGATGACGACCGCCGGCTGATCGTCCAGATCAAGAGCAGCATGAGGGTCGGCTCGATCGACATGTACCTGCGAACGTACGAGTCGGGGAGGTGACCGGGCTCACCTCTCTTCGGCGCGACTTTGGCGACCAGCGTGACGGTTTGGTATATTCGCCCATCCGTATTCAATCGTATCCCACTTCCAGGAGGCTCTTTGGGTAGAGGCGGCTACACACCGAAAGCGATAGACAAGGCTCGTGACGAGCTCTTCAGTCATATTCGTCGTTGTGGCGTGCTGGAGGCCGAAGATGAACCGCGTTCGGAGTGGTTCGACGACACCATCGAATATCTCGGAGAGCGCTATCCGGAGCTGACGCCGGACGAGCTCGTGGATCTACGGACCATCGGACAGCGCTACTGCAAGCCCGCGATCTCGCGGGCCACGAAGGTCGAGACGCCACCCGAGGAGTCCGGCGACGCCGCGGGGGGTGACGAGGAGACCTCGACGGAGGAGGAACCCGTCGACGCAGGTGAGGCCAGCGCCGCCTGAACGAGCCTCCGTCCCGGCCCGAACCGGGATCTGACCCGGCCGGCCGGTTCCGGTCCTTCATCCCGACCTCCCCTGGTCCGGGACGGCGAACGGTGGTCACCCCGGGCCACTCATCCAACCCGCTACCGTGAGCGACCCAAGTGTGTGGCTTCGGCTGCTTGCCGTCGTCGCCCTCGTCGGTGCAAACGCGTTCTTCGTGGCTACCGAGTTCGCGTTGGTCAGCGCCCGCCGCACACGGATTCGCGAGCTCGTCGACGCGGGCGATCGGCGGGCGCGCCAGGTGGCCCATGCGCAGGCAGACCTCGATCGAGCGATCTCGGGAACCCAGCTCGGAATCACGCTGGCCTCGCTCGGCCTCGGGTGGATAGGTGAGCCGGCGGTCGTGCGCACGATCGAGCCGGCGATCACCGCCATCGGTCTCGGCTCGTCGCCGCTCGCCATCCACAGCGTGGCGGTGGCGATCTCGTTCCTGTTCCTCACCTACCTGCACATCGTGCTCGGCGAGTTGGCGCCCAAGACCGTGGCCCTGCTCAGACCGGAGACCACGAGTCGCTACGTGGCCGGTCCCCTGATCGCATTCAACCGGGTGCTGGGTCCGGGGATCTGGCTCCTGAACGGCTCATCGGCCCTGGTGCTCAGGCTGCTGCGCCTGTCCACGCCGGGAAGCGGTATCGGCCGGGTCCACAGCCCGGACGAGATCGAGATGCTCGTGCAGCAGAGCCACAAGGAGGGTGTGGTCGAAGAGGACGAACAGGCCATGATCCAGGGGGTCTTCGAGCTGACGCGCACAGTCGCGCGGGAAGTGATGACCCCGCGGCCCGACATCGTGGCGGTCGCGACCACGGCCACGATAGCCGATGTCCTGCGCGTGGCGGCCGAGTCGGGCTTCTCGCGGCTGCCCGTGCATGGCGAGTCCCTCGACGAGATCGTCGGCATCGTCGTCTTGAAGGATGTTCTCGGGGCGCTGGTGGCGGACACCGGGGCGGACGGTTCAGCCGGAACCCTCATGCGCGAGCCGCTGTTCGTACCCGATACGAAGCCGGTCGACGACCTGCTGGCCGAGCTCCGGAGCCGGAAGACGCACATGGCCGTCGTCGTCGACGAGTTCGGCGGCACCGACGGAATCGTGACGCTGGAGGATGTGCTCGAGGAGATCGTCGGCGAGATCTACGACGAGCACGATGAAGAGGAGGAAGCGGGGATACTGCACGCCGAGGATCGCATCGTCGTCGACGGAGGCTACTCGTTCTCGGACTTCCTGATCCGGTTCGATCTGGGCCGATCGGTGGACGCGGAGGAATTCGACACCGTCGCCGGATTCGTGATCGGCCGCCTCGGCAGAATCCCGGAGGAGGGGGACACCGTCCCGATCGGAGATGCCGAGCTTCAGGTCCTCGAGCGCAACGAAAGGCGCGTCACGAAGTTGGAGCTTCTCGGCGTCGCGTGGCCCGGTGTGGACGCCCCTTCCGACGTTGACGCGAACCGCGGTTGAGCCGCTGCCGTCGCCGCGAACGCCGGTTGCTCGATAGCCCCTGCGGTCCGTATATCAACCCCTGTTGGCTGGCTAACCTCTACGGGTTCGAGCGGTCGAGAGCGTGACGCAGCCCGACTTCTGGAACGGGGACCAATTCGACGCCGAGGCGCAGCGGCTCTACGAGGCGGGCGACTACGACCGCGCGCTGGAGTTGTTGAGACGGGCCCTCGGTGAGTTCCCCGACTCCGTCGAGCTCCTCGTCTCGCTGGGCTACACTCGTCTCGCCCGCGAGGAGTACCCCCTCGCAAAGCGGGCCTTCGCCGCCGCGCTGGAGACGGATCCGGAGCACGAGGAGGCCCTCGCCGGGATCGGAGAGTCGCAGCTGCGGCTCGGCGAGCGCGCGTCGGCGTTCCGGGTGTTCGAGGAGCTCCTCGAGCTCGGCTTCGGCTCCGACGTCGAGCTGATGTTGTGCGTCGGCCGCAGCCTGGTCCGGGAAGGGCTTCTCGATCGGGCGGAGCGCTTCTTCAGACTCGCCCTCGAGGCGGACTCCGAGAGCCCCGACGCGTGTCTCGACCTCGCGTATGCATTCTACCGTCGTGGTGATGCGGAGGCGGCGCTCTACTGGAGTCGAGAGGCCATCCGGTGGGACGAGAGCTTCGGAGATGCCCGCGCCCTGTACGGAAACCTCCTGTACGAGCGCGGGGATTTTCAGGCCGCGCTCTTCCAGTTCGAGCGGATCGGCGCCCAGAATCTCAACGATGCGGCGATCGCGTGGCGGATCATCGAGCTCAAGCGGCGGCTCGAGAATCTCCCTCCGGACGCCCCCGAGTTGCGGCCCTACATGTCGGCCCTCGACGAGCTTGCGGCGGATCCGAGCCCGGAGGAGCGCCTGCTCGCGGAGATCGAAGCCGGGTGGTATGGCTTGGCGGCCGTTCGCCGCGGGCAGCTCGACCTGTTCGGCCGCCCGCCCGAGATCGCCGATGGGGAGTGGCACCGTGTCCGGGCAGCCGACGGAGTGGTCTTCGAGGGCGATTGGGACACGATCGTGTGTACGATGCGGGATCGCTCCGGCAACCCGACGGTGTCGGTGTGGGACTTCATGCGAGAGGAGTCGAGACGTCTCGGAACGCTGACCGGCGGATCGGTCTCGTGGGAGAGCCCGCGCGCCTTCATCGAGGACTCCGCCCGCCTCGGGGCCCTGGAGATCGAGCGCTGACTTTCCGGGATGTGCGGCGATGAAGCTCGTGTCGCCCGGCGCTCTCGCCAGTCTGATCGTCCGGCGACTCGAGGAGGCGGGTGAGGGGTCTGGACTCACGACGCTTTCCGCGTTGCTCGCCGAGGTCGTTCCCTATGGGGTCGTCCGTACCCGACTGGGTCTCGCGGGCAAGGCGGAATACGACCTGGCAGTGATCGCGCTCCTGACCAATCGCGAGCTGATGCAGGTGGATCCCGCGATCCTCGAGGCCGCCGAGCGTGCGCTCGAGTCTCCCGAACCGACGCTGGACTTCGTCCCCCGGCTGGCCGATGCCCTGCTTCGGGTTAGGCGGCCGGGTGACGCGGGCGACCCGCCCGCCATCGCGCCCGGCGCCCGGCCGGTCGAGGCCGCGCCCCAGCCTGCGGAGCCCCGCGGAAGCGGGATCGAGACCAGCGAAGCGCCCCCCGGCCAGGATGAGTCGGTGGGCTCCGGGGAGCCATCGGGGCGGACCGGGGACGGCCCCAGGACGGAGCCGATCCCCGCAGCCCCGAACAGGACGCCGGCCCCGGACGGGTCGCCAGCCGCGAACACGCCGGTGGACCGCCCGCTGGCCGAAGGCCACGGGTGCTGGGGATGCTCGGCGGATCTGCCGGCGCGGGTCGGGGTGCGTTTCTGTCCGCACTGCGGTCGCGACCAGTCCAGCCCCCGGTGTACGGTCTGCGGCGACCTGCTCGAGCCCCACTGGCTGTTCTGTCCCCGGTGCGGGAGAGCCCGGGGCGAGTCGTGAAGGTGACGCGAATCGCCGTCATCGGGGGCGACGGCATCGGCCCCGAGGTGACGGAGCAGGCCTGTCGCGTCCTGGCGGCGGTGGACGCGTTGGGGCTGGCCAGGATCGAGATGCGCGACTTCCCGCACGGAGCGGATCATTTTCTCGAGACGGGAGAGACCCTCTCCGACGCGACGTTCTTCGAGCTGCGGGATGAGCACGACGCCATCCTGTTCGGCGCGGTCGGCGACCCGCGCGTGCCGGACGGACGGCACGCGCGCGATCTGCTGCTGGGGCTCAGGTTCCGGCTGGATCTGTTCGTCAACAAGCGGCCGCTCCTCATGCGGGCGCCGGATCTCTCGCCGCTGAAGCGCGCCTCGGAAATCGAGATCGACTTCGTCATCTATCGCGAGAACACCGAGGGGATGTATGGCGGTCACGGTCGCCTCGAGCACGAGGGTACGGCAGAGGAAGTCGCGACCAGCGAAGCGACCGCGAGCAGACGCGCCGTCGAGCGGATCGTTCGCCTCGCGTTCGCGGCTGCCCGAAGCCGGCATCGATCGGTGACCCTGTCGGACAAGGCGAACGCGGTTCCCCACATGTACGGTCTGTGGCGACGCGTCTTCGGCGAGATCGCCGCGACCTGTCCCGATGTGCGCTCGGAGACCCGATATGTGGACGCGCTGGCCATGGAGCTCGTCCGGAGTCCGGAGCGCTTCGACATCATCGTCACCGAGAACCTGATCGGCGATATCCTCTCCGATCTCGGCGCCGAGCTGATCGGTGGCCCGGGTCTCGCGCCCTCCGCGAACATCAACCCGGGTCGCCACGGGCTCTACGAGCCGGTGCATGGCAGCGCGCCCGACATCGCGGGCCGGAACCGGGCCAATCCCATGGGGGCCGTGCTCAGCGCGGCCCTCCTTCTGCGTGACCACGGTGCGGCTCCCGCCGCGGACCTCATCGAGTCGGCGGTGACGGAGGCCTTGCTGGAGGGCCTGCGAACCCCCGATGTGGGTGGAACCGCCACCACCACCGAGGTCGGCGACTGGCTCTGCCAACGGGTCCGTGCCGGCTGACCGACCGGCGCTGCGGTCTCCGCGTCCCGCAGGTGAAGACCCCTTCCGGTCGGGCGAAAACCGGCTCGGACCGATAGCTTCCCCCACAGGTCGTGAACATGGACGACGGCCGTGTTGTCGGCCCATGCGAGGAGAAACCCACGATCCCCCGGGACCGAGGTGAACACTACAGGAGCTTGCCACAATGGCTGATTCCAACGGGAACGGCGTCGTCTTCCTATCCGCGGCCCGCACCGCGATGGGTGCGTTCGGCGGGACCCTCAAGGAGCAGTCGGCCACCGACCTCGGGGTGGCGGCGGCCAAGGCGGCCCTCGCGCGGTCGGGAGTCACGCCCGATCAGTTCGGACACGTCGTGTTTGGCAACGTCATGCAGACATCTGCTGACGCGTTGTATCTGTCCCGCCACATCGGTCTCCGGGCCGGGCTCCCGATCGAAGTGCCCGCGGTGACCGTGAACCGGCTGTGCGGATCCGGCTTCCAGGCCGTGATCGATGGCGCGCAGGAGATCCTGCTCGGCGAAAGCGACGCGGTGCTCGCCGGGGGATCCGAGTCCATGAGCCAGGCACCCCATGTCGTCCGCGGTGCCCGTTGGGGTCTCCGCCTGGGGCCGGCCCCGAGGTTCGAGGATTCGTTGTGGGAGGCGCTCTCTGATCCCTACTGCGGATTCTCCATGGCGCAGACGGCGGAGAATCTCGCCGAGGAGTACGGAATCGCGCGCCCGGAGGCCGACGAGGTGGCCGTGAGGAGCCAGCGGCTGGCGAAGGAAGCGTGGGATGCGGGACGCTTCGACGCGGAGATCGTCCCCGTCCGGGTAGGGCGGAAGGGCGAAACGACGTTCGACCGCGACGAACACCTCCGACCGGACACCACCATGGACGGTCTCGGCGCTCTGCGTCCGTACTTCAAGGAGGACGGCGTGGTCACGGCGGGCAACGCGAGCGGGATCGGCGATGGTGCCGCAGCGCTCGTCATGACCGGTGCCGCGTACGCCGCCGCCCACGGGTTGCGGCCGATCGGGCGCCTCGTGTCCTGGGTGGTGGTGGGTGTTCCCCCCCGCATCATGGGGATCGGTCCCGTGCCGGCATCGCGGGCGGCACTCGAGAAGGCGGGAATGGCGCTCGAGGACATGGACCTCATCGAGGTGAACGAGGCTTTCGCTCCCCAGTACCTCGCCGTCGAACGCGAGCTGGGGCTCGACCGGGAGAGGGTGAATGTGAACGGCGGCGCGATCGCCCTGACGCACCCGCTCGGGATGACCGGAGCGAGAATCACCGGCCACCTCCTGCACGAGTTGAAGCGTCGTGGCGGGGGGTTCGGACTGGGGACCGCCTGCATCGGGGGCGGTCAGGGCGCCGCCGTGATCGTCGAGGTCGACGCGTGATCCGTCCGAACACGGGTCGCCGGAAGGGAGAGTAGACATCGTGGAACCCATGCTCGCGATCATCGCCGGGGCGGGAGCCATCGCGCTCGCCACGAGCCTTCGGATCCTGAAGGAGTACGAGCGGGCGGTCGTGTTTCGGCTCGGGCGGGCGCGGCCCGCTCGCGGCCCCGGGCTCATATTCCTCGTCCCGTTCGGCGTCGAGCGGATGGAGCGGGTCAGCCTTCGCATCATCGCGATGGACATCCCGCCCCAGGATGTCATCACGCGCGACAACGTATCGGTGAAGGTCAACGCCGTCCTCTATTTTCGCGTAGCGGATCCGATCAAGGCCATCCTCGAGATCGAGGATTTCCTGTTCGCCACCTCGCAGCTGGCCCAGACGACCCTCCGGTCCGTGATCGGTCAGGCCGAGCTGGACGAGGTGCTGGCCGAGCGGGAGAAGTTCAATCGGATCTTGCGGGAGATCATCGACGAGGGCACCAATGCGTGGGGGATCGACGTCACCGGCGTCGAGGTCAAGGACGTCGACCTGCCGCAGGAGATGAAGCGGGCCATCGCGCGTCAGGCCGAGGCCGAGCGCGAGCGCCGGGCGAAGGTGATCAGCGCGACCGGCGAGCTGCAGGCGGCGGGGAATCTGCGCGACGCGGCGAAGGAGCTGAGCAAGTATCCCGCATCGCTGCACCTTCGATTCCTCCAGACGGCCACGGAAATCGCGGCAGAGAACAATTCCACCACGATCTTCCCGCTCCCGATCGACCTCGGGAGCCTGGGCGGCTTCATGAAGAAGATCGTGGGAGGGGCCGCCGAGGCGGAGGATGATTCGCCGGCCAGGCTGACCGGGCGCGAGGATCCGGTGCTCGAGGCCCCGGAGGCCAGCCACCGGCTCACCGCCTCGCCCCCACCCCTCGAGGTGGACGCCCCGGATCACGCGACTCGCCCGCGTCGGGACGATGCCGCCGACTGAGATCGACCCCGGCGATCCGGCGGCGGAGGGCGACGGTGCCGATCTGGTCCCCGTCGGGGCACCGTCCCCGCAACCGCCGATCACGCAGCAGGAGCTCGAGCGCGTCATCCGGAGAGCTTCGGATCTGCAGTTTCGAGGCTCGGCGACGGTGGGTGACCATCTCGATGCCGGCGAGGTGGTCCGTATCGGCGAGGAGGTCGGCCTCGAGCCCCGGTACGTGCGTCAGGCGATGGCGGAGGTGCAGGCAGCGGCGCTCGTCCCCGGCGCCCCCGAGGAGAACGGATTCGTGTGCCGGCTCTTCGGTCCCGGGATCGTCCGTGCGAGCCGCGTCGTGCCCGGAGGGCCCGCCACGGTCGAGCGCAATCTCGAGTCCTACCTCGAGGATCGAGAGCTGATGAAACGGGTCCGCAGCCGACCGGGTCGCTCGCTCTGGGAGCCGGCGGGGGGTCTCGTGAGCTCCATGCGCCGCGCCATGGATGTCGGCGGCCACGGCTATACGCTCGCGAAAGCCCGTCAGCTCCAGGCAGCGGTCGAACCGCTCGAGGATGGCTTCTCGCTGGTCACGCTGACCGCGGACATGGGGAACCTGCGCACCGAGAGCGCCGGTGGGTGGCTCGGTGGGCTCGGGCTGGTGGGGGCGGCCGGGGCCGTGGGTCTCATCATCGCCACCGGCGGGGGTGCGCTCGCCGTCCTCGGGGGCATCGCGCTGACGGCGGGAGCTGTGGGAGGCGCCACGGCAGCGGCGCGCGCGGATGTAGGCAGGAAGCGGGTCCGCATGGAGCTCGTGCTCCAGGGTCTGCTCGATCGCCTCGAAAGGGGCGAGACTCTGGTGCCCGACGGAGAGCTCTGGCACCATAAGCTCCTCAGATGAGCGAACCGACGCGGTCATTCATGCGGCGCGAGGAGGGATGTTGAGCGAGATCCAGAACGTGGGTGTCATCGGGTGCGGCCTCATGGGGAGCGGGATCGCCCAGGTGTGCGCGCAGGCGGGATACGGGACGGTGGTCCGCGAGGTCGACGAGGGACTGCTGGAGCACGGCGTGGCGTCGATCCACAAGAACCTGGATCGCGCGCTGGCAAAAGGAAAGCTGACCGAGCCGGACCGGGACGCGATCGCTGATCGGTTGACAGCCACGATCGATCTGGGCGACCTGTCCGAGTGCGATCTCATCATCGAGGCGATCGTCGAGAACCGGGAGGCGAAGCACGAGCTGTTCTCGACGCTCGACGGGTTGTGCAGGGCGACGGCGATCTTCGCATCGAACACGTCGAGCCTGTCGATCACCGAGCTCGCGGCCGGCACGGGGAGGGGCGATCGATTCGTCGGGCTCCATTTCTTCAACCCGGTGCCGGTCATGCCGCTCGTCGAGGTCGTCCGGTGCGGCCAGACCTCGGAGGAGAGCTTCAAGCTCGCGCTCGCGTTCGCGAGCTCGCTCGGCAAGAGCCCCGTCGCCTGCAGGGACAACACCGGCTTCATCGTCAACCGACTGCTCGTCCCCTACATGCTCGATGCCATCCGCGCCTATGAGCAGGGAGTTGGCTCGATCGCGGACATCGATACGGGGATGCGGCTCGGCTGCGGCTATCCGATGGGCCCGTTCACGCTGGGCGATTTCGTGGGGCTCGATACCCTGTATCACATCACCGAGATCATGTACGACGAGTACAAGGACGCCCGGTTCGCGGCCCCATCGTTGCTTCGGCGGATGTTCCTCGCGGGCTATCACGGCAGAAAGACCGGGATGGGTTTCTACGACTACAGCGATGACGAGCCGGTGGTGTCCGATTTCGTCAAGTAGCCCGTGGCGCCGGTGCGCCTTCAGAACTGGACGCGGAGCCCCACGAAGCCCGCGGTCGCGACCGGTGCGACGCGCTCGAGCCAGGATCGGCTCGCGGTGAGCGGATCCTGGCGGCTCGAAACGCCCAGCGCGTCCATCGCCGCCCTGGTCACCCTCGCGGCGGTCCAGCCTCCCACCAACGCCCCGATCGCGACGTCCGACAACCAGTGCCGGTCGTCGTAGATCCGCGATGCGCCGGTGAGCGTCGCGGCGGCGTATGCCATGGCGGCCGGCACCCACGAATCCGTCGCCGCGTCGATGGCGCCCGCCACCGCGAACGCGTAGGCCGCATGCCCGGATGGGAAGGCGGCGTGCCCCTCGAACGGATCGAAGTGCCAGGGATCGCCGCCATCGGCCGGCCGAGCGCGGCCGACCGCGACGTTCAGCGCCTCGTTGGCGGCCGATCCGGCGAGTACTCCCATGACCATCGCCACCCCGCGCTTCGTGCCGCGCGAACCGTCCGAGAGGGTCCCGATCAGAAGGGCCCCTCCCATGAGGAGCGGCGCCGTCCTCCTCCAGTCTCCCAGCCAATCACCAGCCGCCGCCAGGGCGTCCCCGGCCCCGGATCGGAGATCATGCGATCCACTCCTGACCGGCTGATCCATGGCCAGCACCCCACCGAGCAGGACGACCGCACGTCCCCATCGGGTCCACTCCACACCGGGCCTCTCGACCGCGAGCGACCCGCATCCGTCCTGGGCATGCACGGGATCGGTGCAAGCCCCGGCCGCCACGAGAGCGATGAGGGGGACCGCCGCGGCGAAGGAGCGGTGTGCGGGACGGCGGGCACCGGGCTCGGAAGGGTTCATCCAACGCCCAACGTACGGGGTGGTCGGTGGGGCGCAACCCGCGATCGCGCGCCCGACGGGCCCGGCACCGTGAGAACGCAAGATTTCCTTGCGGCACAAGGCTTTTCGCCATATTTTCATCCGTTGTGACGACGATGCTCGATGCCCGTTCCATCCGCGCTCCGGGGGCCGGTTCAACCCGCCATCTCGGCCGCCTCTCGCTGCGCAACTATCGCAATTTCGAGGAGCTCGACGTGGAGCTCCCGGCGAGCGGCGTCGCGGTCGTCGGACCCAACGGTTCCGGCAAAACCAATCTGCTCGAGGCCATCTATTATCTGGAGGTCCTGCGGTCGTTTCGCGGGGTAGGGGATTCGCAGCTGGTGCGTTTCGGGGAGGACGTGTTTCGCATCGAGGGAGAGGTCGGGGACGGCTCGTGCTCGGTGGCGGCGGCGTACGACCGTGCCCGCCGCATCAAGCGGGTCGAGGTGGACGACAGGGAGGTCGAGCGCGTATCGGAGGGATTCGGCCGGCTGGGTGTGGCCGTGTTCCGGTTGGAAGACGCGGACATCATCCGTGGCGGTCCGCAGGAGCGACGGCGATTCCTCGATGTGACGCTCTCGCTGACCGAGCCGGGCTACCTGACGAGGCTCCAGCGATACCGGGCGCTTCTCGGCCAGCGGAACGAAGCGCTTCGCCGCGGAGCGACGGTCAGCGAGCTGTCCGTCTGGTCAGACGGGCTCGTCGAGACAGGCGCCTCGATCGCGTTCTCCCGGGAGCGATGGGTCGCGGAAGGGAACGAGCGCTATGCGCGCTACTACGAGACCGTCTCCGGTGGGGACGAGGCCTCTATCGAGTACGTACCGTCCGTGGGCACGGGCGCAGTCGGACCTCGAACGGGTGACGACGACCCGGGCGCCTGGGTGGTTCGGTTCCGCCGGGCCCTGGAGGCGAGCGCGGATCGCGAGCGTAGAAGCGGCATGACGGTGGTGGGTCCCCACCGGGACGAGCTCAGGTTCCCCGTCCACGGCACGGGAGGATCCCGCGATCTCCGCCGGTACGGATCGAGCGGTCAGCAACGGACGGCGGCCCTGGCGCTCCGACTGCTCGAAGCCGATCGACTCAAGGACCATCTCGGTCTGGAGCCCGTCTATCTGCTGGACGATGTGTTCGCCGAGCTCGACGAAGATCGTTCGAGGCGACTCCTGGAGTTGTTCGAGACCGACCGGGAAGGACAGGTGATCCTTACGGCCCCCAAGGCCGAGGATGTGACCCTGCCGGGTCGGGGACTCGCGCGGTGGCGGATGGAGGACGGACGGTTGTCGTCGTGACGCGCGAGCCCGCCGAGCGGATGAGGAGCCGTCCGACGCCCGCCGGACAGCTGATCGATGGGCTGTTCGACCGGTTGGGAATCCGGGAGCGAATCGAGAAGGCCCGGACGGTTTCGAAGTGGGAGCAGGTCGCCGGCCCGCACATCGCGCGCGTTACGCGACCTGCGGGGATCCGGGGTGGGACCCTGTTCGTCGAGGTGTCGGGTGCGGCCTGGATGACCGAGCTGAGCATGATGCGCCACACCCTGCTGGGTCGGCTCAACGAGGATCGGGACTGCGGACGGATCGAGCGGATCATGTTCGTGCAATCGGAGCATGGAGGACCCGCGTCGCCCAACCGGGGCGGGCGGATCACAAGGGGGAGGGGTTGATGGCCCGTTCGGCGACCAGGGAGACGAAGTCGGAGACCGCGAAGTCCGATTACACATCCAGACAGATCCAGGTTCTCAAGGGACTCGAAGCGGTCCGCAAGCGGCCCGGGATGTACATCGGGTCCACATCGGCGCGCGGACTCCACCACCTCGTCTACGAGGTCGTGGACAACTCGATCGACGAGGCGATGGCCGGGGAATGCTCCAGGATCGAGGTCGTGATCGCCGCCGACGACTCGATCCGCGTCGTCGACGACGGGCGCGGGATCCCCGTCGACCCCCACCCGACCGAGAAGGTGCCGGGAGTCGAGCTCGCGCTGACCACGCTGCACGCGGGCGGGAAGTTCGACAAGTCGAGCTACAAGGTCTCCGGTGGCCTCCACGGCGTGGGCTTGTCGGTGGTCAACGCGCTCTCCGAATGGCTGACGGTCGACATCCGGCGCGACGGGTTCGCGTGGTCGCAGCGCTACGCGCGCGGGGTCAAGCAGACCGAGCTCGAGAGAGGGGCCGCCACGAGCGAGTCGGGCACGACCGTCGTGTTCAAGCCGGATCCCGAGATCTTCACCGAGCTCGAATACTCCTTCGATACGCTCGCGAGCCGGTTGCGCGAGCTCGCGTATCTCAACCGCGGCGTCATGATCGAGCTGCGCGACGAACGCGACGATGGGCGCAGGGAGGAGTTTCATTTCGAGGGGGGGATCTCCCAGTTCGTGGAGTACCTGCGGGGCGCCAAGACCGCCCTCCACAGCGAGGTGATCTACGTCTCGGGCTCTCAGGACGACACCGAGATCGAGCTCGCCATGCAATACACGGATGGCTACAACGAGAACACGTTCACCTTCGTCAACAACATCAATACGCACGAGGGCGGCACCCATCTGTCGGGCTTCAAGAGCTCGCTCACCCGGACGATCAACGGCTACGCGCAGAAGAACGTCCTGAAGAAGTCGGACTCGGGCCTGAGCGGCGATGACGTCCGCGAGGGCCTCGTCGCGGTGCTCTCGGTCAAGGTCATGGAACCGCAGTTCGAGGGTCAGACGAAGACGAAGCTCGGCAACAGCGAAGTACGGGGCATCGTCGAGAGCCTGATCAACGAGAAGCTCGGCACGTGGATGGAGGAGAACCCGTCCAGCTCGAAGGCGATCATAGAGAAGGCGATCCAGGCCGCCCGGGCCCGGGAGGCCGCGCGCAAGGCGAGAGATCTCACCCGAAAGCGGTCGGCGCTCGAGACCGGGATCCTACCGGGCAAGCTGGCGGATTGCTCGATCTCGGACCCGGGGATCTCGGAGCTCTACCTCGTCGAGGGAGACAGCGCCGGCGGTACGGCGAAGATGGGACGTGATCGGGGATACCAGGCGATCCTCCCGCTCCGGGGAAAGATCCTCAACGTCGAGAAGGCCAGGATCGACAAGATCCTCTCGAACGAAGAGATCCGGGCGATCATCACGGCGATCGGCACCGGGATCGGCGATGAGTTCGATCTCGGGTCCGCCCGCTATCAGAAGATCGTGATCATGACGGACGCGGACGTCGACGGGGCCCACATCCGCACGCTCCTCCTGACCTTCTTCTTCCGCCAGATGCAGGACCTGATCGAGGCGGGCTACATCTATATCGCTCAGCCACCCCTGTACCGGGTCAGGAAGGGCAAGCAGGAGTTCTACTGCTACACCGAGACGGAACGGGATAGAGCGATCGAGCGGCTGAACGGTGCAGCCGGCAACGTCGGTATCCAGCGATACAAGGGGCTCGGCGAGATGAATGCCGACCAGCTGTGGGAGACGACGATGAACCCCGAGAAGCGCACGCTGCTCCGGGTGACGATCGATGAGGCGACCGAGGCGGCCCGCCTGTTCGAGACGCTGATGGGCGAGGAGGTCGAGCCCCGCCGGCTGTTCATCGAGCAGAACGCGCGATACGTGAAGAACCTCGACGTCTGAACGTCCGGACCGGCGCTCCGTGCCGCCCCGGATCCTGCCGACGTACCCCATCTGCCGACTTCCCCGGCGCCAGTTGATGGTGTGGTGAAGGGTCCCCTCACGTTGTGAGACGCGAGGGGACAACGCGGTTCCCTCGCGAGGAACCAGATGGGAGGTCGGGATGAGGAGAGCACGAAGAGCACGAAGAGCACGGATCGCGAGAGTCGTGGCATTCAGCTGGCTCATGGCGTCGGGTCCGGCCCGGGCGGTGGCGGGGGACGTGCCGGCGGAGCCGGTCACGTCCGAAGCGGCAGCGGTGGAAGCGGCCACGTCGGCCGGCGGGTGCGCGAGCTGGCTCAGCTGCGGCTCGGGCTGCAGCGCCGAGTTGGTGACGGGGGTCTGTATCCTGACGGTCCAGTGGTCGGGCGGGGTACAGGTGGGTGGCATCCAGATCGGACCGCAGCTCGGAATCGAATGCTCGCTCTGCGAGTGCTGGTACACCTACTTGAACGCCGACGAAAACAAGCTGTTCAAGCGCACGACCAGGCTGAGCTGCGGCGGGTCGCTGAGCGGCGTGGAGGTTTACCTCGAATGACCCCGTCACGGCTGGCGGTGTTCGTGCTGGCGGCCGTCGGCTGCGGCCGAGCGCCCTCGGTGAGCCCGGTGGAGGATGCCGTGATCGACGTGTTCGGTCCCGGCGCCCTCCTGGGCCGGTTCCCGCAGGATCCGACCGCGGTCACGGGGGACACGCTTCTCGAAGGCGCGCTCGAGATCGCTGTCGACGACAAGTCGATCTTCGTGCTCGACCAGAGGGCGAGCGTCGTGTGGCATCTGGATTTGGCGGCCCGTCCCGTGGCCAGGCTCGGGCCCCCGGGCAGAGGTCCGGGCGAGCTGGATAGCCCGGTGTCGATCCGCTTGGGGCCGGACGGATCCGTGTGGGTGGCGCAGCCGCGGGCCGGTCGGCTCACCCGGATCGATCCCGAGGGCTCCTCTCGCGTCGATGTCCGGACCCCGTTTCCGGCCGTGAACTTCGGGGTCCTGGCCGACGGCCGCCCGATCGTCCCGACCATGTCGGCGGCTACCCTGTTCCAGGCGATCGAGGCCGACGGGTCGACGGAGGAGCTGAGGATCGCGGATCGGGCGCTGCCGCCCGCCCTGCGTCGCGGGCCGCAGGACCGGCTGTCGTTTCGCGGCCTCCAGGTGGTGCGGCTCTATGGTGGCGAGCTCGCCGTGCTCCAGAACCGGCACGGCACCGACTTCTCGCTTTGGGGGGTCGGGACGGCCGGCGCTGCGTCGGCGGGAATGCGCGTGAGCGCCCGGCCCCTGCCGGGGTGGCTCTACGATCTGCTCGAGCAGGAGACCGAGCAGGTCCGGGCCACCCTCTCGGAGGAGTTCGCGACCGGGGATTTCATGATCCCGTTCAAGGGCCTACACTTCGGCGATCGACGGATCTGGCTCGTGCCGGCGCCGAGCCACCGTGCGCTGGCGGTCGGCCTGCCGCTTGCCGACGGAGAGTCCGTCCACGTGATCGTCGGAAGATCCGGCGAGCACGCGGGCCTCATCGACGCCGCGGTGATGGAGGGAAGGCTCGTCGCCCTCTACCAGACGGAAGTACGGGTCCACGAGCTCGTCCGTCTGCCACGGTCGGAATTCACGGTCCCGGGAAGGTGAGCATGTCGGGCTCGACACCCAGGGCAGGGCACACGAAACCTGGCTACGCGCTGATCGTGCTCGGGTTCGTGCTGCCCGGTGTGATCTTCTTCGGGTTGGCGGCGGTGAGCGACCTCGCGCCCGCGTTCGCCTCCCGGGCGTCCGCGATCCGGATCGACTCCGGTCTCGAGCGCGCGTTGTCCTACGGGGTCGGAGCCGCGCTCGCGGCGGTCGGGATCGGGCTCCTCCGGGGGGGGCGTTGGGCGTGGTACGCGGCGGTGGTGTGGGCAGTCGTGTCCGTCGTCGAGCTGGCGCGCGGTCTGTGGCCCGATCCGCGGTTCAGCACCGTCTCAGTCTTCGGCCTCGCCGCCGTGGCATGCGGCAGCTACCTGTGGAGACACCGCTGGCGCATCGGCCCCGGATCCGGCGAGACGCGATGACCCTATCGTGACGGACCCCGTGCTCCTCGCGATCGATCAGGGTACCACGTCGTCGCGGGCGATCGCTTTCTCATCGGGAGGCGGCGTGCTCGCGGTGGCCGCGCGCGATCTTCCGCAGAGCTTCCCGCGGCCGGGGTGGGTGGAGCACGATCCCCGGCGGATCCGCGACGATGTCATCTCGTGCGTGCGCGAGGTGCTGGACCGCCTGAAGATCGGCCCCGACGCGGTGACCTCGATCGGGATCACGAACCAGCGGGAAACGACCATCGTATGGGATCGAGCCACCGGGCAGCCGATCCACCCCGCGATCGTGTGGCAGGATCGGCGCACGGCCGACGCCTGCCGGGCGCTTCGAGAGACGGGGCACGAGGCGATGGTGCAGGAGCGGACCGGGCTTCTCTTGGACCCCTACTTCTCGGCCACGAAGCTGGGGTGGATTCTCGACCACGTGGACGGCGCCCGCGCATCGGCGGACCGGGGCGACCTCGCTTTCGGCACGATCGACACCTGGCTCCTCTGGTGCCTGACCGGTGGCCGCACCCATGCTACGGATGTATCGAACGCTTCTCGAACCTCCCTCCTCGACATCCGTTCCCAGCAATGGGATCAGGAGCTCCTCGGGCTCTTCCGGATCCCGGAGAGGATACTGGCCGATGTGCGCGACTCGTCAGGCGATTTCGGCGCCACCGCTGCCGCGATCTTCGGGGAGCCGATCGCGATTCGCGGCGTGGCGGGCGACCAGCAGGCCGCCATGTTCGGGCAAGCCGCGTTCGAGCCCGGGATGTCGAAGAGCACGTTCGGCACGGGGACGTTCGCGCTGGTCAACACGGGTCCGGAGCCGGTCATCTCGACCAACCGCTTGTTGACCACGATCGCCTGGCGAATCGGGGGAGCGGTCACGTACGCGCTCGAGGGCAGCATCTTCGTCTCGGGCGCGGCGGTGCAATGGCTCAGGGACGGTCTCGGGATCATCGAGCGCGCCGCGGAGACGGAAGACCTGGCGCGCTCGATCGACGATACCGGCGGTGTCTACCTCGTGCCGGCATTCGTCGGGCTCGGAGCCCCCTACTGGGACGCCGACGCCCGAGGCGCGCTCGTCGGGCTGACGCGCGATAGCGGTCGGGCGGCCATTGCGCGCGCGGCGCTCGAGGCCGTGGCGTATCAAACGCGCGAGCTCCTCGAGGCCATGGCGGCCGACGGCGCCGCACCGCCGTCGACTCTCCGCGTCGATGGCGGTCTCGTGCAGAACGATTGGGCCATGCAGTTTCTCGCGGATCTCATAGGGGTCCCTGTCGAGCGCTCTACGGTACACGAGACGACCGCCCTCGGAGCCGCCTCGCTGGCCGGGCTCTCGAGCGGCGTGTTCGCCACTCTCGATGACATCGCCGGGATCCGGCGGCTCGACCGGAGCTGGACGCCCGGGATGGATCCCGACCGTCGTGCCACGCTCTACGCGGGCTGGAAGCGAGCCGTGCGCAGGGTGCTGGCCGAATAGCGGAGCCTCTCAGCGGTTGGCCTCCGATCCGCCGGACGGGTGCCGGCGCGCACGTACCGACCGGGTGGCGGGCGGTGCGTCCCGACCCCTATTCTCCGCGTCGACCACGACCGCCGACCGCCGCCCGGACTTCGATGGATACCA
>Ga0302046_10002021_pt1 | contig 19019 bp, 13 predicted proteins | sample RVTome_11_FD_200261 | JGI IMG/M metagenome (GOLD analysis project Ga0302046, IMG submission 200261) | Soil microbial communities from uranium-contaminated site in the Upper Colorado River Basin, Wyoming, United States - RVT147D111 (version 2) ...
CGTTTCTCGAAGATCGCGAGCGCCTCTTCGCCACAGGATGCCTCCAGTACCGAATAGCCTCTCTCTTCCAGGATTCGGCGAGTGAGCGTCCTCACCTCTTTCTCGTCTTCCACCAGAAGAAGCATCTCTTTACCTCGAGAGGCGTCCGTTTTACGCTCCGCGGGATTTTTCGCATTGGCGTCGCCACGCTCGCTGGGGAAGTAGACGGTGAAGGTGGTACCCCTACCGAGCTCGCTGGCAACTCCAATGTGCCCTCCACTCTGCTCGACTATCCCGTAGACCGTGGATAGGCCGAGTCCGGTTCCGATTCCTTCGCTCTTGGTCGTGAAGAAAGGTTCGAACATCTGAGACATGGTGTCCGCATCGATGCCGCTGCCGGTGTCGGTGACGCTCAGCGTGACATGGCGTCCCGGGCGCAGTCCTTCCGCTAGCTCGGAATCCTCGGTGAGGTCCACGTTCGCGGTTTGGATGGTGAGCTCGCCGCCGCGGGGCATGGCGTCTCGGGCGTTGATGGCGAGGTTCATGATGACCTGATCCACCTGTCCGGGATCGGCGGTCACCCGGCCCAGACAGGGCTCGAGCAGGATACGGAGCGTTACGTCCTCCCCGATGAGACGACGAAGGATTTTTTCCAGATTCGCTACGGTGGCGTTCAGATCCAAGACGGTTGGTTGGAGTACCTGCCTTCGGCTGAACGCAAGTAGCTGTCGGGTGAGTCCCGCGGCGCGTTCGGCAGCGGCCTGGATCGCCTCCAGATCGGCGCGCGTTGGATGATGGGGATCCAGATCGCGTATTGCCAGCTCGCTGTATCCGCTGATGGCGGTCAGCAAGTTGTTGAAATCATGAGCCACGCCACCGGCTAGTCGCCCCAGGACCTCCAGCTTCTGCGACTGAAGGATCTGCCTCTCGAGGCTCTTGCGGCCGGTAATGTCCTTGAGATAGACGGTCAACCCCTCCTGCCAGGGGTAGGCGTGCACGTCGAGCCATCGTTGCAGATGCGGGCAGTGGGTCTCGAAATCGACCGGTGAACCGGTCGCCGCAGCCCGACGGATCCCCTCTTCAAAGGCATCATCCGTCGTCTGGGGTGCCGCCTCCCAGATACTCCGGCCGAGGAGGTCCTGCTTTCGCCGATCCAGTAGACGTTCTGCTGCGTCGTTCAAATAGGTCAGTTGCCATTGCCGATCCACCGCCAGGAAACCGTCGGTGATGCTGTCGAGGATGGCTTGCACCTGTAGGTTGGACTCCCGGAGCCGTTCCGCCGTTACGCGCAAGCGCTCGTTGGTCGATTCGAGCTGCCGCGATTTTTCCTGCTCCCGCCCGGCGATGGTTCGAAGATCCTTCGCATATAGTGCCAGCTGCGTATTGGCCTTTTCGAGCTCCTCGAGAACCTCCGAGGTTGGTTCGGGGATCCCGCCCGGCGAGTCGGAAGGCGACGAAAACCCGTCCTGCCGTTTGTTTTTCACGGTTCCGCCCTTAGGTCCTCACCCTTCATGATCTGCTGCACCGCCCGCACGATGCGGCGAGGACTTCCTTGTTTCTTGCTCACCAGAGAAGCGATCCGGCGCTTGATGTACGATTCCTCGCGAGGCAGTAGATCCATGGCGGTAGTCACGAGCACGGGCAGGTTGACGGCTCGCCGGTCGGTGCGGAGTTTTCTCAGCACGGCGAATCCGTCGACCTCCGGCATCAGCAAGTCTAGAATCAAGAGGTCGGGAAGCGTTCGGGCGAGAAGAGACAATGCTTCTCGACCGTTTGCTACTTCCTCCATGTGTGCACCTTCAGCGGCCAGAAGCTCGACTATCTCCCGCCGGAAGAGTGGATCGTCATCCACGATCAGGACGCGTTTGTCCGCCAGGACCGGCACTTGCCGGCGGATGGCGTCCCGCAGCTTCTCGGGGCTGATCGGTTTGAGAAGGCACTCCGCGCCATCCAGCGCGAGTCCATGAACACGCGTCTCCGTCGCGGAGATGATGATCACCGGCGTAGAAGAAGACGCCGGGTCTTTCTTGAGAGCCATCAGAAGATCCCAACCGTCCAGGTCGCCAGCGAGTTGAATATCCGCAAGAACGAGACGCGGTGCCGACCGTTTGAGTAATCTCAGCGCGTCCTCTGCTCGGGGGGTCGAGGCAACTGAGAAGCCCGCCCGCTCCAAATGCTCTCGGAGAAGGCGAGCGTAGGCGCGATCGTCTTCTGCGAGCAGAACGTCGATTCGCTTCGCTCCCGATGGCCGTCGAGGGCTGCGAGCCTCCCGGGCGGCAATGGGGAGCGTCAAGAAGAATGTGCTTCCTTTCCCAAGCTCGCTCTCTACCCAGACTCGACCTCCGTGCGCCTGTACGATCGATCGCACGATCGCCAGCCCGAGGCCGGTGCCACCGACGCTTTTCGTTTCCTCGTTGTCCACTCTATAGAACTTACTGAAGAGCTTCGGGAGTGACTCGGCGGCGATACCGATTCCCTCATCGCTCACCCAAAGGACGACTTCCGGGCCTTCGCGACGCGCGCCAAGAGTGATGGTCCCTCCGCGAGGAGAAAACTTGACCGCATTGGACAGCAGATTGGAAAGGACTTGCCGGATACGCCGGGGATCGGCTTTCACCAAAGGCAAACTCTTGGGCACCTCGCTTCTCACCTGATGGCCGCCGTCCAGCGCATGTAAGGCCGTCACGTCGCGAAAGAGTGGTCTCAGATCCAGTTTCTAGAGTTGATAGACCTGGCGGCCGGACTCCATGCGTCGAATGTCGAGGAAGTCGTTGATGAGCTCGGTCAGCCGAACCGACTCGTCGTGAATGATGGATAGAAACTCGCGCCGTTTGCTCCGGCGGTACTCGCGCTCTAGCATGAGCTCGGAAAAGCCGCGTAGACTCGTGAGTGGCGTCCGTAGCTCATGACTGACAATCGAGACGAACTCCTCCTTGAGGCGCTCGGTCTCCATCCTCTCCGTGATGTCCCGATAACTGACAACGATACCTACCCTCCTCCCGCCGATGAGCCGGGGTTGCGAATAGGATTCGAGCACCCGCCCATCCTTGAGCTCGATAACCTTGCCGGAATCGGCGTCGGGTCTAGCCTCGAGCTCTTCTAACCCGTGACGTGACTCGGGTTTCCTAACGCGGTCGGTGAGACAGGCGGCCAAACCAAGACGATCCTTTGGCAGATTGGACTCCGGAATACGCCAGATCTCGAGAAATTTATGATTCCAATGAGTAATCCTTCCGTCTCCGTCGATTGCGACGATACCGTCCGCTGTGGACTCGAGCGTGGCGGTGAGGAGGGACACGCTCTTCTCCAAAGCCTCTTCGATCATTTTCCGTGACGTGATATCCCGAGCGGCCGCATAGAGGAGTTTCTTCTCGATGCCTGGCGTCACCGTCCACAGCAACCATCGATAGGTCCCGTCTCGGCAGCGATACCGGTTCTCGAAGGAGACGGTGTCCAGGCCCGTTGCGAGCTTCTGGGCCTCGGCGATGGTCTTGTCGCGATCATCGGGGTGGACGAAATCGAGCCAGGGTCTCGAGAGGATCTCTTCCCGAGTAAAACCCAGTGTTTTTTCCCAGGCCGGGTTGAGTCGCTTAAAATAGCCGTCGAAACCGGCGATGCAAAGGAGGTCGAGCGAAAGGGTGAAGAAGGGGTCGAGCTCGGCAGGGGTCGGCGGAATCTCGGCTATCTTCATGGCGTGACCGTGAGATAGATGCGTCTCAGCGCAACGCGTCCCTGACTTTCTCGAGCAGCTGCAACGGGCTGAAGGGCTTGAGGAGATAGGCGTACGCACCCAGCGCCTTTACCTTCTCTCTGTCTTTTTCCTGTCCTCTGGCGGTTAGCATGATGATGGGGATATCGGCCGTGTCGGGGTCGTCGCGCAGCAATTTCGCGACTTCGATACCGCTCAAACCCGGCATCATCCAGTCCAAGACGAGCAGGTCGGGCCTCTCCTTCTTGGCCATCTCCAAAGCCTCGGTTCCATTGGTGGCTTCGAGGATCTCGTACTCCGAGTCTTCCAGAGTCGTGTGGACGAGCGTTCGCAAATTACTCTCGTCATCTGCGAGCAAGATCTTCTTCATCGGCGCCTCCAGTCACCGACGCTGGCACCTCCGCGTGCAACGCCCGGAGGGCCGGCGCTTCCAATCGTTCGTCCCGAAGGCCGCGGGCGCGCCGATCCACAACGAATCGCCGACCTGGCCGGGCGTCCGGCGCTTGGACCTCGAGACGGGAAGTCCTCGCCCTACATCGAACCTATATTGAAGAGGATGTGTAATCAGTATGGCATTGGCAGGATGGATGTCAAGCCTCTTGCCTCCCGGAATAGCCAGGCCGGCGCCGACCGATGGCCCGTCTCGGGTCGCCCGGCTGCCGAGTGCGACCCGAACGCGCTTGCTGGGGTGAAAACCCCTCGCAGTCGGTAACCGCCGCTAGCGGAACGTACCGTACCCGGTGAGGACTCCATGCCCCAAATCCAAATGGATCGAGCGGCTTGCATGGAACGGCGGCGCCCAAGCCCCGGACCCTCGGTCTCCCATTCCATGGCACCCGTGTTGCAGGTGTGACCTGGCCATCCGGACACTCGAGCCGCGCCACACCGCAGCGTCTTGACGATCGGTTCTTCTCCTTCCGAGGAATAGATTGAAGCGATTGCAGGTTGACTCGACCGTGAAATACCTGCTCCAGTCGGCCTTGCTGGGAGCGACCTACTTCGTCGTCGCCGATTGGACGCTCGCTCACGTGTTTCATATCTCCGGGGATTCGGTCGCGCCTATCTGGCCGGCGAGCGGGTTGGCGGTCGGAGTTCTTGCCGCCTATGGCTATCGATTTGTTTTCGGACTAGCCGTCGGCACCCTCGTTCTAATCTGGCCACTGCAGGGTCCCGAGAACCTCGTGGGAGTAGCGGGGATCTGCCTGGAGGGAATGGCGGGAGCCTTTCTCCTTCGCAGCTTGCTTCGGCCCGATCGATGGCTGGCCCGAACCCGTGACGTGCTGGGTCTTGGTTTGACCGCGGGCGTGAGCTCCAGTCTCTCCGCCACACTGGGCGTGGCATCGCTTTGTTTGACGGGTATCCTTTCCTGGAACGAGTACGGTTCGGAATGGCTCGAATACTGGCTGGGCGATTCCCTTGGCATTCTGATGGTGGCGCCAGCCGTCTTGGCCGCCTCGGAGTGGCGAAGGCACCTCTCCCGGTCCCAGCAAATCTTGGACGTCGTGGGAGTCGGTGCGGCCCTGATTGTTTTCAGCCTGGTCGTTTTCCGTGGCTGGGTTCCCACTCAAACCGCGGTCAGCCTGCTGGGAGGATTCTTCCCTCTCATTTTGTGGATGGTATTCCGCGGTGGATCGCTCGTGCCGCACTGGGGACATTGGTCATCTCGACTGCGGCCCTCGACGGGACGGCACAGGGTGTTGGGCCGTTCGCCGCGGAGAGTCTCAACCAAGGACTGTACCTGCTGTGGGTCTTTCTCGGCGTGATGATGCTGACCGCATTCCTTTTCGCTGCGGTTCTGGGAGAACGTCAGGAGGCCGAGCGTGCTCTGGTCAAGAGCGAGTCTACGCTGCGAGCCTTCTATGACAGCGCGCCGGTGATGATGGGCGTCCTCGAGTTGTACGACGACGATGTCAGGTTCGTGTTCTGCAACCGAGCGGTGGGAGAGTTCCTCGACCGTCCGGTAGACCCACTTGCCGGCGAACTTCTGAGCCATCTGACGACGAAAGAGCGCCTCGAGCTATGGCTCGAGCATTGTCGCGAGAGCGCGGTGACGGGTCTGCCAAACCGTTTCGAGCTCATGCGCGCCAACGCGGAGGGCAACCGGATACTATCGGCGGTCGTGGGACCCGTGCGATCGGAACCGGGTACGGCATCGCGTTTCTCGTTTGTCGTGCAAGACGTGACCGAGCACCGCAACGCGGAGATCGAGCGTGACCGGTTTTTCACTCATTCACTCGACATGCTCTGCATCGCCGACTTCGGCGGCCGTATCAAGCGCGTCAATGCGGCTTTCTGCCAGGCGATGGGCTACACGGCCGAGGAGATTGAGCGACTCGATTTCGAGGCGTTGTTCCATTCCGACGACCTTCCAGCCGCCCAGGCCAAACTGGCCAGTCTCGGCGCTGGTTCGCGGGTCGCTTCTTTCGAGACGCGCCTTCGACGGAAAAGCGGCGACCACTTCTGGAGTCTATGGGCCGGAACGCCCGATCCGGAGCGACACGTCATCTATGCTGTCGGGAAGGACATCAGCGAGAAGAAGGAGGCGGAGCACGCCCTCGTGGCGGCAAAGGAGGCTGCGGACGCGGCGACGAGCGCCAAATCTCAATTCCTTGCCAACGTGACCCACGAGCTTCGGACGCTGCTCAGTGGGATCATCGGCATGGCTGGTCTCCTGAGAACGACGCGACTCAGCGAGCAGCAGTTGGAGTACGTCGAAGCGGTGAATCAATCGGCAGATTCCTTGTTGACGCTCGTCAACGGCTTGCTCGACTTCTCGAAGATCGAGGCGCGCAAGCTCCGTCTGGAGCTCGAGTGTTTCTCTTTGCGGAGCATGGTTGGTTCGACCATGAGACTCTTGGCACCGCAGGCGCACCAGAAGGGTCTGGAGCTCGCCTACCGCGTGCTACCAACGGTGCCGGACGGGCTCATCGGAGATCAGGAAAGGCTCCGGCAGATTCTGGTGAACCTGGTAGGCAATGCGATCAAGTTTACCGAGAAGGGTGACGTCGTGCTGCAGGTGTCGAGGCAAGCGCGGGGAAGCGATCAGGATCCGAGGCTAGAGATTGGGTTCCGCGTCTCGGATACCGGCATCGGTATAGCTCCCTCCAAGCAAGACGCGATCTTCGGCGCTTTCGTGCAGGCCGATGGGTCCACGACGCGGAAGTACGGTGGGACGGGGCTCGGCCTCGCGATCAGCGTCGAGCTGGCGGAGCTCATGGGAGGCCGAATCTGGGTGGCGAGTAAGCCCGGTCAGGGCAGCACGTTCCATTTCACCGCCCTCCTCTGGCCTCAGGAGCCCGGTCGCGAGGAATGGGACGAGCCCGTGCCCCGCCAGTTCGAGGATCGGCGCGTGTTGGTGGTCGACGATTCCGAGGTATCCCGAGAGATCCTGGTGGCACAGCTGCGCGATTGGCGAATGGAACCCATCTCGGTGGCAACGGGGCCGGCTGCCCTGAGCGCATTGAAGCGAGCCAGGGACGAGGGGCGACCCTTTGATCTCATGCTGCTGGACACTCTACCGGGCCTCGAAGTTGGGAAGTACTTGAAGGAGATCCAAGAAGAGATCGGCTCTTCCGTGCCTAGTATCTTGATGATCAGCGGAGAATCCCGGCGAGCCCCCGGCGCTCGCGAGCTCGGGGTCATGGGCGAGCTGACCAAGCCGATCCAACCATCCCACCTTCGAAGGGCCGTAGAACTTCTGCTGCAGGGCCAAGCGCTGGAGAGTGAAGAAGTCGTGTCGACAGGATCTTTCCGCCGCCCCCCAAGGGGCAATCTGCAAGTTCTCTTAGCAGAGGACGAGCCTGTCAACCGCACCGTGACGACGAGCATTCTCGCCCAGGCCGGCCACCGAGTCGTTGCGGCGGAGAACGGCCGACAAGCGGTCGAGGCGCATAAGCGGGAGCTCTTTGACATCGTGCTGATGGATGTTCAGATGCCGGAGCTGGATGGGCTCGAGGCGACGGCGGCTATTCGTAGCGGAGAGGTCGGAACCAAGCGGCGCGTTCCAATCGTGGCCTTGACGGCTCGCCTGCTGGATGAGGACAAGGAGGCCTGCCTCCGGGCCGGCATGGATGAGTTCCTTTCCAAGCCCGTCGACCCGGACGAGCTCTGCAGCCTACTCGACCGCCTGGGCCTCTCCATGGAAGCGGACGCAAGTCGGCCGAGGAGTCGTCAGGTCCACGCTCGATCCGGCGCGGCTCTCGACCGGTACGCGCTCCTTCACCGAACGGAAGGTGATGTGGCGCTGGCCACCGAGCTGGCGCGCATATTTCTCGAAGATTGTCCGAAGTCGATGGAAGAGCTCGAGACCAGCGTTCGCGCTCGCGAGATGGACCGCCTTCAGCGAGTCTTGCACCGACTCTCGGGCAGCCTGGAGGCCATGGGAGCCTGGCCGGCGTCGGCCGCGGTCCGGCGTCTCCGGGAAGCGGCCCTCGGCGGCTCGTCCGATCTGGAATCGACGTTGGGAGCGCTGCAAGGTGAAATGCAGCGATTGGTGGTTGAGCTCGCTAGCCTGGTGAAGGAGAACGCCGTTCCATGAGAGTGCTCATCGCTGAAGACGACCCGGTCTCCAAGGGCTTGCTGACCGCAACCCTGACGAAGGCCGGTTACGAAGTGGTTGCCGCGGAGGATGGTGAGCAGGCTTGGCAGATGCTGCAAGCGCGCGAATCTCCCCGGCTCGCCGTGCTGGACTGGATGATGCCCAGCCTGGACGGGGTCGAGATATGCCGGAGACTGCGGCGGGCGGAAGGGGGCGAGTTTTTCTACATGATCCTGCTCACCACCAAGAACCGGCAGGAAGAGATCGTGGAGGGGCTGGAGGCGGGGGCGGACGATTATCTGACGAAGCCGTACAATCCCCATGAGCTCCGCTTGCGGGTTCGCGCTGGCGAAAGGATTCTGCGGCTACAATCCGCTCTCAAAACGAAAGTCGATGAGCTGCAGGAGGCGCTGGAAGAGGTCAAGCAGCTTCAGGGGCTCCTTCCGATCTGCATGCATTGCAAGAGCGTCCGGGACCAGAACAACGTTTGGCATCGTATCGACGCTTATATCGCGAGGCACACCGACGTTCGTTTCAGCCATGGGCTCTGCCGCACCTGTCTGGAGAAGTACTACCCGGATTTGAAAGACGAGACCGGACACCATTCGGCGTTGTCTTGAGGTCCATCCCAGCGTTCAGCGTGGCTCAAAAGCCGACCGGGGGATTGTGACGAAAGGTTCCGAGGGCGCAGCGAACAAATAACCTTGCATCAGATCGGCTCCCAGTGCTACCAGTGTCGCTCTTTCCTCTTGCGTTTCGACGCCTTCGGTAACCACGTCGATTCTCATGTCGCGGCATACCTGGATCATCGACTGGACGAGCTTTTGCTTTGCCCCATTGCGGTGAATGTTACGTACTAGGGACATGTCGATCTTTACAATCTCCGGATCGAGTTGAACAAAACTTGCGAGGCCTGCATATCCGGAACCCAGATCGTCTACGGCGAGACGAAACCCCATCGAGCGGAGTCTAGCGAGTCGATCTCTGAGGTCGGAAACACCATCTAGCGCGGCGCGTTCCGTGATCTCCAAGACGATCCGATCTGCAAAGAGTATCAGTGGATTCTGGTCGCCGTAGAGAAGATCGTCTTCCAGTTCGTGGGGATGAAGGTTAACGAATACCAGCTGCCGTCCCTGCAAGGAACCCACGTCTTGAGCGACGCGCTGCCGGATCGTTCGTCCGAGTTCGAAAATCCTCTCCAATTGAAAAGCAGCGTCGAACATGACAGCAGGGTTCGACAGCTGAGGATGCTCGGACCGCACCAGCGCCTCGTACGCGAAGGTATCTCGTGCCAGCCAGGATACGATTGGTTGGTAGGCCATCCAGAGTCGAACCAGAGAGTCGGCAAACGTTTGATCGAGGCTCTTCCGGTCTACTGCTGCTCGGTTTCGATCTCCCATAAGCTCCAGTGCCTGCTTCTGGATCTTGGCGAGGTCGTGAATCTGAATCGCATGGGCGACTACGTCCAACAGCTCCTGAGTCTTTACCGGCTTGAGCAGATAGCGTAGTGCGCCATGTCGAAGAGCTTGGATCGCCGTATCCAAGTGAGGCTCGCCGGTCACCAGGATCACGGGAAGATCCAGGTCGAGCTTCCGCACTGACTTCAGAAGCTGAATGCCATCCATCTCCGGCATGGAGATGTCACTCAGGACCGCATCGAACGACGACGTTCGAACGAGGTCTAGAGCTTGGCTGCCGTTCCGGGTGCTGACGACGTCGTAACCCTGGGATGTCAGGGCGCGATGGTAAAACACGGCTACCGTTTCGTCGTCGTCGACGATCAGTAGGCGACGTCGAGCATGTGTTGCTTGTTGCGAGGATTGCGCTTGGAGCTCGGTCTTTGACCCGGAGAGGTGAGAAAGCCGCCCCTCGAGACCGCTATCTGAACACTCGTTCGAGGCCATGGAGAGAGAACCTCCGAAACCCGGTCCCGCGATGCAGGCCTGATTCACATGGTCCAGCCGCTACCAGGGTGATGCGTCGACCCGATGAGTTCGCTCGGATCGAATGAAAGCGTGATTGAAGTCGGAATGATTAGCCCCGATCCGACATTCTCGATTGCGACTCCAGTCGTGAAACCGAGGGAACGCACGGGGTTAGGGCCGAAGTCCACGTGTTGGCCAACCCCACGTTCCGTAGGTCTGCGAACACAGCGTCGAACTCGGATGCGATACTCCCAGCCGGTGGTTTCGGCGACCCGTCCCGGACCGGGTCGGGATTCTCGACGAGTTTTTTGTCGGATCGGGGTTAAGACGAGTATACCATCTTTGCGTACGTCCAATGGCGGGTACCTGGGGATATTATAAGGTAGCCGGCATTGGTGCCGGACGATCCCGCGATCGAACATCCGCGGGTCGGAGCTTAGGAAAAATCAGCAGTAGATTCGCCATGTCACCCTTGGGATCGATGACGATCGCCGGGATACCGTCGATGGCAGCTTCCTCGAGCAAGACGACGGATAGACCGGTCTTCCCGCTCCCCGTCATGCCGACGATGAGCCCGTGGGTCGCGAGATCTTTGGCGTCGTAGAGTAGCGGGTCTTCCCCCGGAGCCTGGCTCCGCAAGTCGTAGCCACGGCCCAGATAGAAGGCGCCCAGTTTCTCGAAATCGCTCACGAACGTTTCCTCCGCGCGGCCGACGTTACGATACCTCGCCTGGTGATCCATATTGTAGTTCTTTGTGCTGCTCCGCGTCGTACTACACACATGGGCCAAATCGCCCATAAACGTTGCGTCATTTTCCCCATCCGGTCTTGCAGTTGAACGCTAGGGTTTCCAAGATGCCTTCCACCTTACTTATAGGATTCTCGTCGCGATGGAATGCCGTTTGCACCACGGCCGTCTTGTGTGCTGTCGGACGATTCCACTTGCTTCGTGAATCGATGGGGACGACTGACCTCTGGTTCAAATGACATATAACACGCAGCTCCCCGACATCTCTTATTGGACCGGCCGCATCCCGTGCCAGATGGCATGTCCCGTCCGCACCGACGCCGGTCGCTATGTTCAGCTGATCGCGCGAGGTGAGTTCCGAGAAGCGTATCTCACCGCTCGCTCTCCAAATCCGTTCGCTTCCGTGTGCGGCCGCGTGTGCGCCGCTCCCTGTGAAGACAAATGCCGGAGAGGTAACTTCGACGGACCGGTCAGCATTCGGGCACTCAAGCGTTTCGTCACCGAGAGATTCGGAGTGGAGTCACGACAACCCGACACCTTTCAGGCCCTACGCATGGGGGAGACCGAGCCCGGCAACAAGTGGCGCTGGCACCTGCCACAACTGGAGAGCGAGCTCACCGCCGCAGGCCGAGGGCGCAAAGTCGCGGTGATCGGGGGAGGTCCGGCCGGGATCGCCTGTGCCCACGATCTCGCCTTGATGGGTTATGCGGTGACGTTGTTCGAGGCGACTGAGCGTGCCGGGGGAATGGCCTTCCACGGGATTCCGGAGTTTCGACTTCCGAGGACCTTGCTCGAGAAGGAGATTCAACGTGTCCAGGACCTTGGCGTCGAGTTCCGATATCGCACGCCTCTCACGAGCGAATTTGGGCTCGCCGAGCTGAAGCGCGAAGGATTCGAGTCGGTCTTCCTTTCCATCGGTGCACAGAAGGGGCGCATGTTGAGCTGTCCAGGAGTCGAGTTGGACGGCGTCATCCGCGCCATCGAATACCTCATCAATATCAATAACGGCTACCGCGTGCCGAAGGCCAGCAGGGTTCTCGTGGTCGGGGGTGGGTTCGTGGCCTTCGATGCCGCTCGCATGGCGCTTCGCGCCTCGACCGCGGAAGACTCGGTGGAAGAGGTGGGTGGGGGAATGGGCCCCGCGCTCGACGCCGCGCGCATCGCCGCACGGGCCGGTGCGGAAGTCACGTTGGCGAGCCTCGAAAGCTTCGAGGAGATGCCAGTCACACGCACCGCTCAGGGAAAGGAAGAGTTCGAGCAGGCGGTCGAGGAGGGCATTCGTTTCATCCCTCAGCGAAGTGTGGTGCGGCTCGAAGGTAATGGTCAGGTCAAACGCGCGAGCATGATCGGCGTCCAGCGCACTTATGACGACGACGGCCGCTTCGCTCCCGTCTTCGACGAGAGCATTGCCGAAGAGATCGAGGCGGATCTCGTCATCCTGGCCATCGGACAGCAGCCGGATTTGGACTTTCTCGAGCCGGAAGACCGCATCGAGATCACGCCGGCGCGAACCATCAAGGTGGACCCGAACACGCTGGCAACCACGGCTCCGGGGATCTTTGCGGGAGGCGACGCGGCCTTCGGGCCTCGAAACCTGATCGACGCCATCGCCAACGGAAAACAGGCGGCGCGCAGCATGAACGCCTTCTTGACCCGGGAGGACTGCAAACCCGTATTCACCTTCCGCTTCGAGAAGATACCGACCCGGCGTTTCGAGCGAACCGAGGACTATGACCGGCTGGGACGAGCCGTCCCGCCCACCACCGATCTCGGCCGGCGGACGGGCATCAGTGAGGTGGAGGCGGCCTACGATGAGCCCACCGCGCGAGCCCAGGCCGAGCGTTGCCTCAACTGCCACGTCCAGACCGTATATGACGCTCAAAAGTGTGTCTTGTGCAATCGCTGCGTCGACATCTGTCCCGAAAACTGCTTGAAGCTCGTTCCTCTCGAGGAGCTGGACTTGCCAGCCGAGCAGATGGCCGCAGCACGGGACGCGGCCGGAGTTCATGCCGGTGTCTCCGCTTCCGCCATGCTGAAGGATGACGAAGTGTGTATCCGGTGTGGGCTCTGTGCCATCCGTTGCCCCACCGACGCCATGACCATGGAGGTTCTCTACTATGAGGAGCGAAAAGGAGCGTAGACCCGAGGCGGCATCCAAGCCCGCCCAGGCCGAGGGCTCGGGTCGGAAGGGGCTCGACCGGAGACAGCTGATCGCCAAGGTGGGTGGCGGCGTGGTCACCGCGGCTCTGGGGGCACCGATTCTGATGTCGCTGCGCTCGCTGGTCCCCAACGCCCTCTACGAAAAGCCCCGACGGTTCAAGGCGGGCAAGTTGGAGCAGTTCGCCGACGGGCCGACGTTCGTCGCCGATCAACGCGTGTTCATTTTCAGGGAAGGGGAGACGTTCCATTGCATCGGCGCGACCTGCACACACCTTGGCTGTACCGTTCAGCTCGTTCGTATGGATCGGGCCCGGACCGGACAAGACTACGAATTCCACTGTCCCTGCCATGGCAGCAAGTTTCGTGAGGACGGTACGAATTACGACGGGCCGGCACCGCGCCCCTTGGATTACTACCGGCTCGATATCGCGCCCGACGACGGCCAACTCATCGTGGACATGACCCAGGTGGCCGACAAGGGTTGGCGATTCAGCGTCTAACAAGGCGATGAAAAATAAATCGGCGAGGAGCGAGCAGTAAAGAGGAGGAGCACGGATGGCCGAAGCACCCGTCAAGCTCACCGAAAGATTGCGGAGGAAGCTTCCCTCGTTCGCCGACGTGGTTTGGACTTGGGCTCCTCGCAGCGAGCGCGAAGCGGGAGATGCCGTCGTCCGCAACTTTCTCCTTCACTGGTTCCCGAACAAGGTCAGCCGGCGCTCTCTTGCTACGAGCTACTCCTTCTGGTTGGGGACGATTTCCGCGTTTCTTTTCTTGATTCTGACTTTGACCGGCATCCTGCTAATGTTCTTGTACGTTCCGTCGGTGGAGCGGGCCTATTCGTCGATCAAGGATCTGGAGTATGCGGTGAGCTTCGGGCGGTTCATGCGAGCGGTGCATCGTATCGGTGCCCACCTGATGGTCGCGGTGGTTTTCCTGCACATGGTACGCGTCTTCCTTACCGGCGCTTACAAGAACGGTGTGATGGCGAACCAGAACCGACCCCTGAACTGGTGGATCGGGCTGGTGATGCTGGTGACGACGCTTTTTCTAAGCTTCACGGGTTACCTGTTGCCCTGGGACCAACTCGCCTACTGGGCGGTTACCGTGGGAACCAATATCGCTCGAGCCGTTCCCGTTTTCGGTGATGACGTTCGCTTCTTCCTCCTCGGCGGCCACGAGATCAATCAGAACACCCTGATCCGGTTCTACGTGCTCCATTGCGTTTTTCTTCCTGGCTTTCTAGGGGGGTTGTTCGCATGGCACATGTGGCGTGTCCACAAGGACGGAGGCCTCGCCAGCTACGATCAGATTGCCTTGGGTGAGAAGGCAGCCCCGACCCAGCCGGTTGCGTCCAAGACCTACGCGTTGTTGGGCATTACCGCGGGACGAACCGCCACGGTCGAGACGGCGCTGGTCGACGAAGAAAGACATTTGGTCCGCTCCATGCCGGCACTCGTCCGGAGCCTTCTCCTGGCGGGCCTTCTGACGTTTGCGGTGAGCGCCGTTCTGGCGATCTGGGTGGGCGCGCCTTTGGAAGAGGCCGCGAATCCCGAGGTCACGCCCAATCCCGCGAAGGCCCCGTGGTACTTCCTTTGGCTTCAGGAGCTCGTGACGATCACCACGATCCGCTTGGGAGCGTTCACGCTGAACGGAGCGCTCGTGGGAGGCGTTCTCGTCCCCGGATTCCTCCTCCTTGCCGGATTCTTCGTGCCCTGGCTGGACCGGTCCAGCAGCGGCGCGGTCGGTGTCTGGTTCCATAAAGAACGCCGTCGTCTCAACGCCATCTTCCTCGTGGTTTGTGTCGCTCTCATCGTGCTCACCGTGGTCGGGACCTTCCTGCGGGGGCCCTTCTGGGACTTCTACTGGCCCTGGCAAGCGTGGCCGGAAGAGCCGCCGAGGTTCTAGGGGAGAAGACCGTGTGGTCTCGTGAAACGATTTGGGTTTGGCTGGCAGGGCTTTTCGTGCTGGCCGTGTGTGCGGTCGTAGTTTGGGGTGAGGTCAACCCCGGCTACCGCCCCTATCAGGGTGAGTTCCGGCGGATCGTGGAAGAACGATTCGGGCCGGAGCGCGCTTCTGCGGTTCCCACCGGCTTGCAGCAAGTCTGGTTGGAACCCCTGGGCCGCGTCGATCGTTGCACTAGCTGCCATCTCGGCGTGACCTGGGAAGGCATGGAAGACGTCGAGCACCCGTACCGGACCCACCCCAGCGCATTGGAGCATCATTCCATCGAGACGTTCGGTTGCACTCTCTGTCATGGCGGTCAGGGGTTTGCCACCGAGCTGCCCGATGCCCACGGGTGGGTTGGGCACTGGGAGGATCCGCTCGTCGACTCTCAGCTCGCCGATGACTACCGGATTAGCGATCCCTGGGCGTTCATGCAGTACAAGTGCAACGTCTGTCACCGTTTCGATCGCGCGATCGAGGGGGCCGACTACATCAACCGGGGCAAGGAGCTGATTCAAGAAAAAGGATGCCGCGCCTGTCACGTCATCAACGGCCGGGGCGGAACGATCGGCCCCGATCTGACCAACGTCGGGGAGAAGAATCCCGAGCAATACGACTATTCCCGCCTGACGACGATACAGACGCTCTTCTCCTGGCAGGTGGCGCACCTGCAGAACCCCAAGAGTTACACGCCGGATAGCGTCATGCCGGATTTCGGTTTCAACGCCCGGGACGCGCAGAGCATCGGCCTGGTGCTCATGAGCTGGCGCGATGCGAACCTGCCTCCCGAGCTCTTGCCGGGGGCAATCCTCCGTGACGTGCCTACGCCGGAGGAAGCCGAGCGCGAGCGCATCATGCGCGAAGGAGAAGGCAGGTTCTTCGTCGAGAAGACCTGTTTCATCTGCCATGACGTTTCCAGCTTGGGAATCGTCTCGGCGACCAAGATAGGACCGGACCTGGCCCTCGCCGTCGAAGACGTGCCGCGACGTATGGGACGGACCCTCGACAGTTTCCTGATGGAGCCCAGCGGCACGATGCAGGTGGTCCTGTCCAAGCAGATTCAATTGACGGAAGAAGAGAGACTCGAAGCCATACGGCTCCTTAAATTCGCCTACGAGAAGTATCAGCGGGAGCGGCCAGCCGAGGAGCGTGAGTAGGAGATCGGACTTTTCCAAAAAAGGGAGGAGAAGAAACAATGTCCAACAAGCCAGGAGTCACCAAATCCGCTTGGTTTTGGGTCGCCTGCTGCCTCGGCCTTCTCGTGGTTGGTTTTTTCGCGTGCCAAACGGGTGAGGAAGTGAGCCGCCGCGGAGCGGCCACTGGAGGAGCCGCCGATGCGGCGACGGCGACCTACGTGCCGCCCGGTGACCTCGACGACTTCTACCTGTTCTATTCGGGAGGGCACTCCGGGAACATCTACGTGGCGGGCATTCCTTCGATGCGGCATATTGCCACGATTCCGGTGTTTACGCCCTACCCAGCCACCGGATACGGTTTCGACGATGAATCCAAGGAGATGCTCGGCGGATTCACGTGGGGTGACATTCATCACCCGTCTCTCTCCAAGACGGAGGGCGTCTACGACGGACGGTGGCTCTTCGCCAACGACAACGCCAACGCCCGCATCGCCCGCATCGATCTCCGCGATTTCAAGACCAAGCAAATCATCGGACCGATTCCCAACCTTTCTGGAAACCATGGGAGTGCGTTTCCCACTGCTAATACCGAGTACATGCTCTACGCCTCGCGCTTCGGCATTCCTATTCCCAAGGGCACCTATGCTTCCATCGAAGACTACGCGACGAAATACAGCGGTCTGGTAGGGGCCGTCGAGGTCGATCCGGAAACCGGTGAGATGAGCGTGGGCTGGCAGCTCAGGACGCCTCCGTTCGATTGGGACCTGGGCTCGACCGGACGTGGTCCCTCCGCGGACTGGGCGCTGTGGACCTGTTACAACTCGGAGCGTGCCACCGGGGAGCTGGAAAAAACCGCCAGCGCCAACGACCGAGATTACGCCATCGCCGTGAACTGGAGGGCGGCGGCGCAAGCGGTCGCGGACGGCAGAGCCGATGACGTCGGCGGGGCCAAGGTGATCGACCCGACCAAAGTTCCGCGCGTCGCCTATCTGATTCCCGTCGCCAAGAGCCCGCATGGGGTCGACTTTGGACCCGATGGTACGTTCTTCGTCACGAGCGGCAAACTCGAGGCCATCACCACCGTGTTCAGCTTCGATAAGATGCTCGCCGCGATTCAGAATGAGGACTTCAGCGGCAACGAAGACGGACTACCCGTGCTGACTTACGAGAGCGTGATGGAGCGCGAGGTCCAGATCGGATTGGGACCGCTCCACACACAATACGACGATCAAGGCAACGCCTATACCAGCCTTTTCATCGATAGCGCGATTGCCAAGTGGAATCCGGCGACGGGTGAGGTCCTGGATACGGTTCCCGTGAGCTACAACATCGGGCATCTATTGGTCCCGGGCGGTGATTCGATGCGACCCTACGGTCAGTATGTCATTGCTCTCAACAAGCTGTCGCATGGTAGGCACCTCAACGTCGGGCCCAGCCAGCCGGAGTCCAGCCAGCTCATCGACATCACCGGAGAGAGGATGAGGCTGCTCTACGATGCGTTTACGGAGCCGGAGCCTCACTACGCTCAGGCTTGCCCGGCAGATCTGTTGAACCCGATCGAGGTGTACCCGATCGAGGAGAACGACGACCCGATGGCCATCTTCGATATCAATGACGCCGGGGTGACCCGATCCGGCAACACGGTGGACGTCAAAATGGCCGCGGTACGATCAACGTTGTGGCCGACGAGCTTCGAGGTGCGGCGAGGAGATACGGTCCGGATCCATATCACGAACATCGAGCAGACGACCGACGAGCTACACGGCCTCGGCATCGCCGGCTACGATGTGAACATCGTCGTCGATCCGGGTGAGACGAAACACGTGACGTTCACCGCGCAGCAGACCGGCGTCTTCGCCTACTACTGCACGAACTTCTGTTCGGCGCTCCACCAGGAGATGCAGGGTTACATGATGGTGCAGTAGCCACCGCGAGCACGGGCTACGGCCCGTGGGGGCCGCCGGCCGGTCCGCCTTCGCCAAAGGCTCCGGCGGACCCGCCGACGCCTTTAGACATTTCGCTGGCGGAGGCGGGGAGGAATTGAGGGCTTGAAGTCGGAGCGTTCAGCTGCGGGAGAAAGAGGATGAAAGAAGAAAAGCTCGAGTCCTACCAAGCGTTCCTGAGACACCCCATCGGTATCCCCGCTCGAGCGGTGTTGATTCTCTCCGTCCTCTTTCTCCCCCTGGTTTTTCAGTATCCGTTGTGGACGATGTCGTTCCAGTCCAATCAGTATCCCGATCCGTTGCGTTTGGCCATCCATATCGATCATTTGGAAGGGCAGAAGACTGCCAGTCGAGACGACCTCAGGGAAATCAATTCTCTGAATCATTACATCGGCATGAGACCGCTGCTGGAGAGTGATTTTGCCGAGTTTCTCTGGCTTCCGTTCGCGGTGGGATTCTTCGCATTGATCATTCTGCGGGCGGTGGTTTTCGGGAACGTGCGAGACTTGGTGGATATCGCGGTCCTGTATTTGTACTTTGGTTTGTTCTCTTTTTGGAGCTTTTACTCCCGGCTCTACCAGTACGGCCACAATCTCAACCCCGAGGCGGCGATCAAGGTCGAGCCGTTCACGCCGCCGATGTACGGCCGGGTGCAGGTGGCGAACTTTTACGTGGAGAGTTTTCCCGGGGGCGGGAGCTACGCCATGATGCTGTTCGGAGCGCTGGTCTTCGTGGCCCTGGGGCTTGCGCTGGTGGAAGCGAGGCGGCTTCACAGACTGTCACAATCCCCATAGGGCCAGCATGCTCTCTTCGTCGATTCTGATCGTCACGGTTGGCGTAACCACGTTACTGTCCACCACACCGGCATATGCCTCCGCGAATACCCTGAGAGTCGGTGAGCTCGGAGGGTTCTCCACGATCACCGCGGCCATCGCTGCG
>Ga0302046_10002022_pt1 | contig 19016 bp, 17 predicted proteins | sample RVTome_11_FD_200261 | JGI IMG/M metagenome (GOLD analysis project Ga0302046, IMG submission 200261) | Soil microbial communities from uranium-contaminated site in the Upper Colorado River Basin, Wyoming, United States - RVT147D111 (version 2) ...
AGTCTGACCCCGCAGGGGCACGACTAGGAGGAGCGGCATTGCCAGTGCGGCAAGGGCCAGGCTCCGTTGGAGTTGACGAAACAAGGTGACCGCTCCGGCGGGGCGGGCGGCGGATGGCGAAGGCGTTGCGTGCATGATAGGGGTGCGGCCAAAAAAGCCGCTGGCGTGGGCAAGGCATACCCGAGACCGAACCTGATTGGCAAGTAGCCCGTCACTTCCGGCTTTAGCCCGTCACGGCGCCGCGCTACCTTCCGGCCATGGCATATGCATCCATGCGTGAGTTCCTGGGTGTCCTCGAGCGGGAGGGCGAACTGGTCCGCCACGCGCGTCCCGCAGCCACTGAACTGGACATCACGGAGATCGCAAACCGGGAGATGAAGAAACCCGGGGGAGGCAAGGCCCTGTTGTTCGAACAGCCCACCGTGCAGGGCCGGGCCTCGAGCCTTCCCGTGGCCATCAACACCATGGGGTCCAATCGCCGCATGGCCCTGTCCCTGGGCGCGCCTTCCGTCGATGCCCTTGCCGGGGAACTTGGCGCCCTCATGAAGGCCAAGCCTCCGACCGGGTTTCGCGAGGCCATCCGGCTTCTTGGCATGGCGCTGGAGCTTCGCCATGCCCGTCCCAAGTCGGTCCGGACGGGAGCCTGCCAGGAGGTGGTGCACCGGATGGAAGGGCCGGCCCCGGCCGCGCCCGGCGCGGATCCCACGCTCCTGGACCTGCCGATCCTCAAGTGCTGGCCCGGGGATGGCGGACGCTTCATCACGCTGCCCTGCGTGGTGACCCGCGATCCCGACACCGGGGAGCGCAACGTCGGCATGTATCGCATGCAGGTGTTTGATGACCGCACCACAGGGATGCATTGGCAGCTGCAGAAGGTCGCGGCGCGGCACGGCCGCCGCTATTACGAGACCGGCGCGCGCATGCCGGTCAGCGTCTTCCTGGGCGGCGACCCGGCCTATACCTTCGCCGCCACGGCGCCGCTGCCCGACGGCCTGGACGAACTCCTGATGGCGGGGTATCTGCGCAAGCGATCGGTGGAACTGGTGCGCTGCGTGACCAATGACCTGGAGGTGCCGGCGGACGCGGACATCGTCCTGGAAGGCTACGTCGATCCGAAGGAACCGTTGCGCCGCGAAGGGCCCTTCGGCGACCACACGGGATATTATTCGCTGGCGGACGACTACCCCGCCTTTCATCTCACCGCCATCACCCACCGGCGGGATGCGGTGTATCCGGCCACGATCGTCGGCATGCCGCCGATGGAGGATTTCTACATAGGCATGGCGAGCGTGCGCATCTTCATGCCGATCTTCCGCATGACCTTTCCCGAGATTGTGGACATCGCCCTGCCGGCGGAGGGTGTGTTCCACAACCTGGTGTTCGTCAGCATCCGCAAGACCTACCCCATGCAGGCCTACAAGATCATGCACGGCCTCTGGGGCATGGGACAGATGATGTTCACCAAGTACATCGTGGTGGTGGATGACAACGTGGACGTGCACAACACCAGCGAGGTGTTGTTTCACCTCTGCGCCAACACCGATCCGCAGCGCGATTCGCTCCTTTCGCGCGGCCCCGCCGACGTGCTGGATCATGCCACGTCGGAACTGGCGGTGGGCGGCAAGCTCGGCATCGACGCCACCCGCAAGCTGCCGGGGGAGGGCTTTCATCGCGAATGGCCTCCGCTCATCCGCATGGATCAGGCGGTCAAGGACCGCGTGGATGCCTGGCTGGCGGCGGGGAGGGAGCAACGTTGAGGCGACGCGCATGGGCTTGATCCGACTGCGAGTGTCTCCGGCTGCGGAGCGGGCGTTGCGGGGCGGACATCCGTGGGTGTATGAGGGCAGCATCCGCGAGCAGGCCCGGCCGGGTCAGACCGGCGATCTGGCGGTGGTGTATGACCGGCAGAACCGGTTCCTCGCGCTTGGACTTCTGGATCCCGACTCGCCGTTGCGCCTGCGCGTGCTGCAGGCGGGCCAGCCGGCGAAGATGGATGCCGCGTGGTGGCGGGCCCGCCTGGAGCGCGCCCTGCAGCGTCGGGAGGGAATGTTCGGTCCCGACACCACGGGGTATCGCCTCATTCACGGCGAGAGCGACGGTTGGCCCGGGCTGGTTCTGGACCGCTACGGGGACTCACTGGTGCTCAAGCTCTACACCGCCGCCTGGTTTCCGCACCTCCCCGCGGTGCTGGAGCCGCTGCGCCGCCTGTTCCCGGCCGGCCGGTTGGTGGGGCGCTTGGGCCGTCTGGCCGCCGAGTCGGGGAAGGATGCGCCGTTCGAGGATGGCGCCGTGCTCTGGGGTGAGGATCCGCAGGGGGAACCGGTGCCTTTTCTGGAGCACGGGCTGTCGTTCGAAGCCGCGGTGCAAAAAGGGCAGAAGACCGGCTTCTTTCTCGATCAACGGGACAACCGCCGACTGGTGGAATCCTGGGCGGATGGAGGCGCGGTGCTGAACCTGTTCAGTTTCACGGGCGGGTTTTCACTGGCCGCCGCGCGTGGCGGGGCCGTGTCGGTGACCGATGTGGACCTCAGCGCCCATGCGCTGGAGGGCGGGAAACGGAACTTCGCGTTGAACCGGGCGCATCGCGCCGTGGCTGGCTGCCGGCGGGAGGCGGTGAAGGCGGATGTCTTCGCATGGCTGGCGGAACGGGGCGAGCGGCGATACGACCTGGTGGTGGTGGATCCGCCGTCGTTGGCGCGCCGGGAAAAGGAACAGGAAAAGGCGTTGCAGGCGTATGAGTGGCTGGCGGTTCATGCGTTGAGCCGGCTTCGGCCGGGCGGGTTGCTGGTGGCGGCCTCCTGCTCGGCGCACGTCACGCCCGAGGCATTTTTCGAGCGGGTCTGGCGGGCCGTGACGCCGTCCGGAGTCCGCGCGGAGGTGGTGGCCAAGACCGGGCAGCCCGCCGATCATCCGGCGACGTTTCCGGAGGCGCGCTACTTGAAGTGTGTTTCCGTCAGGGTCGGCGGCCGGGTATAGGCCTGGTCCTTGATTTGGTGGAGGATATGGATTCCGTGGCCAAGGGCCAGCACGAGGAGGCAGATGCCGGAGAAGTGTTCCATGCGCACGAGGGTTTTCTCGCTGAACTGGCGGTGCCGGATGGAGACGGCATAGGCCAGGCCGGTGAACCAGGCCAGGCACCCCACGCCCACGCTCAGCACGCAGGCGATCTTGCCGGTGGCATCGGAGCTGACCCAGCCATGAGAGATGAAGTTGGCGGCGAGGATGATCCAGAAGACGAACACGCCCACATTGCCCAGCACACGCACGAACCCGATCATGAAGGCCGAATGCGGATCGAGCCGTTCCTCGACGCGCTCCCCGATGCGGGTGGTGGACGGGATGGTCTTGATCAGCAGGAAGCGCAGGCCGAGGTAGAGAATGAAGCCGAAGCTGAACAGTTCCATGGCCGCCTTGACCATGCCCTGGGCGAAGAAGGAAGCCAGGCCGGTGAACGCCAGGGCGCAATAGATCACCTCCATCGCCGTGGCGCCCAGCCCGATCAGGAAGGCCCAGCGGAAGCCGCGCCGCGCACCCTCGTTCAGGATGGTCAGGTTGACCGGACCCACCGGGATGGAGAGCAGGAGCCCGCTCACGAAACCCGTCAGGCAAGCCAGAAGCAGCGGCGGCATGTCCAGGCCGGTCAGGACCGGGGCAGGCCCCGGGAGCGGCGGGCGGCGTCCGACTCCGCGCCGGCGGGTCCCGACGGCGGGAGCGGTTCCTCGTCGTCCTCCTCGTCATCGACCTCGATCTCGCGCCGCATCTGCTTGGAGATGTGCGGCCGCACGAAGCCATAGACCAGGTAGGCCAGGAAGATGACCGGCAGCACGAAGACCAGGGCCTTCTCCTGCAGGATCACGATGCTCCCGATGAACATGATGGCGATGAGGGTGAAGTGGAAATTCCGCGTCACCTTGAGGTCGAAGTTCTTGAAGGTGGGATAGCGCACCGAGCTGACCATCATCCAGGAGAGGAAGAGCATGAGGACGGGGAGGAAGTAGCGCCAGGCGCCGCGCACGAAATCCTTTCCATCCCACCAGATCATCAGAAGGGTGATGGAGGCGACGGTCCCGGCCGCCACCGGGATGGGGAACCCGAGGAAGTCCTTGTCCGGTCCCTTGCCGCTCGTCATGTTGGTGTTGGCCAGGCAGTTGAACCGCGCCAGGCGGAACGCGCCGCAGATGAGGTAAATCGAGGCGATGAACCAGCCGAACTCGGGGAAGGGCTGGAAGATGTCCTTCAACACCACCCGGTGCACCAGGAAGGCCGGGGCCACGCCGAAGGAGATGAGGTCGGCGAGGGAGTCGAACTCGCGCCCGAACTGGCTGTCGGACCCGCCCAGCCGCGCGACGCGCCCGTCCAGGAAATCGAAGATGCAGGCCAGGAGGATGAAGAGCAGGGCGACCTTGATGTCCTTGAAGTTGCCGGTCGTGAAGTCCGCCCCCACGATCTTGGTCAGGGCCACGAACCCGCAGAACAGGTTGCCGGCCGTCATGAGGTTGGGGAGGAAATAGATTTTGATCCTGGGCTCCCCGTTGGTCGGAGGGCTGGGGGCTGGGTCGGAGGCTTTCATGATCATTTAGGGAAAGGTGGCCAGGACGGTTTCCCCCGCCTTGACACGGTCGCCCAGGCGCACCTTGAGCGTGGTGTCCAGGGGGAGGTAGAGGTCGCAACGGGAACCGAATTGAATGAGGCTGATCCGCTCGCTCCGCGCCACGGCGTCACCGGGCTGGATCCAGGGCACGATGCGCCGCGCAATCAGTCCCGCGATCAGGCGCAGGGCCACGCGGGTCGGCCGCGGTTCGGTGACCTCGAACCCCACCAGCACACTCTCGTTGTGCTCGGCGGAATGGGCGCGGGTCGCGCTGAGGAACTTGCCGGGACGATGCCGGAGATGCGCCACCAGACCGGCGACCGGCGCGCGCTGCACGTGCACGTCGATCACGGAAAGAAAAATCGAGATGCGCCGGCAAGGCCCCTGCAGAAACTCCGCTTCCTCCGTCTCGTCGATGACATCCACCTTGCCAAAGGCCGGCGCCACAATCGCCCCGGCGCCGGCCGGCTCGACCGGGGCCGGATCGCGGAAGAAGTAAAGCGTGAACGCCGCAAAGAGCAGCCAGACGCACCCCAGCACGCCGCCCAGGAGGAGGAGTTGGCTGGAGACGGCCACGATCCAGCGGCTGATGAAAACGAGGAGCGCCCCGCCCGCGAGCAGGGCGAAAAACAGGACCAGCGTCCAGAAGATGATGCGGAGGGCGGCCTTGCCCGCCTTTCCGGCGTGCCTCGTCATGCGCGCATCCTAGGGAGGAACCCGGTTCATGGAAAGGGCGATGATGTCCGGCTCCTGCGACACCAGCCCTGGGGGCAGACAGAGCAAGGTGGATACCAGATGCGGGTGCGGGACGAGGGGAAGGTGGGTCATGGAGAACACATCCTTCCGACTCTTGCCAGCGGTCTGGAGCCGTGACCCAAGGTCGCAGGCCTGTAGCCGCGAACTTCAGTTCGCGCTCAACATGAGAATCTCCGTGAAAACGCGATCTGAAGATCGCGGCTACAAGGAGGAGAGCAGGCTTTGCCTCCTCCCTCAGCCGCGCGCCGGGCGGAGCGCCTTGCGCAGGGCGGCGACGACGGCGGCCTGGCGCTCCTTGGTGAGAGGCTTGCGCTGGCCCACTTCGGTCACATAGAAGGAATCGATGGCGGCACCATTTTCCGTGAGCACCTTGGCCAGGCGGACGTTGAGTCCGAACTTGGCCAGGACGCCGGAGGCCTCGTAAAGGAAGCCGAGCCGGTCGGCGGCTTCGACCTCGATCACGGTGCGGTCCTCGGAGGCGTTGTGGTCGAAGGCCACCCGGAGTTCGATCTCCTCGCCGGTCAGGGAAGGGTAGGGCAGGGCCCCCCCCTTCTGCTTGGCGATGAGCGAGGGGAAATCGACGTCGTCGCGGGTGAGGGCGCGGACCAGGATGGACTCGAAGAGGTCGCGGTCTCCCTTCTTGACGGGGCCGCCCAGATGCAGGTCGGTGACGAAGAAGGTGTCCAGGACGATGTCGTCGTTGCGGGTGAAGGCCTGGGCCCCGAGGATGTTGATGCCGGCCGCGGCGAGCGATCCGGTCATGGTGCAGAAGAGGTGTTCGCGGTCCCAGGTGCAGATCTTGAGCCGGGTGTAACCCCGGTTTTTGTCGTTCTTCCAGGCCAGCACCGGATGAAGGCCCTGGGTGGGTTCATCGGACAACTGAAGCCCGAGGAAGCGGTGGGTGAGGACGATGTCCGTCACGATCTCCTTCGGGGTGTGGATGTGGTAGTAGCGCGGGGGCAGGGCGCGGAAGTGGATGTCGAGCTCCTCCTCGCTGATGGTCCGCGGCATGGCCTTGGCCACCGACTCCTGGAGCTGGCGCCGTTCGCGCGTCTCCTCCTTGCGCAGGAAGACGGTGTTGCCTTCGAGTTCGGCCTTGGTCTTGTGGTAGAGCTCCAGGTGCAGCGAGTTCTTGAAGCTGTTCCAGAGCTTGTCGCTGGTGGCCAGTGAATCCGCCACGGTGTGGACGGTCAGCATGCGCAGGTTTTCCACCGACTGGACGGTGGCCGCGAACCGGGCGATGACGGCGGGGTCCTCGAGGTCGCGGCGCTGCGAGACGTGGGCCATGGTCAGGTGTTCGGCGATGAGCAGGCGAAGGGCGTCGATGCTCCGCGGTTCGAGCTGCAGCCTGCGTCCGACCTTGGCGGCCAGCTCCGCTCCAATCTCCGAATGGTCATGGTCCTGGCCCTTGCCCGCGTCGTGGAGCAGCATGGCCAGGTAGAGCACGAAGGGATGTTCCACCCTTTGGATCATCTCCGAGTAGCCCAGCAGCATGCCCTTTTCCGTGTTGGAGATGTGGTCGAGCTTTTCCAGGCAGACCAGGGTGTGCTCGTCCACGGTGTATTGGTGGTAGAACTCGTGCTGGACGCGGCAGGTCAGGCGGCCGAACTCGGGCAGATACTTGCCCAGCAACCCCGTCTCGTGCATGGCGCGGAGGATGCGCGCGACCTGGCCGCGCCGAGTGAGGATGTCCACGAACGTGTCCCGCACCTGGTCGTCGCGCTGAAACGCGCGGTCCACCAGGTCGAGCTGATGGCGGATGAGCTGGGCGGTGTCGGGATGAAGCCGGAGCCCTCGCTGCTGGGCGTGGTGGAACACGCGCATGAGCCGGCGCGGTGAATCCCGGAAGACCCGCTTGGAGGAGGGGAGGATCTGGCCGTCCTGAAAGATGAAGCCATCCACCGGCGGGGAGGGTTTGCGGGCAAAGGGACGCCGGATCAGGCGGCCGATGCGCGGGAAGGCTCCGGACTTGGGCAGAAGGGCGAGCCGGTCCTCGACGGTGCGGGTGAGGAGATAGATCTGGCGCGAATGGTTGTAATAGACCCGCATGAAGGCCTCGATGCGGCGGACCGGGGAGCGGTCCGTATAGCCGAGCTTGCTGGCCACGCTGGGTTGGAGGTTCCGGGTCAGGATGTCCGTCGAGCGCCCGGTCTGGTAGTGCATCTGGTTGCGCACGCGCAGGAGGAAGTCATAGGCCTTCTCCAGGTCGCGCGCCTCGCGGTCGCTGATGAAGTCCCCGGCCCGCAGTTCGTCCAGGGAGCGGGCGCGGTATTTGAAGAAGGCCATCCAGATGAGGTTCTGAAAGTCACGCAGTCCGCCGCAACCGTTCTTCACGTTGGGCTCCTGCATGGTGGGGGAATTGCCATGGCGGGTCCGGCGCGTGGCCTGGTCCTCCAACCGGGCTTGGATGTAGTTGTCCACGTGGCCCTCCACGCACTTGGCCACGATCGCCTTCTGGAACCAGGCGAAGAGCCGCGGGTCGCCGCTGATGAGGCGGGCCTCGATGAGCGAGGTCTTGGTCTTCATGTCCTGGTTGGCCTGCTCCACGCAATCCTCGATGCTCCGCACCGAATGACCCACCTTGTAGCCCAGGTCGAAGAGCGGCAGCAGAATCGACTGGATCATCTGGTGGAGGTGCGGCAGCGGCTTTTGCCGGGCCACCTGGCCCTGGTGAAGGAGCATGATGTCCAGGTCGCTGTAGGGATTGAGCTCGCCGCGTCCGTAGCCGCCAATGGCCACCAGGCTCATCCGCGGAAACTCGCGGCGGGCCTGCTCGGACAGGTTGTTGCGGCCCCGTTCCCAAAGGTTGCGCAGCAGGGCATCCAGCACGGCGGCGTGGCCGCGGCAGATGTCGCGCCCGCCTGTGCCGGCCCGATGCCGCATCTGCAGGTGCTGCATTTCCACCCGGATGAACCGTTCGTAGGGTTCCAGCACGATCGGCGCCGCCCGTTCCTTCGGCAACGGCAGCTTCTCGGCCGCGCGCGCGGCAATGAGGTCGGGCAGGGTCGTCGGCATAAAGCGACGACTTTGCGGCCTGCCTTGGGCCAAATCAAGAGCGGGCACGCCCCGGCTCCGCGGCGGGTGGGCGTGATTGGAAGTGGGTGAACCAAAGGAGTAAGAGCAAGATGGACACTTGCTCTTACCCTTTACCCGAAATGAACGACCAACAAGGTGTCGTTTTGGCGGGCCCCTCACCCTGACCCTCTCCCGGGGGGGAGAGGGAAAAGCGAGCCGGGATGGGCGAGAGGGATGAGAGCGCAGGGGCTTATCTCCCCGGAGTGGACGGGTCGCCCTCTCCCGCCGGGAGAGGGTCAGGGTGAGGGGCCTTTAATATGGTTCGATGCAGGGTGCTCTCGTCGCCCCTGTTTCACCTTGTGTCGCAACCCGCTGCGGAGCCTTCTTTCCCCAGCAGCGTCTGGGGAATGACTGACTCTTACTCCCTACATCATCCTGCAGCCGCATAGCCTTTAAATGATCACCCATTTCCAATGACGCTCCGCGGCCACGCGGCCCGGGGAGCGCAACCTTGTGACAGGACCGGTTTACGGTATGATGCCTGCGTCATGACCGGTGCGACCGATCCAGATGCCGCCCTGATGTTGCGGGTCAAAGCCGGGGACAGGGCGGCCTATGCGGAGCTGGTTGAGAAGTACAAGCAACCGGTCATGAGCGTCGTGTACCAGATGATCCGGGACCCCGACGAGGCCGAGGACCTGGCCCAGAACGTCTTCTATCAGGTCTATCGCTCCGCGCACCGCTACGAAACGCGAGCCAAGTTTTCCACCTGGCTCTTCACCATCGCCCGCAACCTGACCTTGAACGAAATCCGCCGCCGCAAGCGGCATCCCGCCGAGTCGCTCGACGCGGCCCCGCGCGGGGTGGAACGGGAAGATGCCTCGCCCCGGCAGGTGGCCGATGCCCAGACCTTCGCCCCGCCGGACCTGGTCCTGCAGCAGGAACTGCAGGAAAAGGTGGAGGAGGCGGTGGCGGCGCTTCCTGAAAACCAGCGCACCGCCCTGGGCCTGTGCCGGCAGGGGGATGTGTCCTATGAGGAGATTTCGGAGGTGCTGGGGTGTTCGCTTTCCGCCACGAAATCCTTGATCCATCGGGCCCGCGAAACGTTGAAAGCCCGGCTCAAGCCGTATTTGCGCACGGGAGTGTGGAAGCCATGACACCTTGCTCCGAAACTTTGGTCACGCGACGGGTTTAACACTCAACACGACGATTCCATGAACGACGCTGAATTCCAGAAGCTGTTGGAAATTAGCTGGCAGCGGCCGCTCCGCCCAGATGAGGAGGAGCGGCTGCAAACGTTTTTGCGCTGGCATCCCGAGCGGCAGGCTGCGTGGGACGAGGAGGCCGGTCTGAGCCTGTTGCTCCAGCAAGCCCCTGTCGCCCCGCATGTTTCCTCCAATTTCACCGCGCGTGTCCTGGACCGGGTGGAACGCGAGGAGCGCCGCCGCGAGCACCCAGTTCGACCCAGCCCATGGCGCTGGTGGCTGCCCCGCCTGGCCGGGATCGCCGTCACCGCCGCCCTTGTCCTGATGGGCGCGCGCATGCTCTTCCCACCCGGCCGCGAAGTGGCTTCCGATTCATGGGTCGAGGAGGTGCGGATCGTCAGTGCGATCGCCGACATTCCCAACGCGGAGACGTTGCGCGACTTCGAGGCGATCCAACTGCTGCCGCCGACGGAACTGATGGACAAGGTGGATATGGAACTGTTGGCCGCACTGCAATAGGAGGTGACTATGACCAGGACCTTCCCCCGTTCGCTTCGCGCCTCGATCCTGACCGGCCTGCTGGGCCTGTTTGCTGCCGCCTCGATCCTGACCGGCGCCGAGCCCTCCGTTTCCATGCCGCCGGTCCCTTCCCCGCTCGTTGCTCCCATCCTGCATTTCCGCTCCCTGCTCGCCATGACGCCGGAACAGCAGCAGGGGGTGTTGGCGCTGAAGCCAGAGGAACAACGCACCGTCCTTGCCGCCAAGCTTGAGGAATACGCCGCCATGCCGGAGAAGGAGCGTGAACTCCGGTTGCGCCTCCTGGAGATCCGCCTCTACCTCCTCAACCTGATGCGCATGCCGCCGGCTGAACGCGAGGCGGTCCTGGCCACCATTCCGGAACAGGACCGGACGTTCGTCCAGAGCCGACTGCAGGATTGGAGCCGCCTCAACGGGGAGGAACAGCAGCAGGTCCTGCAGAATCGCAAGAGCCTCCACCTTTTTCTCTACCGCGGTTTTGTGCGGGGCGAGTTGGATGTCGTCCAGATCAGCAAGATCACGCCGCCCCCGCCGGCCGCCTACCGGGCACAGATGATCGCCAAATGGCAGGCGCTTCCCGAGGAACGTCGCCAGGAGATCGTCCGCCGGTTCGGCACGTTTCTCGCCATGGAGGCCGCCCAGCGCCAGGAGGTGCTGCAGAAGCTGCCCGTGCCGGACCAGGCACGCGCGCAGCAGACCATGCGTCGCATCGCGGCGTTGAATCCGGAACAGCGTTCGGAGTTTCTCAATGGCTTGAAGAAGTTCGCCGATCTGGATGCGAGCGCCCGCATGCGGTTTCTCCTCGGCACCGAGCGATGGAGCAACATGAGCGCGGAGGAACGAAGCCTCTGGCGCTCCATTGTGGTCAAAGTGGAATCCCCGCCGCTCCCACCCGGGGGAGGGGGGGGTGAGTGAGTGAGTGGGGGAATTGGCGAATTCGTGAATGAGCCTTGCCAGCGACTCCTCAAACTGCCCATGCGACCCACCCACCCACCCACTCACCCACTCACTCACTTACTCACTTACTCACTTACTCACCCACCTCCCCATTTTTCCTCCCCACACGTCCCGCTTCGGAGTAGTCTCGCCCTTCCGTGGATATCGTCGCGTTCAAACTGGGACCGTTCACCGTGCATTGGTATGGGGTGCTGTTGGCGCTGGGGTTTCTGGTGGGGTTGTGGACGGCGGGGCGGCGCGGGTTGCGGGTGGGAGTGGCTCCCGAGAAGGTGTGGGATGCCGGGGTCTGGTTGATCGTGGGCAGCGTCCTGGGGGCTCGGTTGCTCTATGTCATCAGCTATTGGAAGGAGAGTTTTGCCGGCAAGCATTGGTCCGAGGTTTTCATGATTCATCACGGCGGCCTGGTGTATTACGGCGGGCTGATGGGCGCCTGCCTGGCGTTCGTGCTCTATGCCACGGTGAAGCGCCTGGCCCTGTGGAACCTGGCGGACATTTTGGCGCCCAGCATTTCCCTCGGCTACGCCATTGGGCGGAACGGGTGCCTGATGAACGGCTGTTGTTACGGGCGGCCGACCGACCTGCCCTGGGCCGTGCATTTTCCCATGGATCACCCGACCGGCGGGGTGGGTGTGCATCCGACGCAGGTGTATGAGTCCCTGGCGGCGTTGGTCCTCTACCTGGTGCTGGCCTGGCTGTTTCGACGACGCCAGTTTCAGGGGCAGGTTTTTGCCAGCTACCTCATCGGCTACGCCATCCTGCGAAGCAGCGTGGAGTTCTTCCGGGGCGACTATCCGGCTCACTACCTGGGCGGATGGGCCACGCCCGCGCATCTCATCAGCATGGTCATGATCATGACAGGTCTGGCTCTCTGGTGGGTCCTGCGCCGGGGCCGGGACGCCTTGCGGGCCCACCCGTTGCCGAAGCACCGCCATGACCAGGGACGCTAGCGCCGCGGATCCGGGCTGGGTGGTGGTCGGCCCCACCGCCGTTGGAAAATCCGGTGTGGCCATGTGCCTGGCCCGGCAACTGGGCGGCGAGATCATTACCGTGGATTCCATGCAGGTCTATCGCGGCCTGGACATTGGCACGGACAAACCCTCCCCTTCAGACCGGGCGCTGATTCCCCATCACCTGGTGGACGTGGTGTCCCTGGCCGAGTCCTTTGATGCGGCACGGTTCGTCCGCCTGGCCCGTGCCGCGGCGGCGGACATTCGAGGCCGGAACCGTGCGGTCATTTCTTCGGGCGGAACCGGATTGTATCTGAAGGCATGGGTCGAGGGGTTGGGCCACGCCCCGCCTGCGGATCCCGAACTGCGATTGGCTCTGGAACAGATGCCGCTGGCCGAGCTGTTGGAAGAGCTGCGGCGGCGCGACCCGGTCGCCTACGAGCGCATCGACCGGCGCAATCCGCGTCGCGTCATCCGTGCGGTGGAGGTCCTGCGACTGGCCGGGGAACCGTTGGCGTCACAACGCGCGACGTGGAGGCCGGTGGAAGAGGCGCCCGAGCCTCGGCCAGGATACTTTGGCTTGGTCCGCCCTGCGGCCTCGTTGGCGCGGCGCATTGAGGCGCGGGTGGAGCGCATGTTTGCGGAAGGGTTGGTGGAGGAGACCCGGGCCTTGCTGGAGGCCGGCTTGAGGTCCAATGCCACGGCCTGCCAGGCCATCGGCTACCGGCAGGTGATGGAAATGCTCGATGGGCAACGGTCATGTGCCGAAACGATCGACCTGGTCAAGCGGCGGACGCGGCAATTGGCGCGGCGCCAACTGACCTGGTTCCGGCGCCAGACACCGGTCACATGGTTGGAGGTGGGGGACGACGAGCCGGACGCGTCGGTGGTGGACCGCATCCTGCGCCGGAGGGGTCAGACTTGACTAATTGACTATTCGAGGCGGCGCTGGGTTCGCCGCCTCGAATAGTCAATTAGTCAAGTCTGACCCCTCCGGATGAATTCCCTCTTTTCACCCGGATAATACATGCTAACGTGAGCGCCATAATAGTTGTTTGAAGGCACTTATTGAGACAGCACAGCGACGGACCGAACGGGTTTATCTGGTGGGCCTGGAACTGAAGTCGCGCCCTTCCTGGGACTTGGAGGATTCACTGGAGGAACTGGGCGACCTGGCCCGCACGGCCGGGGCCGACGTCATCGGAACCGGCACCCAACGCCTCCAGACGCCCAACGCATCCACCTTCATCGGCCGCGGCAAGGCGGAGGCCTTCGCCCAGACCTGCCGGGAGCAGGGGGTGGACACGGTCATCTTCGACGACGAACTCTCCCCGGCCCAGGCGCGCAACCTGGAGAAGATGTTTGAGTGCAAGATCCTGGATCGCACCTCCCTCATCCTCGACATCTTTGCCCAGCGCGCCCGCACCCGCGAGGGCCAGCTCCAGGTGGAACTGGCCCAGCTGCACCATCTGCTGCCGCGGTTGACGCGCTATTGGAGTCACCTTTCCCGGCAGAAGGGCGGCATCGGCATGCGTGGTGAGGGCGAAACGCAGTTGGAATCGGATCGCCGCCGCGTGCAGGAACGCATCATGCGCATCGCCCATGCCCTCGATGAGGTGCGCCGCCATCGGGGCACCCAGCGCGATGGCCGCAAGCGGCACCACTGGCCGCTGGCCTCGATCGTCGGCTATACCAACGCCGGCAAGTCCACGCTCCTCAACGCCCTGACCGGGGCCAGCGTCCTGTCGGAGGACAAACTCTTCGCCACGCTCGATCCCACGACGCGGCGCCTTCACCTGCCGACCAACCAGGACGTGCTCCTCACGGACACGGTCGGCTTCATCCGCAAGCTGCCCCATCGCCTGGTCGAGTCGTTCAAGGCCACGCTGGAGGAGGTGGTGGAGGCGGACCTGCTCCTGCACGTGGTGGACCTCAGCCACCCCAACGCACGCGAGCAGATCGAGTCGGTCAACCGCGTCCTGGAAGAGATCGGCGCCGGGGACAAGCCGACGTTGATGGTCTTTAACAAGGTCGATCGCCTTTCGCACACCGAGCTGGCGGGCCGCTACCTGGAATTCTTTCCGAACGGGGTGGTCATTTCGGCGCGCACCGGCACCGGGATGGAAGCGTTGCTGGGGGAACTCGGGCATCGTCTCCGGCCCGAGCGCACGGCTCTGGAGCTGCGCATCCCCAACCATGAATCGGCGCGCATCGCCCGCCTGCATGCCGTGGGCCAGGTGTTGAAGCAGTCGTATGACGGGGACCTGGCCTGTTTCCTGGTCCGGCTGCCCCCGCATCATTGTCGCGAGTTCGAACCCTACACGGTCCCCTCGCCCAACGGCCGCGCCAGGCGCCGCGAAGCCGTCGGCCGCGTCAAACCGGAGTGATGCGAAGCGGGCGGTCGTTCAACGCTTCACCCCTTACAGGAGAATGAGTGGGGTCGGGGGCGGATGGGGTGAGGGGCCTGTGATGGGGTGCGATGCAGAGTGCTCCCGTCGCCCGTGGGTCACCTTGTGTCGCACCCCGCGGCGAACCGGTGCATTGAACCGGGCTTGCCTTCCGGACGGCGCTTGCCTATACCTTTCGCGTCCATGGGAGGTTTTGCCCGCATCAAGGAGATGCCTGTCCAGTTGCGCCCGCGCGAGCGTTTGGTGGCTTCGGGACCGGATGCGCTCACTCCGGCCGAACTCACCGCCATTCTGCTGCGTACGGGATGGACGGGCGGCTCGGCCTTGACCGTGGCCTCGGAGTTACTGGAGCGGTACGGCAGCCTGAGTCGGCTGGCGCGGGCCTCCCTGGAGGATCTCCGCCGCGTGAAGGGGATCGGCCGCGACAAAGCGATTGCGTTGTGTGCCGCCTTTGCCCTGGCCCGACGCATGGCCCGTGAACTGCAGGCGGAAGGCAGCCTGCTGGACACACCGGAGCGCGTCGCGGACCTGCTTCGCGAGGAAAACCGGGGGTTCGACGTGGAAACGTTCCAGGCCGTGCTGCTCAACACGCGCCGCCGCCTCATCCGGGTGGTCCGCCTTTCGCAGGGCACCCTGGACACGCTCCTGGTGCATCCGCGCGAGGTGTTCCGGGCCGCCATCAGCCACGGCGCCGCGGCCCTCATCCTGGCCCACAACCATCCAAGCGGCGACCCCACGCCGTCCGAGGCGGACATCAAGGTCACCCGCGACCTGATCCGGGCCGGGCAATTGCTGAAGATCGAGGTGCTCGACCACGTGATCCTCGGCGCGGCGACCCCCGAACGGCCGCGGGACTACGTTTCCCTCCGGGAACTGGGCTACTTCTATGGATGATCCGACGCAAACCGCATGCGCCCGGCTCGGGCTGGAAATCCGGATTCCATGAATCACCCGAACATGCCACTCTCGGTGCCGGACATGATTCATCCAACCGCCATCATTGACCCGCGCGCCGAAGTGGACCCCACCGTGCAGGTCGGACCCTGCGCCGTGATCGACACCGGCGTCCGCGTCGGGCCGGGCTGCGTCCTGGGGCCGCATGTCTATCTGACCGGGCAGACGGTCATCGGGGCGCGGAACCGGTTCCATGCCGGGTGCGTGATCGGGGACGCACCGCAGGACCTGAAATATGGCGGGGAACCGACCGGGCTGGTCATCGGCGAGGACAACGTGTTTCGCGAGCATGTCACGGTGCACCGGTCGAACACGCCCGAGGAGGTCACCCGGATCGGGTCGCACTGTTTTTTCATGGCCAGCAGCCATGTGGGCCACAATAGCGTGGTGGGCAATCGCGTGATCATGGCCAACGGCGCCCTGCTGGGCGGACATGTGGAGGTCCATGACCAGGCCTTCCTCTCCGGCCACTGCCTGGTCCACCAGTTTGTGCGAATCGGGCGGCTGGCCCTGATGCAAGGCAGGTCCGGCGTCGGTTTGGACCTGCCGCCCTACACGGTGGCCAGGGGGGTGAACCAGCTTTGCGGGCTCAACATTGTCGGGTTGCGCCGGGCGGGCTTGTCCGCCGAGGAACGGCTCGACTTGAAGTCCGCGTACAAGACCCTGTTTCGCGCCGGCCACCGCATCGAGGAAGCTCTGAAGTGGGCACGGCAGGGCGCCAAGTTCGAGCACGCCCGCGCCATGATCGAGTTCGTCGCCGCCTCCAAGCGCGGGGTGGTGCGGGATGCCGGATCGCGGGAGGACCGCCATGACTGAGGACTTCCCCACTCGACCCGGCTGGGGAATGAAGGCTGTGCAGCGGTTTGCGAACCAAGTTGAACCATGGGCGACGAGAGCACCATTCATCGCACCCCATCAAAGGCCCCTCACCCCGGCCCTCTCCCGGCGGGAGAGGGAGACCCGTCCTCTCCGCGGAGAAAGTCCCCTGCGCTCATCCCTCTCACCCATCCCGGCTCGCTGTTCCCTCTCCCCTCGGGAGAGGGTCAGGGTGAGGGGCCCGGCAAAACGACAACATCTGGGTCGTTCTTTTCGGGTAAAGAGTACGAGTAAGATGAAACCGGCAGGTCTGATGGCGCCAACGCCTCGACCCGCCGACATTGTCAGCAGCCCCGGTTCCCCGCACAGGTCGCGTGACAGCCGGTCATTGACGAAAGCCGTCCCCCTCTTTATTACCACTGGATCTCCGGTCCCCCAGAGAGCAACTGATTGAAGGAAGAGTCTTATGCCACCAAAAGCCGCCGAAAAAACCGCCGTGAAACCCAGCCCCACCGACGCCAAGGAAGAGCCGAGCCCGGAAGAAAGCCGGATCCAGGCCTCCCGCATGCGCGATTTGGACGCCGCCATCTCCAACATCACCAAGACTTACGGCGAGGGGAGCATCATGCGCCTGGGCAACGCCCATCCGCAGAAGAAGATGGATGTCATCCCCACCGGCGCCCTGGCGGTGGACATGGCGCTCGGCGTGGGCGGGTTGCCGCGCGGCCGCGTGGTCGAGATCTACGGCCCCGAGTCCTCCGGCAAGACCACCCTCATGCTCCACGTCATCGCCAATGCGCAGAAGGCGGGCGGTCTGGCCGCGTTCATCGACGCCGAGCATGCCCTGGATCCCGGCTACGCCAAGAAGCTGGGAGTGAACCTGGATGACCTGCTCATCTCCCAGCCCGACAGCGGGGAGGAGGCCCTGAGCATCTGCGAGACCCTGGTGCGTTCCAATGCGCTGGACGTGATCGTGATTGATTCGGTCGCCGCCCTGGTGCCCAAGTCGGAACTGGAAGGGGAGATGGGCATGGCCACGATGGGCATGCAGGCCCGCCTCATGAGCCAGGCCCTCCGCAAGCTCACCTCCATCCTGAGCAAGGCCAAGACCCTTTGCATCTTCACCAACCAGCTCCGCGAGAAGGTCGGCGTCATGTTCGGCAACCCCGAAACCACGCCCGGCGGCAAGGCGCTCAAGTTCTACGCCAGCGTGCGCATCGACATCCGACGCCGGGACGCCATCAAGGACGCCGCCGGCACCGTCATCGGCAACCATGTCAAGGTGAAGATCGTGAAGAACAAGGTCGCGCCCCCGTTTGCCGAGGCCGAGTTCGACATCCTCTACAACCAGGGCATCAACAAGGAGAGCAACATCCTCGAGGTCGGCACCAAGATGGGTGTCGTGGAAAAGAAGGGGGCCTGGCTCCAGTTCGAGGGCGAGCTGGTTGGGCAGGGCAAGGAAGCGGCCCGCCAGGCGCTCATGGACAATCCCAAGTTGGCGGCGAAGATCATCGACGCCATCATGGCCAAGCGCGACGCAGCGGTCGCGGCCTCCTAAGCCGTCTGATCAGTCCGATCAGTCCGATCGGTCGGATCGGTCGGCGTGCGCCAACGCCAGAGGCCGGCCAGGGCGCTGCCCATCACCGAGTGCATCACGCTGGAGAGGGCGCTGGGCACCGCGGTGAGCGGGTCGGCGAAGTTGTTCCTGGCCAGCACCGCGCCCAAGCCCGAGTTCTGCATGCCCACCTCGATGGACACGGTGCGCCGCACCAGCGCCCCGTAACCGAGGAGCCGCGCGGCGAGGTAGCCCAGCCCAAAGCCGCCCGCATGCAGCAACCCCACCGCCGCCAGCAGCAGGCCGGCGTGCTCGATGATCTCCTCCGCCCGCTGTCCGATGATGCTGGCCACGATCAGCACGATGGCCAGCACCGCAATGGGCGGCGCCACGGGCAGGATCGCCCGTGTCACCCGCGGCAGGGCATGGTGCAGACCCAATCCGGCCAGCACCGGGACCAGCACCACCTGGACGGTGTTGAGAAACAGCTTCCACGCGTCCACCTCCACAATCTGTCCGGCCAGCAGTTTGGTGAGCAACGGCGTCAACACCACTGCGCCGAACGTGGAACACATGGTCATGAGCACGCTCAGCGCCACGTTGGCCCGCGCCAGGTAGCTGACCACGTTGGAGGCGGTGCCGCCCGGGCAGCATGAGACAAGGATGAGACCCACCGCAAAGGGAGGCGGGAGTTGCAGCACCTTGGCCAGCGTGTAGCCCAGCGTGGGCATGATCACAAACTGCGCTCCAAAACCCAGCGCCACCGCCTTGGGCAGCTTCAACACCCGCTTGAAATCCTCCACGCTCAGCGTGATCCCCATGCCGAGCATGATGACGGCCAGCCCAAACACGATCGCCTCCCCTGAAAACCAGGTGAACCAATGCGGGCGCACCAGCGCCAGCAGACTCGCCGCGAGGACCCAGACGGGGAACAGGTTGGTGAAGATGGCGAGCGCACGAATCATTGCGGGTGCATGGGGCGCGGGCATTGTTGCCAGCCCTCCTCGCCCGGGCCAAGCCTTGATTGGCGGCCACCGCACGCCTCTTCATAAACTCGATGCGCAGCGCGCTCGTAGTTCCGCCTCTTAAGAAACTCCTTGTGCAACGTGTTGGAGTTACGGGCAAGCAATCTTGCACGACGAAGTCAAAGGCCCCTCACCCCAACCCTCTCCCGGGGGGAGAGGGAGGATCGGCTTCCGCGCGGAGAAAAACTTTCGATCTGAACCCGTACCCTCCACCGGGCATGCTGCTCCCTCTCCCCCCGGGAGAGGGTTG
>Ga0302046_10002025_pt1 | contig 19010 bp, 18 predicted proteins | sample RVTome_11_FD_200261 | JGI IMG/M metagenome (GOLD analysis project Ga0302046, IMG submission 200261) | Soil microbial communities from uranium-contaminated site in the Upper Colorado River Basin, Wyoming, United States - RVT147D111 (version 2) ...
GGGTCCTGCCGGATGGATCGTCAATCAATGGCTCAAGAAAGCCGTTCTGCTGTCCTTCCGGGTCCATGACATGTGGGTCCAGGACGGCGGCCCGGACGGCGCGGCGTGGTGGGACAAGGTGCCGGCCAAGACCAAGGGCTGGCGCGAGACCGAGTTCAAGAGGGCCGGTTTCCGCGCGGTGCCAGGCTGCGTCGTGCGGCGCTCGGCCTATGTCGCCCCCGGCGCCATCCTGATGCCGAGCTTCGTCAATCTCGGCGCCTATGTCGGCAAGGGGACGATGGTCGATACCTGGGCCACCGTCGGCTCCTGCGCGCAGATCGGCGAGAACTGCCATCTGTCCGGCGGCGTCGGCATCGGCGGCGTGCTGGAGCCGCTGCAGGCCGACCCGGTGATCGTCGAGGACAACTGCTTCATCGGCGCCCGCAGCGAGGTGGTCGAAGGCGTGATCGTCGAAGAGGGCGCCGTGCTCTCCATGGGCGTCTTCATCGGCAAGTCGACCAAGATCTTCGACCAGACGACCGGGACCATCATACGCGGCCGCGTGCCGGCCTATTCGGTAGTCGTGCCGGGCAGCCTGCCGACGGGCATACTGCCGGACGGCCGGCCGGGCCCGAGCCTCTATTGCGCGGTGATCATCAAGCGAGTGGATGCCAGCACCCGCGCGAAGACTTCGATCAACGAGCTCTTGCGGGACTAGCGGCCTTGATCGACGCGGTCGAACTCGCGCGCGACCTGATCCGGTGTCCGAGCGTGACTCCGGCGGAGGGCGGCGCGCTCGGCCATCTGCAGTCGGTGCTGGAAGGGCTCGGATTCGTCTGCCACCGGCTGCGCTTTTCCGACGTCGACACGCCGGACGTCGACAACCTCTATGCGCGCTACGGCGCCGCTGCGCCGAATTTCTGCTTCGCCGGCCACACCGACGTGGTGCCGACCGGGCCGCTCGACGGCTGGTCGGTCGATCCCTTCGCCGCGGAGATCCGCGACGGTTTCCTCTACGGGCGCGGCGCGGTCGACATGAAGAGCGCGATCGCCGCCTTCACCACTGCGGCGGCGGGCGCGATCGCCGACGGCATCGTGCGCGGCTCGATCAGCTTCCTGATCACCGGCGACGAGGAAGGCCCGTCGATCAACGGCACGAAGAAGGTATTGGGCTGGCTGGTCGAGAAGGGCGAGCGGATCGATCACTGCATCGTCGGCGAGCCGACCAATCCGAGCCGGCTCGGCGAGATGATAAAGATCGGCCGCCGCGGCAGCATGAACAGCATCCTGACGATCAAGGGCAAGCAGGGACACGTCGCCTATCCCCATCTCGCGGACAACGCGGCCCACCTTCTCGTGCGGATGATGCATGCGCTGACCCGCGCGCCGCTGGACGACGGCAACGCCCACTTCCAGCCGTCGAGCCTGCAGATCACCAGCATCGACATCGGCAACCCGACCGAGAACGTCATCCCCGGTGCGGCGGAAGCGCGCTTCAACATCCGCTTCAACGACATGCATACGTCGGAATCGCTCGGCCGTTGGATCCGCAAGACGCTGGACGACGTCGCGGGCGAGTCGGGCCGCTACGACATCAGGATCCGCGTCAGCGGCGAGTCCTTCATCTTTCCGCCGGGCGAACTGAGCGAGCTGATCGGCGCCGGCATCGAGCAGGTGACTGGGCGCCGGCCGGAATTGAGCACGACGGGCGGCACCTCGGACGCGCGCTTCATCAAGGACCACTGCCCCGTCGCGGAGTTCGGCCTGGTCGGCGAGACGATGCACAAGATAGACGAGCGGTGCAGCCTCGACGATATCCGGTCGCTGACCGAGATCTACCGAATGGTGTTGAGCCGTTACTTCGAAAAGCGTTGAACGCATTGCCGACGATAACGATACCCGAGGCGTTTACGGGCCTCTTCGCCGCCTGGCGGCTGTTCCTGCGCGACGAGCGGGCGGTCTCGCTGTTCGACGGGACGCCGGAAGGTGCGCTGAAATCCTTCTATTGTGCGCTCATCGTGCTGCCGGGCTACGCGCTGGTCGTGGCTTTTGCGCACACGGTGGCGTTGACGGAGATCGACTGGTTCCGCTTCGTCGTGGTCGAGGCGATCGCCTATGTGGTGAGCTGGTGCGCCTGGCCGTTGCTGATGTTCTATGCGGCTCGGGCGCTCGACCGGTCCGCGTCCTATTGTCTCTACGTCGCTGCGTACAACTGGGGCTCCGGACCCCAGATCCTGGTGCTGCTGCTCGTTCTGTTCGTGGCGATAAGCGGCTTCGTGTCGCGTGAGGTGGTGACGATCGTCAACCTCGTCGCCATCGTCATAATCCTGCTCTACCACCTCTTCATCGTGCGGGTGACGCTGAAGCTCAGCTTCTTCGTCGCGCTTGGCCTCGTGCTGTCCGAGGCGATGGTGAGCCAGCTCGTCATACATGCGCGCAACATAATGCTGCGCTGAGCGCGTCAGTAGTCGACGCGCATCAGGCAAAGGCCTTCCGGCGGCGCGGTTGGGCCGGCGCGGCTGCGGTCGCGGGCGGCCAGCGCCGCCGCGACGTCGCTGGCGCTCCACCGGCCCTCGCCGACCAGCTTGAGCGTGCCTGCGATGTTGCGCACCTGGTGGTGCAGGAAGGAGCGGGCGCGGACCAGCAGGTGGATCTCCTCGCCGGCCGCCGTCACCGAGAGCGCGTCGAGCGTCTTGACCGGCGAATCGGCTTGGCAGGCGACGGCGCGGAAGCTCGTGAAGTCATGCTTGCCGACCAGCATCCGCGCCGCGTCATGCATCGCGGCCGCGTCGAGCGGCGTCCCGACATGCCAGACCTGGCCACGGTCGAGCGCTGGCGGCGCGCGCCGGTTCAGGATGCGATAGCGGTAATGCCGCATCGTTGCGGAGAATCGCGCGTGGAAATTCGCCGGCGCCGCTTCGGCCGCAAGCACGGCGACGGGGTCGGGCTTGAGGTGGAAGTTGAGCGCGTCGCGCACGGTCTCAGCGGTCGCCTCCTTGACGATGTCCGCATGCGCCACCTGGCCCGCCGCATGAACTCCGGCATCGGTCCGGCCGGCCCCGAAGATCGTCACCGTCTCGCCGCAGAAGGCGGTCACCGCGCGCTCCACCGCCGCCTGGATGGAGGGCCCGTTGTCCTGCCGCTGCCAGCCGACGAACGGGCCCCCGTCGTACTCCAGCGTCAGCTTCCAGCGGGTCATGGCAGCCGCGCGCCCTTGGCCACCGGCGTGCCCCGCAGGAAGGTCTCGCAATCAAGCGCGCGGCGGCCTTCGCGCTGCAGATGCAGCAGCTGGAGCGCGCGCGCCCCGCAGGCGACCGTCAGCCGGTCGTCGAGCACGGTTCCCGGCTCGCCGACGCCGGCCACGACGGCCGCGCCGAGCAGCTTGACCCGGGCGCCGTCGAGCTCGAACCAGGCGCCGGGCCGCGGCGCGAAGGCGCGCACCTTGCGCTCGATCACAGCGGCATCGTCGCGCCAGTGGATGCGGGCGTCGGCCGGCTCGATCTTCTTCGCGTAAGTAACGCCGTCTTCGGGCTGCGGCAGGGGCGCCAGCGTCCCGGTCTCGATGGCGTCGAGCGCCTGGACGATCAGCCGGGCGCCGCAGTCGGCGAGGGAGTCGTGCAGTGTCGCCGCGGTCGTGCTGGCGAGGATCGGGAAGCTCTCCTGCAGCAGGATCGGGCCGGTATCGAGCCCTTCGTCCATCTGCATGATGGTGATGCCCGTCCGGTCGTCCCCGGCCAGGATGGCGCGCTGGATGGGCGCGGCGCCGCGCCAGCGCGGCAGCAGGGAGGCATGGATGTTGAGGCAGCCATGGCGCGGCGCGTCGAGAATCGGCTTCGGCAGGATCAGCCCATAGGCGGCCACAACGGCGACATCGAGCTTGAGCGCGGCGAAGGCCGCCTGGGTGCCGGCATCCCGCAGGCTCTTCGGCGTGCGGACGGGGAGGCCGAGCGCCTCGGTGGTCTCCTGGATCGCGCTTGGGCGCTCTTTCTGGCCGCGGCCCGCCGGACGCGGCGGCTGGCAGTAAATGGCGGCGACCTCGTGGCCGGCCGATACGATCGCCCGCAGCGCCGGCACCGCGAACTCCGGCGTTCCCATGAAGGCTAGTCGCAGGGGCATCGTTCGATCCGGCCGAATTCCGCGCGGGCGGCGGCTAATGGGTACTAGTCGCTCGCCAGCGCCTGTTGTTTCTTGAGCTTCGCCAGCTTGCGCAGGATCATCCGCCGTTTCAACGCCGAAAGGTGGTCGACGAAGATGATGCCTTCGAGATGGTCCATCTCGTGCTGGATGCAGGTGGAGAGCAGGCCGCCGGCCTCGCGCTCCTGTTGGACGTTCCTTTCGTCGAGGTAGCGGACGCGGATCCGGGCCGGGCGCTCGACCTCGGCATATTGCTCGGGCAGCGACAGGCAGCCCTCCTCATAGAGGGCCAGCTCGTCCGAGCGCCAGACGATCTCCGGGTTGGCCATGCGAAGCGGCTCGCGCGGGCCGTCCTTGGATGACACGTCGACCACCAGGACGCACTTGGTGACGCCGACCTGGGGCGCCGCCAGGCCGACTCCGGGCGCCAGGTACATTGTGTCGAGCATGTCGTCCATCAGCTTGGCGATCGACGCATCGACCTTGGCGACCGGCTCGCACTTGACTTTGAGCCGGGGGTCCGGGGCTGTGATGATCGGCAATACAGCCATTTACGCTGTTCCGTAGAATCCATAGAAATTATCGGGTAGTTAGGTATTTGCGAAGGGCCCGCGCGTCAAGGCCGGCGATTCCGCACCGGTCCCGGCCATGATAAGGTGCCGCCCTGCCGCGCCGGCGGATGCGGCAGGGGGAACGGACGATGGATACGCTGCGCGTAAGCGACATTCTGACCTGGATCGGCGGTCTCGACCTGCCGAGCATCCTTGCCACGGCGGCCGTGCTCGGCATGCTCATCCTGCTGGCGCTGGTCTGGCGGGCGCGCGACGCAGCGCGCGAGGCGACGGAACGGCTGGCCGAATCGCAGATGGCGCTTGCCGGCCGGCTCAGCCAATTCGCCGACAGCCAGGTCGCCGCGCAAAGCAGCCTTGCCGAGCGCATGCAGACCCAGGAGCGGCAGCTCATGCGCGCGCTCGACGAGCGGCTCAACCACGTCAGCCTGCGGGTCACCGAGTCGCTGCATAAGCAGGCGGTCGACACGGCCAACACCATGGGCGACCTCAAGGAACGGCTGGCGATCATCGGCAAGGCGCAGGAGAACATCACCAAGCTGTCGGCCGACGTGGTGAGCCTGCAGGAGGTGCTGTCGAACAAGCAGGCGCGCGGCGCTTTCGGCGAGACACAGCTCGCCGACCAGGTGCGCAACGCCCTGCCGCCGTCGGCCTATGCCTTCCAGGCGACGCTCAGCAACGGCGCGCGCGCCGACTGCCTGCTCACGCTCCCGAACCCGCCCGGCTGCATCGCCATCGATTCCAAGTTCCCGCTCGAGAGCTACCGCGCGCTGCGCAACGCGCGGGAGGACCGGGAGAGGCTGGAGGCGCGGCGCAGCTTCGCGGCCGATGTGCTGAAGCACGTCAACGACATCGCCTCCAAATACATCATCCCGGGCGAAACCGCCGATTCGGCGCTGATGTTCCTGCCATCCGAAGCGGTCTATGCCGAGCTGCACGCCGAACTGCCGGAGGTGGTGGAGAAATCGCACCGCGCGCGCGTCTATATCGTCTCGCCGACCACCCTGATGGCGACGCTAAACACGATCCGCGCGGTGCTGAAGGACGCACAGATGCGCGAGCAGGCCAGCCTGATCCAGAAGGAGGTGACGGCCATGGGCGACGACGTCGGCCGGCTCGATACGCGCGTCGCCCGGCTGCAGCAGCATTTCGGCCAGGCGGAGGAGGACATCCGCCAGATCCGCATTTCCACCGAGAAGGTGCAGAAGCGCGCGGTGAAGATCCAGGAGCTCGACCTCGACGAGGTCGAGGCGCAGGACCTGCCGAAGCTCGCCGCCGCGGAGATCGCCCGGTCCGACGGGGAGTGAGCGGCGGCAGAGGCCGTGCCAACTCATGCTTCGACAGGCTCAGCATGAGGATATCTGTTTTAGATCAACGATATAGGCCTCATCCTGAGCCTGTCGAAGGATAAGTACGCTCCATCCCCCCGCTACCGCTGCACGCGCGCCTGGTAGGTCAGGGTCCGCTCGCCCTCGGCCGGCAGGGCGATTTCCCACTCGACCTGGTCGGACGCCATCTTCTTGTAGCTTTGGGATGAGGCGAGGATCGACCAGTCGCCCGGCAGATGCTCGATGACCTTGACGGTCACCGGACGCGACGACGCGTTCTTGAGCATGATCTCGTGCGCCGATTCATAGGCGTTCTTCGGCAGGCCCTGGGTGCGGAAATCGGTCTGCACCCGCCGCGCCGTCACGTCGAAGGCAGTGCCGAGCGCGATGACGATCTCGGCGCCGCTCGCGCTGTGTTCGATCCGGTCGGCGCCGAGGAACGTGTCGGAAACGTTGTCCGCCCCGCCATAGACGCGGAAGGTGCCGGCCGGCATCGGCACGCCGAGGCCCGACGGCTTGTCGTTCTTGAAGCGCAGCAGGCGGTCGGCGTTCACGGTCACCGGCTCGGCGAAGCGGCGCATGTGGAAGCCGGCGTCGCCGACGATCCGGTATTCCCGGGTGGCGGGAACGTGCGGCGCCTCGAACAGGACGATCTGCTTGGTCTCGCGGTCGCCCAGCGTGGTCTTGCGCGGGATCGGGTAGAGATGCATGTCGCCGACCGGCTGTTGGGGAACCGGCGGCGCGGCCGCGGCGGCGGCGTCCTTCGCCATCAGCGTCCGCATCTCCGGCTGAAAAGCGACCGGGCCCTGGTTGATCGTGCCGGCGACGAGACGCAGCGCCGCGCCGTCATAGGCCGCGCCGCTGTTGTTGGTGACGGTGGCGACCGCCTGGAGCGACAGGATGGTGCCGGACTTGTCCAGCCCGGCGACGTAGTCCGCCTGCCAGGTGATGCCGGCGGTGAGGTAGCGCAGGTCGAGGGTGGCTGCTTCCGCCGCCGCCGCCTCGACGGTCGCGAGCAGGGTCGGCTTCTCGCGTAAGGTCGCCGGCAGCGATTCGTAGACGATCCGGCCGGGAAGGTCGGTCTCGATCCGGTCGCCGATCTGCAGCACGACGCCGTTCTGCGCGCTCAGCACCTTTGCGCTCTCGGTCTTTTCTTCGCCGGTCGCCGGATTCGTGCGGATAATGCGGACGGTCTTGCCGACCGAATGCCGCAGCAGGGCTTCCGGGGTCAGCAGGTCGAAGGCGAAGGTCTGGTCGATGGCGACGACCGGCTTGTCCGCGCGTATGGCGACCGCTGCGGTGGACGGCTGCATCGCCGGGCTGACGCCGGTCAGCGCGATGCGGTTCGTGCCCTTCGCCAGGCCGATCCGGCGGGTCTCCTGCACCAGGGCCAGATTGCCGTTGTAGACGGTGAGCTCGAGCTGCGTGCGGTCCTCCGGCGCGGCGATGCGCTCCGCCTCCTGGCCGGCGGCCGGCGACGCTGCGACAACGGCCGCCAGCAGGGCCGCACGAATTCCGTATGCGATCGATCGGTCACTCGCCATCATCCGAGATGTCTCCTTCAACTTTCCACCGTGCGCCGGGCGCGCAACGCTGCGGTGAGCGTGCCGTCGTCGAGATAGTCGAGCTCGCCGCCGACCGGCACGCCGTGCGCCAGCCGGGTCACGCTCACGCCGGTGCCTGCCAGGCGCTCGGCGATGTAGTGCGCGGTGGTCTGGCCGTCGACGGTGAGGTTGGTCGCGAGGATGACCTCCTTGAGGGCGCCCTGCTCGGCGCGCTCGACCAGCCGGGCGATGTTCAGGTCCTCGGGCCCGATGCCGTCGAGCGCCGACAGGTGGCCGCCCAGCACATGGTAGCGGCCCTTGAACGAGCCGGTGCGCTCCAGCGCCCACAAGTCGCCCACTTCTTCCAGCACGCAGATTATCCCCGGGTCGCGCTTCTCGTCGCGGCAGATGCTGCAGGGCTCGACGGTATCGATGTTGCCGCAGACTGGGCACGTGCGCACCGTCTCGGCGACCGAGCCCAGCGCCTGGATCAACGGGTCCATCAGCGTCTCCCGCTTCTTCAGGAGATGCAGCGCGGCCCGCCGCGCCGAGCGCGGGCCCAGCCCCGGCAGCCGCGCGAGCAACTGGATCAATCGTTCGACCTCGGTCATCGATGCCCGGATCTCAGAACGGCAGCTTGAATCCCGGCGGAAGCTGCAGACCGCCCATCATGGCCGCGGTCTCCTCCTGGACTTTCTGGTCCAGCCGGACCCGGGCATCGTTATGGGCGGCTGAGATCAGGTCCTCGAGTATCTCGATCTCGTCTGCCTTGGCGAGCGACGGGTCGATCTTGATGCCGCGGATGGCGCCCTTGCCGTTGAGCGTGACTGTCACCATGCCGGCGCCGGCACTGCCGGAGATCTCGATCGTCTCGAGCTTTTCCTGCATTTCGGCCATCTTGGTCTGCATGGCCTGGGCCTGCTTCATCAACTGCCCGAGATTCTTCATACGCTAATCCCTTTCATCGTCGTCTATCGCATCCGGCGGCTCTTCGAGAAACATCACCTCCGAATCCCGCTCGGCAAGCTCGGTCCGCGGCGTGACCTTGCGGATGACGGCGCCGGGGAAAGATTCCTTCACCGCCTGGACCACCGGCAGGCGTTCCGCTGCGTCCAGCAGCCGCTGGCGCGCCGCCCCGTCCTGCTCGGCGAGGGTGGGGTCGCCACGCTCCTGCGAGATGCTGACGATCCAGCGCGTACCGGTCCATTGCTCGAGGAAGTTCATCGTCTTGCTGGCGAGGTCGCGGGGCGCGTGTTCGGTCGGCCGGAGCTCGATGCGGCCCATCTCGAACTTCACCAGGTGGACCGAGTTGAAGAGTTGCGTCTTGAGGCCGATCTCGCGGTTGTCCTCGAACAGCTGCACCACGTCGAGGAAGCTCTGCGGCGCCTTGGCGGGCGATGGGCCGGGCGCGGCAGCCGGGACGCGCGCCGGCTCGGCAACGGCCGCGGCGGTCGAGCCGGCGGCGCCGCCGTTGGCAGAGCGCGCGGGCCGCGGCGGCGGGCCGGCGGGCTGTGGCGCGGCGGGCGCGGCCAGCCCCTTCGCCAGCTCGCTGGCCGGCGGCAGGTCGGCGGCATAGGCCAGACGCACCAGCACCATCTCGGCCGCCTGCAGCTGCGCGTCGGCGCGCTGCGTCTCCTCCAGGCCCTTCAGCAGGAGCTGCCAGCTGCGCGTCAGCACGGGCATCGTGAGCTTTTCCGCGATCTCCCGTCCGCGGACGCGCTCCACCTCGGGCGTATAGGGCGCATTCGCCACTTCCGGCGCGATGCGGATTCGGGTCAGCCAGTAGGTGACATCGAGCAGGTCCTGCAGCACGGCGACGGGATCGGCGCCGTCGCGGTACATCCGCTGGATCTGGTCGAGCGCGTCCTTGATCTGGCCCGCCATCAGCCGGTCGAACAGCTCGAACACCTGGGTGCGGTCGGCGAGGCCCAGCATGTCCTGGACCTGTGCAGCGGTGATATTGTCCGAGCCCTGCGCGATCGCCTGGTCCAGCAAGGACAGGCCGTCGCGCACCGAGCCGTCGGCGGCGCGCGCGATCAGCCGGATCGCCTCCGGCTCGACGGCAATCGATTCGCGCGCGGCGATGTTGGTGAAATGCGTCGCCAGCTGGTCGATATCGAGTCGCCGGAGGTCGAAACGCTGGCAGCGCGACAGCACGGTGACCGGGACCTTGCGGATCTCGGTCGTCGCGAAGACGAAGCGGACGTGCTCGGGCGGCTCCTCCAGCGTCTTCAGCAGCGCGTTGAAGGCGTTCTTCGACAGCATGTGCACTTCGTCGACGATGTAGACCTTGAAGCGCGCCGACACCGGCTTGTAGCGCACGCCGTCGATCAGGTCGCGGATGTCGTCGACGCCGGTGCGGCTGGCGGCGTCCATCTCGATCACGTCGACATGGCGGTCTTCCGCGATGGCGACACAGTTGTCGCACACCCCGCAGGGGCTGATGGTGATCCCGCCCTTGCCGTCCGGTCCGGTGCAGTTGAGCGCGCGGGCGATGATGCGGGCGGTCGTCGTCTTGCCCACGCCCCGCACGCCGGTAAGCATGTAGGCGTGCGCGATCCGGCCGCTCTCGATCGCGTTGGTGAGGGTGCGGACAAGCGCATCCTGTCCGACCAGCTCGGAAAAATCGCTGGGCCGGTACTTTCGAGCGAGAACTCGATACGCCGTGGATTCGCGGTCCGTTGCCATTGAGCGGACTGTTCGTTTTCCCTCGCGCTCCCAATATCGTGTGGAAGACCAGCCGAGCGACCCGGACCAAACTCGTTACGGCTGCTTCCTTCCGGACCTGACCGGGTTGGCGAGGGGCCCGTCCGCCGGCCAGCCTTCCACGGTCACTATATCAACCACGCCTGCCGGTATGGCAAGGGCCGCCGGGCCGGTTGCGCCGCGCGGGCGGAAGTGCAAATCTCCGGGCCATGAAACCGCCAGAGAAAAACCCCAATATTTACGCCAACCGCGGCCTCGATCGTGCGGCCCACCTGCGGCGCGACGAGGCCTGGATCGCGGCGCGGCTGGCCGACAAGGCCTCGCGCATCCTGGCGATCTGGCGCTCGCGCAGCCTTGTAATCGAAGGGGACATGCCGACGGCGGTCCTGCTCGACCCGGACCAGGGGCTGTGCGTCGAATCGCAGGCGCTGGTCTTCCTGGGAATGGTCGGGGAGGCGGCGCATTTCGCCATCGACCTGTCGCATCATGAGGAGCCGCCGTTCCGCGAGCATGGCGAATTCCATGATCTGCGGCAGGTCGGGCCGCGCATGGCGCCCGGCGACGGCGGCATGATCGCCTACGCCCGGGCGATGATGACCTGGCACCATCGGCACCGCTTCTGCGGCCTCTGCGGCGCGCCGACCGAGAGCGTCCAGGCCGGGCATGTGCGCCAATGCACCAACCCGGACTGCAAGTCGCAGTGCTTCCCGCGCACCGATCCGGCGGTCATTATGCTGGTGCACGACGGCGGCGACCGGGTGGTGCTGGGGCGCAAGGCGACCATGATGCCCGGGCTGCACACGATCCTCGCCGGCTTCGTCGAGCCGGGCGAGAGCATGGAGGATGCGGTGGCCCGCGAAGTGTTCGAGGAGGTCGGCATCCGCATTGCGGATATCGAATACCATTCCTCGCAGCCCTGGCCGTTCCCCGCCAATATCATGCTGGGTTTCACGGCGCGCGCGACGACCTTCGACCTCGAGATCGACTACAACGAGCTGGAGGACGGCGCCCGCTGGTTCACCCGTGCCGAGCTGCGCGCGTCGCCGGAGAACGACACGCTCCGCCTGCCGCGCAAGGATTCGATTGCGCGCCGCCTGCTCAATGAATGGATTGAATCCGGCTAATCCCCGCTGACCCGCGCGCGATGGAGCGAGGCGGGATAGACGCCCAGGATCTTCACTTCCCGGCTGAAGAAGCCGAGCTCTTCCAGCGCCAGCCGCACCGCCGTCTGGTCCGGATGGCCTTCGATGTCGGCGTAGAACTGCGTTGCGACGAACTGCCCGCGCACCATGTATGACTCGAGCTTCGTCATGTTGACGCCGTTGGTGGCGAAGCCGCCCAGCGCCTTGTAGAGCGCCGCCGGCACGTTGCGCACCCGGAAGACGAAGGAGGTGACGACGATGCCTTCCGCCGGATCGGGGTCGATCGGCTCCTCCGCCATGACGAGGAACCGCGTCGTGTTGTGGTCCTCGTCCTCGATGTTGTCGCGCAGGATGTCGAGGCCGTATATCTCGGCGGCCAGCGTCGAGGCGATCGCGCCCATCGCCGGGTCGCGCTTTTCCGACAGCTCCTTCGCTGCGCCGGCGGTATCGGCATGAACGACCGCCGTGAGGCCCAGCTTGCGCAGCGTGCTGCGGCATTGCGAGAGCGCATGCACGTGGCTGTGGACCGTTTTGATCTGCCCGATCTTGGCGCCTTTGATGCCGAGCAGCTGATGGTTCACGCGGAGGAAATGCTCGCCGATGATGTGGAGGCCGGAGTCCGGCAGCAGATGGTGGATGTCGGCCACCCGCCCGGCGACGGAATTCTCGACGGGGATCATGGCGAGCCGCGCATTGCCGTCGTGCACGGCGGCGAACACGTCCTCGAAGGCGGCGCAGGGCAGCGTCTTCATGTCCGGGAACACGATGCGGCAGGCGAGGTCCGAATACGCCCCGGGCAGGCCCTGGAAGGCGATCAGGTTGTCGGATTTCGCCGCCTTGGTCTTCGCCGCCATGCCTGGAAACCTAAAATCCTAGCGCCGCAGCAGGTTGCGGGCGCGTTCGAGGTCGGCCGGAGTATCGACGCCGAGCGGAACGGTGTCAACGAGCGCCACCTCGATCCGCATCCCTGCCTCGAGCGCGCGCAGCTGCTCAAGCCTTTCGCGGCGTTCGAGAATTCCGGGCGGCAGCGCGACGAAGCGGGTCAGGGCGGCGCGCCGGTAGGCGTAGAGGCCGATATGGTGGTAGAGCGGCCCGTCGCCGGACGGCGCCGGCGCGCGGGTGAAATAGAGCGCGCGGCCGTGCCGCATGCCGGGGGCGAGCGGAAACACCGCCTTCACCACGTTCGGGTCGTCGCGCTCCTCGGCGCGCGTGATTGCGGCGGCGATCGTGCCGATGTCGACCGCCGGGTCGGCGAGCAAGCCGAGGGCGGCGCGGATCGGCGCCGGCTCGATGGTCGGCAGGTCGCCCTGCAGGTTCACCACAGCGTCGTAGGTTCCTTCCGGGTCGTGACGTTGCAGGGCCTGATGGATGCGGTCGGAGCCCGAGGGCAGGCCCGGGTCGGTCAGGACGGCCGTTCCGCCGGCCTTCTCGATCGCTTCGGCGATCGCGCGCTCGGCTGCCGCCACGACGACCGGGCCGATCCCCGCCTCCATGCCGCGGCGCCAGACATGGACGATCATCGGTTCGCCGCTGACATCGGCCAGCGGCTTGTCCGGCAGGCGGGTCGAGCCGAGCCGGGCGGGGATGACGACGATGGGATTGATGGAACCGGGCATCTGGCTGTACTGCGGGCCGTTTCGGCAGGCCGGCGCAACGATTGCGTCATTTTGACGCGCGCGGCGCGGTCGGGTATGGCATTACAGCCCATTGGTATAGGTTAGGCCAGCCGATTTTGGACCCGCGCCGCGGGGGGTGTTTCAACGGAGTGCCCGGGGCGAGGTTTTGGCTGGCTGCATTTCTTTCGATTGGCGACACGACGGGACGGATGTAACGAGGTCATGGGGAACGATCCGCTTTTCTTGAACAAGATTGCCGCCGCGGTGTTGAGCGCCGGGCTCCTGGCGATGTTGACGGGTTTCATCGCGAGCCAGATCTATCATCCTCAGAAGCTCGAAAAGCCGGCATACGAGATCGCGGCCGGGGTCGACGCCCCAACGACGCAGATGGCTTCCGCGCCGTCAGGCCCGGGCGAGATCGGCCCGCTGCTCGCGAATGCGAATACGGCGAACGGCGAGAAGGCCGCGAAGAAATGCGTCCAGTGCCATAGCTTCGAAAAGGGCGGCCCCAACAAGATCGGTCCCAACCTGTGGAACGTCGTCGGTGCGAAGCACGCGGCGCATGAGGGCTTCAGCTATTCTGGCGCGATGCAGAGCACGCCCGGCAATTGGGACTACGACGGCCTCAACAAGTTCCTCTTCAATCCGCGGTCCTATATCAGCGGCACCAAGATGACTTTCGTCGGCGTGAAGAGCGACCAGGAGCGCGCCGACATCATCGCCTATCTGAGGACGCTGAGCGAGAACCCGAAACCCATGCCGTGAGGCGCGGCCCCGCCGGAGGGCGGTCGATCGTGGCGCAACCCGGTCCGGAAAGCTTCCTGCCCCTCGCCGAGCGGCTGGCCGATGTCAGCGGCGACATCGTGCGCCGCTATTTCCGCGCCGATCCCGCCGACATGAAGGTCGAATCCAAGGCCGACGAGAGTCCGGTCACCGTCGCCGACCGCTCGGCGGAAGCCGCGATGCGCAAGCTCATCGAAGAAAGCTGCCCGGATCACGGCATCTTCGGCGAGGAGTTTCCGTTCGTGCGGACCGATGCCGAGTATGCCTGGGTCCTGGACCCGATCGACGGGACGAAGGCCTTCGTGACGGGCATGCCGATCTTCGGCACGCTGATCGCGCTGATGCGGAACGGCCGGCCCGTGCTCGGCATCATCAATCAGCCGATCCTGAACGAGCGCTGGGTCGGCGTGGTGGGGCGGCGGACCACACTCAACGGCCGGCCGGTCGCGACCAGCAAGGTCACGCGGCTCGGCGACGCGGCGCAATACGCCACCGACCCGGCGATGTTCAGCCGCGGCAACGACCGGGCAAAGATCGATTCCCTGATGGCGGAGGTGAAGTCCTCGCGCTACGGCGGCGACTGCTACGCCTACGCGCTGCTGGCGACCGGCTTCATCGACCTGGTGACCGAGGCGGGGCTCAAGATCTACGACTTCATGCCGCTGATTCCGGTGATCGAAGGCGCGGGCGGCGTGGTCACCGACTGGAACGGCGCGCCGCTGACGAAGGAGTCCGACGGCCACGTCCTGGCGGCGGCGAACCCCGCCTGCCACGCGGCAGCACTGGCCTATCTGCGCGACGCCTGAGGCGCAAAACGGGCCGCCGTCTCACGGAAACCTTACAAAGCTTTTACACGATTCTAATTTGACATCCGGGGCGGATGGGCGAGGATGCGAGGCTTGAGCGCCGCTCGCAGACCGGGAGAAACCATTGACGAGACTTATTTTAGCGACCGCCGCTGCAATGTTTTTCGCCGTCGCGGGACCGGCGGCGCAAGCCGAGGTCAAGGTCTTCCGTGGCCACGGTATGGCGATGCACGGAGACCTGAAATACCCCGAGAATTTCAAGCATTTCGACTATGTCAACCCGGATGCGCCGAAGGGCGGCGACGTCAGGCTCGCCACGACCGGCGGCTTCGACAGCTTCAATCCGTTCATCATCGGCGGGCGCCCCGCAGCTGGTGTGGCACAGGTCTTCGACACCTTGATGGAGTCTTCGGCGGACGAGCCGTTCTCGATGTATTGCCTGATCTGCGAGACGATCGAGGTTCCGGAGGACCGCTCCTGGGTCGCCTTCTATCTCAATCCAAAAGCACGCTGGCACGATGGCAAGCCGATCACGGTCGACGACGTCATCTGGTCGTTCAACACGCTGTTCGAAAAGGGCGCGCCGTTCTATCGCTTCTACTACGGCAGTGTCAGCAAGGTCGAAAAGGTCGGCTCGAACGGCGTGAAGTTCGTTTTCAAGCAGGGCGAGAACCGGGAGCTGCCGCTCATTCTCGGTCAGCTCAACGTGCTGCCGAAGCATTACTGGGCGACGCGCGATTTCGGCAAGGCGACGCTCGAGCCGCCGCTCGGCAGCGGCGCCTACCGGATTGCATCGTTCGAGGCGAACAGAAGCATCACGCTGGAGCGGGTAAAAGACTATTGGGCGAAGGACCGCCCGGTGAAGCGCGGCACCGATAATTTCGACGTCATGCGATACGAATACTACCGCGACAGCACCGTGGCGCTGGAGGCCTTCAAGGCGGGCCGCTACGACTTCCGGCAGGAGAGCTCGGCGAAGGAATGGGCGACCGGCTACGACACGCCTGCCGTGCGCAGCGGGCAGATCGTCAAGCGCGAGATCGAGCACAATCGGCCGGCGGGGATGCAGGGCTTCGTCTTCAATTTGCGGCGGCCCTTGTTCCAGGACCCGAACGTGCGCCGCGCGTTGAATTTCGCGTTCGATTTCGAATGGTCGAACAAGACGTTGTTCTACGGCCAGTACACGCGGACGGACAGCTTTTTCGACAATTCCGATCTCTCCTCCACGGGCCTGCCCAAAGGGGCCGAGCTCGCCATGCTGGACAAATACCGAGACAGGTTGCCAAAAGAGGTTTTCGAATCCGTCTACAGCAACCCGAAGACGGACGGCACCGGCAACATCCGCCCCAATCTTCGCACCGCCAATGAGCTGCTGAGCAAGGCGGGCTGGCGCGTCGATCCGCAGACGCATCTCTTGACGCATGCGAAGACGGGCCAGGTCTTCCGCTTCGAGATCATGCTGGTGCAGCCGACTTTCGAGAGGATTGTATTGCCGTTCAAGCAGAATCTCTCGCGCCTCGGGATCGAAGTCAGCGTGCGCACGGTCGACAGCGCGCAGTACCAGAAGCGCGTGGACGACTTCGACTTCGACATAATCGTTGGCAGCTGGGGCCAGTCGGATTCGCCGGGCAACGAACAGCGCGAGTTCTGGGGGACGGATGCGGCCGATCGGTCCGGCAGCCGCAACGTCGCGGGCCTTAAGGACACGGTCATCGACGAGCTGATCGAGGTGCTGATCGCGGCTCGCGACCGCGAGGCCCTGGTCACGGCCACGCATGCGCTCGACCGGGCCCTGTTGTGGAAATTCTTCATCATTCCGAACTGGCACATCCCGACGGATCGGGTGGCTTACTGGAACATGTTCGGGATTCCGAAAGTAACCCCCGATCGCGGCATTCAGTTCACCGCCTGGTGGGTCGACGCGGCGACGGTGGACACGGTCAAGCAGCGCCAGCGCGAGAGCGAACCGAAGTGAACTGAGCGGACGGGACCGCACAATGCTGGCCTACATCATACGGCGTCTGATCCTGATCGTCCCGACGCTGGTCGGCATCATGGTGGTCAATTTCGTCATCGTGCAGTTTGCGCCGGGCGGGCCGGTGGAGCGCGTACTTGCGGAGCTGCAGGGTACGGCCGTCGATGCGACGGCTCGGATTTCCGGAGGCGCCGGCGGGGAAGTGGGCGTCCAGCGCGGGCCGCAGCAGGCGGGGCCAGCCGGCAAGTATCGCGGCGCCCAGGGCCTCGATCCCGAATTCATCAAGCGCCTCGAGAAGCAGTTCGGATTCGACAAGCCCGCGCATGAGCGCTTCCTCCTCATGATGCGCAGCTACCTGACCTTCGACTTCGGCGACAGCTTCTTCCGCGGTAGAAGCGTGATCGGGCTGATCATCGAGAAGATGCCCGTCTCGATCTCGATCGGTGTCTGGAGCACGCTGATCATCTACCTCATCTCGATCCCGCTCGGCATCGCCAAGGCGGTGCGGGACGGTTCGCGATTCGACGTCTGGACAAGCGGCGTCGTGATCGTCGGCAACGCCATCCCTGGGTTCCTGTTTGCGATCCTGCTGATCGTGCTGTTCGCCGGCGGACGCTATTTCGACTGGTTTCCGCTGCGCGGACTCGTCTCGGACAATTGGGCCGACCTTTCCTGGCCCATGAAGATCGTCGACTATTTCTGGCACATGACGCTGCCGATCGTGTCTCTGGTCATCGGCGGATTCGCCAGCCTCACGATGCTGACCAAGAATTCCTTCCTCGATCAGATCAACCAGCAATATGTCATCACGGCGCGGTCGAAAGGCCTCGCCGAGCGAGCCGTGCTGTACGGCCATGTATTCCGGAACGCCATGCTGATCGTGATTGCGTCCTTTCCGGGCGCCTTCGTCGGCATGCTGTTCGCGGGCTCGCTGCTGATCGAGGTGATCTTCTCGCTCGACGGGCTCGGCCTGCTCGGCTTCGAGGCCGCGATTGACCGGGACTATCCGGTGATGTTCGCCACCCTTTACATGTTCACGCTGCTTGGCCTCGTGATGCAGCTGATCGGAGACATCACCTATACCCTGGTCGACCCGCGCATCGACTTCGAAACCAGGGGATCCTGAGTATGGCCGTCGCGGCGCCTCCGCACGACCGATGGCTCGGCATCCGCGTCACGCCGATCAATCGCCGGCGGATCGACAACTTCAAGGCCAACCGGCGCGGTTATTGGTCGGCCTGGATCTTCCTTGTCCTCTTTGTCGCCTCGATGTTCGCGGAGGTGATTGCCAACGACAGGCCGCTGCTGATCCACTATGATGGGCGCTTCTATTATCCCGTTCTGCAGTTCTATCCTGAGACGACTTTCGGCGGTGACTTCGCGGCCGAAGCGGACTACCGAGACCCCTTCATCACCGGCCTTATTGAAAAGAAGGGCTGGCTGATCTGGCCGCCGATACCCTATGGCGCGCACACGCATATTGCCCAATTGCCGACGCCCGCGCCGTCGCCGCCGAGCGCCGACAATTGGCTCGGTACGGACGATCAGGCACGCGACGTGGTGGCGCGCGCCATCTACGGCTTCCGCATATCGGTCCTGTTCGGCGTCGCGTTGACGGTGCTGAGCTCCGTCATCGGCGTCGCGGCTGGCGCGGTGCAGGGGTATTTCGGCGGCCTCGTCGACCTGCTTGGGCAGCGGGCCATCGAGATATGGACAGGGCTGCCCGTCCTCTACATGCTGATCATCCTCGCCAGCGTTGTGCAGCCGAATTTCTGGTGGCTCTTGGGACTGATGCTTATCTTTAGCTGGACGGCGCTGGTCGGCGTCGTGCGCGCGGAATTCCTGCGCGCGCGCAACTTCGAGTACGTCAAGGCTGCGCGCGCGCTCGGCGTTTCCAACGCCACCATCATGTTCCGCCATCTGCTGCCGAACGCCATGGTGGCGACGCTGACCTTCCTTCCCTTCATCACGTCGGGCTCGGTGGTGACCCTGACCTCGCTCGACTTCCTCGGCTTCGGCCTGCCTCCGGGCTCGCCGTCCCTCGGCGAGCTGCTGAAGCAGGGCAAGGACAACCTTCAGGCGCCTTGGCTCGGCATCACCGGCTTCGTCGTCATCGCCCTCATGCTCTCGCTGCTGGTCTTTATCGGCGAGGCGCTGCGCGATGCCTTCGATCCCCGGAAGACGCAGGGGTAGGGCCATGACCGAGCCGCTCCTCGCCGTCCGCGATCTCGACGCCGTCTTCGACGTGCCGGGGGGCCGCGTCGAGGCGGTGCGCAGGGCGTCCTTCGAGATCGCCAAGGGCGAGACGCTGGCGCTGGTCGGCGAATCCGGCTCGGGCAAGTCGGTGACGGCATTGTCGATCCTGCAGCTTCTGCCCTATCCGATGGCGTCCCATCCGTCCGGTTCGATTCGCTTCAAGGGCAAGGAA
>Ga0302046_10002026_pt1 | contig 19008 bp, 12 predicted proteins | sample RVTome_11_FD_200261 | JGI IMG/M metagenome (GOLD analysis project Ga0302046, IMG submission 200261) | Soil microbial communities from uranium-contaminated site in the Upper Colorado River Basin, Wyoming, United States - RVT147D111 (version 2) ...
GGCCCGGTACCCGGACGATTACGACGGCGTCGTGGCGCACTACCCGGCCTACAACGTCACGCTGCTCCACCTCGGCTCGCTCAACGTGGGCAAGGCGCTCTACGCGGACGGGGGCGCGGGGTGGATGAATCCGGCCGAGGTCGCGGCGCTCACCGGCGCAGTCTACGCCGCGTGTGACGATCTCGACGGCGCGGCCGACGGCATCGTCAGCGACGTCGCGGGCTGCAACGGGACGTTCGCTGTCGCGAGCCTCCGTTGCGCGGGGGGCTCCAATCGCGGCGACGCGTGTCTCTCCGACGCGCAACTGGCGGCCGTGGCCCGCATCACGTCGGACTACGAGCCAGGGTTCCCCGTGGCCGGCATGGACAGCTTCCCACGGTGGCCCCTGCTCGAGGGCGCGCGCTTTGCCGGCGGCTCCACCCTGGGCACCGCGCCGCAGCCGTCGAACCCGCTGGCGGGCGGGGAGCCGCTGCTCTACCGGGCGGGGGACCAGACCGCCAAGTTCATCATCACGCGCGATCCCTCGCTCGACGCGATGGCGTTCGACCCGGCCGAGTGGCAGGAGCGGATCGAGACGGTGGCCGCGATCATGGACGTGTCCGACGTGAGCCTGGAGCCGTTCCGCGCGAAGGGCGGGAAGATCATCCTCACGCACGGCACGGTGGACGACTTCATCACGCCGCACAACTCGGTGCGGTACTACGAGCGGCAGGTCGCGCAGCTCGGACAGGATGCCGTCGACGGGCTCATCCGTTTCTACGTGATCCCGGGCCTCGGCCACGGCTTCGGCCCCTTCAACGCGAAGTTCGACAGCCTCGCGGCGCTGCGCGCGTGGGTGGAGGAGGGGCGTGCCCCGCAGGGACTGACCGCGATCGACGGCAACCAGGATGCCGACCGGTCGCGCCCGCTCTGCGAGTGGCCGGCATGGCCCCGGTTCACAGGCGCGCCCGGGACCGAGGACCAGGCGAGCAGCTTCACGTGCGTCGACTCGTAGCTGCCACGCCTCCCGACAGGTCGCCCGGGATGGCCCGCGCGCGAAGGCCTGGGGTTCGTGTCACGCTTCGTCGATCGCGAGGATCGAACCTCCCAGTCTCAGGTGGAAGTCCGTCGACCAGCACCGGCCAATCCGGAGAGCGGTCATCACGTGGAGCCCGACGGCATCGGTCAACGTGAGGTCCTGGTCCGGGAACTTGCGCAGGAACCTGACGCCGCCCGCATGCTCGTCCGGTCCCACGGGCACGAGGTGAAGGGGCTCGAGGTCCTCCACGAGCGCGAGAAACTGCAGGGCGCGCGTCCGATCGTATCGCTTCAGAAACCAGCCGTGTCCCTCGGCCACCACCAGGGTGGTCGTGACGAGGCGGGGTGGCGCCGAGAACAGTCGGCGAAACAGGGGATGGTGAGTATCGGATCGGTCTGCGAACGCGATGAACGCCGACGTGTCGACGTAGGCGTCAGTCCTTCTGGCCATACACGACGTCGTCGATCCGCCCAGACGAACGAGGATCCCCGGTTTCCACCATGCCGGCGTGCCGCATCCAGGGCCGCGACTCGTCGGCGGGAATGAGCGTGCGCAGGGAACGGCGCAGGAGCTCGGCGAGCGAGAGGCCGAGTCGCCTCGCCTCGCGCTTGGCCGCGAGGTACTCCTGCTCGGAGAGGCTGATCTGGGTCCGGATCATGATAACAGTCTAGCACGATCTGTTATCGCCATCCTCGCCACCGGGCCGGTCAAGCGGACCACGCCAGGTGCCCTCGACGTCACCGAATGAGCGTCGCTCGGGACTGGACAGGGAGCCTGCCCCTGCTGCACTCTACACTCGCCATGGGGTGGGCCGGCGTGTCGACGCACCCCCGCGGAGGTGCCATGAAGCCTGCAGGATTCGCCGTGCTCGTGATGGTCCTGGCGTCCGGCGTCGGGGCCTCGCTCCTGGCGCACCATTCATTCGCGGCGCACTACGACACGTCCACGCCGATCGAGATCACCGGATCGATCGTGCAGGTGCGCCTGTCGAACCCGCATTCCTGGTTCTATCTCGACGTCGAGGAGCCGGACGGCACCACGAGCCGATGGGCGTTCGAGGCGGGCACGCCAAGCGGCATGATCCGCAACGGCTACAAGTCGAGCGAGCTGCCGCCTGGCACGAAGGTGACGATCACCGGGTTCCCGTCGCGCGACGAGGACCAGAAGGTCGGCATGCTGCGACAGCTCAAGACCGCCGATGGCCGGACCTACGGGATGTTCGGGCCCCAGGAAGGGCCCGGCGCGCGGTAAGGAGCTCGCCGTGAGGAGAGGACATCCGACGCGTGTCGCGCTCGCGACGGTGGCGGCGGCCGCGGCCGTCGCGCTGGCCGCCTTGCTTGCGCCGGCCGCCACCGCGCAGCAGCCGGGCGGAGCCCAGGCCGCCACACCCGCCCAGCCCACGCCGCGGCTCGCCGACGGCCGTCCCGATCTCTCGGGCGTCTGGTGGACCGGTGGTGACGTCGGTGGGCGAGGCTACGGCAGCAGCACCGGTGGACGGGGCCGTGGGCGCGGGGGGCCTCGGCCCGTACGGTTCACCGACCTCTACACGCCGGAGATGGCGGCCAGGGCCGAGACGCTGGACGACGACGACGACCCGACGCTGCAGTGCACGCCGACGGCGCTCGGCACGCTCAACGTGAGCCTGTTCGACGTGGGCGCGGTGGGACAGATCGTCTCGACCCCCGGCTTCGTGGTCATGCTGACCGAGACGTTTCACGCGTACAAGGTGGTGCCGACCGACGGCCGGCCGCACCGCGAGGACGTACCGCCCTCCTACCGTGGCGACTCGGTGGGGCACTGGGAGGACGACACGTTCGTGGTCGAGACGAAGAACTTCACCGACGACACCTGGATGTGGGCCGAGGGGCAGGTGTCGCCGCACTCGGATCAGCTCCGGATCGTGGAGCGCTACCAGCGCCCGGACCGCGACACGCTGGTGATCGACGCCACCGTCCACGATCCAGTGGTGCTGCGGGAGCCGTGGGTCGTACCGACGCAGCGGCTGGTGCTCGCGCCCTTCGAACAGCTCCTGCCGCTCAACTGCGTGCCGCTCGCCGCCGCCATCCCCGCCCCGTCAGGGCCCTAGCGACCTGTTCGAATCCGCCGACCCTCGCCGCCGGCGGCGAGGCGCTTGACAGTGCTACAAGGTGAGCACTATAGTGCTCACCTTGTAGCACTGTCGCCCCGCGGACGGGTCGTCCTCTGGAGGAATTCATGGGCCCGACCAGGCTCGATCGTCTCACACGGCGCGAGCGCGAGATCGTGGAGACGTTGCTCGCGCTCGCCAACCGCGCGTCCGCCGAGGAGATACGTCAGCACCTCACCGACCCGCCGAGTTACTCGGCCGTACGCGCCCTGCTGGCCAGGCTCGAATCGAAGGGATGCATCCAGCACGTCGAGGACGGCGCCCGGTACATCTACTCGGCGCTACCACACGTGAGACGGGCCGCACGGTCCGCGCTGCGCCAGCATCTTCGCGCCTTCTGGGAGGGGTCGCCCACGCGATTGATCGCGGCCCTGCTTCGTGAGGAGCGATGGAGCGATGAGGAGCTCGAAGAGCTGAAGCAGGCTATCGAGCGAGCACAGACGGAGAAGAGCGATAGGAGGTCGTCATGACGGGGGACCTCGTACGGATGACACTCACGGTCAGCGAGACCGCCGTGCTCGCGGTCCTGGTGAAGGCAACCGCCATCCTGGCAGCCGGGCTGTGTGCCGCGTGGCTCCTGCGGAAGAGTGCGGCGTCGGTCCAGGCGCTCGTGCTCGTTGCCACGTTCGCGACGCTGGGTCTGCTGCCGCTCGCTGCGGTCTACGCACCAGCGCTCGTCGTCGCTCTCCCGGTACCGGCGACGGGCCGGACCGTTCCTGACGCCGAGTCTCTGGCGCCTCCAGTCTCTGCGGCCGCCCGGTCCGAAGCGTCCGTGCCACGTCAGGTCCCGGTGCCCGAGCCGCGAGATCGCGCTGCAGGGGCCACGCCATTTCCGGCATTCGGCACCGCGACGATGCTGCTGGTGACGCTCTCGTCGATGTGGGCGATCGGCATGGCTGTCGTGCTCCTCCCGGTGATCGGGACGTTCTGGCGTCTGAGGGGCGTCCGGCGGGTGGGCGTGCCCTGGCTGGCCGGCCAGAGACACGCGAGACGACTGGCGGTCGAGGGTGGCGTCACACGCCCGATCGCGGTCGCGCGGCACGAGGCGGTTCGGGTGCCGATGACGTGCGGTCTCTGGCAGCCCGTGCTGCTCCTGCCGTGGGACGTGGAGGACTGGGACGAGGCGGACGTCACGCGGGCGCTGGTGCACGAAATCGAGCACATCCGCCGCCGGGACTGGCTGCTCATCCTGCTGACCCGTGTCGTCTGCGCCGCGTACTGGTTCCATCCGGTCGTCTGGGTCGCTTGGCGTCGGCTGCACCTCGCGATGGAGCGGGCGTGTGACGACGCCGTGCTCGGGCGCTGCGAGGGCCGTGCGTACGCGGCACAGCTCGTCCAGCTCGCCCAGCGGCTCTCGACGGGCGAGCGGCACGCGCTGCCAGCGATGGCATCGCACGGCGACCTGTCGGTTCGCGTGCACGCCATCATCCGGCCCGGTGCCCGTCGCCGCCGCGTGCGCGCCGTCGAAACGATCGCCGCCGCCGCGGCTGCCATGGCCTGCCTGCTGGTCGTCGCCCCGCTCGCCGCGGTGGCGCAGCCCGGCCAGATTCCCGCGCAGTACGAGACGGGAGGTCTCGCCTTCGAGGTGGTCTCGATCAGGCCGAACCCGGACCCCGATGTGAACATCTTCGTGCAGCTGATGCGAATACGGCGCGAGCGGGAGCTGTTCGCCCCGTCGGTGACGGTTCGGGACCTGATTCGCTACGCGTACGAGTACCAGTTCCGCCCCGTGAGCTTGATCGAGGGCGGTCCGGGTTGGCTCGATTCCGAGAGGTATGAGGTGATCGCGCGGGCGACGGAGCCGTTCGGACGAGCGCCCGGTCGCGGGCTGCTGCCACGCGACGCCGCCGCGATGCTCCGCGCGCTGCTCGTGGAACGCATGGAGTTGACGGTACGGATCGAGACGCGCGAACGGTCTGTCTATGCGCTGGTGCTGGATCGACCCGACGGCCAGCTCGGGCCGAACCTGGCGCCGGCCAGGGGTGACTGTCAGCCGTCGATGGCGACGTTCGATCCCGAAATACCCCTGCCTGCGTGCCCGTTCCGCCTGATTCCGATGGGGACCGGATCGGTGTACGAGATGAAGGGCATCACGATGGCGGAGCTTGCCAGTACGCTCGGGAACTACCCTGACATCGACGAGCTCGTCGTCGATCGCACGGGGCTGCCGGGCCGCTACGATATGAGCGTGCGGTCTGGCGGCACGATGGAGCTGTCGCCGTTCGCACCGCCCGTGCCACGGTCCGTCGATTCGGTCGAGAGCGGCGAGTACCCGCCGATTCGGATCGCCATGCGCGAGCAACTGGGCCTTCGTCTCGAGCGGATCAGCGCGCCCGTCGAGGCGATCGTGATCGAGTCCGTCGAGCGCCCGTCGCCCAACTGATCCACCGTGCGTGCGCCCTGGACGTGCGCGCGGGCGTGGGCCTGACAGCCGAAGCCGACCTCGGAGCACGCCGACGCGGATCGCCTGAACGTCGAGCGTCGCGATTCCTCGGCGCGAGTTCGTCACCGCGCGATCCGTGGCCCTCGAGATGCCCATGAAGGTGCATGCCGCGCCTGCGGCTGCCCGAGTCGGGCACTACTCGCGACGGGAGCGAGCGCAGCGAAGGGTACGAGCAGAGCGAGACTTCCGGCGTGCGGAGCGGGAGGCGAGGCCGGCAGGCCCGCGCCCGCGCGCGCGTGGGGGACGACCAGCCACGCTGTACAGACGAAGGGCCGTCCCCGCGGAAGGAGACGGCCCTGATGGTCGCGATCGCCGATCGACGCGCTAGAGCGACAGACGCCCGGTGCTGACGCCGATCTCCGGCACGTGCACGCCGGCCAGATCGCCGAGCGCCAGCAGGAGGTTCGAGGTCGGCTCCTTGTTCTCGACCGCGATGTGGCGGTTGCCCTTGAGCTTCCCGTTCGCGCCGCCCAGCAGCAGCGCCGGCGCGTTGTCGCGGGCGTGGGCGTTGCCGTTGCTCATGCCGCTGCCGTAGTAGATGACGGCGCTGTCGAGCAGCGTGCCGTCGCCGTCCGGCGTCGCGTGCAGCTTGCCGATGAACTCCGCGAGCTTCACGGAGTGGTACGTCGTGAGCTTGGTGTACTTCTCGATGCCCTCCGGCGTGTCCCCGTGGTGCGACACCGGGTGGTGCGGCTCGGGAATGCCGATGTGCGGGTAGCTCCGTCCGCTGCCCTCGTGCCCCACCATGAACGTGAACACGCGGGACAGGTCGCCCTGGAACGCCAGGTGCAGCAGTCCGTAGGTCGCGTTGAGGTGATCGTCGATGTTGTCGGGAACACCGAGCGGCGCCACCGCGCCCTCCGGCGTCTGGGCGGCGCGGGACTCCATGCGGTCGAGCTGCTCTTCCACCTGCCGGACGTTGGTGAGGTACTCGTCGAGGATGGCGTTGTCGGCCGGGCCGAGCCGCTGCCGCATCCGCGAGACCTCCTGCGCGATCGAGTCCAGCATGCTCTGCTTCCGATTCATCCGCGCGGCCCGGCGCTGCGCCGACCCGGCCTCGCCGAACATCTGCTCGAAGGTCACCCGGGGGTTGATGTTCATCGGCAGCGGGCTCGTCTCGTCGCGCCACGACACCGTGTTGAAGAACACGCAGGGATAGCCGTCGCAGGCTCCGGCGGAGGTGCCCATGTCCTCAGTGCCGAGCTGCAGCGACTGCAGCGGCGTGTCCCCGGCCACCTCGTCGGCGATGTACTGGTCGATGCTCTTCTTCGACTGGATCACCGTGTACTTCGCCTGGCCCGTCAGCGGCCCGATGCCGTTCAGCCAGGCGGCGCTCGCGCCCATGTGGATGCCGCCCATGTCGGGGTTGCCGTCAGGGGCCTTCATGCCGCTGATCGTCACCAGGTGGCTGCGGTACGGCGCGAACGGCTGCATGATCGGCTTGAGCTCGAAGTCGCTGCCGGTCGTGTCCGGATGCCACATCTGCGGATAGAGCCCGTTGGGGATGTAGATCGCCCCGAACCGGAACGGCCGGCGCGTCTGGGCGGTCAGGGCCGGGGCCATCGCGTCGAGGAACGGCAGCGCCACCATCGCGCCGAACGCGCCACGGAGAAACGTGCGACGGGGCAGGTGCTTCTTCGTGATGATCATCACTCACTCCCTCAGGGCGGTCTGTCCGGCAGGGGTCGCGGTCTCGGCCTGTCTTGCGCCGTCTTCTCTCGTATCGGCTCCGGGCAGCTTGGTCCGCATCTGGAACGCGTCGCTCTCGACGATCCCCAGGATAACCGACTGCATGGCGAAATCGTGCTCCCGGGCGGCTCGGAGCACCTGCCGCACGACCGGCATGTCCACTGGCTCGAGGCCGCGCCCGAGCGCGTAGATCAGCAGCTTTTCGGCGACGGTGCCGGCAAATACCTCGGGCCGGGCCAGGATGCCCTCCCGGAGCGCGGCGGGGCCCGTCGCCTCGGTGCCGTCGGCGAGCATGCCGGTGGCGTCGATCGGCAGCCCGTCCACCGTCTCCTCGCGCCACTGGCCCACCGCGTCGTAGTTCTCCAGGGCGAAGCCGACCGGGTCGATGTTCCGGTGGCACGAGGCGCAGACCGGGTTCGCCCGGTGCTTCTCGAGCTGCTCGCGCACCGTCGTCGGCCGCTCCGCGTCGGCGCTCGCCTCGAGCTCCGGCACGTTGGGCGGCGGCGGCAGCGGCGGCGTGTTCAGCAGGTTCGCGATGACGTACTTCCCGCGCAGCACCGGCGAGGTGCGGTTGGCCACCGAGGTCAGCGACAGGATGCTGCCGTGGCCGAGCAGGCCGCGGCGGTTCGGGTCCGTTACCGGGACGCGGCGGAAGCGGGAGCCGTACACCCCCGGAATGCCGTAGTGCCGCGCGAGCCGCTCGTTGACGAACGTGTAGTCGGCGTCGAGCAGCTCGAGGACGCTGCGGTTCTCGCGCACGACCGACGTGAAGAGCAGCTCCGTCTCGCGGCGGAACGCCTGGCGGACGTTGTCGTCGAAGTCCGGGAACATCAGCAGGTCGGGGGTGACCTTGTCGAGGTTGCGGAGCTGCAGCCACTGCCCGGTGAAGGCGGTCATCATGGCGTCGGCACGCTGGTCGGCGATCATGCGACGGACCTGCGTCTCGAGCACGCCGGGCTCGCGCAGGCGCCCGGCGATCGCCAGATCGAGCAGATCGTCGTCCGGGATGCTGCTCCAGAGGAAGAACGACAGCCGGCTCGCCAGCTCGAGATCCGTGATCGGATGCGGCGTCCCGGCGGGCAGATCCGCGGGGTCGCGCTCCGAGCGGAACAGGAACGACGGGCTCGTCAGGATGCGGGCCAGGCCGGCGCGGATACCGGCGTCGAAGTCCTCGCCCGCGGCGCGCGCCTCACGATAGAACGTCATCGGCGCCTCGAGGTCGGCCTCGTTGACCGGCCGCCGGAACGCGCGGCGCGCGACCGTCGAGATGATCTCGGTGGCGCAGGGGGCCTCCTCCGCGCTGGTGGCCGGCGCGCAGGAGAACAGGAGGGCGCGCGACGGCGAGTCGCTGACGCCGGTCGCGTTGTACGGGCCCTCGATGGCGCCGAACTCGAGCCGCGGAAGCCCGGCCGGGTTGTGCGCCTCGAGCGTGGCGCGCAGCACGGGCTGCCACACGTCCTGCCGTGCCTCGGGGCGCTCGATCCAGGTGAAGCCCACGTCGTGGGCGCCCGCCGTGACATGGGTGGGCCGCGACATCATCCGCACGTCGATCTCGTCGCGCGGCACCTGAGCGTTCACCTTCTGCGCCCTGTGGTCCTCCATCCCGCCGATCGGCGAGGTGAATATCGGCTTGCCGTCGAGCGTGACGACGAAGGTGTGCGGCCGGTCGTGCCCCTCGAGGCCCGAGAGCCCCTCGGCCACCGTGTCGAGCAGCCGTCCGCCGAACACGTACTCGCCGTCGACCGGGAAGGTGTGCGTGACGACCAGGCCGCCGCGCGTGCCGAGGGGCAAGCCCTCGACATGGTGATCCTGCGTCACGACCTTGTTGATCGTGTAGGTCGTCTTGTCCGTCTCGGCCGTGGCATCCCCCACAGCGAGATCTGCGACTCGCAGCGCGGCCGTGAGATACCGCTCGAGCAGCAGCGGCGACGTCGTGAGCGCCGTGGCGATGTTGTCGAAGCCGAAGTCGCCGCCGTCACTCGGCAGCAGGTCGGTGACGTCGACCTCCACACCCACCAGATCCCGGATCGCGTTCGCGTATTCAGTGCGATTCAGCCGATGCAGGACGTACCGGCCGGGGTTGCGGCGACGGGCGGCCGCCTCGTCGAGGTGCGCCGCCAGCACCGTCCGGAAGCGGGCGAGCTCGTCCTCGCCCGGTGTGGGCGAGCCGGCCGGCGGCATGGCGCCCACGCCAAGCTTGCGGACGACGCGCTCCCAGGTCTCGGCGTCCGAGCCAGGATCGGCCAGCGTGGCCACGTCGAGCACGAGCGGCAGGCCAGCCGGCAACTGCAGGCGCTCGTTGTGGCAGCCGGCGCAATAGCGCGTCACCATGCCCTCGAACGCCACGAGGTCGCGATCGCCTGAGGCCGCGGCGGGCGCCTGGGCGCGCGGCGCCCCGCTGGCGCTCGAGAGCGCGACCCAGGCGAGGGCGAGGGCCGCGCCGGCAAAGAGGGACTTCCTCACTCGTCGGCTCCAGCCTCGGCGTCGGACTCGACGTCGGCCGCAGGTTCCGCGTCAGCCTCGGGGGCGGCCTCGGCGACCGGCGCCGGCGGCAGGCCCATCAGCTCCCGCAGCAGGCCTGCGACTTCCTCACGGGACGCACGCGCGCCGCCACGGCCGCGTCCGCCTGGAGGTCCACCGCCGAAGCGTCCTCCCCGGCCACGTCCGGCCGGCGCGGCCTCGGTGACCTCGAGCGCCGTCTTGCCATCGGCGTCGGTCTGCGTGAAGTCGACGCCGGCGTCGGCGAGGGCGCGAATGAGGTCGAGGTTCGAGGCCCGCGCGACCTGGTGCAGCAGCGGCACGCCGTCGTCGTCGGTCGCGTTCGGATTCGCGCCCGAGGCCAGCAGCAGCTTGAACGCCTCTTCGGCGTTTCGCGCGCCGGGCTCGCGGTAGGGCGCCTCGCCCTCGCGAATGTAGGCCGGTCCGCCCGTCATCGCCGGCGCCCGCCCGCCGGTCATCGCCACCATCACGGCCGTCTTGCCGGCGTTGGGATTGCCGCGGCCACGACCGCCGGCCGGAGGCGCGTCCTCGTCGGCGTCCGCTTCCGGCTCCGGCTCCGCCCCGGGCTCCGGCTCCGGCACGAACGGCGTCTCCTCCAGATCGGCGCCGTGCTCGATCAGCACCTTCAACGCCTCGACGTCGGCCGCGATCGCCGCCTTGAAGAACGGCGTGTTGTCGAACCGGTCGCTGTTGGGCATCGACCAGGAGTGCATCTGGCCCGTGAAGGTCTTGTTCGGGCTCGCGCCGCGCTCGAGCAGGAAGCGGATGAGGTCGAGGGCCGTGCGCTCGTTGGGGTTGTCGGGCCGCAGCCGCGATCCGTCGAAGGCGAACTGATCCGTGGTGGCGTCACGCATCTGGACCGCCATGTACAACGAGCCGTCGTCGGGGTCGGAGCCGAGCTCGACGAGCGTGGCCGCCAGATCGAACTGGTCGTTGTAGATCGCGATCATCGCCGCCGTGGCGCCGTCGCCGTTCCGCAGCGCATGGTTGGCGCCGCCGGCCATCAGCGCTCGCGCCAGGTCCTCGTGGCCGCCGCGCGCGGCGTACATCAGCGCCGTGAAACCGCCGGTGGGGAAGTCGGCGTTGTGACGCTCGGTCAGCGGGTTCACGTGCGCCTGTACGTCGGGGTCGGCGCCGGCCTCGAGCAGGATCTCCGCCATCTCCACGTGGCCTTCCGCTGCCGCCCACATCAGAGCCGAGGCGCTCTGGTAGTCGTCGATGGCGTTGATGTCGGCGCCCCGCGCGAGCAGCAGCTTCGCGGCTGCCACGCTTCCGGAGCGCGCCGCCAGCATCAGCGGCGTGGCGCCGTCCGGATGCCGCAGGCTCGGGTCGGCGCCGGCCTGCAGCAGCACGTCCACTATGGCGGCATCGCCCATGCGGCTCGCGTGCAGCAGCGGGGTCACGCCGAAGTCGTTGGCCGCGTCCACCATCGCTCCCGCGGCCACCAGGGCACGCGCGGCATCGACGTTGGACCGATGGGCCGCCCACAGCAGCGGCGTCGATCCGTCGCCGGAGCGCGCGTTCACGTCGGCCCCCTCGGAGACGAGCGTCCGCACTGCGGCGAGATTTCCCGTCTTGACGGCCTCGGTCAGCGGGGCGTCCCCGCTGGCACCGACGATGCCGACGAATATGGCGGCGGCCAGCAGAGCTGCCGCCGAGGCCTGGACGACGCGAGCCATCAGGACTACCCCCCGACCGGGCCGTCGTGCCGCCCCTTCACGGTTCGGCAACGCGGTCCCCCGACGGGCGATCATAGCGTGGGAAGCCGTGCAGATTCCACAATATACGGGGTTCCGACGCGCGTGCGACAGGTGCATCACCCATTCGGGTGAGAGGCCTCCAAGGGCCTTGGAATCAGGCCCGTTCGGGAACGGCCGGGCTGGCCCGCCACTCGCACCAGGCATTCACGATCCGGGATTACTCGGCCCGCAGTGTGGCCGCCGGATTGAGACGCATCGCGCGTCTGGCCGGGCCCACACAGGCCGCAAGGGCGATGGCGGCCACGAGCCCCGGCAATCCGACGAGCAGGAGCGGTTCCTGGCTGCTCACGCCTGGGATGCCAGCGAGGAGCCGGCCGGCCGCGAGTGCGCCAACCAGGCCCACGGCGATCCCCGCGGCGAGCTGCCCGGTCGCCCGGCTCGTGACGAGCCACCAGACGTGCCGGGCGCGCGCCCCGAGCGCGATCCGGATGCCGAGCTCGCGGGTTCGCTGCGCCACTGCGAAGGCGGCGACGGCGTAGAGGCCTGTGGAGGCCAGGCCGAGCGCGGCCGCCGCGAACAGGCCGAACATGGAGCCGAACGCCGTCAGGATCGCCAGCTCCTGCTCGACGGCTTCGCTGAAGGGCATCGCGCTCGGCGCCGGGAGATCCGCGTCGAGCGCGGCGACGGCGTCGCGGAAAAGCCCGGTCACGACGGCGGCTCCGAGATCCGATCGGATGACAAGCTGCGCGGACGCCCGCGGGTCGGCGGCCCACGGCACGTAGACCACGGGCCGGAACGCGCCCGGGCCGCTGCCGTCCTGCCGCGGGCTCTCTTGGCGCACGTTGGGGATCACGCCGACGATCGTGCGTGTGGCGGTGGACTCCTGGTCCGGGCCGGACGCCTCCAGCCGGATGACCCGCCCGACTGCCGCCCCGCCGGGCGAGTGCAGACTGGCGAACCGCTCGTTGACGATGGCGACGTCGTAGGGCGCGGCCTCGTCCGCGTCGGTGAACAGGCGCCCGCGCAGGGGAGCGAGCCCGAGTGCCTCCAGGTACCCGGGACCGATCGCCACGCGCAGGGCCGTCGGGAGGTCGCCTTCGCCAGAGGGCGCCATGCCGTCGAGCGACACGCCCCGCGCGAGGCCACCCCAGAGCGGCGGGTGGCTCGTGATTCCGGCGCGCAGGCCAGGCATCGCCGCCAGGCGCTCGCCAAGCTGGCGGTAGAAGAGCCGCTGATCGTCGGCGCTCGGGTACCGCTGCTCGGGAAGGCCCATGGTCGCGCGCAGGAGGCCGCCTGTGTCGACGCCCGGGTCGATCCGCGAGAACCGGAGCACGTGCTGCGCTATGAGCCCGGCGCCGGTCAGCAGCGTGAGGCTCACGGCGATCTGGAGGACGACGAGGCCGTCGGTCAGGCGGCGGGCGCGCACGGTGCCCGTGGCAGCACGTCCGGTCTCGTTGAGGACGTCGGCGAGGCGGGCGCGCGTCAGGTGGTGTCGTGCCGGTGCGAAGCCTGCCAGCACGGCCGTCCCCAGACACGTGGCGGCGAAGAACGCGAACACGCGGACGTCCATCGGGAAGTCGAGCCAGTACGGCTCGCCGGTCCCGGTGATGGCCGCCTGCACGAGCCGGACGCCGAAGGCCGCCCCGAGCAGCCCCAGCGCGCCGGCGACGAGGGCCAGCAGGAGACTCTCGGTCAGGAGTTGCCGGACGATCCGCCGGCGCGTGGCGCCGAGCGACAGCCGGACGGCGATCTCGCGCCCGCGTGACAGGCCGCGCGCGAGCAGCAGGTTGGCGACGTTGGCGCAGGCGAGGAGCAGCAGCAGCACGACTGCCGCCATCAGGCCGGTGAAGACGACCCTGATCGGGCCACTCGTGCTCAGATCGCGGAAGGGCTGCACGAGGGGTGCAGTGTTCGCGTTGGTCTCGGGAAATTCGCGGGCCAGACGCGACATGACGGCCGCCAGGTCCGCCTCCGCCTGCGCGATGGTGACCCCTTCGGCCAGTCGTCCGACGCCGTCCAGGACACGCGCGCCGCGGTTCTCGCGGTCGAAGGGCGCGGCCGCCGCCGGCAGCCACAGCGCGGCGCTCGTGGGGAACCCGAACCCGTCGCGCATGACGCCGATCACCGTTGCTGGCGCCCCGTTGATCCGCACGGCGCGGCCGGCGACCTCCGGGTCGCCGCCGTAGCGGCGCTGCCAGATGCGGTAACCGAGGATGACGGCCGGCGCGATGCCGGGCCGGTCGTCAACGGCCGCGAAGTCGCGTCCGAGGATCGGCCGCTCGCCGATCAGCGAGAACATGTCGGCGGAGACGTACGCCCCGACGAAGCGCTCGGCCGCGTTCTCGGCGTCCGCCAGATCCACGGGGAGCTGCTCGGCGATGCCGATTCCATCGAAGGCGCGGGTCGCCGCGCGCAGGTCCCGGAAGTCGGGGAACGACAGATTGTCGGTCTGGCGCGCGGACGGCTGCGTGTACCGGATGCCCACGGTCACGATCCGGTCGGGCGTCGCAAACGGCAGGTCGCGCAGGTAGACGCCGTTGCCGAGCGTGAACATCGTGGTCGTTGCCGCCATGCCGATGGCGAGCACGAGGACGGCCGTCACCGTGAACCGGGTGTCCCGGGCCATTAGGCGGGCGGCGAGTCGGAGGTCGTTCCACATGCCGGGTGCTCCAATCAAGAGCCGTGCCGCGAAAAGGTGTGGCCTGCCCACGCGGTACGCCAGGTCGGATGTCCGGTCGTGGGACGGGGCGCTCGCCCGCGGACACCTACTGTGCGGCCGCCGCCCGCTCCCGTTCCGTGGAGGGGGGCAGGTTCCGGGTCGAACCTCAGGTGCGCACGCCCTTCCAGCTCTGGAGCATCAGCATGTAGTTGGCGCGCTCGTAGGCCTCGGGATCCGGGACTCGCAGGAAGCTCAGGTTGCCGCGCATGCGCGCGAGCGAGTCCCACTCGTGCTCCTCCATCCAGGCCCGCAGCTCGGCGAGCAGCGTGGGGAGCCGTTCCGGGCCGTGCGCCAGCAGCTCCGAGACGATCTGCGTGACGTGCGCGCCGGCCATCGTGGCCTTCACCACGTCCACGGCGGTGTGGACCCCGCCGGTGACGGCGAGCGATGCCCCGACACGCCCGGAGAGGATCGCCGTCCAGTGCAGTCGCGGCAGCAGCTCCGAGGAATCCGACAGGTGCAGAGTCGGCGAGACGGTCAGCTCCTCGACGTCGAGATCGGGCTGGTAGAACCGGTTGAACAGCACGAGGCCGCTGGCGCCCGCCTGGTCGATCGCGGCCGCCAGGTGCCCGAGCGCCGTGTAGTGCGGCGAGAGCTTCACGGCCACGGGGAGCCGGACGGCGGAACGTACGGCGCGCACCACGTCGAGCGTCTGCCGCTCGATCTCGGCGCCGCTCACGTCCAGGCTCGTGGCGATGCGGTAGACGTTCAGCTCGATCGCGTCGGCCCCGGCCTCCTGCATGAGCCGTGCGAAGTCGGTCCAGCCGCCCTCGGTCGTGCCGTTGAGCGACGCGATGATCGGCACGTCCACCGCGGCCTTCACCGCGCGGAGATGTTCGAGGTAGCGGTCCGAGCGGAGCACGAAGGCCTCCGGCCCCGGGAAGTAGCTCGACGCCTCGGCGAACGACTCGGCGTGCGCGTCGAGCTGGGCGTGCTCGGCCATCTGCTCGAGGACGATCTGCTCCTCGAAGAGCGACCGCAGGACGACCGCCGGGGCGCCGGCGTCCTCGAGGCGCCGGACCGAATCGAGATCGTCGGCCAGGGGCGAGGCGCCCGGCAGGATCGGATGCGGCAGCGTGAAGCCGAGATAGGTCGTCGTCAGGTCCACGGTCAGTCCTCCCCGGCCTCGGAGCCGTCGGGCTCGCCGGCCGGCGGCAGCACCGTCATGGCCGCGAGCTGCGCGTACTGGCTGTAGCGCTCCTCGGCCTGCCGCTGCGCCTGGCCCAGGAACTGCCGGTAGCGTTCCGGATCGGTGCGCTCGACCATCCTGAAGCGCGCCTCGTTGCGCATGTAGTCGGCCACGCGCGCCTTCGGGGGCCCGTAGTCGAGCTGCAGCGGCGCGTGCCCCTCCGCCTGGCGCCGGGGATCGAAGCGGAACAGCGGCCAGACGCCGGAGTCCACCGCGAGCTTCTGCTGCGCGGCGCCCTGCGCCATGTCGTACCCGTGCGCGATGCAGTGGCTGTAGGCGATCACGAGCGACGGGCCGTGATAGCTCTCGGCCTCCTCGAGGGCCCGGACCGTCTGGGGCATCTTCGCGCCGAGCGCCACGCGGGCCACGTAGACGTGGCCGTACATGTTGGCCAGCAGGCCGAGGTCCTTCTTCGGCACGGCCTTGCCCGCGGAGGCGAACTTGGCCGCCGCGCCGAGCGGCGTGGCCTTGGACTGTTGCCCGCCGGTGTTCGAGTACACCTCGGTGTCGAGCACAAGGACGTTGATGTCGAGGTGGCTGGCCAGCACGTGGTCGAGGCCGCCGAAGCCGATGTCGTACGCCCACCCGTCGCCGCCCACGAGCCAGACGGACTTGCGGACGAGGTAGTCGACCAGGCCGTCGAGTCGCCGGGCCTCGGGACTGTCGATCGCGCGGAGCGCGGCCCGCAGTTCCGCCACCCGCGCCCGCTGCGCGACGATGCCGGCCTCGGTGGACTGGTCGGCGCCGAGGACCTGCTCGACGAGGCCGCCCTGGAGCTGTCCCGCCAGGTGTTCGAGGAGCGTCCGCGCCGCGCGGCCGTGGCCGTCGAGCGCCAGGCGCATGCCCAGGCCGAACTCCGCGTTGTCCTCGAACAGCGAGTTCGACCACGCCGGGCCGCGGCCATCGGCGTTGGTCGTATAGGGCGTGGTCGGCAGATTGCCGCCGTAGATCGACGAGCACCCGGTGGCGTTGGCGACGAGGAGGCGGTCCCCGAAGAGCTGGGTGAGCAGCTTGACGTACGGCGTCTCGCCGCACCCGGCGCAGGCGCCCGAGTACTCGAACAGCGGCTCGAGGAACTGCGAGCTCTTGTGGTCGATCTTCGTGAGATCGGTACGTACGGTGTCGGGCAAATCGAGGAAGAACCGGTAGTTTTCGCGCTCGGGCTCGCGGAGGTGCGCCTGCGGATGCATGTCGATCGCCTTGTGCCTGGGGTTGCTCCGGTCCCTGGCCGGACAGACGTGAACGCAGAGGTTGCACCCGGTGCAGTCCTCGGGCGCCACCTGGATCGTGTACGCGCGCGAGGCGAACTCCCGTCCCTTGTACGGCGTGCTCTTGAACGTCGCGGGGGCGTGGTCGAGAGCCGCGGGGTCGTAGACCTTCGCCCGGATCGCCGCGTGCGGGCAGACGAGCGCGCACTGGTTGCACTGGATGCAGACGGCGGGATCCCACACGGGAATCTGTTCTGCGATGTTCCGCTTCTCCCATTTCGCCGTGCCCGTCGGCCAGGTGCCGTCCACCGGGAACGCGCTCACGGGCAGCAGGTCGCCCTTGCCGGCCATGAGCACGGCCGTCACCTTCTGGACCAGGTCCGGCGCCTCGGCCGCGACGAGCGGCGGGCGGCTGCGCGTCGATGTCGGCGCGCCCCGCACGGCCACCTGGTGCAGGTTCTCGAGCGTCGTGTCCACCGCCTCGATGTTGCGCCGGACGACCTCGGGTCCCCGGCGCCCGTAGGTCTTCGTGATGGCCTTCTTGATCTGGGCGAGCGCCTCGTCGCGCGGCAGCACGCCCGAGATGGCGAAGAAGCAGGTCTGCATCACCGTGTTGATGCGGCCGGGCATGCCGACCCGCCGCGCGACCTCGGAGGCGTCGATCGCGTACACGGTGAGCCGGCGGTCGATGATCTGCTGCTGCACCTCGCGTGGGAGCAGATCCCAGACGCCGGCGGCCGGCCCGGGCGCGTTCAGCAGGAACACGCCCCCGTCGCGGGCCTGTTCCAGTACCTCGATCCGGTCGATGAACGGGAACTGGTGACAGGCGACGAAGGAGGCCGAATCGATCAGGTACGCGGAGCGGATCGGCGCCGGGCTCGTGCGCAGGTGCGACACGGTCATCGCGCCAGACTTCTTCGAATCGTAGACGAAGTAGGCCTGGACGTGCAGGTCCGTCTCGCTGCCGATGATCCTGATCGAGTTCTTGTTGGCGCCCACGGTGCCGTCCGCCCCCAGCCCGTAGAAGATCGCCGTCATCGCCGCGTCGGACGGCAGCCTGAAACGCGGATCGACCGGGAGCGACGTGTGCGTGACGTCGTCGGTGATCCCGACGGTGAAGTGGTGCTTCGGCGCCTGCCCGACGAGCGCGTCGAAGACGGCCTTGACCATCGCCGGCGTGAACTCCTTCGACGCCAGCCCGTAGCGCCCGCCGACGACGCGAGGCAAGGTCGGCACGGTGCCCCGGGCGTGCGCCTCGGCCAGGGTCGTGACCACGTCCTGGTACAGCGGCTCGCCTGGCGCGCCCGGCTCCTTGGTCCGGTCGAGCACGGCCACCGCCTTCACGGAGATCGGCAGCGCCCGCACGAACGCCTCCGCCGGAAACGGCCGATACAGCCGCACCTTCAGGACGCCGACCTTCTCGCCGCGCGCGGTGAGCGCGTCCACGACCTCGTGCACGGTCCCGGTGCCCGACCCCATGAGGACGATCACGCGTTCCGCGTCGCGAGCACCCACGTAGTCCACGAGCCCGTAGCGCCGGCCGGTGAGCGAGGCGAGCTGCTGCAGCACGCGCTCGACGTGCGCCGGGCCGGCGGCGTAGTACTGGTTCGAGGCCTCGCGCGCCTGAAAGAAGGTATCGGGATTCTGCGCCGTGCCGCGGAGGACCGGGCGATCGGGCGTCAGCGCACGAGCCCGGTGGTCGGCGATGCGATCCTCCGGCATCAGGGCCCGCAGCGTGTCGTCGGACAGCACGTCGATCCGGGTGACCTCGTGGGACGTCCGGAAGCCGTCGAAGAAGTGCAGGAACGGCAGTCGCGCGTGCAGGGTGGCCGCGTGCGCCACGGCGGCGAAGTCGTGCGCCTCCTGGACAGACGACGCGCAGAGCATCGCGAAGCCGGTCTGGCGGCATGCCATCACGTCCGAGTGATCGCCGAAGATCGACAGGGCGTGCGTGGCCACCGTACGCGCGGCCACGTGCATCGTGAACGGCGTCAGTTCCCCGGCGATCCTGTACATGTTGGGGATCATGAGCAGCAGGCCCTGCGACGCCGTGAAGGTGGCGGCCAGTGCTCCCGCCTGCACGGCGCCGTGCACGGCGCCTGCCGCGCCCCCCTCCGACTGCATCTCCATCACGGCGGGCACGCCGCCCCAGACGTTGGTACGCCCCTGGCTCGACCACTCGTCGGCCAGCTCGCCCATCGCCGACGAGGGCGTGATGGGATAGATGGCGATCACCTCGCTGAGGCGATGTGCGACCGATGCGGTCGCCTCGTTGCCGTCCACGATCGCGCGCTCGACCTGTGCCATGGCTTCCTACTTATCAGAAGTGGTCCACGCGATACAGGCCTTCGTGCCCGCCGGCCTGGGGCGGTGGGCGTGAGCCGTACGTTACAGGGC
>Ga0302046_10002027_pt1 | contig 18999 bp, 12 predicted proteins | sample RVTome_11_FD_200261 | JGI IMG/M metagenome (GOLD analysis project Ga0302046, IMG submission 200261) | Soil microbial communities from uranium-contaminated site in the Upper Colorado River Basin, Wyoming, United States - RVT147D111 (version 2) ...
AGAGCTTGTCGGCCGCCTTCACCAGCTCCCACTCGGCGCGGTCGGCGCGCTCGGCGAACAGCAGCGCGCCGTAGGTCTTGCGCAGCGCCGCCGGCAGCATGCGGTGCAGGCGGCGCTTGGCGACGTCCTCGATCTCGCCGTAAGCGCGCTTGATCTTGGGGTTGAAGTGCTTGATGGGCGCCACCAGGTCGCCGGTCATGACCTCGCCGGCGTCGTGGAAGAGCGCCAGCGTCGCGGCGCGCTCGGGCCGCACCACCCCGTCGTAGACCGTGTTGCGGATGACCGCGAGCGCGTGCGCCAGCATCGCCACCTGCAGGCTGTGCTCCTGCAGGTTCTCGAGGTGGGTGTTGCGCATCAGCCCCCAGCGCATGACGAAGCGCATCTTCGACAGGTAGGCGAAGAAGTGGCTCACGCCCCTCGCCTATCACGCGCGCGGCGCCGCACGGAACCGCTCAGGTCACCGGGACGCCGATCGCCCGGAGTACCCCCTTCTCGATCTCCACCATTCGTGCGGGCGCAAGCGTCCCGCCCAACGCGGCGGGCGCGAGGCGGTCGCGGCGCAGCGCAGTGATCTGCTCACACTTCGCGACCGAGGGTCGTGGCAGGCCGCCCTCGCGAGCCCGCAAGCGCACGTGCGTCGGCGCCTCGCGCAGGACGCTCGAAATCGGCACCACGAGCACGTCGTTCGCGAGCCGGTTGCGGCTGTCGGGCGACACGACGAGCGCCGGCCGACGCTTGGCGCCGGGCTCGTCGGGGATTTGAACCCAGTAGAGATGACCGCGGCGAGGATACGCCGGCGAAGCGCTCACTCGTCCCAGCCACGCTGGACCGTCTCATCGCCGAGGGCGGCCCAGTCCTCGTCTTCCCGCCGATCCGCCGCGCTCAACGATCGATAGTAGCGCTCGATCGCCTGATCCAGAGCCGCTTGACCGCGCCGCCGGACCCAGGCGGCCAAAGCACGCTCGAATACTTGGCTTCGCGTCATCGGTCCGGCAAGGCGATCGACCTCACGAAGCAGCGTCCGATCGAGGCTGACCGAAACCTTCGCCTTCGAGGGCATGGTATGACCAACTATCCGACGTTCCGTGTGCTGACAACCGGGCTCGCGAACGCGCGGGCGCTGAACGCGTGCATCGCGGCGACCGCGCACACACCGAACGCAACCAGCTCCGCTATCATGCAGGAACTCTACCCGAGCATCCTTCGATCGCCAGGGCGGCGGCGCCTGGCGTCCCTGGCTTGACGCCATCGGGTGCGCGCGCTCTAACCTCCGACCACCTCCATGCACGTTCTCTTCGCGAGCGGCATCGACGGGTTCTGCCACCGCTACGCCGTGCTGCACTGGGCGGAGCAGCTCGCCACCCGGGGCATCGCGTCGACCGTGCGGGCGCACGTCGATCCGCGCCTCGCCGGCGACCTCGCCGACCACGACCTCCTGGTGCTCTACCGGGTGCCGTTCTCGCCCTGGATCGCCCGGCTGATCGAGTGGGCGCGCGCCCGCGGGCGCACCACCGTCTTCGCCATCGACGACCTGATCGTCGATCCCGCGGCGCCGATGCCGCCCGCGGTCGAGCGCCGGAGCGACGGCGAGCGCGCGGCCTGGCAGGAGGGCGTGCTGCGCTACCACGCGACCATGCGCGCCTGCCGCGTCTTTCTCGGTACCACCGCGCCGCTCCGCGACTACGGGCGCGCCGCCGAGAAGCCCGCCTACCTGCACCGCGGCGGACTCGGCGACCTCGAGCTCGCGCTCGGCGCGCGCGCCGCGGCGGCGCGCACCGCGCCCCCGGCGCGCCCCTTCCGCCTCGGCTACTTCAGCGGCACGCCGACGCACGACGACGACCTCGCCGCCATCACCCCGGTCCTGGTCGACCTCCTGGACGCGCGCCCGGCGCTCGAGCTGGTGGTCGGCGGCACCGTCGCGCTCGACCCGGCGCTGGCGCGCTTCGGCGCGCGCGTCCAGCACCGCCCGCTGGTGCCGTGGCCCGAGCTCCCGGCGCTGCTGGCCGAGGTCGACGTCAACCTGGCGCCGCTCGACTGGCGGCACCCGTTCGCGGCCGCCAAGGGCGCCGTCAAGTACCTCGAGGCGGCGGCGATCGGCGTCCCGACGGTGGCGAGCCCGACCGAGGCCTTCCGCCACGCCATCAGCGACGGCACCAACGGGCTCCTCGCCGCCGACGCCGCCGCCTGGCAGCGCGCGCTCGCCGCCTTGACCGACGACCCGGCGCGCGCCGCGCGCCTGGGCGCGGTCGCGCGCGAGGACGTGCGCCGCCGCTTCGGACCCGCCATGCAGGGCGCCGACCTCGAGACCCTGCTGCGTGAGTGCATGGCGCGCCGGCGCCGGACGCGCGCGCGCGGCCCCGAGCCCGCGCCGCCGACGCCCGCCGACGAGCTGACGCTCGCCGCGAGCTTCCCGGGCGAGCTGGCGCGCGCCGCGCGCGAGCCGCACGGCCTCCCCAACCTGCCGGCGCCGGCGGTGGACGGCACCACGGCGCCGCTCGGCGACGGCGTGGTGCTGAGCCAGCCCTTCACGGCGACGCATGCGGGCCTGGTGCGCGTCGACGTGCACAGCGTCACCTACGGGCAACAGCTCGCGCACGACCTCGAGCTCCGGCTGCGCCGCGACGACGACGGCGCCGTCGTCGCCGCCGAGCGCCTTCCCGCCGTGCTCGCGCCCGACCGCGACTGGCTGGCGCTGGCGCTGCCGCGCCAGGCCGACTCCGCGGGGCGGCGCTACACGCTCGAACTCGAGGCCTACAGCACCGGCGCCGGCAACGCGCTCTCGTTCGGCACCGTACCGGTACCGGCCGGCGGCACCCCCTACCGCCTCGCCGGCGAGCCCGAGAGCGCGACGCTCGCGCTCCGCACCTTCACGGACGGCCTGGAGCTCGAAGGCGCGGCCCCGTGACCCGGCTGCTCGTCGTCTGTCCCGACAAGACGGGACCGCTGATGGCGGGCCCGGCGATCCGATCGGTCGAGATCGCGCGCGCGCTCGCCGGCGAGTGCGCGGTGACGCTCGCGGTGCCCGACGGCAGCGCGCCCGTGGCCGGCGCCATGACCCAGGTGTGCGTTCCCGCCGAGTCGACGCTGCCACCGCTCATCGAGGCCGCCGACGTCGTCCTGGTCTCGGGCCGCGCCGAGCTGATGTCGGCGATCCGGAAGCCCTTGATCGTCGACCTCTACGATCCCTTCATCCTCTCCGACCTCGAGTTCTACGGGGCCAAGTTCGACGCCGCCGGCGGCCGGCCGCTGCTGGCGCTGCGCTGGCTGCAGCACCACCTGGCGCACGGCGACCTGTTCCTCTGCGCGAGCGCGGTGCAGCGCAGCTTCTGGCTCGGCATGCTGGCGTCGGCCGGGCGCGTGAACCGCGCCAACTACGCCGCCGACCACGGCTTCGAGGAGCTCCTGGCGGTGCTGCCGTTCGGGATCTCGGCGACGCCGCCGCGCGCCACGGCGCCGGCGGTGCGCGGCGTCATCCCCGGCATCGGCGCCGGCGACCGGGTCGTGATCTGGGCGGGCGGCTTGTGGAACTGGTTCGACCCGCTCACCCTGCTGCGCGCGCTCGACGTGCTGCGCCGCACGCGCCCCGAGGTGCGGGGCCTCTTCCTCGGCCTCCGCCATCCCAACCCCGACATCGGCACCATGGAGATGGGGCGGCGCGCCCTCGCGCTCGCGCGCGAGCTCGACCTCGAGGGCCGGCACGCGTTCTTCGTCGACTGGGTGCCCTACGACGCCCGCCAGAACTACCTCCTCGAGAGCGACGTCGCCGTCAGCCTGCACCAGCCCGGCGTCGAGGCGCAGTTCGCCTTCCGGACGCGCGTCCTCGACTACCTCTGGTGCGGGCTGCCGATGGTGCTGAGCCGCGGCGACGAGCTCGCCGCCCGGATCGAGCGCGCCCGCCTCGGGCGCGCCGTGCCCGAGGGCGACGCCGACGCCGTCGCCGCCGCGCTCGGCGACCTCCTCGACGGCGCCGACGCCGACGGCCGCGAGGCGCGCTTCGCCGCGCTCCGCGACGAGCTCTCGTGGGCGCGCGTGGTCGAGCCCATCCGCCGCTTCTGCCGCGCGCCGCGGGTCGCCGCCGACAAGCCGCGCGCCGGCTGGTTCGCGCCCGGCGCCGCGCCGGGCACGCTCATCCGCAAGGAGGACGCGCTCGTCAGCGAGGAGATCCTCACCGCCGAGCGCGAGGTGTCGCCGCCGCTCGGCCGCTACTTCCGGCTCGAGCGCTCGTTCGCCGCCGCCTACGACAACCTGTGCCGCGTCGACGTGCTGGTGTGGCGCTCGGCGACGCCGCCCGGCGTCGACCTGATCTGCACGCTGGCGGAGGACGGCCCCGACGGGCGGACGCTGGCGCGCGTCGCGACGCCGCTCGCCGAGCTCCCCCACGACGACTGGCAGCGCTTCGAGTTCCGGCCGATCCCGAACTCGCGCGGCCGCCGCTACCGGGTGCGGCTCGAGATCCCGGGCACGACGGCGTCGGGCGTCTCGCTCTGGCTCTGCCGGAGCGGGAACGGCGGCGAGCCGAGCCCGGCCCTGGCCCTGCACTACCTGGTGAAGGGCCTGGTCGACGAGCTGCCGATCGACGCCGAGTCGTTCCTCTTCCTGCACAATGCGACCATCGGCGACGCCACCGTACCGGGCGTGGGCGCGGCGGTCGCGGGCGACGACCGCTTCGCGGCCTCGCTCCTCGGCGCCCCCGAGCCGCGGACGCACGAGGGCCTGCGTGCGGTCGCGCCGTCGTCCGCGGCGGAGAGCGGCCCCACGGCGGCAGGAGACGCCGCGAGCGACCGCGGGACCGCGAGACACGGCGGCGCCCCGGGCGACGGCGGCGCCGTGGCGGCAGATGCGGGGCACGCCCCGGCCGCGCGGCCCGGCGGGCCGGCAGCGGCGGGCGAGGGCGCCGCCACGGAGGGCAGCGCCGCGGCTCCGGCGCGTCCGGCCGGCGCCGCCGCCGGCACCCGGACCGACGACGGGCCGGCGCTCGACGCCCTGCGGGCGGAGCTCGCGCGCGTGACGGCGGCGCTGGCGCTCACGCGCCGCGAGGTCGACGCCCTCGCCCTAGCGCAGGCCGCAGCGGCGGAGGCGCGCGTCCTGCCGGCGCTCGCGCGCGAGCTCGCGCGTATTGCGCGCCGCGTCGCGCGCGTCAGTCTCCGCCTCGCCGGCTTCGCCCTCGCCGCGGCGCTCTCCCTCCTGATGATCCCCTGCGTGCTGCCGTTCGCGGCGGCGCTCGCCGCGACCGACCTCGTGACCGCGCGCCGCCGCCGCGCCGCGGCCGCCGCCGGCGCCGCCACGCGCCTCGAGGCGACCCCAGGCCTCGACGCGACGGCGCCGGTCTCGGTCGTGATCCCCACCTGGAACGGGCGCGAGCTCCTCGCGATGAGCCTGCCGCCGCTCCGCGCGGCGCTCGCCGCCCATCCGCCCGGCGGCGAGATCGTCGTCGTCGACAACGGCAGCAGCGACGACACCCGCGCCTGGCTCGCCGCGACCTTCCCCGAGGTCCGCGTCGTCGCGCTCGACCAGAACGAGGGCTTCGCCGGCGCCGCCAACCGGGGCGCGCGCGCGGCGCGCCACCCGGCGCTGATCCTCCTCAACAACGACATGGTCGTGGAGCCCGACTTCGTCCGCCCGCTCCTCGACGCCTTCGCCGCCGAGCCCGGCACCTTCGGCGTCTCCTGCCAGATCGACTTCATCGACAAGTCGAAGCCGCGCTGGGAGACCGGCAAGGTCCACGCGCGCTGGAGCAACGGCACGATCACGCTCTTCCACCTCGACCGCTGGGAGGACGGCCGGCTCTACCCGGTCTTCTTCGCGGGCGGCGGCGCCTCGGCCTACGACCGCGCCAAGTTCCTCGCGCTCGGCGGCTTCGACGAGGCGGTCTTCGCGCCGGTCTACATCGAGGACGTCGACCTCGGCTACCGCGCCTGGAAACGCGGCTGGTCGTCGCTGTTCGCGCCCGGGAGCATGGTCCACCACAAACACCGCGGCACCACGCGGCGCCTGTGGAGCGAGAGCACGATCTACAGCTTCTTCGTGAAGAACCTGGCGGCGCTGGTGCAGAAGAACGTCGGCGACTGGCGGATCCTCGGGCCCCACCTCGCCGGCCTGGTCATCCTGCCGCTGCGGGTCTGCCGCCACGCCGACGCGCGCGCGGCGGTCGCGACCTGGCTCGGTCTCCTGCGCCAGGCGCGGCGCGTGCTGGCGGCGCGCGCCCGCGAGGCGGCGGCGCCGCGCGCGCTCGACGACGCCACCATCTTCCACGTCTCGCGCTACCGCCACGCCTACCGCGGCCGCCTCGGCCGCCGCCCGGCGCCCACCCCCGACGCGCGCCCGCGCGTCCTCATGGTGAGCCCCTACAGCCCGTACCCGCCGATCCACGGCGGCGCCGTCCGCATGCTGGCGCTCCTCGAGCGCCTGCGGCCCGACGTCGACGTGACCCTGCTGTCGTACGCCGACACCGCGGCCGAGCTCGACCCGCGCAGCGTCGCCGAGCTTCGCGCGCGCTGCCGGCAGGCGGTCGTGATCGAGCGCGACACGACGGCCGTCGGCGGCCTGCTCGCGCCCGCCAAGACGCGCGGCTTCTGGTCGAGCAACATGTCCGAGACGCTCGAGTACCTCCTCGACCGCGACGACTTCGACGTCGTGCAGGTCGAGTACACCCACATGGCGCACTTCCTCCCGCCCCCCACCCCCGGCCTCGTCCGCGTCCTGGTCGAGCACGACGTCAGCTACGTCTCGATGGCGCGCGCGGCGACGGGCCGGGGCCCGCTGCGCCTCGGCGCGTGGTTCGACTGGATGCGCATGCTGCGCTACGAGATCGAGGCCGTGGAGGGCGCCGACCTGGTGCTGACGATGAGCGAGACCGACCGCCGGACGCTCGGCGCGTACACCGCGATCGACCACGTGGTGCCGATCCCGAACGGCGTCGACTGCGCGCGCTTCGCGTTCGCGGCCGAGGGCCGGGAGCCGGACACGATCCTCTTCGTCGGCTTCTTCCGTCACGAGCCCAACGTCGAGGCGGTACGCTTCTTTTGCCGCGAGGTGCTGCCGCTGGTGCGCCGCGCGCGGCCGGGGGTGCTCTTCCGGATCGTCGGCGCCTACCCGCCCGAGGTCGTGCGCCGGCTCGGCGAGGCGCCCGGCGTGGAGATCACCGGACGGGTGGACGACATCGGCGCCTACTACCGGCGGAGCGCGCTCTTCGTCGCGCCGGTCCTGCAAGGCTCCGGCACGCGCCTGAAGATCCTCGAGGCGATGGCGAGCGGGTGCCCGGTGGTGTCGACGACGATCGGCGCCGAGGGCATCGACCTCGTCGACGGCGAGCACGTGCTGCTGGCCGACGGCGCCGCGGCGATGGCCGCGGCGGTCGTCCGCCTCCTCGCCGACCCGGCGCTCGCGGCCGCGCTCGCGCGGCGCGCGCGCGACCTCGCGGCGGCACGCTACGACTGGGACACCATCGCCGCGCGCCTGGTCGCGACCTATCGCGCCGGCATCGCCCGGGAGCGGGAGCGCGCGTGGCCAATCCCCTGACCTTCCTGCTGCCGCTCCGCTACCACGCGGTCCGGAGCGTGCTCCTGGTGCAGTCCGGGCCGATCGACCTCGCAGTCGCCGCCGCCAAGCGCCTGCGGACGCTCTTTCCCGGCTGCACGCTCGAGGTCGCGGTGCGCGAGGCCGACCACGAGGCGGCGGCGGCATGCGCGGCCGACGCGCTCACGCTGGTGCGCTGGGAGGACCGGCGCGCGATCCTCCGGAGCCTGCGCCGGCGGCGCTACGACGCCGTCGTCATGCTCCTCAGCAACCGCCCGAGCCACTACCTCCGCCTGCTGCCGTTCCTGCTCCGCACGCGCGCGATCCTGCTCTTCAACGACCACCTCGACTACTTCCCGCTGAACCTCGCCCGCCTGCCCGCGCTCGCCTACCACGTGAGCGGCGGCGAGAGCCCGCTGGCGGTGCTGCCGTGGCTCGCCGGCCGCGCCCTCGTGCTGCCGCTCGCCACCGCCTATCTCGTGGCCTGGACGGCGCGCCGCCGCCTGCGGGCCGTCCGGCGGCGCGCGCGCGCGTGAGCCGCCTCGCCGCGGCGGCGCTCCTCGCCGGCGCGCTCGCCTTCGGGTCGCTGGCGCTCCGCGCCGCCCCCGACGCCGATCCGGTCGTCGCGCTCACCATCGACGCCGCGACGCCGCGGGGACGCATCGTACCGATCTGGGACGAGGTCAACCTCTGGAAGCTGTACGGGCTCTTCGGCGTGCAGCACGCCAGGGACCGTCCGCCGGGCTGGCTCCGGCAGGCGCTCCCCTGGGTGCGCTACGGGCGCACGGTCGCGGCGCTCGGTGGCAACCACGCGGCGGCGATCGCGCCCTGGTGCGACCACGGCCGGACGGCGCCGGCGCATCCCTACGGCTCGGGCGGCGAGTGCGGCAGCGGCGGCGTCCCCGGCGACGCGGCGCGGAACGAGCTGGTGCGCGCGATCGACGGCGGGCAGGTCGTCGACTACGCGCCGCTCGCGCTCGCGGTCGGGCGGCTGGTGGCGAGCGGCGTCCGCCCGCACCTGAACCTCTCGGCCGTCCCCGCGGCCTTCACCGGCGGCGAGGTCGACTTCCGGCACTACCACTGGAACGCGGCGCCGGTGCGCGACCTCGACGGCTGGCGCACGTTCGTCGACGGCGCCTTTCGCGCACTCGCGCCGCTCGACCCGGCGGGATGGCGGATCTCGATCACCAACGAGGCCAACTGCCTGACGCTGGTCGGCTGGCAGCAGCACGTCGAGCACGTCGGCTACGCCGGCACCCCCGCGGAGTACGCGCGCGCCTTCGTCGCGACCGCGACCGCAATCCACGCCGCCGCTCCCGGCGTGCGCATCCACGCCGGCAACTACGTCACCGGCGCCACCTTCCCGGGCGAGGACAACCTGGCGGCGTACTTGAGCGCCCTCGGAGCGGAGCTGGCGGCGAGCGACGCGCTCGAATGGGAGGATCTCACCGCGGTGTCGCTGAGCCTCTACGAGACCCCCGACACCACGGTGTGGGAGCTCGTGCCCGTGCGCGTCGCGCGCGCCGCGGCCGCCGTCGCCGCCGCGGGCCTGGCGCCGCATCCGTTCAAGGTGGACGAGCTCGAGGTCCACCCCGAGATCGGGCGCGCCTTCGAGCGCCGGACGGGCACGCCGCTCGACCCGACGCTCTGGGCGGCGTCCTGGCACGCCGAGGCGCTGCGGGATCTCGTCGCCGACGGCCGGGTGGTCTCGGTGGCGCCCTGGCTCGAGCGCCTCCTCGGCCTCACCGCCGACGGCCATACCTGGCGTCCGTTTCCGAAGGCCCGGGTGTACGCGCTCTTCGGGCTGCTCGCCGGACAGCTCCGCGCCGTCGCCGGTCCCCACGGCGTCGAGCTCGTCGAGACCGGGGACGAGGACGGGCTGCCGCGACTCGCGGTCGCGGGCACGCGGCCGGTCGCGCCCGACCTGCCGCGCCGCCGCCTGCGCCGCGCGGCGGCGGTGACCGCGCTCGCGACCCGCACCGGCGAGGGCCTGCGCGCGCTCGTCGTCCACCACCGGGGCTGGCCGATCGCCGATCGCGACCAGGCGCGGCGCCGCCATGCGCGAACGCTCCGCCTCGACGCGCGCGGGCTCCCGCCCGGCGCCTACGCCGTCCGCCGCCTGGCGGTCGGCGGTCCCGGCGGCGCGGCGTGGAACGGCGGACGACCGGCCGAGCTCGCCTGGCACGACCTCGGCTGCCGGACGGTCGAGGGCGACTCGCTCGCGCTCGTCGCCCCCGCGTGGATGGAGGCCAACACCGTCTGGCTGATCGAGGCCGCGCGCCGCGCGCGCTGCCCCGAGGGGAGCGATGGCTAGGAAGGCCGGCGCATGGCTCCGGGGGGCGGCGCTCGCCGGCGTCGCCATCGCTCTCGTCGGCATCGGCGCCGCACGCCACCCGGCGGCGGCGCCCGACGTCGTCCTGATCGTCATCGACACCCTGCGCGCCGACCACCTGCCGATCTACGGCTACGACAAGCAGACCGCGCCGCGCCTGCAGCGGCTGGCACGCTGCGCCGTCGTGTACGAGCGCGCGATCTCCCCCGGCACCTGGACCGTGCCGGCGCACGGCTCGTTCTTCACCGGCCGCTGGCCGTCCTTCCACGGTGCCGAGCGCGTCGGCGGCGTGCAAGCGGACGCCTATCCGCTGCGCGCCGACGTGCCGACGCTGGCGGAGCTGGCGCGCGCACACGGCCACCGGACCGCGGCCTTCGTCGGCAACGGCACCTACGTCGCCCCCGAGTTCGGCTTCGCGCGCGGCTTCGACGTCTTCGAGAGCACCGACCTCGGAAGCCCGCGAGCGCTGGCGCGCGCCGTCACCGCCTGGCTCGCCGAGCAGGACGGCCCCTTCCTGCTCTTCATCAACATCCTCGACCCGCACGAGCCGTACACGCCGCCGCCGCCGCTCGACACCCGCTTCGGCCCCAAGCGCCCCGAGTACGGCGACATGATCACGCGCGTCGTGAACGCCGGCCGGACCGTGACGCCGGAGATGCGCGCGCACTTCGTCGCCCAGTACGACGGCGAGATCGCGCTCGCCGACGAGGTCGTGGGCACGATCCTCGACGCGCACGCGCGCCTGCGGCCGGGGCGGCAGGCCCTCGTCGTCGTCACCTCCGATCACGGCGAGCTGCTCGGCGAGCACGGCCTCGCGGGCCACGGCATCGACCCCTACGAGCCCGAGGTACGGGTCCCGCTGCTGGTGCGCTACCCCGACGCGCGCGGCGCCGGCACCCGCGTCGCCCGCCGCGTGTCGACCGCCGCCGTCTTCGCAACCGTCCTCGAGACCCTCGGCATCGCGCCGCCGCCGGACGTCGACGTCGCGCCCCTCGACCGCGAGCACCCGGTGTGGATCGAGGACGTGACCGAGGCCGGCGCGCGCGTCCGCGTCGGCTACGACGGCCGCTGGAAGCTCATCCGCACCGACGGTCGCGACGCCGCCTACGACCTGGACGCCGACCCCGCCGAGAAGACCGCCCGCGACGCCGCCGCGGCCCCGGCGCTCCGCGCCGCTCTCGACGCCTTCACCACCATCCCCCGCCCACCGCAGCACGGTCCCCGCCCCGTCATCGACGCCGAGCGCGCCGCCCGCTTGCGCGCGCTCGGCTACCTGGACTGAGGCGGGCCCGCACCCGAAGGATCCGCGGGGTCGCGCCGCTTCCAGTTCACCTGGGACGACCGCCTGGTCGGCGGCGCGCGCCCGCAGAAGCTTTTCACCCACTGGTGGCGCGCGCGCGGCGTACCCCACCTCGACCTCCTCCCGCGCTTCCGCGCCCACCCCGAGGAGCTCTACTGGGACACCGACGAGCACCTGAACCGCACCGGCGAGACCATCGCCGCCACCGCCATCGCCGCCTTCATCACCCGATCCCTCGCCACCCTCGACCGCCAGACGCACCACCCGACCCTGCCCGCACCGCCCCGTCGCGCGGGGACGCGTTCCCCGACCATCGAGGGGAGCGGGTGACGAGGGGGTCGGGGACTCGTTTCCGTCGAGCCCCCGGCCTCCTCGTCACCCGCTCCCCGCCCGCACGTACCCGCCCCCACACTTCTCCCACTTGTTGGCCCGCGGACCCCATTGGTATGGTGGGCGCCCGATGGAAGCCCCCCCGGTAAACGCGTTCAGCGTCGACGTCGAGGACTGGTACCAGGTCGCCGACTTCGACGCCGTCATCCCCTTCGAGCGCTGGGACGAGTACGAGTCCCGGGTCGCGCGCAACACCGACCGCGTCCTCGCCCTCCTCGACGAGGCCGGCGTCAAGGGCACCTTCTTCGTGCTCACCTGGAACGCCGAGCGCTACCCCGAGATCGTGCGGCGGATCGCCGAGCGCGGCCACGAAGTGGCGACCCACGGCTACGCGCACCGGATCGTCTACGAGCAGACCCCCGCGGAGTTCCGCGCCGACGTCGAGCGCGCCAAGAAGACCCTCGAGGACCTGATCGGCGCCCCGGTCCTCGGCTACCGCGCGCCGTCGTTCTCGTTCACCGCCAAGTCGCTGTGGGCGCCCGACGTGCTGCTCGACCTCGGCCTGCGCTACGACTCGAGCGTCTTTCCGGTCCGCGACCCGCTCTACGGCCTCCCCGACGCCGAGCGCTTCCCGTACGTCCTGCGCGAGCGCGACGGCCGGCGGCTCCTCGAGTTCCCGATCACCACCACGCCGCTCCTCGGGCGCAACCTGCCGCTCGGCGGCGGCGGCTACCTCCGCCTCCTCCCCTACACCTACATGCGCTGGGGCATGCGGCGCGTGAACCGCGGCGAGGGCCAGGCCGCCGTCGTCTACGTGCACCCGTGGGAGCTCGACCCCGAGCAGCCGCGCGTCAAGACCGCGGGCAAGCGCGGCTTCAGCAGCCACTACGTGAACCTCGCGACCACCGAGCCGAAGCTCAGGAAGCTGCTCCGCGACTTCCGCTTCGCGCCCATGCGCGACCTCCTCGACCTGGCGTGACGGCGGTCTTCTGGACGGCGGTCGGCCTGATCGCCTACGTCTACGCCGGCTACCCGCTGCTCGTCTTCCTGATCTCACGGGTGTGGGCGCGCCCGGTCAAGAAGGCGGCGATCACGCCCACGGTCACGATGATCATCGCCGCCTACAACGAGGAGGCGGCGATCGCCGGCAAGCTCGACAACACGCTCGCGCTCGACTACCCGGCCGACAAGCTCGAGATCCTGGTCGCCTCCGACGGCTCGACCGACCGCACCAACGCGATCGTGCGCGAGCGCTACGCCGGGCGTGTGACGCTCCTCGACCTGCCGCGCGCGGGCAAGACCTCGGGGCAGAACAAGGCCGCGGCGGTGGCGCGCGGCGAGATCCTGGTCTTCTCCGACGCCACCACGATGTACGACCAGGACGCCATCCGCGCGCTGGTCGCGAACTACGCCGACCCGACGGTCGGCAGCGTCGGCGGCGACGTGCGCTACGTGCGCGAGGGCGAGGCCGTCGCCGGCAAGGGACGCCAGCTCTATTGGAACTACGAGGCCGCGATCCGCCGCTGGGAGAGCCGCATCGCGACCGTCATGGGGGCGACCGGCTGCATCTATTCCCTCCGCAGGAGCCTCTACGTGCCGCTCGACCCCGCCGCGATCAGCGACTTCGTGCAGCCCGCGAAGGCGACCTTGCGCGGCTTCCGCTCGATCGTCGAGGACGACGCGGTCTGCTACGAGGTCGCCGAGTCGAAGCAGCTCGGCGACGAGCTGAACCGGCGTGCCCGCGTCGTGCTGCGCGGTCTGCGCGGCCTCGGCTACATGCCCGAGGGCCTGAATCCGCTCCGCCATCCCGCGATCTGCTTCCAGCTCGTCTCGCACCGGCTGCTGCGCTGGAGCATGCCGCTGCTCATGATCGCGGCGCTGGTCGCCAACGCCTTCCTGCTCGACCGGCCGCTCTACCAGGTGCTGTTCGGCGTGCAGCTCGCCCTCTACGGGAGCGCGCTCGCCGCGCTGGTCCTCGACCGCCTGCACGTGCGCGCCCCCGGCCTCTTCGTCCCGCTCTACTTCTGCATGATCAACCTGGCGCCGCTGCTGGCCTTCTGGCAGCTCGCCAAGGGCGAAAAGAAGGTGCTCTGGGAGACCGGCCCGACCGCTCCTTGAGCGCGCTTCAGGCGGCGCTGCGCGATTCGCGGCCGCCGAGCGGACACTCCAGGCGGATCGTGGTTCCCTCGCCGAGCCGGGACCAGATCAGCAGGCGACCGCCGAGCGACTGCGCCCGCTCCTCCATGCTGATCAAGCCGAGGGCGTTCGAGCGGTCGCCGGGGTCGAAGCCGCGGCCGTCGTCGCTCACCTCGAGGCAGAGGTTGCCGGAGATCACGGCCAGCATGAGGTCGATCATCGCGGCGTCGGCGTGCCGCACGGCGTTGGTGAGCGCCTCCTGCGCGATGCGGTAGACGGCGACCTCCATCTCCTCGCCGAGGCGCGGCACCTCCGTGGGAAAGAGCGCGTCGACGCGGCAGCTCTCCGAGCTCATGCCCTTGGTGAGCGAGCGCAGGCTGCCCTCGAGGCCGAGGTCGCGGAGCTGCAAGGGCTGCAGCTCGCGCGCGAGCAGGCGCAGGTGGTCGATGAGCTGGTTCAGGTAGCGGCCGACGCGGTCGAACTCGGCGGCGTTCTCGGCCGAGATCGGGCCCAGGCGGCGGCGGATCGACTCCAGCATGATGCCGATCCCGACCAGCTCCTGGCAGACATCGTCGTGGAGGTCGAGGCCGAGGCGCTTGCGCTCGTGCTCGCGGATCAGCACCTGGCGCTGGGCGAGGAGGCGGAGCTGCTCCTGGCTGCGGGTGAGCTCGTCGAGCGAGCGCTGCAGCGCCTCCTGGGCGGCGCGGCGGTCGGTCACGTCGCGGCCGACCGCCTGGAACTCCACCAAAGCGCCGGCTTCGTGGACCGCGACCGCGTCCCACTCGAACCAGCGCACGCCCGCGGGCGTGTACTCGCGCAGCTCGAGGCTGCCGCGATGCGGCGGCTCGCGGACGCGCTCGATCGCGGCCACCACCGCCGGCAGGTCGTCGGGGTGGATCAGCGGCAGCACCTCGCCGAGCATGTCCTCGCGGCGCCTGCCGAAGACCTTCTCGCAGGCCTCGTTGGCGAACGTGATGCGCCCGTCGGGCGCGAAGCGCACCACCAGCTCCTCCTGGCACTCGACGAGCCCGCGATAGCGGGCCTCGCTCGCGCGCAGGCGCTCCTCGGTGCGCCGGCGCTCGTCGATGTCGAAGCCGAGCGCCTGCAGCTCGATGATGCGGCCCTCCTGGTCGAGCATCGCCCCGCCCGTCCACTCGAACCAGCGCCAGCCCGCGACCGTCCGCACGCGATCCTCGATGGTCGGGGCGCGGTAGGGCGGCGTCGCGCTCGCGGTGATCGCGGCGTGCGCCGCCGCGTGGTCGTCGGGGTGCAGGATGTCGAGGACCGGCGTGCCGAGCAGCTCCTCGCGGCCCCGCCCGACGAGCCGGCAGACGTACTCGTTGACGTAGGTGATGCGACCCGCGACGTCGATGCGCACGAACGCCGCCAGCTCCGACTCGACGATCGTCCGGTAGCGCTCCTCGCTGGCGCGCAGCCGCTCCTCGGCGACGACGCGGTCGTGCACGTCGCGGCTGATGCCGCGGATCCCCATCGGCCGGCCGTCGGGCGCGCGCACCAGCGACACCAAGATCTCGAGCCAGCGCGGCCCGCCGACCGTCGGCATCTGCACCAGCATCGGCGGCAGGGTCTCGCCCGCGACCAGGCGCGCCAGCAGCTCCTCGACGGGCGGATTCCGCGGATGCCGGGTCTCGAACTCGCGCAGGTGGCGGCCGAGATGGTCGGACGGCCAGCCGCCGAAGAGGCGCGCGCCGGCCTCGTTCAGGTAGGTGACGCGGCCCTCGACGTCGCTCGCCCAGATGACGTCGCGGGCGTTCTCGGCCATGTCGCGGTAGGCGTTGCGCGAGATCGCGAGCTCGCGCGTCACCTCCTCGGCGTGCTCGCGCCGGCGGCACGCGGAGCGAAAGCTCCGCGTCACAGCCTCGGCGGTCGCGAGCGCGAGCGCCGTCCCCACCGCCACCGCGGTGACGAGCTCGGCGGGGGTCACCAGGAACGTCCCGGGTACGAGCAGCCACGGCACCATGGTGCCGGCGAGCAGCACCAACTCCAGGCGCCAGCCCCACGCGAAGCCGACCGCGGCCAGGAGGTAGAGCGTCAGCAGCACGAACGCCAGCACGTCGCCCGGCGCGCCGACGAGGGTGGTGAGCGCGATCACCGCCCAGCCGAGCGCCAGGCAGGCCGCGCACGTGAGCACGCGCACCGGGATCGCGGGCACCGGCCGGCGCGACGCCACGGCGAGGCCGGCGAGGATCGCGGCGTGGATGGCGAGGTGCGCGAGCGCCCCCGCGGGCGAGAGCAGGTCCTCGACGACGAAGACCGCCAGCCAGCTCGTGGTCGTCGCCAGCCAGCCGACGGCGAACATCGCTTGCCGGCGCACGAGCAGCAGCTCGCTGGCACGCTCGACGCCCCCCGCGATCGTCGCCTGGCCCACGAGCGGGAATCCTAGCGCCATCGGACCGCCCGGTTCCACCGCCACGTGCTGCCGCCCGTCTGCATCGAAACGGGACAGGTTGGCACCGGCCGCGCGGGCGGGCTATGACCGCGCCCAGGAAGAGGCGAGACCGAATGTCCTACGAGCAGATCCGCTACGATGTCCGCGACCGCGTCGCCACCATCACCATGAGCCGTCCCGAGCGCCTGAACGCGTGGACGCCGACGATGGGGCGCGAGCTCTACGACGCGTTCCACCGCGCCGGCGCGGACGACGAGGTGCGCGTCATCGTCGTCACCGGCGACGGGCGCGGCTACTGCGCCGGCGCCGACATGCAGAGCCTGAAGGGCATCCAGGAGGGGACGGGCGGCGGCGACGCTCCGGCGCCCGCCGACGAGGCGCGGACGCGCGGCGCGGACGCGGCCCACCCCGCCCTCGCCACCGCCTACGCCTACCCCTGCAGCGTGCCGAAGCCGGTCGTGGCGGCGATCAACGGCCCGGTGGCCGGCCTCGGGTTCACCCACATGCTCTACTACGACCTGCGCATCGCCTCGGACCGGGCGCGCTTCACGACCGCGTTCGCGCGCCGCGGCCTGATTGCGGAGCACGGCAGCTCGTGGATGCTGCCGCGGCTCGTCGGCATGGCGCACGCCTGCGACCTGCTCTTCAGCGGACGGGTCGTCGACGCCGCGGAGGCGCTCGCCATGGGTCTGGTGAACCGCGTGGTGCCGCACGACGAGCTGCTGGCGCGCGTGTACGAGACCGCCGCCGAGATGGCGACCCTATGCTCGCCGCGGTCGATCCGCGTCATGAAGCGCATGCTCTACACGCACCAGTTCACCGATCTCGCCGCGGCCACGACCGAGGCCGACGCCGAGATGCTGGCGAGCTTCCCGAGCGCCGACTTCCGGGAGGGCGTCGCCTCGTTCCTCGAGAAGCGCCCGCCGCGCTTCACCGGCCGCTGAGGGCCCGGCGGAACGTCATTCGGCTGTCACCGGTGACACATCGGTACCGGCGCCGGCGCCGCGGGACCTGCCGCCGGCGGCGCGCAGGCGCTGGGGGGCGCCCGCGCCGACGCCAGCGCGCCTGCACAAACCCCTGACAAAACAGGGTAAGGGGCGAGCCGCTCCGAGGTCATGAGGGCCGCGGAGCCGCTGGCGCCGAGATTGCATGCGAGTTCGGCATGCATTTCGGAGCCACCGTACGCGAGATCCTCACCGCGAGCTGCGGTCGCGACCTCAGGGAGGCCGCCCCCGCCACTCGCCTGCCCTCCCTCGACGCCCCCGTCACGCTGCGCACGCTGGCGGCCAACCTCGAGCTGACGTTCGGCATCGAGCTCGTCGAGGACGATCTGGCGCGCCTGCACACGGTGCGCGACGTCCTGCGCTGCGTCCGCCTGCGCCGCTGGGAGCGGCGCGTGACGACGGGTGCCGGCGCGCCCGACGCACGATCGATGCGTCCCGTCTTCGTCGCGCCGACCCGCGATCCGCGCGAGCGCTTCGTCCGCTACACGCCGCGCCGGCAGCCCGCGCCGGCCCTCGCCACCCCGGAGCCGGCGACGGCCCCGCTCGCGTCCACCAAGAGAGTCTAAGCGCGCGCTGGCGAGCCGGCCCGTGATGTCGGAGGGGGACACCCTCGCCGAGCGCCCGAGCCTGGCGGCTCGCTTCGAGCGCGAGACCCGCGCGCTGCTCGTCCAGCGGCTGCGCGTCTCGTGCCTGCTGGCGCTCGCCCTGGTCCCGCTCTTCGGCGCGCTCGACGCCCTGCTCTTTCGCGGCCTCCTCCTGCCGCTCCTCGCCATCCGCGCGGCGATGGTCGCGATCACCGCCGTGGCGCTCCTGATCCTCCGGACCGGGGCCGGGCACCGCCACGTCCTCGCGCTGAGCGTCGCGATGTTCCTGCAAACCGGCGTCGGCCTGATCCTCATGATCACCCTGCAGGGCGGCGGCGCGAGCCCGTACTACGCCGGCATCAACCTCGTGCTGCTCGCGGCCGCGGTGCTGATGCCGTGGGAGATGGGGACCTCGATCGTCTTCAGCGTGCTGCTGGTCGGGAGCTACGCGCTGGTCTGCCTGACGTGGGCGGGCGTGCCCGACCCGCGGGTGTTCGCCGCCAACCTCTTCTTCCTGGGCGCGACCGCGATCATCTCCGTCGTCAGCCACCGCGCCAGCGCCGCCGTGCGCCGCCGCGAGCTCCTGCAGCGCGTGGCGCTCGAGGAGGCCGGCCGGCACCGCGACGAGTTCCTCGCCAACATCACGCACGAGCTCCGGACGCCGCTCGCGGCGATCCTCGGCTTCGCCGAGATGCTCGGCGACCACCTCGAGGGCCAGGGGCGCGAGCAGCACACCTGGCTCCAGCGCATCCGCGAGAACGCCGCCACGCTCTACCGTCTGATCGTGCAGCTCCTCGACTTCGCGAAGGCGGAGGCGGGCGCGCTCCGGCTCGAGCGCGAGCCGGTCGACCTCGGCGCGCTGGTCGCCAAGGTCGCCGGGGACATGCGGGCGATCGCCGGCGGCGGCGGCGCCGACGTGCGGGTCGACCTCGCCGAGGACGCGCCGCCCCTGATCGGCGATCCGGCGCGCATCGAGGAGATCCTCACCAACCTGGCGGTCAACGCCCTCAAGTTCTCGGAGGGACACCCGGTGACGCTGACGCTCGGGCGCGGCACGGTGTACGGCCCGCCCGGCTGGCACCGCCTGGTGCCCGATCCCGGACCGGACGCCGAGGCCGGCCCGTGGGTGGTCCTGGCGGTGCGCGACCAGGGCGCGGGCATCGCGGCGGAGGATCTTCCACGCCTCTTCGTCGCCTTCCAGCAGCTCGACGGGTCGTCGACCCGGCGCCAGGGCGGTACCGGGCTCGGGCTCGCGATCAGCGCCCGCCTGGCCGAGGCGATGCACGGTCACATCGCCGTCCGCACCACGCCGGGGACGGGCTCGACCTTCGCCCTGCTGCTGCCGGTCCTGCCCCTGCCGGAGGACGAGGACGTGCCGCCCCGCTCCG
>Ga0302046_10002028_pt1 | contig 18996 bp, 19 predicted proteins | sample RVTome_11_FD_200261 | JGI IMG/M metagenome (GOLD analysis project Ga0302046, IMG submission 200261) | Soil microbial communities from uranium-contaminated site in the Upper Colorado River Basin, Wyoming, United States - RVT147D111 (version 2) ...
GAGGGCGCCGAGGAGCTTCGGCTTCAGGAGCAGAACGACTGCCCGGTGTGGGGCAAGCGGATCGGGTGCGGCGAACGAGCGGGCGTCCATGCCGCTAGCCCGCCAGCACGTGCATGAGCTCACGCTCGGACTGACCACCGGTCAGCCGCAGGAAGATGTCCTCCAGCCCGTTTCCGTCGGCCTCGGACTGGTCCCTCAACTCGTCCATCGTGCCGGAGGCTACGATCCTGCCGTCGTTGATCACGGCCAGCCGATCGCAAAGAACCTCGGCGAACTCGAGCGAATGGGTCGAGATCAGCGCCGTACCGCCCGTGTCGGCAAACGCCCGGAGCAGGTCCTTGAGCAGTCGCGCCGCCTTCGGATCCAATCCGACCATCGGCTCATCGATCACGAGCGCGCGGGGCCGATGAACGAGCGCGGCGGAGATGATCAACTTCTGCCGCATGCCGTGGCTGTAGGACTCCACCAGCTCATCGGCCCACCGCTCGAGATCCCAGAGCGCGAGGAGCTCCCGGATCCGATCCTCGATCTCGGCTCCCTGCTGTCCGTACAGACCGGCGGCGAACCGGAGCAGTTCCGTCCCCGTCAGCTTCTCGTACACGAAGGGTCGGTCGGGGATGTACCCGAGCCGCGCCTTGGCCCGATATGGGTCGGCGACGATGTCGAACCCGTCGATCGATACCGAGCCCGCGTCCGGGCGCAGGATACCGGCGATCATGCGCAGGGTAGAGGTCTTCCCGGCTCCGTTCGGACCCAGCAGCCCGAACAACTCTCCCCTGGGAGCCACGAGATCGATTCCGTCGACCGCGGTAAACGATCCGTATCTCTTGGTGAGCGCTTCGAGTCGAATCATTGGCCCTGTGCGAGTTTGTGGTTCAGTTCCGACCGCGTCCCGGGGGCGCGGCCGATTCCCCACCGCCGGACCCCTCGGCTTCTCGTGCTCGTTCCCGGTCGGATCCCGGGCGGACTCCGAACAGCTGGTCCGGGACCCGCTCTCCGAAGAACGCGAGCTCGAACGCGGTCCGGACGAGTCGGATTCCGCCCACGGCGCTCGCTTCGAGCAATCGACCGTCCTCATCCACCCACGCTTCGAGCTCGATCCCGGACACGTCGTGCGTGACCCGCCACGCGCGCACGGTGTCGCGCCTGGCGGGGATCCAGTACCCGTCGACGGCGGTGACGCTGTCGGGGTACGACCGCACGCGTTCCTCGAGCACCGAGAGCTGGACCGCTCTCCGGCTCCCCGTGAGCGGATCGTACGTGTCGAGGCTGAAGCTCTCTCCGGTCACCACCTCCCGCTGCGCGGCGAACCGAAGCGGCCAGGCGGCGGCGACGACGATGGGGCCCTCGAGCGAAACCGTCTCCCGGCGAGTCTCCCCGACACCCCGAAACGCGAGCTCGAGGACAGAATCGCCACGCACTTCGCCCTCCACCGTGCGAAGTCCCGGCACGCCGGTGGCATCGAGGACGAATCGCCTGAGGTTGAACGTCGGCCCGAGCGTCGCCTGAATCGACAATCGCATCGGCTCGCCGCCGGGGAGGAGAGGCTCCCGAATGATCAGCTGATCCTCGAGGAGAAAGCCGCCGGCCTTCGGAAGCGTGTCGATGTCGGTCTGCGCCCACCCGATGCGCCTGTCTCCCTGAAACACCGCGTAGTAGGCGGTTCCGGGCGGGATCGTGCGCGCCGCGTCGGCGAGCAACGCCGACATCGGTCGGAAGTACAGGCGCTTGACGTGGAAACCGAGGGTCGAAGCCCAGACCGCCAGGATCGCAACGACGAGCCAGCCTCTCTTCGACATCCGAGTTGTCCCCTACCGTTTCGATCGACGCTGGCGCCGGGTCGAGACCCGGCGTCGGAAACCCCGAGTCAGTGCGGAAGTCGTGCCAGTGCGGCCAGATAATCCTCCTCGGTGTCGACGTCGACCGGGGCCGGCCCCTCGACGGCCCATTCGAGCGCGGCGCCGCCGAGCGAGGCGATCCAGGCGGCGAGCCCCTGGTCGCCGTCGAGCGTCACGGCGGTGGGGAGAGGCGCGGGCACGATCACCGGGTGGCCCGTGCGATCGGCGTATCGACACCGGGCCGCCGCTACGGGTAGCCGGGTCCAGGCGGCAAGGAGGGATCGAATCGGATCCGTACGTATTCCCGGCTCGTCCGCCAGCAGCAGGAGCACTGCGTCGGCTCGCTCGCCGGCCCAGCGCGACGCGCACCGGACCGAAGACGACACTCCCTCGGCGGCGTCGAGGTTGGGGATGAGGTCGATCGGCAGACCGGCGAGGGCCTCTGCGACGCGAGGCTCACGCCCGACGACGACGCCGACGCGATCGAAGCCCGCCTCGATCGCGGCGCGCACGGGGGCGCGGACCAGCGGCTCTCCGTCGTAGGGGAGCAGGAGCTTGTGTCGGTCCCGCATCCGACTCGAATCCCCCGCGGCCAGCACGACGGCCGCGGCCCGGCGCGCGTTCAGGGGGCCCGCTCGTGCGCGATCAGCTCCGCGAGGATCGACACCGCGATCTCGGACGGGGTGCTCGCCCCGATGCCGAGACCCACCGGGCCCCGGATCGCGCCGATGGCGCCCGACGGGTGGCCCGCCTCGCGGAGTGCCTCGCGACGCGCCGCCTGGGTCCGGCGCCCACCCAGCAACCCGACGAACGAGCACCCCGCGGCGAGCGCGCTACCCAGCGCCGGGACGTCGAGCTTCGCGTCGTGGGTAAGGACCACGACGCGCGTGTGACGATCCACGCGCAACGCCTCGAGGGCCTCGTCCGGCCAGCGCTCGATCAGACCTCTCGCATCCGGGAACCGGTCGGGTCTGGCGAACGAGCCTCGTGGATCGACGACGTAGACGTCGAACCCGCACTTCGAGGCGAACACGCACAGCGCCTCGGCGATCGGCGTCGCACCGACGATCACCAGACGGGGGGGTGGGGCGAAGGACTCCACGAACACCTCGCTCGACGGGTCCCCTTCGACGAGGTGGGCTCGCCCGGATCCGGTCGTGCCGAGGGCTCGCCCGGCAGCCTCCGCCGCGGGCGCATCGAGCCGGTCGTCTCCCAGGGTGCCGCGCGGATCGGGGCGAAACGACATCGACCTCCCCATGATCCCCTCCGAAAGACCGGTCACGAGCACGAAGGGTTCGCCGTCGTCGGTATCCTCGAGCCCGATCCACGCGAGATCGGCGGGGTCGTGCGGGGCGAGCAGGACCTCGATCTCCCCCCCGCAGGAGAGCCCGACCGCGGCGGCCATCTCGTCGGTGATGCCGTACGACACGATCGAGGCAGGCGCTCCGTCGAGCACTCCCAGCAGCCGCGCGTGCAGGTCCCCTTCGACGCAGCCGCTCGATATCGAGCCGGCGATGTCTCCCGCTGCCGAGATGGCGAAGCGGGCTCCGGGAGGTTGCGGGGCGGAGCGACGGACCTCGACCAGCGTGGCGACCGCCGATCTCTCGCCCGCCCTCGACCACGCGTCGAGCGCCTCACGGACCTGGCGCAGGCTCACCCCGGGTCAGCTTCCTGGCGCAACCGCCGGATCGCGTCGGCCAGCGGGGGCAGAATCTCGAACAGGTCGCCCACGAGCCCGTAGTCAGCTACCCCGAAGATCGGCGCATCGGCGTCCCGGTTGATCGCGACGATGGTCTTCGCGGTCCGCATCCCGGCGAGGTGCTGGATCGCTCCGCTGATCCCCACGGCGAAATACAGGTCGGGCGAGACGGTCTTCCCCGTCTGGCCGACCTGTTCGCCGTGCGGACGCCACCCGGCGTCCACCACCGCGCGGCTCGCTCCCAAAGTCGCTTCGTCACCGAGCGAATCGACGAGGTTCGTGAGCAGGTGCCAATGCTCGGGCCCCTGCATCCCGCGGCCGCCGGACACGACGATGGTCGCCTCGGCGACGTCGAGCCTGTCTCGCTCGCCCAGCTCGACCGCCGTCACCCGGACCCGGTGCTCGTGAGAGGGGACCTCGATGGGCTCGACGACGCCATCACCGGCGCGCGGCTCGTACGAGAATACGTTGGCACGCAGCGTCATCACGGCCGGCGGGCGCTCGAACCGCATCGTCGCGATCGCCTTGCCGGCGTAGACCGGACGTTTCACCGTGATGACGCCGCCGTCCAGCGACCAGCCGATCACCTCCGTGGCGAGGGCGCTTCCGAGCCTCGCGGCGACGCGGGGCGCAAGGTCCTTCCCCTGAGCGGTCGCCGCAAACAGAATGGCCGCATACCCGGCCTGGCCGGCCACCGCGGCCAGCACGGCCGTCGCCGTGTCCGGCTGGTAGAGGGCCAGACGATCGTCTTCGCCCACCACGATCCGATCCGCGCCGGCCGCGGCGAGAGCCCCGGCGGCCGCGTTCGTCCCCGGGGGTCCGAGCACGACCGCGTGCACCGCCCCACCCGTCCGGTCCGCCATCGCGCGGGCCGTGCCCACCGCTTCGCGGGCCGGCTTCCCGACCGCGCCACCGCGGAGCTCGGCGTACGCCAGGACATCGGCCATCAGAGCACTTTCGCTTCCTCGCGGAGCAACGTGACCAGCTCCGACACGGCCGCCGGGCCCTCGCCTACGATGCGGCCGGCGGCCGGCGCGGGCGGCTCCTCGAGCGAGACGAGAGTGATGGATGCGTCCTCGAGAGCGACATCCTTCTCGACCAGGGGCTTTCGCTTGGCGGCCATGATGCCCTTGAGGGTCGGGTAGCGCGGCTCGTTCAATCCCTTCTGCGTCGAAACGACTGCGGGCAGGTCGAACTCGAGCACCTCGTGCCCACCTTCGATCTCGCGCCGGGCCGTGCAGCGACTCCCCTCGATGTCGAGCTCGACCACCACGGTCGCGCACGGCAGGCCGAGGATCTCGGCGAGCATGGGCGGCACCTGCATGTTGTCGTCGTCGATCGCCTGCTTCCCGAGCAGGATCAGGTCGGCACCTCGCCCCTCGATCTCCGACGCGAGGGCGCGAGCCACCACGAGTCCGTCCGGTGAGCCATCGGCCCTGAGGAGGACGGCCTCGTCGGCTCCCATCGCGAGCGCCTGACGGAGCGATTCGGCGGTTTCGGGCGGTCCGAGCGCGATCACCGTGACCGATCCCGTGCCCGCTTGCTCCACCCGGCGGATCGCTTCCTCCAGCGCGAACTCATCGTAGGGGTTGAGCACGTACTTGACCCCTGCCGGGTCCAACGCGGCTCCGCCGGGAGCGAGCTTGACCCGCGTGGCCGAATCGGGCACGCGCTTGATGCAAACGATCGTGTTCAAGGCGTCAGTTCTCTGTCGCGTATCTGCGTGTCGGCTCACGCCCGCGCGGCGCGCGCACGAGCGTTCGCGTCCGGCTCAGCGGCTCTGATAGGTCGCGATCTCGTCGCTCGAAAGGGAGCAGAGACGAAACGCGATGAGGTCGATCAGGTCGTCGGTTACCGCTTTCTGACGGCGTACCCGCTCGCGATCCGCCTCATCCTCCGGCGTCGTGTGCCGTAGCTCCACGAGTCGCGCGGCCAGCCAGGTGATGAAGTCGTGAGCGACGTCACGGTGTTCTCGTCCGCGGTCCGGCTCCCCGTTCTCGGAACGGGGAAGAAACGCGTCGACGAGGGCGAGCAACCCGGGAAACACCATCTCGGTGAGCTCCTCGTCACCGACCAGCTCCTCGTCTGTGATCTCCTCCCAGCTGAGCTCGTTCCAGTAGAGCTCGCACGCCTCCTCGAACAAGTGCTTTCGCACCTCGGGACGGGCGGGTCGAAGCACGATGTCCCCGGGGGTCAGCATGCGTCCCAGGGCCTTCTGGATGCCTCGCATCCGCTCGTACACGAGCGTCCGTGCGGCGAGCGCGAACTCGCCGGTGGGGAGCTCCGCGTGACCTGGACTAGGCGCCGTTTCGTTGTTCACGCTGGCGAAGATGACACGCGCCAACTGCCCGAACAAGGCAGCTCGGTCGGGCACGAGTCGGCCTCCGTCAGAAACCGTCGGGTCGCCGTCCCTGCTCGAGCGCCTGCCGCGCCAGACGCTGTCGGAGCCACATCACCCGGGCCCGCTGTACGGGGCTCAGGAACTGTGAGAGGCGTGCCTGCTCGTCCACCGAGACCTCGGCGGCCTGCACCTCGAGCCGCACCGTCTCGTCGATCAGCTCCGCGATCCGTACCTCATCGGTAGAGGACTCCTGGACGAGCCGCGCGAGCTCCTGGCGGACGACCCGTGATTGGGCCGCGATCCGGGCCCGCGCGAGCCTCGACGACTGGAGCTCACGCTGCAACCGCCGCGTCTGGCCGGCGTCGAGCCGAAGCGCGTTCCCGATCCGCTCTGCGAACCGATCGAGCAGGAGCCGGCCCTGGCGCTCGGCCGCCTCGTCGCTCACATCCGTCTGAGGGTTGACGGCCCGCTGCTGCCGTTGCGCGGTCCCGCGCGTCTGAGCGGCCGTGGCGGCCGCGAGAGGGGCGGCGGCGCACACCGAGAGCGCCGCAGCCACGACCAGTCGGCCGGCGACGGACCCGATCATCTCTCCACCTCCCAGGGCGTGACAAGATCGGCCGCGTCACCGCCACCCAACTCTTCCCAGGCGAGCCCTCCGTTCAGGTCATCGAGCGATCCGAGTCCGAGCGCGAGCCGCACGTCCCCGGCCCCGAGGTCGAACTCCTCCAGATCTTCAGCCCACCCGACCAGGGCCGCATCCGGATCCCATTCCGTGGTGCGAGGGCCGCTGCGAACCAGCTGCCACACGGCGACGCTCGTCAGAAGCAGGGCGATGCCGGCGGCCGCCCTCCACAGCGTCGCGAGCCAGGGTGACGATCCCGTCCGCCCGCCCGGGAGCGCCCCGGCGGGTGCCGCCCGGCAGGCACGGATCCGCCGATAGGTGCTCTCCCGCTCGATGTCCGACATCGGCGCAGGACCGCTCGACCGGAGCGCCATCAGGATCTCGAGCTCCAGACGACACGATTCGCACCCGTCGAGGTGCCGCTCTACCGCCTCCGGGTCGGGCGACGCGCCGCGCGCATGGTCCGGCAACACATCGACCGGATGTCCATCATGCAGGCTGAACCCGCTCATCTCGCTACCATCCTCCGCGGGACGGGTCCCACCCGTCCCCAATAGTCATGAATACGTCAACCACTGGACACCCGATCCTGTTCGGGATCCGTGTAGCGGCTCATGTGCTCCCGGAGCTTTCCGATCCCGTGGTGATAGCTCACCCGGGCCGAACCTTCGCTGGTGCCCAGGAGCTCCGAGATCTCCCGATACGAGAGCCCTGCGGTCGCCCGAAGCACGACAGCTTCCCGCTGCTGCTCCGGCAACGTCTCGACGAACGCCATGGCCCGCGCCGCCAGGTCCCGATCGGCCAGCGCCTCGTCCGTCCGCCGATCGCCCGACTCCGGCTCGCCGACCGCTTCCAGCGAGACCGTCGACTCGCGTGCCTGGCGGCGGATCCACGAACGCGCCTCGTTGAGCGTGATCGAGGCGATCCAGGTCTTGAAGCTCGAGTCGCCGCGAAAGCCCCCGATCGCCAGCGACGCCTTGATGTACGTCTCCTGGACGATATCCAGCGCCACGTCCCGGTCGCTCACGACGCGATACGCAAGGCGAAAAACCAGATCGACGTGACGTTCGTAAAGGTCTCGCCAGGCGTCTTCGTCGCCCCGCTTCGCTTGTTCGACAGCCGTGCAGTCGTCTAGCATCAGGTTCGGTACGAGCCATCTTGTTTCTGCGCGCCCGCGGAGATCGAACCGGATCTGGCACCGGTCGTGACTCGACGATATGACGTCATGGGCCGCTCAAACGTTAACCGCGCCCGGCAACGTGCAACGCGCGACACGAAGGGCGTGTTTAGTTGATGCGAAAGACAATGTCCATGGCGTCCGAAACGCCCGCAACAGCTGTAGATGCGCCGGGTCGGAAGCGGCGCCCGGAAACAGACGGCGTCCCAGAATCCGAGCGGGGCGCGGATGAGCCCGGGTTGGTGGCGGCCGTGCAGCGGGGCGACATCGACGCGTACTCGAAGCTGGTGGCACGATACATGGACCCAGCGTTCGCGGTCGCGCTGTCGATCCTGCGTCAGGAGCAGGACGCGGAGGACGCGGTACAGGACGCATTCATCCGCGCGCTCGATCGGATCCGGCAGCTGCGGCCGGGGAGTCGTTTCGGGCCCTGGTTCTATCGGGTGTTGCGCAGCACGTGTCTGAATCTGAGGAGACGGGAGATCCTGAGGACACACTCGGAGCTGCCGGAAACCGCGCGCGCCGCGGACGATCCGGAGCGGGAGCTCGAACGGGAACGGACTCGCGAGCAGGTGCTGGAGGCGCTGGCGCAGCTGCCCGAGCGGCAGCGAACGGCGGTGATGATGTACGACCTGGAAGGCTACGATCACGCGGACATCGCGGAGATCCTGGAGATAGCGGTAGGGACCTCGCGAGCCAACCTGCACCACGGCAGACAGGCGCTGCGCAGGATCCTGGGAGATACCGGAGAATCGGCATGAGCGGACGAACACCGTGGCCGGATTGGTTGGAACCTCTCCGGCCCGACGAGGTCACGCGGGCGCGGTTGCACCGCAACATCCTGGCGACGGCGACGGGCATGTTGCGCGCGCCCGGTCGCACGTGGCACGAGGTAACCGCGCGGTGGTCGACGTTGCTGACGCCGATCGCGGCCGCGATCGCGCTCGCGTTCGGCATGATCGCGTACGGTGTGGTGGAGGATGAGCCGGTGACGGTTACGATCGATGCCCCCCCGGCGGCGCGCGAGCCGCTGGACCTCGCGCCGCTGCTGGCCCCCGACGCGGAAGCCCCGCCAGCGCTCCTGATCGACATGGCAGAGCCCAGCCGCGAGGCCGTTCTCACGGCCGCCCTCGTTTCCCGGTGATTCGCTGAAACGCGAGAAGGGGTCGGTTCGTATGAACGGTTCGAGATTCAGGGCGGCTTTGCTGCTCGGGTTGGTATTCGTCGCGGGCGCCGCGGCCGGGATCGCGGGGGATCGGCTCGAAATGATCCCCCGGGCGGCGCGTGCGGAGCCCGCCGCCGGGACTTCGGAAGGCGAGACCGCCGAAGAGCGCGATCAGCCCGTCATCGAGCGCTTCGCGGATGATCTCGGTTTGACGGCAGAGCAGCGCGGTCGCATCGAGGCATTGCTCGACCGCTTTCGCCACTCGACGCGCGAGTTGTCGTTGTCCGTGCGGCCGCAGTACCGCGCGCTCATGGACTCGGTCAAGATCGAGATCGAGGGTGTCCTGGACTCGGTTCAGATCGAGCGGTACAGGGAGCTCCTGGCCGATCGCTATGGACGAGGCGCCTCCGACCGGGGCGGGCCAGCCGACTCGAACGGCGGCAGGGAGACGGGCGGGGGCGACCGCTAACGCGCGGCCGGCCTCGGCTGTCCTCACGGGGACCGCCTGACACAGACAGACCAACCCCTGCCGGGGTCGAGCGAGGATCGCATGAACCTGAAGCATAGATGGAGCCGTGGCGTCCTCGTCGCGGCCGCGATGACGTGGCCCGTGTTCCCGCCGCTTTCGGCTCAGCAGAGCCAGGCCACCGACGATTTCAGACCTGTTACCCTCGAGGAGGCGATCGGGATCGCGCTCCGTCGAAATCCCGGTCTGGCGCAGGCGCGCACCAACATCGAGTCGGCCCAGCACACCCGGCTGAGCGCCTTCGGCAACCTGCTCCCATCGGTCAACTTGAGCTACGGCTATTCGAACGCATCGACAGGAGTCCTCGATGCGACCGGACAGGGATTCTCGCGGACGAGCTACTCCACCCAGTTGTCGGCGAGCTACAACCTGTTCGACGGGTGGCGGCGGTTTACGGACCTCAGGGGGGCGAAACTCGGGGTGCAGGAACAGGAAGCCCGCTACCGGCAGACGGAGTTTCAGACCGTCCAGCAGGTGACGCAGGCCTACTTCAACGCCGTCGCGGCGCGCGACCTGGTCGGGGTCGAAGAGCGTCGGGTACAACGGCAGCAGGACCAGCTCGACTTCGTACAGCAGCAGCTCCAGCTCGGTCGTGCAACCCGGTCCGATCTTCTCCGCTCCCAGGTGGATTTCAACAATGCGCGGCTCGCGTTGCTCCGTGCCCAGAACGACGAGCGAACCACGACGTTTCGCCTGACGGAGGTCCTGGGTTCCGAGACCCGCGTCGGTCCCGTGGCCGAGGCGACGCTCGAGTCCATGCCGCTCACCATGTCGCGCGATCAGCTGTTCGGGATCGCCCAAGAGAGCGCACCGGCGCTCCGCACTGCATCGACGGCGACCGAGGCCGCCGAGGCGGCCGTTTCGAGCGCCCGATCCGCCTACCTGCCAAACCTCAGCTTCAGCGGTGGCTGGGCCTGGTCCAACCAGGAATTCCCGCCCAGCAACCGCTCGTGGTCGCTGTCCCTGCGCGGGAACTACCCGATCTTCAACGGGTTTCAGCGCGAGACCAACGTCTATCAGGCCAAGACGCGCGCCGACAACGCCGCAGAGGCCGAGCGGGCGGCGCGACTCAACCTGAGCTCGGAGCTGGACGCGGCCTATAGCACCGCCCAGACGGCTCAGGCGGGGATCGATCTCGCGAGCCAGAACGTGGAGCTCAGCGAGGAGAGCCTGCGAGTCGTGCAGGAGCGGTATCGGCTCGGACTCGCCACCATCCTCGATCTCCAGGACGGGCAGATCACCCTGACCCAGTCGGAGGTCGATCTCGTGTCGCGTCGGTTCGAGTACCTGGTCGCCATCGCCGCCATCGAGGCGATTCTGGGTCGCGAGCTGGACGGAAGCTGAGCCCGAGCTCCGCCGAGGTCGTCCACCGAGCAGCTGTCCGCGTTCAACGGACGCGACGGCTCCGGTGTCTCATCTAGCGAGCGGACGACCCGGTCGAAGCGGGCCGGTCGACTCACCGTCCACCGACCGATTCTGGCGGAGGCCAGGAATCGCACTCCGACCCTGCTCATCCATGTCAGGACAAGAGGCCAATTGATGTTCCGGAACCATACATCCGCAGTCACCCTGGTCGCACTCACGGTGGGCGCCTGCACCCGCGGGGAGGCGATCGAGGCGGACTCCCTGCTGCAGACCACGGTGGCGACCCGGCAATCGATCGTATCGAGCGTCGAAGCCACAGGGACGGTGGAGCCCATTCGCATCATCGAGGTCAAGTCGCAGGCCGGTGGCGAGATCCTGGAACTCCCGGTCGAGCTCGGTGACCGGGTGACTCAGGGGCAGCTGCTGGTCGAGATCGATCCCCGTGACGTCCGAAACGCGCACGACCAGACGGTCGCGGACCTCGACGTCGCCCAGGCGCGGTTCGACGTCGCCGAACGGCAGCTCGCCCGAATCGAGCAGCTCCACGAGGCCGAGATCGTAACCGAAGAGGAGCTCGAGGCCGCGATTCTCGAATACGCCAACGCCAATGCCGCACTCGTTCGGGGCAAGACCAATCTCGAGCTGGCGGCCGATCGCCTGGAGGACGTGACGCTGCGGGCCCCGATCACGGGCACGATCGTCGAGCGTGCGATCGAAGTGGGCCAGGTCATCACCGGGACGCGCGACCTGACTGGCGGAACCGCCCTTATGAAGATGGCCGACCTTCGGGAAGTCCAGGTACGGATGTTGGTCGATGAGACCGATATCGGGCGCCTCGAGCCGGGGCTACCCGCGGAGATCACGGTCGAGGCATACCGGGACAGGACGTTCCAGGGCTCGGTGCTCAAGATCGAGCCGCAGGCGGTCGTCGAGCAGAACGTGACCATGTTCGCTGTGCTCACCCGGATCGCGAACGAGGACGATCTGCTGCGCCCCGGCATGAACGCCGACGTCGAGGTCGTTATCGGACGCCAGGAAGACGTGCTCGCCCTCGCGAACAGCGGGGTGAAGACGCAGGCGGAAGCGGTACGCATCGTGGAGGCGCTCGGGCTGGACGTCGATATCGACGAGCTCGCCCGACTGGCCCAGGAGGGGGCGAGCGGCGTCAGCCCGACGGAGGCCGCGAAACCCGCCGAGGACGAGGAAGTGCTCAACGGCGTTCCCGTCTCGCGGCTGGCCACCATGTCGCAGAGCGATCGAATGAAGTGGTTCGAGGGCCTGTCCGCCGCCGAGCGAAGCCGGGCGATGCAGCTCTTCCAGCAGCAGGGCGGCGGCCGCGGGAGCCGGAACACCAGACCCGGTCAGCCACGCCCGGCGTTCGTGTTCCAATACGATGCCACGGGTGCTCTGACGGTCAAGCCCATCATGATCGGGCTCGGCAACTTCGACTACACGCAGGTGATCAGCGGACTGGAGGAGGGCGAGGAGGTCGTATCGGTGCCGCTGTCGCTCATCCAGCAGCAGGACTTCCTCAATCGGATGCGAAGCCGCTCGGCCCTTCCGGGCATCGGCGGCGCACGCTAGGGCGGGGAGCATGATCTTCTTCGAGATTCTGCGGGTCGCCATGGACGCGATCCGTGCCAATAAGCTTCGCTCGCTTCTCACGATGCTCGGCATCGTGATCGGCGTGGGGGCCGTGATCACCATGGTCGCGCTCGGCGAGGGCGCACAGCGCCAGGTCGAGGCACAGATCGCCTCGCTCGGGACGAACGTTCTCTCGATTCGCCCCGGTCAGGGCATGTTCGGCGGAGTGCGTGGCGGATCCGATGCTCCGCTGACCGTCGAGGACGCGCAGTCGATCGCGCGAGCCCCGGCCGTCGTGTCGATCGCGCCCGAAATGCGCGGCCAGCTTCAGGTGCAGTTCGGGAGCAGCAACGCGAGCGTTCGTATCATGGGCACCACGCAGAACTTCGCGAGCGTCAACAACTATCCGGTGGCGTTCGGGCGGTTCTTCGATGCCGGCGAGAACGCCGGGCGGAAGCGCGTCGCGGTCCTCGGCGGTGCGGTCCCCGCCGTATTGGGAACCGACGCCGCGACGATCGTCGGGCAGGCGATCAGCATCCGAAACATCACGTTCGAGGTCGTCGGGGTGCTGGGAGAGAAGGGGGCGCAGGGGTGGTTCAACGAGGACGAGCAACTGTACGTGCCGCTCGAGACGGCCCAGTTTCGACTCCTCGGCACCGACAAGCTCGGCACGATCAAGATCGTCGTGCAGGATCGATCGGCGATCCCCACCGCCATGGTCCAGGTCGAGGAGATCCTGCGGAGGGAGCACCGCCTCGAGCTCGGCAAGGAGAACGACTTCTGGATCTCCGACAGCCAGCAGTTCCTCCAGACGCAGCAGGAGACGACCCAGACATTTACCATGCTTCTCGCCGGGATCGCGGCCGTCAGTCTGCTCGTCGGCGGGATCGGGATCATGAACATCATGCTGGTGTCGGTGACGGAACGGACCAAGGAGATCGGCGTGCGAAAGGCTCTGGGCGCCACCAGGAACGCGGTGCTCCTCCAGTTCCTGCTGGAGGCGACCACGCTCTGCATGGTGGGGGGGCTGCTCGGCGTCGCCTCGGCCTACGGAGCGTCGCGGCTCCTTTCGGATCTCGCCGGGTGGAACATGGCCATCGCCCCCGAAGCCGTCGGCATGGCGGTCGCGTTCGCCGCGGTCGTCGGGGTGTTCTTCGGCCTGTGGCCGGCCCGTCGCGCTGCGCGGCTCGACCCGATCGTGGCGCTCCGGTACGAGTGACGCCCCACATGAAGACCGGAAGCGGGGTGCGGGACCCGAACACGCCGCGGGCCGAATGACCGATCTGTCGATCTTCCCGAACGAAGCCCGGTTGTGGGTGTTCGGCGCCGATAGGGCACTCACGATCGCGGAAGCCGATGCGGTGGACCGCGACCTCGAGCCCTTCGTGACGGCGTGGGTAGCACACGGGACCAACCTGCGGGCCGCACATGTGATCCGCGAAAATCGATTCGTCTTGATCGCGGTCGATGAAACCGCCCACGGTGCCTCGGGCTGCTCGATCGACGCCATGGTCAGGCGTCTTGCCGAGGTGGGCGACCTGCTCGGCTTGTCGCTGGTCGACGGATCGCTCGTCTGGTACCGCGACCGCGCCGGGGATATCGTCAGTTGCGATCGTGCGTCGTTCCGAATCCGTTCAGAACAGGGCGAAATCGACGATTCCACCCCCGTATTCGACCTCACGATCCAGACCCTCGGAGACCTCCGATCCGATCTCCTCGAGCGACCCGCGCGGGAGTCCTGGCACGCTCGTCTCCTGTCGAGCGGGGTCGCGTAGCGTCGCCGTTCTCACGAGGAGCCCTTTCACGTGAGCGCGGTGCCCGTGACGGGGGTTGCCGACGAGACTCGTCGGTCGAGCACGGATTCCCGGCTCGCGTTCGTGCTCTCGGGCGGCGGGGCGCGCGCGGCCTATCAGACCGGGGTGCTGTGCCATATCGGGGCACGGCTTCCACACCTGCGCGTACCGCTGTATTCGGGTGTCTCGGCGGGCGCGATAAACGTCGGTTTTCTCGCCTCTTATCGTGGCTCGTTTCAGGACGCGACGCGGGCGCTCCGTCGCCGGTGGCTGTCGCTGAGCAGTGAGGAAGTCTTCCATACGAGCCCGGGGTCGCTGGCGCGCAATACGGCCCGCGTCGGGGCCGCGCTCGTCGGGGGAGGGTCGCGGCTGGCCCCAAAGATCCGAAGCCTCGTCGACACGTCCCCGCTGGGCAGATTCCTCGAGCGAAGCATCGCGGTGGGAGCGATCGCGGAGCGGCTGGAGAACGGCGAGCTGGATGCCGTCGCGCTGTCCGCGCTTTCGTATCAGACGGGGCGCACGGTGGTCTTCGTGCAGGGGAACCTCCCCGTCCGACGGCTCCCGCCGAGCACGCACCACCGCTTCGTCCGCGCCCGGATCACCGTCGACCACGTCATGGCATCGGCGGCGATCCCCCTGCTCTTCCCGGCGGTGAAGGTCGGGCAGCAGTATTACGGGGACGGGAGCTTCCGATCCACGGCCCCCCTCGGTCCGGCGATCCAGCTCGGGGCCGACCGGCTGTTCGCCGTCTCGGCGCGATATCCGCGCTCTGTTCCGGAGGCGCGCCAACCGGAGGTCGTGGGGTATCCGCCGCCCGCCCGCGTGCTGGGTCTGTTGCTCAACTCGGTGTTTCTGGACACGCTGGACTGGGACGCCGCCACGCTCGAGCGCATCAACCATCTTCTGGACCTCCTGCCGGAGGCGACCCGGAAAGCGGAGGGACTGAGAGCCGTCGATCTCTTCATCCAGCGCCCGACCCAGGATATCGGGTTGATCGCCGCCGGGTTCGAAGATCGGCTCCCGCGGGGACTGCGGTTTCTGGTTCGCGGACTCGGCTCGCCCGAGACCCGGAGCGCGGACCTGCTGAGCTACCTGCTGTTCGACAGCGCCTACATCACCGCATTGATCGAGCTCGGGGAGGCCGATGCAGAGGCCAACTGGGAGAGCATCGCCGCCTTCGTCGGCTGACCCCTCCGGTCGGCGGACTCATGCGTCGCTGTGGCCCCAGAGATCGAGCATTGGACTCGTGTCTCCGGTGTCGGCGGGGGCCGATTCCGAGCGGGATCCAGGGGTGGCCCCTGCACGGTCGATCGGCGCTGTGTTCTCCGCCCGCAACTCCGGCTCCGCCCGCTCCGGCGGTTCCGCCCCTGCCGCCGGTGCCGCCGGCTCTGCCGACGGACACGCCACCCGAGCTTCGAGCTCCAGATCGGGGGACACGCCGAGGTGCCGGAGCACCAGTCGATCCTGAGTGGCGATCACGACCTGGCGGTCGCGCGCCACCCTTTCCAGCACGTCCCAGAGGTCCGCGGCCGTGTGCTCATCGAGATGGACGAACGGATCGTCAATGAGCAGCGGGAGGCCGACCCCCAGCCCTGCGAGGAAATCGGCCGCCCCGAGCCGAACGGCGAACAGGGCCGCGTGAAGCTGGCCATAGCTCAGCGGAGGTGCGTCCATCTCCAGCGCACGCTCGCCCGCCCGTACGCGCGCCTCGTCCAGACCGCCGGCCGCTTCGAGTGGGCCGAGTGTCCCGCCGGACAGCCGGTCGAGGTGCCCCGAGATGGCCGAGACCAGACGCTCCTCGTCGGTTCGCCGGAACGCCTCGTAGGCCGTCGCGACCAGTGCGTTCGCCGCACGGTAGGCCCTGGCGCGCGCCTCCACCGACCGCAACCGCTCGAGCCGCGCGTCGCGTTCCCGCTCCAGGGCCAGGGCGCTCTCCCCAGGGGTCCCGACCGCGAGGTCTCGCTCGATCAGAGCCAGCTCGCCACGAACCTCTTCCATTCGGGCCAGACGCTGGCGGCGCGCGTTTCGCACCCCTTCGCCCGTTTGCACCACGGCATCGGGCAGATCGAAACGATCCCTGGAGATCTCGTTCAGTCGGCGCAGCGCCGGACCGACCCGCTCTTCGCGTTCGGTCGATGCTCGGTCATGCAGATGCCGAAGGATCTCCCGGGCCCGGTCCGGGAGCCCCCGAGGCGAGGTCGCCCCGGGGGCCGCCTCGTCCGACTCGTCCTCATCGGCGGCATTGATGCGTCGCGTCTGTGCGAGCGAGCGCCTGGCGACATCGATCGCGCTCCTGAGGCCGGTCTCCGCCTCGGCCATCAAGCGCCGGTCGGCCGCTTGGCGCTCGAACTCCCGTCGGTGCGACGGAAGAGTCTCCGGACCCACCGAGGCGGCCTCGGGCACCCCATCCAGCAGCTCTTCGATCCGGCCCGCGATCTCGCGGCGCTCCTCCACCAGGGCCGCGACCCTTCGTCCACGGTATTCGACCCGCAACCGCGCGCCATTCCGGCTCGATCGGGCGGCCAGGACGACCGCCGCGCCGAGCGCGAAGATGGCGACCCCGAGCGCCGTTGCCCCGAGCGCGATCGACACGAGTCCGAGACCGCTTGCCACCCCACCGCCGATGCTGGGCAGATTCGTCCTCGCCAACCAACCCGCCTCGTTCGCGTCACCCTCGCCCTCGCCGGCCAACGAGGCGAGCTCGGCCTCGATCGCCCGGGACCTAGGCCACAGACCCCCCTCGAGAAGTCGGGCCCTCTCGTAAAAATCGAGTGGATACGCCGGGTCCGCGGCCCGAACGCGCTCCTGGTCGGCCATCAGCTCGAAGCGTGCGAGCGCTTCATCCAGCTCCCGACCCGCGCTCTCGACGCCGCGTATCAGGGTCCGGCCCGCCTCGACCTCGGTCTCGAGTCGTTCGGCCTCCGAGAGCGTCTCGAACGCGCGCTCGAGTTTCGCGACCTCGTCGCCGAGCCCCGCCATTCGCCGCCGTAGATCGTTCCTGGCGCGAACGAGCGGGGCGCGTCGCTCCTCCCCCGATCGGGCTTCGCCGACCCGAGCGTCGAGCTCCGCTACTGATTCGGCTAGCTGCTCGAGGAGCCCCGGCTTCCGTCGTCTCGACGCCCCGGGAGCGATCGGCTGGACGGTGAGCTCGCGGTACTCACGGGCTATGGATTCGTGCGCGGTCTCGACATCCGCGTGGCCGCCGGCCGCGACCCTGAGGAGATCGACGCTCAAATCGGTCCCGAGCAACCCACCCTGAGAGATGCACGCGGTGCGCCGGTAATCATCCAGCTCCGAGAGTCCCACGATCTCCGAGAGGAGGTCGCGATACCGGCGTATGGTCTCGCCGGCTCTGGCGGGATTGGCCTCGCTCTCGAACAACGGGGTCGTCTCGCCGACCTTCGTGACCCGCACGAGATCGGAATCGAAGTCGCGGACGAACATGAACCGGCCCTGTGGCGTTCCCACGGTCACGGATCCTTCGTAGCCGCCACCGGGCCACGGACGCCGGCGATCGTGGGTATCCCGATCCTCCTTTCGAGTCCGACGAAAACCGAAGACCGTGCGGACGATCCCCTCCAGCAGGGTCGTCTTCCCCGCCGCGTTCGGCCCGAGGATCACGAACGGCCGCCCGCGGCCTCCGGTCCCGCCGCCGTTGGACGTGCCGGACGCGGTGCCGGGCCCCGCCGCCGGGAGCAGGACGAACCCACGCGTGTGGCGGCCGTAGCGAAGCTCTACGCGCTCGAATCGGATCCCGGCCGTTCCGGCGGACATTGCGACATCGGATCCCGGGATCACGGCACCTCCATCACGCGCAACGCGATCCGGAGCCCCTGCTCCAGTGCGGGTCGCTCATCCTCGGCGGCGTCCCGAATGGCCTCCAGACCCAGACGCGCGATGTGTCCCGCGATCGTGTTGTGGCGACCGATCTGTTCCAGCCGGTGGACGTCGAAGAACCGGCTTTCGTCGCGGAGCGCCACCACGCCGAACCGTTCCTCGAGCATCGAGCGAACGACCTCGGTGTCGAGGGGATAGCCCGGCTCGCCGCGTAACACGACCACGGGATAGCTGTCGGCCGCGACCAGGCGCGTCACTTCCTCCGCGACCCCCAGATCGGAGTCGCAGCCACTCACATCGATGGCCACCTCGGATCCGACCTCGTGCACACCGCTCGAGAGCCGTCGAATCCGGGGTCCGCCCTCACCCGGCAGCTCGACCACCACCGGCCCGCGGAGACCGGACTCGGTCAGATCGACCCCCGCAAACGATCCGGGGTAGCAGGCCCGGGCGCCGCCCAACGCCTCCGGACCGCGGAACCTGTGGAGATCTCCGAGAGCGATGTAATCCACCCCGAGCCCGGCCAACCGCTCGACGGGGATCGACAGGGAGGAGCCGGCACCCCAATGAGGCGCGCCCGGGATCGATCCGTGGAGGAGCACGACGTGGACGCCGACGGCACCGGTCCGGGCGAACGTGGACAGCGGGTCGGGCTCCTCCGCCGCATCGAAGGCGACACCGTAGACGTGCAGTCGGTCGCCGGCACGCTCGACCACCGCGGGCGGGCCGAACGTGGGCGCGTCGAAGATCGTCGCGTCGGTCAACGCATCGGCGTAGAGACCCGGGTTGAGGGCGCGGGCGTCGTGGTTCCCCGGTACCGCGAACACGGGGATCGACTGCTCCACGAGGCGTCGCACCGTCTCACGAACCGCGATCACCGTGGCCTCCGACGGGCGCGGGCCGTCGAACAGGTCGCCCGCGATGAGCACGGCGTCGATTCCCTCGCGGGGAGCCAGATCCGCCAGCGCGCGGAACGCGTCCAGCACCTCTCGACGACGAGCCTCCGCCTCGCGCCCGAATCCACCCAGGGGCGCATCGAGGTGGACATC
>Ga0302046_10002029_pt1 | contig 18994 bp, 17 predicted proteins | sample RVTome_11_FD_200261 | JGI IMG/M metagenome (GOLD analysis project Ga0302046, IMG submission 200261) | Soil microbial communities from uranium-contaminated site in the Upper Colorado River Basin, Wyoming, United States - RVT147D111 (version 2) ...
GGGAAAGCCGCCAAAGGTCGCCATCGTCGCCTGCATGCGCAAGCTCCTCGGCATCCTCAACGCCATCCTGAGAGACCAAATCCCATGGCAAACCCCTTGACCAACAAGACGGTCGCTCAGGATGAGCGACGGTGTTTAGCCAAATCCTGTTGCTCATCCTGAGGTGCCGCGAAGCGGCCTCGAAGGATGGAAGCAGGGCGGGTGCAGGCGCCTAGTTCCGCCGCTCGAGCAGCCCGCGGGCGATGATATGCGCCTGGATCTCCGCCGCCCCCTCGAAGATATTGAGGATGCGCGCGTCGCAGAGCACGCGGGAGATCTCGTATTCCTGGGCATAGCCGTTGCCGCCGTGGATCTGCAGCGCGTTGTCGGCGTTCGCCCAGGCGACGCGGGCGGCGAGCAGCTTGGCCATGCCCGCCTCGATGTCGCAGCGCCGCCCGCTGTCCTTCTCGCGCGCGGCGAAATACGAAAGCTGGCGCGCGATCTGCGTCTCCACCGCCATCCAGGCGAGCTTGCCGGCGACGCGCGGGAAGGCGGCGATCGGCTTGCCGAACTGGCTGCGCTCCTGCGCATAGGCGAGGCCGAGCTCCATCGCGTTCTGCGCCACGCCGACGGCGCGCGCGGCGGTCTGGATGCGCGCGCCCTCGAAGGTCGACATGAGCTGCTTGAAGCCCTCGCCCTCGACCCCGCCGAGCAGGCAGTCGGCCGGCACCTCGAAGCCGTCGAAGGCGATCTCGTACTCCTTCATGCCGCGGTAGCCGAGCACGCCGATCTCGCCGCCGCTCATGCCGTCGGCCGGGAAGGGGTCGTCGTCGGTGCCGCGCGGCTTGGGCGCGATGAACATCGAGAGCCCGCGGTAGCCGTCCTCCGGCGCGCCCGTACGCGCCAGCAGGGTCATCACGTCGGCCCGCGCGCCGTGGGTGATCCAGGTCTTGTTGCCGGTGATCGCGTACGTGTCGCCGCTACGTACGGCGCGCGTACTAAGCGAGGCGAGGTCGGAGCCGGTGTTGGGCTCGGTGAAGACCGCCGTCGGCAGCACCTCGCCCGAGGCGATGCGCGGCAGCCAGTCGGCCTGCTGGGCCGGCGTGCCCGCGAGGCGGATCAGCTCGGCGGCGATCTCCGAGCGGGTGCCCAGCGAGCCGACGCCGATATAGCCGCGCGACAGCTCCTCCGTCACCACGCACATCGCCACCTTGCCGAGCCCGAGCCCGCCCGACGCTTCGGGAACCGTGAGCCCGAAGACGCCGAGCGCCGCCAGCTCCTCGATCAGCCCGATCGGGATCAGCTCGTCCTTCAGGTGCCAGCCGTGCGCGTTCGGCTTAACCTTGTCCTCGACGAAGCGGTGGAACTGGTCGCGCATCATCTGCAGCATCTCGTCGCCCAGGCCCGCGGCGCCGAAATGCCCGTCGGCGATCAGCGCCGCGATGCGCAGGCGCGCCGCGTTGGTGTTGCCGCCGGCGATCAGCCGCTTCACCGCCGGCGCCGCGAAGGCGACGAGCGCGTCCGGCCCAAGCCCCATGTCGGCCGGCCGCACCACCTCGCCCTGGCTGATGGCGATGCCGCCGCCGAGCTGGGCGAGGTACTCGCCGAACGCCGCCTGCAGGATCAGCGCCTCGAGCTCGCCGAAGCGGCCCTCGGCCTCGAGCCGCCCGGCCCAGCCGAGCATGGCCTTGAGGCCCTCGACGTACGTACGCATCCAGGCGTAGCCGTGCGCCGCGAACTGCTCGGCCTCCAGCGCGCCGGCGTCGATCCTGCCGTCGCGCGAGACCCGGCCGCCGACCGCGGCGCGCGCGGCCTCGGCCAGCGCCTCGGCCGCCGCCGCCGCCTCGCCGCAGGTCGCGATCAGATCGGCGAGCACCAGGCTCTCGTCCCCCGGCGCACGCGCGGCCGCCGTTTCATTCATCGCCGGCTCCTCATCCCGGGCAGTCGAGCCCCGACCAGAAGGGCGTCGCCGCCGGATGAATGTTGTCCACCGGCAGGTGCTCCAGGATATGCGCCTGGTTGGCGGCGCCCCGGCCGCTGCGCTGGACGGTCTCGGCGGCGATGCGCACGCCGCCCGCGCCGGTCTTGAGGTTCATGCGGATCGGCACGAAACGCGCGGCGACGACGCCGAGCTTGTCCTCGCGCGCGGGGTCCGGGGTCAGCCCGAGCAGGGCGATCACCGAGCTCCGCCGCGGCACGCCGAGCTGGTTGGAGACGAAGTTGCCCAGCGAGTAGATCACCAGCCCCTCGCGCCCGTCGCTGGCGACGTAGCGCTCCCAGGGCTGCATGACGTGGGGGTGGCTGCCGATCACCGCCGTGGCGCCCGCCTCGATGGCGTCGTGGGCGAGGGCGCGCTGCTTCCTGGTCGGCCAGTGCCGGTATTCGAGCCCCCAATGCGGCGTCAGCATCACCGCGTGGATGTCGTCGCGCGCGGCGAGGTCGCGGATCGTCCTCAGCACCACCTCGCGGTGTCGGTAGCAGTACAGGACCTGCTTGTGCTTGTCGCGGATGTCGTTGGTGCCGTAGGTGCAGGCGAGCCAGGCGATGTTGTGCGTGCCCAGGGCGCTCTTGACCTGCGTCACCGCGTACCACGGCGCCTCCGGCCGCTCGCGGTGGCGCGTCCCGGTGTACTTGAGCCCCGCCGCCTCGAGCGCCTCGATGGTGCGGTCGACGCCGAGCGCGTGGCGGTCGAGCGCATGGTTGTTCGCGGTCGAGACCACGTCGAACCCGCCGGCCTTCAGCGCCTCGGCGAGCTGGGGGTGGTAGTTGAAGGTCGGATAGCCGCGGTAGACGTAGCCGTCGTAGCGCGAGGTCGGCTTCTCCTTCGCGGGCCGCCCGCCGGGCGCCACGTCGCGCGCGGCCGGGCCCTCGAGGTTGGCGTAGGTCACGTCGGCCGCGCTCAGCAGGTCCGTGAGGTCGGCCCAGAGCTCGGCGAAGCCGTCGGGACGCTTGGCGGCGATCTTCTGCAGCCGGTCGTGCAGCAGCACGTCGCCCACCGCCGCCACGGTCAGCACCTTCTCGGCGCTGAAGGGACGCGAGAAGCGGATCATCGGCGGCCGCCCCTCGCGCGGCTCGTCGTCCTCGCCGATCGCCGAGATGACCAGGTCCTTCGGCATGCGGCAGGAGAACCGGGTCTCGGCGCCGTTCGCCGCCAGCGACGGCGCCAGCAGCGCGAGCGCGACGGCGGTCCCGAGCGCCCGTCCCGCCAGCCCGGCGCCTCGATGCCGTTCATTCATTCGATCCCCAGTACAACGACCTCAAAGTACAACGACCATAAGCGCGACGATTGAAAAATCCGCAAAACTCACGCCCGGCCGCGCGCGAACGACGCCCGACCCGCGCGGGCTCACGCCTCGAGCGCGTCCTCGAAGGTGCGCAGGCCCGGGCGCTTGGCCTGCACCAGCACCGCCATATTGCCGGGCTTGTGCTCGTTGCGCATCATCTTCATATGCGCGCGCGGGATCTCGTGCCAGGGGAAGAGCTCCGACATGCAGGGGTCGATCTGCCGCTCGATGACCAGACGGTTGGCCTGGGCGGCCTGCTTCAGATGCGCGAAGTGGCTGCCCTGGATGCGCTTCTGGTGCATCCACACGTAGCGCGCGTCGAAGGTGATGTTGTAGCCCGTGGTGCCGGCGCAGAAGACCACCATGCCGCCGCGCTTCACCACGAAGCAGGAGACCGGGAAGGTCGCCTCGCCCGGGTGCTCGAAGACGAAGTCGACGTTGACGCCCTTGCCGGTGTGCTCCCAGATCGCCTTGCCGAAGTCGCGCACGCTGGCGAACCACGTCTTGTACTCGTCGGAATTGACCGGCGGCAGCTGGCCCCAGCAGTCGAACTCCTTGCGGTTGATGACGCCGCGCGCGCCGAGCTGCATCACGAAGTCGCGCTTGTCGTCGTCGGAGATCACGCCGATCGCGTTCGCCCCGGCCGCGGCGCAGATCTGCACCGCCATCGAGCCGAGCCCGCCCGAGGCGCCCCAGACCAGCACGTTGTGCCCCGGCCGCAGGATGTGCGGGCGGTGGCCGAACAGCATGCGCCACGCGGTCGCCAGGACGAGCGTGTAACAGGCGCTCTCCTCCCAGGTCAGGTGCTTGGGGCGCGGCATCAGCTGCTGCGCCTGCACGCGGGTGAACTGGGCGAAGGAGCCGTCGGGGGTCTCGTAGCCCCAGATGCGCTGCGAGGGCGAGAACATCGGATCGCCGCCGTTGCACTCCTCGTCCTCGCCGTCGTCCTGGTTGCAGTGGATGACGACCTCGTCGCCGACCTTCCAGTTGCGCACCTTGTCGCCGACCGCCCAGACGATGCCCGAGGCGTCGGAGCCGGCGACGTGGTAGTCGGCCTTGTGCACGTCGAAGACCGAGATCGGCGTGCCCAGCGCCGCCCAGACGCCGTTGTAGTTGACGCCCGCCGCCATCACGAGCACCAGCACGTCGTGGCTGTCGAGCACCGGCACCTCGACGGTTTCCACCTGCATCGCCGTGTCTGGCTCGCCGTGGCGCTCGCGCCGGATCGCCCAGGCGTACATCTGCCTGGGCACATGGCCGAGCGGCGGGATCTCGCCGATCTCGTAGAGGTCTTTCCTGGGCCGGTCCTCGGCCTCGAAGTCGACAACCGCAGCCGCTTCACTCATCGCAGCATCTCCTTTGCCGGCTCCGGGCCCGGCGGCGGCGCGCCGGCGGCGGCGCCGCCGCGGCCGGAAACCGTGAGGCCCCGAAGCCATGAGAGATTGTCAATCATTCACCCCTAAATTTGGGTTAGAGCATTTTCGATATTCACGGAACCAGCCCGCTCCCCCGCCCGACCGCCCATGAGGATACTGTCCCAAGTTGAGCATTGGGGGCGGTCGGGCGGGGGCCATTCGACCAGCTCATGAGGGCCGGCGCCGATTCGACGAAAGTCGAAAATGCTCTAGTTGCGTTGTCTTCTAGCGCCTCGCGGGTTATATTGCAACGCACAATGAGCCAGAATGTTTCTTTCACGGGGCTTGGATCGTAACTTTATGTCTGAAATCTGCTCCATTCGGACATTTCCGCCATTGTGCGCGGGCCGGCCGGCGGCGGGGATGCGCCCGTGAGCCGAGGGAAACCCAGCGACGCCGCGGCGCACAAGCGCCCGGACGGCGCCGCCGGGCGCGACCGGCCCTGGCTGATCCGCACCTATTCGGGGCATTCCTCGGCGGCGGCCTCGAACGCGCTCTACCGGAAGAACCTCAAGGCGGGGCAGACCGGGCTCTCGGTCGCCTTCGACCTGCCGACCCAGACCGGCTACGACAGCGACCATCCGCTGGCGCGCGGCGAGGTCGGCAAGGTCGGCGTGCCGATCGGCCATCTGGGCGACATGGCGGCGCTCTTCGAGGGCATCCCGCTGGCAAGCATGAACACCTCGATGACGATCAACGCGCCGGCCCCGTGGCTGCTCGCGCTCTATATCGCCGCGGCCGAGGACCAGGGCGCCGCCCGCGCCGCGCTCGCCGGCACGACCCAGAACGACGTGGTGAAGGAATACCTCTCGCGCGGCACATACATCTTCCCGCCCGATCCCAGCCTTCGCCTCACCACCGACGTCATCGCCTTCACCTACAGGGAGCTGCCGAGGTGGAACCCGGTCAACATCTGCAGCTACCACCTGCAGGAGGCGGGGGCCACGCCGGTTCAGGAGATCGCCTACGCGCTCGCCAACGCGGTCGCCGTGCTGGAGCGCGTGCGCGCCGGCGGCCAGGTGCCGGCGGACGAGTTCCCGACCGTCGTCGGGCGCATCAGCTTCTTCGTCAATGCCGGCATCCGATTCGTCACCGAGATGTGCAAGATGCGGGCGATGGCGCGGCTCTGGGACGCGATCTGCGAGCAGCGTTTTGAGGTATCCGATCCCAAGCTCCGGCGCTTCCGCTACGGCGTCCAGGTGAACTCGCTCGGCCTCACCGAACAGCAGCCCGAGAACAACGTCTACCGCATCCTCCTGGAGATGCTCGCGGTCACGCTCTCCAAGGACGCGCGCGCCCGCGCCGTCCAGCTCCCGGCCTGGAACGAGGCTTTGGGCCTGCCCCGCCCCTGGGACCAGCAATGGTCGCTGCGGCTCCAGCAGATCGTCGCCTACGAGACCGACCTCCTCGAATACGGCGACCTCTTCGCCGGCTCCGAAGTCGTCGAGGCCAAGACCGCGGAGATCGAGGCCGCCGCCCGCGCCGAGCTCGCCCGCATCGAGGAGATCGGCGGGCTCATCGAGGCGGTCGAGCAAGGCTACTTGAAGGCCCGCCTCGTCGAGTCGAACGCCGCCCGCGTCGCCGCCATCGAATCGGGCAGCCAAGTCGTCGTCGGCGTCAACGCATGGACCGAGAGCGAGCCCTCGCCGCTGACCGCCGGCAGTGGCGACGAAGACAGCGGCTTCCTGTCGGTCGATCCGACGGAAGAAGAGCGCGCCATCGCCCGGCTCGCCGCCTGGCGCGAGGCCCGCGACGACACGGCGGCCAAGGCCGCGCTCGCCGAGCTAGAAGCCGCGGCGAAGGAGGACCGCAACGTCATGCCGCCCTCGATCGCCTGCGCCCATGCCGGCGTGACGACCGGCGAGTGGGGCGAGACCTTGCGCCGCGTCTTCGGCGACTACCGCGCGCCGACGGGCGTCACCGCCGCCGCCGCCCAGCCCCAGGACGAGGCGGGCGCCAAGCGCCTCGCCGATCTGCGCGCCCGCGTCGACGAGGTCAGCTCAAGGATCTTTGGTCGCGGTGGGGGCCGCATAAAGCTCCTGGTCGGCAAGCCCGGCCTCGACGGCCATTCGAACGGCGCCGAGCAGATCGCCGTGCGCGCCCGCGACGCCGGCCTCGAGGTGATCTACGAGGGCATCCGCTCGACCCCCGAGCAGATCGTCGCCGCCGCCCTCGAGGAGGGCGTCCACGCCGTCGGCCTCTCGATCCTCTCCGGCTCGCACCTGCCATTGGTCGAGGCCGTCCTGGTCGGCCTGGCATCGGAGGGCCTGACGGATATCCCCGTCGTCGCCGGCGGCATCATCCCCCCCGCCGACGCCGAGGCGCTCAAGGCCGCGGGCCTGGCGGCGGTCTTCACGCCGAAAGACTACGACCTCACCGCCATCATCGCCGACATCGTCGAGATCGTGGACAGGGCGCAGCGGGAGGCGGCTTAGAAGTCATCGACCGGCATCCATCCTTCGAGGCTCGGGCCTTCGGCCCTCGCACCTCAGGATGAGCGCCGCGCCTCGCACCAACTCCACTGCTCATCCTGAGGTGCGAGCGTCAGCGAGCCTCGAAGGATGGATGCCGCTCCACCACCGCAACCGCGGTCAAAACCGCCTGCCGCGACCCTGCTAAACTCCGCCGGTCGACCACCATCGAGGCAACCGCATGCCCCGCGAAGATAGGCCCTGCGACGATCCGGCCGAGCGGTTCCTGCGCGGCGTCGATTTCATCGAATCGCATCTGGCCGAGCGCTTCGCCCTCGCCGAGGTCGCAGCGGCGGCCGGGGTTTCGCCCTATCACTATGCCCGCATGTTCCAGGCACTGACCGGCGACACGGTCATGGGCTATGCGCGGAAGCGACGCCTCAGCGAGGCTGCGCACAAGCTCGCCGACGGAAATTCTCCCGACCGGGGGCTCCGCCTCATCGACCTCGCCCTAGAGAGCGGCTTCGAGAGCCAGGCCGCCTTCACCCGCGCCTTCAAACGCCAGTTCGGCGTCACCCCCGGCGAGGTCAGGCGGCGCGCGCGGCGCTGGCTGCCTCGTATCAAGGCTCCCCTCGACCGCGCCGCCCTCTCCCATCTGACGGAGGCGATCACCATGGAACCTATATTCATCGAGCGCGGCTAAATCGCCTACGTCGGCCTGCGCGAGGAGGTGCAGGCACGCGAGAAGAGCGACGGGCCCGGCCTCTGGCAGCGCTTCTGGCCCCAGGCGAGCCGGATCTCCTACCGGTGCACGAACGGCCCAGCCTTGGGCGTGGTCGAGGTGATCGACCGCGAGACCGGCGCCTTCGCCTACACCGCGGCAGTCGAGGTCGAGCGCATCGACGCCGTGCCGCAAGGACTGACCGCCAAGACGCTCGCAGGCGGGCGCTTCGCCGTCTTCACGCACACCCTCACCAGCCCCGACATCGGCGGCGAGCTTCGTCGCACCTTCCAGTACATCTACGGCACCTGGGTACCGAAGTCGGACGCCTGCCTTCGCGCTTGGTACGACCTCGAGGTCTACGACGCACGCTTCGACGCCAGGCGGATGTGCGGCGAGATCGACATCTACGTGCCGATCATGTGAGGGGTGCGGGACGGTCCTCGCGCGGCCTCCATCCTTCGAGGCTCGGGCCTTCGGCCCTCGCACCTCAGGATGAGCAGCTGTGAACTGCAAGCACGGCTACTTATCCCGACGTGCAAAAACCAATGCTCATCCTGAGGTGCGAGCGGAGCGAGCCTCGAAGGATGGCCGCGATGCTCCGCCCCCTCGCCCCCCGCCCCATTGACGCTTCCTCCCGCGCGCGCGATACAAGCCCGGTCCACCGTCCCAGGGAACCGACCCCATGAAAGCCTATCAGTTCGACGAGCACGGCGGCCCGATCACCGCCCATGAGCACGCCACGCCCACACCGGAGGGCGCCCAGGTCCTGCTCAAGGTCGGCGCCTGCGGCGTCTGCCATTCCGACGTCCATCTCTGGGAGGGCTATTTCGGCCTCGGCGGCGAGCGCAAGCTCGACACCCGCGGCAGCCAGCGGGCGCTGCCCTTCACCCTCGGCCACGAGATCGTCGGCGAGGTCGTGGCACTCGGCCCCGATGCAGGCGGCGTGTCCGTCGGCGACCGGCGCGTCGTCTATCCCTGGATAGGCTGCGGCGACTGCGCGGTCTGTGTGCGCGGCGACGAGCAGCTCTGCAACCGCCCGGCGGCGATCGGCGTCAACGTCGACGGCGGCTACGCCGACCACGTGCTGGTGCCGCATCCCAAATACCTCCACGACTTCGGCGACGCGCCCGCCTCCGTCGCCTGCACCTACGCCTGCTCGGGGCTCACCGCCTACGGCGCGCTCAAGAAAGTTCAGGACCGCGCCGAGGGGAGTTTCCTCCTCATCGTCGGCGCCGGCGGGGTCGGCCTCGCCGGCGTGATGATCACGCAGGCCATCCTGAAATGCGAGATCGTCGTCGCCGACATCGACCCGGCCAAGCTCGAGGCGGCCAAGGCGGCCGGCGCCGACCACCTGATAGACAGCCGCGAGCCCGACGCCGGCAAGCAGGTCATGAAGCTGACCCGCGGCGGCGCGCCCGCGGTGGTCGACTTCGTCGGCAACGATGCCTCGGCCAGGTTCGCCACCGGCGCCGTCGCCAAGGGCGGGCTCGCCGTCGTCGTCGGGCTGATGGGCGGCGAGCTGCGCATGGCGCTGCCGATGCTGCCGCTGAAGAACATGGGCATCCAGGGCTCCTACACCGGCCGGCCCGACGAGATGGCGGCGCTGATGGCGCTGGTCCGCGACGGCAGGATCAAGCCGATGCCCGTCGCCGAGCGCCCGCTGGCCGAGGTCGGCCGGACGGTCGAGGACCTGCGCGACGGCAAGATCGTCGGCCGCGTCGTGGTGACGCCGTAAGGAGTTTGCGCGAACAGAACCGTGCGACCATCCATCCTTCGAGGCCGCTTCGCGGCACCTCAGGATGAGCATTTGGGAATGGGGCGACAAACGCAAATGCTCATCCTGAGGTGCGAGCGGAGCGAGCCTCGAAGGATGGATGCCGCGCACCGACCAAAGGTTCATGCCATGTCCGACCGACCCCTCACCGTCGCCGCGATCGAGACCCGCGGCGTCGTGGTGCCGATGGCGCGGCCGCTGGCGACCGGCGCCGGGGCGGTCACCACCGTGCCCCTCATGCTGGTCGACCTCCGGACCGGGGAGGGCGTGACCGGCCGGAGCTACATCTTCGCCTTCTACGCCGCGCTGCTAGGCGCGCTGACCGAGCTCACCCGGGCCTCGGCGAGGGCCTTCAGGGCGCGCCGCTTGTGCCGCTCTCGCTCGAAGCCAGGCTGCGGAAGACGCTCCGCCTGCCCGGCCTGCAGGGCCTGGCGATGATGGCGCTCTCGGGCATCGACATGGCGGCCTGGGACGCCCACGCGCAGTCGCTCGGCCTGCCGCTCGCCCGCGCCCTCGGCGCCCAACCCAGGCCCTTTCCGGCCTACAACTCCAACGGCCTCGGCATCATGGGGCCCGAGAAGGCGGCGAAGGAGGCGCACGAGCTCGCCGCCCCCGGCTTTACGGCCGTCAAGGTGCGGCTCGGCTATCCCGACGCCGAGGCCGACCTCGCGGTCATCCGCGCCGTCCGCGCGGCGGTGCCGGCGGGCACGGCGCTGATGAGCGACTACAACCAGTGCCTCAGCGTCGCCGAGGCCGCCCGGCGCATCGCCGCACTGGACGGTGAAGGACTCCAGTGGATAGAGGAGCCGGTGCGCGCCGACGACTACGCCGGCTGCGCAACGCTGCGCGCCAAGGCCCACACGCCGATCCAGATCGGCGAGAACTTCTGGGGCGTGAGCGACATGGAGAAGGCGCTCGCCGCCGGCGCCGCCGACCTGATGATGCCCGACGCCGCGCGCATCGGCGGCGTCACCGGCTGGCTGCGCACGACCGGCCTCGCCGCCGCGCGCGAGCTGCCGCTGTCCTCGCATCTCTATCCCGAGGTCTCGGCCCACCTGCTGGCGGCGACCCCGACCGCGCATTGGCTCGAATACGTCGACTGGGCGAACCCGGTGCTCAGGGACCCGCTCGCGATCGAGGGCGGACAGGCGCTGGCGCCCGACCGCCCCGGCGCCGGCATCGAGTGGGACGACAAAGCGGTGGCCAGATACGCCGCGTGAGGGGGGACGGCGCCCTCCCTCCATCCTTCGAGGCTCGCTGGCGCTCGCACCTCAGGATGAGCATTTTGGTTTGGCGCGACAGAAACAGAAGGTCACCCTGTGCTGCGACAAATGCCGATGCTCAGGATGAGCATTTTGGTTTGGCGCGACAGAAGGTCATCCTGTGCTGCGACAAACGCAGATGCTCATCCTGAGGTGCGAGCGGAGCGAGCCTCCAAGGATGCACCGCCCCCGATTGCCCGCACACGCAAACCAACCCACATAATCGCCCATGACCAAAGCCCCCGCCTTCATCAGCCCCAGCTTCACGGTATTGGGCCTCGACCACATCGTCATCCGCGCGCGCGACGTGCCCGCCATGGTCGCCTTCTACCGCGACGTGCTCGGCTGCCCGGTGGAGAAGGACCAGGCGGAGCTGGGCCTCATCCAGCTCCGCTCCGGGTCCGGCCTCATCGACATCGTCGACGTCGCCGGCAAGCTCGGCCGCGAGGGCGGCGCCGCCCCCGGCGCCGACGCCCACAACGTCGATCACTTCTGCCTCTCGATCCGGCCCTGGGACGAGGCGGCGCTGCTCGCGCATCTGACGGCGCACGGCGTCACCCCGGGCGAGGTCGGCCGCCGCTACGGCGCCGACGGCTACGGCCAGTCGATCTACCTGAAGGATCCGGAGGGCAACTCGGTCGAGCTCAAGGGGCCGGGCGAGGGGCCCGAGGCGATCTAGCGCATATTCCGCTCACGCGGAACCGGCCTGCTCCCCCGTCGCGGCGCGCTACCGCCGCACGCCTCAGTAGAGCCGGCAGACCTGCTTGGTCCGCTTCATGTAGGCCTCGTAGCCGCCGACGTCCCGGCAGTAGGGCTGCTTGTCGGCAGGCTCGACCGGCTTCTCGCTGCGCTGGGCGCTCTGCTCGGTCGCCTCGCGCTGCTTGGCCGCCGCCGCCGCGCGCACGGCCCGCTCGGCCTCCCGCGCCTTCTCGCGCTCTTTTTCCTTTTCCGCGCGCGCCGCCGCCCGCGCCGCCGCCCGCGCCGCTTCGCGTTCGGCCATCGCGGCCTCGCGCACGGCCCGCGCCTTGGCCAGCCGCGCGGCTTCCAGGCGCATCATGCGGCCGTGCTCGGCGACCGTCCGGTTGTCCGCCCGCGCCTCGGTGTATTCGGTCCAGGTGAGATAGCCGGCGCCGACCAGGGCCGCGAATATCGTCGCGGTCAGCGTGCCCTGCATCCAGCTCGCCCAGTTCGCCGGCGGCTTGGGCGGGGTGACGGCCGGCTCCAGCGCCGCCTCCTCGATGTAGGGCACGACGGTCTGCGGCTCGGCCGCCTCGCCGCCCAGCATGCGCCGGAAGGCGGTGATGTCCTGGGGCCGCTCCTCCGGCTTGACCGCCAGCGCGTGGTCGAGCGCGTTCAGGAGCGCAGCACTATAGCCCTCGCCGATCAGCTCGGCGAAGGGCGAGAACTCGTCGGTCAGCAGGCGGTCCGGCGCCTCCGGCGGCGGCGCGCCCTTGATCGCGCGGTAGATCGCAGCACCAACCGCGTAGATGTCGGTCCAGGGGCCCTGCTTGCCCTTGCTCGAATACTGCTCGCCGGGCGCGTAGCCCGGCGTCAGGGCGACGGTGAGGTTCTTGGCGCGTTCGGCCATCGCCGGGCGCGAGCAGCCGAAATCGAGCAATACCGCGTTGCGGTTCGCGCGCACCACGATGTTGGCGGGCTTGATGTCGCGGTGCAGGATGCCCTGGGCGTGGACCTCCTCGAGCGCGTCGAGGATCGGCTCGAAGATCTCGCGCACCTCCTCCTCGTGGAGCGTGCCGCGCCGATCGAGCACGTCCGCCAGGCTTTCGCCCTCGACGTACTCCATGACCATGTAGGAGGTGCCGTTGGCCTCGAAGAGGTCGGTGATCGGCACGATCCCCGGATGGCTGAACTGGGCCAGCATCTGCGCTTCCTTGGTGAAGCGCGAGAGGCCCCATTTGAACTTCTGCTCCTCGCCGAGACGCGGCCGGACGGTGATGCTGTCCTCGTTCCTGAGCGCCAGGTTGTCGGGCAGGTATTCCTTGATCGCCACCGGGTGGTCGAGCCCGGTGTGCATCGCGAGATAGGTGATCGCGAACCCGCCGATGCCGAGCACCCGTTTGATGCGATAGGCGTCGCGCAGCACGTATCCGCTTGGTAGGCGGTGCCGGCGCTTCGCAGCCCTGTCCGAGTCCTTGGTTAGAGACTTCTTGCGCGATTGCCCGCGTTTCAATTTATGCTCCCAGTGTAGCTGTCTTGGCTAACACCCCCCGTATTCTTAAAGTTTCAATAATAATGAATAAAACATTACCGCTTGGCAAGTTGAAGTGAAATATATGGTTAACACAGGGCAGCGCCTTTGTTTTCGCGGGCAGGTCGGCGCCCCACGGTTCAGAAAGCGCCGAATGCCGCCTATAGTGCGGGCGAAGAGGGAGGGAAACCATATGACCACCGTGCTTTGCGAGCTCCGCGCCGGCGTGCGCACCGTCACGCTCAACCGCCCCGACCGCCTGAACGCGATCAGCCCGCAGCTCGTCATCGACCTCAATGCCGCCCTCGGCGAGGCGATGGCCGACGACGCCACCAAGGCGATCGTCTTCCGCGGCGCCGGCCGCGCCTTCTGCGCCGGCGACGACCTGAGGGACTTCGACGATCAGAAGGGCGCCGAGCCCGAGGTCAGGGCGATGATCGAGCGCCTGCAGGACGTGACCCGCAAGATCGTCCTCGGCGACAAGATCGTGGTCGGCGCGATCCACGGCTGGGCGGTCGGCGGCGGCCTCGAATGGGCGATCAACTGCGATCTGCCGATCTGGGCGGAGAGCGGGCGCGGCTTCTTCCCCGAGGTCAACTTGGGCCTCTTCGTCACCGGCGCGGTCACCACCCTGCTGCCCAAGCTGGCGGGGCTCCACAAGACCAAGGAGCTGATTCTCTTCGGCGAGCGCTTCGACGCCGCCCGGGCGCTGGAGCTCGGCATCGCCTGGAAGGTGGTGCCCGACGACGCCCTCTTCGACGAAGCCCAGGCGACGGCCGAGCGCATCGCCGCGCTGCCCACCGAGCAGGCGCGCGACGTGAAACGCGTCATCAACCGCGCCTGCCACATGGACGCCGAGGGCGCGATGGCGCTGGAGACCGCGGCCACCACCGCCGCCATGTTCGACCCCGAGACCGAAGCCAGGGTGAAGGCCTTCGGGACCTAGTGGTCCGATCCTGACAAAAGATACCCATTTCTATGGGTATCTTTTGTCAGGTGAATCGGCCCACCAAGCATATATTTTCCAGTGGTATTCAGCTTCCAACGAAAGGTTCCTGGCGGGAACCTTTCGTTGGAACCATACCACTAGCGCAAAGCGTGCGTCCCGCGCCCGGCGGTCACGCGATCGCGAATTGGTTCCGGCACCCCGAGCATGTCGCCCAAGCGGCCCCGGTCAGCGACCCGGACGGAAGATCCGCGGGCGGCCGGGAAGACCGAAACACGGGGAGGAGACGACGATGATCCGGACCGGGCGGCGATGAGGCCGCGCGGCGGGGGCTCCGGGGAGGGTGGTGCGGTAGCCAAAATGTTGCAATCTCGGACCTTAAGTTTCCCCTCCCCCCTTGGGCCGGGGAATTTGGTATCTGCGATTCCAACTCGGCGGATTGTGCTCTGGGGCGAGCCGGCACCTGGATTTTCGGTCGCGACAGACACTATCTCATGCGCTTGGTCGAGGCCGCGGCAATGCGACGCCATTGCCGTTGCGTTGAAGCGGCGCAACCGTCCCGGAGAGGAGTTCGATGACCTTCCTGAAGCCATACAGCGAGCAGCTCTTAAGCGTGCTCCGCATCATGTCCGGTCTGCTTTTCCTGCAGCACGGGACCGCGAAATACCTGAGCCTGCCCGCCACGAAGATGAGCGGCGCATCGCCGCTGACCATGAGCGGCGCGGCCGGCATGATCGAGCTGGTCGCCGGCGTCCTGATCGTCGTCGGATTGTTCACGCGGCCGGCGGCCTTCGTGGCCTCCGGCACGATGGCGGTCGGCTATTTCCTGGCCCATTTCCCGCGGGGCTTCTTTCCGCTCCTGAACGGCGGCGAGCTGGCGGTGCTCTATTGCTTCGTGTTCCTCTTTCTCGCGGCGGTCGGCGGCGGCGCCTGGAGCGTCGATCGGGTCTTGGGACGCAAGAAGGCGTGAGAGCACGACCCTAAATGTTGGAATCGCGAACAAGGGGAGAGGGGACTGGTGCGTGAACCCAACCGGACAATGCTCTGGCGTGACTACTCGGCCGCCGCCGCCGCCTCGCGCGCGAGCCGCGTGACGCGGCAGCGGAGGCCCCGCGTGTTCGCCGAGCCGGCCGCCGGATCGTAGGGCGGCCCGTAGGACATCGCGCCGTTGATGTTGACGTCGAGCGCGCCGTGCTCGGGGCCCGGCGCCTCGGGCAGCCACCAGCCCATGCCGGTGGAGACCACCGCCGCCTCGACGTCCTCGGTCAGCTTGGCGCGCAGCCGGCAGCGCCCGCTGCCGTTCGCGACCTCGACGGCGACCCAGTCGTCGGCGGCGATGTCGAGCGCGCCCGCCGTCGCGGGATGGATCTTCAGCCAGGGATCGGGCGTCACCTTGCGCGCCCAGGCCTGATCGCGGAAGCGCGAGTGGTGGTAGGTCTTCTCCCGCGCCCCGGTCAGCAGCAGCAGCGGGAAGTCGTCATCGTCCAGCGCGTCGCCCGCCGGCGCCACGAAGCCCGGCAGCGGGTCGAGCCCGTGCTGCGCCATGCGCTCGGAATAGAGCTCGACCTTGCCGGTCGGCGTGCGGAACACCTGGTTCTCGAAATCTCCCAACGCGTAGTCGTAGGTCGCGTAACCGTTCGCCTCGAGCGCCGCCCGGTCGATGCCGCTGTCGCCGATGAGGAAATCGTTGAAGGCCCGGTGGTCCGCCCAGGGCACGAGGTCGCGCTCGATGGCGCCCCGCGCCGCCAGCCGCTCGATCAGGCCGCGCGCGATCGCCAGGTCCGAGCGCGCCTCGCCCTGGGGCGGAGCGATCGCCGCGGTATAGGTGATGCAGGGCCCGCCGACATGCAGCGAGACCTCCTCCTCCTCCAGCGTCGTGGTCTTGGGCAGCACGACGTCGGCGAAGGCGGCGGTCGGGTTCATGGTCTGGCTGGCCACGGCGAAGAAATCGAGCGACTTCAGCGCCGCGATGGTGCGCCGCGCGTCGGGATAGGTGACGACGATGTTGACCCCGCTGGCGTAGAGCGCGCGCACCGGATAGGGCACACCCGTCAGCATCGCCTCGATCACCGAGGGATTGTGGCAGGCCGCCTGCCAGCCGTCCGGCCCGGCCCAGAGCGGAAACCTATCGGCCCCGATCGCCCGCTTCGCCACCGCCTCGTCGAGCTTGAAGGCGGGATCGTGCAGCAGCTCCATGTGGCCGCGGAAGCCGGTCGGCTTCTTGGCGCGCCGGTTGCCGCCCACGCGGTCGAGGTTGCCGCTGATCGCGACCAGGCAGTGGAAGGCGCGGAAGGTCTGCACGCCGGCGGAGAAGGCGTCGATGCCGTGGCCCGAGACGAAGGCCGAGGGGCCGTCGGCGTAGAGCCGCGCGGCGGCGACGATGTCCTCGGCCGCCACGCCGGTGAGCCCGGCCGCGACCGCCGGCGGATAGTCGGCGACCCGCGCCTTCAGCGCGTCGAAGCCGTGGCACCAGCGCGCGGTGAAGTCGGCGTCGTGGCGCGCCTCGGCGATCATCACGTGCATCATCGCCAGGGCGATCGCGGCGTCGGTGCCGGGCCGCGGCCGCAGGTGGAGATCGGCCATGCCCGCCGCCGGCGCCGTCACCGGGTCGATCACCACAAGCCGGATGCCCTTCGCCTTGGCGCGCTTGAGCGCCTGCCACTGGATCGGGTCGGCGGCCTGGGGGTTGCGGCCGACGATCAGCGCGCAGCGCGCGTTCTCGATGTCCTCGCCGCCGGTGATCGAGAGCCCCGTCACCATGTCGCTGACGCCCCGGCAGCCGCCGCAAAGGTCCTGGTTGATCATCCAGTTGGGCGAGCCCATGGAGCGCATCAGGAAGGCGACGATCGGCCCGCGCGGGAAGAAGCCGCCGGAGACCGCGCCGACGAGGGCGAGCGGCCCGTGCTCGGCGCGCACGCGGGCGAGGCCGTCGGCCATGGCGTCGAGCGCCTCGTCCCAGGAGACCTGCCGCCAGCGGCCGCCGCCGCGCGGGCCGTCGCGCATTCGCGGGTGGCGCAGCCGGCTCTCGTTGTAGGTCCATTCGGGCAGCGCCCGGATGCCCTTGACGCAGAAGGCGCCCTTCGAGGCGGGGTGGTCGGGGTTGGGCGCCACCTTGGCCGCCTTGCCGTCGCGCACGGTGACCCGCGCGCCGCACAGCGTGCCGCACTCCCAGCAGGTCGTTGTGACGGTCGTCTCTCCGCCCATGCGATCGTCACTCCAAGGCAACCGTCCGAGGCCGCGACTCTAGGACGAAAGCTCGGCCTTGGCCATGCGCGCAAAGAAAACGCCCCGGCCGGGGAGGGGCGGCCGGGGCGTCGGGAGGGACGGCGGGTAAAGGTGCGGCGGCCTAGAGACGGCCCTTCTTGTGCTGGTCGTAGATGTAGCCGCCGACAGCTCCGGCGCCGGCGCCGATCGCCGCACCACAGGGGATGCAGCCGCCGGTGATCGCGGTGCCGACCGCGCCGACGCCGGCGCCGATCGCGGCGCCGCCACCGACGCGCTGGCCGGTCTGGGAACACGCGCCGAGGCCGATCGCGACAACCAGGGCGAGGGGGAGAGCGAGCTTTGGCATGGGTTCGATCCTTTGTCTGAAGCGGTCCGTCGGGCGCCGGGAGGGGAGCGCCCGTCTATCTGGGACAAACCATATGTCGATTCGCCCGGCGCGGCTGTGACGGCCGTCACAGGTCTGTCGAATTCGCCGGGGTCTGTCGAATTCGCCGGATATTTCTCGGCTCCCGCCGCATCACGCCGGCCGAGCGCCACGCGCGCGGTCGCCGATGCGTCCAGACACTTCGCGCACAAGCGCGGATACGGCCAGACACTTCGCGCACAAGCGCGGATACGGCCAGACACTTCGCGCACAAGCGCGGATGCGGCCAGACACTTCGCGCACAAGCGCGGATGCGGTATGTCTGTCGGTCGGATCTCACGGTCCTGCCCGAACGCCCTCTCGAACGCCCGCCCGCCTGCCTGCCGGTCCTGCAATCCCGATGTCCTTCCTCGACCGCATCCACGACTGCAACCGCGCCAACCTTCGCCGCTTCCGGCCCTTCATCGTGGTCGGCGCGCAGGTCGGCTACGTGCGCACCGACATCGCCGCGCGCCTCAAGTACTTCCGCGACACCTTCGACGTGACCCGCGAGGCCGTCATCCTCAATCCGGCGCTCAACGACTTCGCCGGGCGCAGCGCCGCGATGGCGCCGGTGGTCGCGGCGCTGGCCGAGGACGAGGCGATCACGCGGCCGCGCGGCGAGCTCTATCCGGTGGCGACGCATTTCACCGCCGAGCCCTTGCTGGCGCTGGAGCGCGCGGCGGTCCCCGCCTTCGGCGTCCGCGCCTACGGCGTGCATCTCAACGGCTTCGTGCGCCGCAAGGGCGGCATCGAGATGTGGATCGGCTTCCGCGCCAAGGACAAGCCGACCTTCCCGGGCATGCTCGACAACCTGGTCGCCGGCGGCCAGCCGATCGGCATCACGCTGCAGGACAACCTGATCAAGGAATGCGCCGAGGAGGCCGCGATCCCGCGCGAGCTCGCCATCCTGGCGGCCCCGGTCGGCGCCATCACCTACCGCGCCGAATCCCCCGAGGGCCTCAAGCCCGACGTGCAGTTCTGCTACGACCTCGAGCTGCCGGCCGATTTCGTGCCCGAGAACACCGACGGCGAGATCGAGCGTTTCGAGCTCTGGCCGATCGAGCAGGTGATGGAGCGCGTCGCCGAGACCACCGAGTTCAAGTTCAACTGCAACCTGGTGATCATCGACTTCCTGGTCCGCCACGGCCTCATCCCCCCCGACGACCCCGACTACCTGGAGATCGTGCGCGGGTTGCGGCAGTAGTGCCGGAGGCCGCGGACCTACTCGCCCTATTCGTAGGGGCGGGTTCGAAACCCGCCCGCCGCCGCCAGAAGGAAAGCGAACCACAGAGACACAGAGGCACGGAGTCCGTCCTAGAGCAGGTCGTGATTAGGTCGAATCACTTCTTGATTCGACCT
>Ga0302046_10002030_pt1 | contig 18988 bp, 17 predicted proteins | sample RVTome_11_FD_200261 | JGI IMG/M metagenome (GOLD analysis project Ga0302046, IMG submission 200261) | Soil microbial communities from uranium-contaminated site in the Upper Colorado River Basin, Wyoming, United States - RVT147D111 (version 2) ...
AGATCTGAAGTCGTGACCTGAAAGATTACAAATGCACGCATCGTCAACCTTGGTGCGGAACCCCGGATCTTCAGGTTGGCGATGATACCGCGCGGTCACTCGCTGTTGACCACCTTCGGAGCCCTCCGCCTAACGCCACAGCCCGTAAACGTGCTGCGCTGGCTCCTCACCTCTCGCCGCCATGCGAGAGTGCCGGAGCCGGGAAGCCGAGGTGGTGGAGCCGCCCGAGTACCGCGCAGCGATGCGGAGGGCCGTGACTCGCGAATACTCGGGCCGGTGTGGTTAGGTTCGTATGTCTGCGCACTGATGCAGTTGACGTGTATGGACGGTGATGGAACGGCCATTCCTTCCGTGAGGTCGGCCCTCGATCGGAGCGGTCAGGACTAAGAGTTGACCATGTTTCGCCGGGAGATCACAGGCCGCGGGCCGGCAGGACGAGCGTGAATGGCACGCGGTCTCCCGGACTTTTTATTCCGACCTGAAGCTCCGCCCCGATCGCGCGGGCGTACGCTCTGAGCGTGGACAGCCGGACGTCGCCGCGGCGCTCGAGCTTCGAGAGGTCCGACTGCGTGATGCCCAATCGCTGAGCGACCTGCACCTGCGTCAGCCCCACCCGTCTCCGGGCATCGGCGAGCGTCGTGCCGGCCGCGTCATCCGGCGACCGGCGCCGGTGGTCGATCCATGTCCGCCACAGCGCGGACGTCCCGTACATTGGATGCGCGTCGCACAGCCGGAGGATTGTGTCAGCCGTGCGGCCCCACGGATCGCGCACCACCTCGCAAAGAAGCGGCGTCCACGATTCCAGGTCGCCACGCTCGAGCAGCGCGTCGATTGCCGCGTCGCCCAGGTCCGCCACCGATGCATCTGGTGGATAGTCGAGGTGCCGAAACCTCACAACCGTCAGCTCCGGTCCGCTACGAGGTCCAGGATGCCGGCCGCAAGACCCCGGCACGCCCGCACGACATTGTTCCAGTCGCGCCAGCGGTCCTCGAGCTGCCGGTAGTGGGCCAGATCGACTGCCGACAAATCATACGGGGCCGGGTCCGCCAGTTGTTTCGCGAGCTGGGTCGCAACCCGCTGGCCGCCGGGACCGAGTTGATCCTCATAATAATCGTCCAGGCTCAATATCACCCTCGCCGCCGCCTCCCCATCGAGGCGATTAGCCAGAGCGACCACGTCCAGATAATCCCGGGTCGCATTGCGACGCAGGACGAGCCACGCCTTGATCCGAACCATCTCATCGAGCGTGGGGACCGTGAGTTCCCGGTCACCCACCATGACCTGCTCGACCTCGAGGGGGCGGCGGCGGATCAGCTGGCGGATGCCGGTCTCGACTCCGTCCAGACTGCCGAGAATGAGCACCGGCCGGCGGACACGCGACGTCACCCAACCATCCGCGTGCTCGAGAACCTCGAGGACGTCGTTGAATCGGTCACGCAAATCAGTCAGGACATGATCGTCGTCCAGTGAAATGCGATGACCGGCGTGGTGTGCGGCGGCTGAGCCGCGGACGAGCACGGCGTCCGGAAGTAACTCCTGCACGCGGACCGCAGCCCGCATGACCTCGTCAAAACTCGGATGGACACCCATATCCCCTGCTATTATTCAAACTCACTAGTGACTATAAACCCATATCCAGGAGAACGGCAATCGACCTGTCAGGTCAGCAGGTGCCCTTCCTGGCAGGGTGCTGAAAATGGGCTCCCTTTTCGCGCGCCGCGGTTCGCAGCCCCCTACTGCACCGCCCCATCATCCATAGGCCGCGACCCAACGCGCGCCTCCGGGAACCCTTTTTCAGCACCCTGCCAGGCCGATTTGTCCCCTCGACGGGTCTTCCACGAGTTGAACTCGTCCGGAAGAAGCGCCACGATTGGCGTGAGCACTCATGCTGTACAGACCGTAGTTGACAGCCAGCTGCTGGACCACGTCGACGAAACGGCGGAGCGTTCCCGGACCTCGCTTCGAGGGTGGTCGTCTTCGTCCAGCGGCGCCCGTTCAATAACCCGGACCCCGTCCCGCCACCCCGGTTTTGTTTTTTGTGTTCTGTGTTCTGTGTTTTGCGTTCACTCATATAGCAGCGCTTGCGACGGATGCACGGCCGCCGCGCGGTGCGCCGGGATCCAACATGCCGCCACCGCCACACCGAGGAGCAGCGATGCAGTGCCGACGTACACCATGGGGTCGAGTGTGCTGACGTCGAACAGGAGGGAGTCGATATATCGACGGAGCCAGTATGCACCCGCCAGGCCGATGCCGATGCCGAGGAGCGCCATGCGCCCGCCGCGGCCCACGATCAGTCTGAGCACATCCTGACGCCGCGCGCCGAGTGCCATGCGGACACCGATCTCGCGCGTCTGGCGCTGGACGGCATAGGCGACGACCCCATAGATGCCTACCGCGCCCAGTGTCAGAGCCACCACGGCGAAGATACTGATCAACGTGACCTGGAAGCGGCGATTCCCCAGGTACCGCGAGACGATGTCGTCCATCGACTCGACCCGCAGCACCGAGACGTTAGGATCCAGCGCCTGTGTCTCTCGGCGGACGAGTTCCACGACGGCCGTGGTGTTCGTGCGGGCGCGGATGACGAGATCGTTGGCGACGTTGGTGACGAGGTAGAAGGTGGGGCGTGGCCGGGCATCCGGCCCGGCGACACGGACGTCGCCCACGACCCCCACGATGTGCGTGCCGCGATCGATGTCGAGCCTCCGGCCCACGGGCTCCTCGTCCCCGAAGAGCTGGCGAGCCAACTCGGTGTTGATGAGAATCGGCCGGTCCAATTGCGCGGTGTCACGCGGCGTGAGCATTCGGCCGCGCCTGAGCGGTATGCCCATCGTGGCGAAGTATTCCGGCGTCACCCGCCTAACTTCGACGAACGATGCCTCGCGCTCGGGCTCGCCTGTGACATTGATGCGCGTATAGTTGCTGCCCCACGTGCGGATGGGCACCATGTTGATCATTCCAGCGGATGCCACCTCAGGAGTGGCCGCGAGACGCGCCATGAGATTCTCGATGAACAGGGCGCGCGGTTCGCCGCCATCGTACATCGTGGGCGGGAACCAGAGATTGGCGACGACGACTCGATCCGGATCGAATCCCAGGTCGGACTGGAGCGCGCGCCAGAAACTCTTGAAGCATGAGACCGGCGCCGATGACGAGCATGAGCGCGATGGCGATCTCACCCACGACCAGTGCCTGCCGGAGCGGTGTGGTGCGACCCGAGCCCCCGCGTTCGCCGTCCTTGAGGTCGGCAACGTCGCCCTGCGCGAGCAACGCCGGCGCGAGGCCCACGATCAAACCGGTGACCAGCGAAATAACCAGGGAGAAGGTCAGGACGGGCATGTTGACGCTGACGGCCTCGGCCCGGGGAACGGCGTCGGCGAATGTGGCCAGGAGCAGTTGCACACCTCCGAAGGCCAGTCCGACGCCAATCGCGCCGCCCAGGAGGGAGACGATCACCGTCTCCGTCAGGAACTGCCGCGCGAGCCGGCCGCGGCCTGCACCTAACGCGGCGCGCACCGCAATCTCGCGGCTCCTCCTCTCCGTACGTGCCAGCATGAGGTTGGCGACGTTGGCGCAGGCGATCATGAGCACGAACAGCACCGCGACACCCAGCACTCTGAGCGGTCTGACACTGCGCTCGACGAAGGCGTCCAGCAGGGGCATGGTCGACATGCCGGAGAGATCGTACGATTCGGCGTACTGCTCACCCAGCCTCCGCCACTGAGCGTCCAACTCCGTGATGGCCTGGCTTTGGGTGGTGGCGCCGAGCCGGCCGTAGAGCCGCAGATAATTGGTCGAGCGGCCCGCAAAGTCGTCCTCCGTGAAGCGAAGCGGTATCCACAACTGCCGCCCGCCGAACGTGAACCGTCGCGGCATCACGCCGATGATCGTGAAATTGGCGTCGCTCAGCCGGATCGTCGTCCCGACAACCGTCGAATCTGCACCCAAATACGTACGCCAGAACTCGTCGCTCACCACCACCACCCGCTCGGCGTTCGGGTCGTCGTCGCCGGGTTGGAACGTACGACCCCACCGCGGCGGCACGGCCAACAGGTCGAACATGCCCGCACTCACGGCCGCACCCGAGATGGACGTCGCACCGGTCTCGTCGGCCAGGATCAACGACCGGCCCGCCTCCGCTTCGAGCGCCGAGAGGGTCGTGATCTGCGGTCGGATATCGCGGAAGTTGGCGGGCGAGATGGGAAGGAGGACGCCCGGCAGTTCGGGACGCGTGCGGCCCACCCTTACGAGTTCGTGCGGCTGGTCGTACGACAGCGGGCTCAACAGCACGCCGTGGAGTACACTGAAGATGGCGGTGTTGAGGCCGATGGCCAGCGCGAGCGTCAGCAGTACGATGAGGGCGAACAGCGGCTGCCGGATGAGCGACCGTACGGCGTAACGAAGATCCTGTCGCATCTGTTCCATGAGTGGATTCCGTCGTCGGGAAAAGGGTTTGCGCCGCACGACGCGGCGGGAGGCGGCAATGAGCGTGGCGGCGACACGGCCGGGGACCGTCATCACGCCGACTGGGGAAGCCAGCACGGCCCGCTCGATCGCCGTGACTAGCTCGACCGGCGTGGCGAACCGGTCGGCGGGATCGCGGGCCATGGCGCGCTTGACCGCGAGGGCCACGCCACGCGGAACGTCAGGCGCCAGCCGGCGGACGTCAGGCGGCTCGGCGATGAACCGCTTGGCCACCGTTTCCATCGTGGTGGTACCGGAGAACGCGGGGGTGCCGCACAGCATCTCGTACACCGTGCAGCCGAAGCTGTACACGTCGGCCGTGGGTTGAAGGTTTACCTCTCCGCTGGCCTGTTCGGGGCTCACATAGGCCGGCGTCCCCGCCGAAGAGTCCAGCTCCGCGCGCCGCCCCCATTCGAGGAACTCGGCGTGCATGGCACGCGAAAGGCCGAAGTCGCCGAGATAGGCATGGAGCCGGTCCCCGCGCCCCGCGAGAAGGATGTTCTCCGGCTTGATGTCGCAGTGAAGAATGTTCACTTCGTGCGCATGCTGCAGCGCCTGCGCGACGTGATCGGCGATGCCCAGCGTGACGGAGAGCGAGAGCCGTCCCTGTTGCTTCAGGAGATCACGCAGCGACCCGCCCGCGACCAGCGGCATGACGTAGAATGGGGACCCCGCCGCGTCGCCCGAGTCGTGAAGCGGGAGGATGTTCGGATGCTGGAGCCGCGCGGCGTACCGCGTCTCTTTCAAGAACTGCGGCACGCCGATCCCGCTCACCGCCTCGGGCGACACCACCTTCATCGCGACCGGCCGGTTGTGCTTTACGTCGCGCGCGAGATACACAGTCCCCATGCCGCCGTGACCGATCACGCGCTCCAACAGATATCGATCGGCGATCGCCGCCTGAAACCCCGCGTCGGCGGTGCCGTCGGGTCCCGAGTCCACGACGAAGAGATCCTCGAACGCGACCTGAAACACCTCGAGCAGCCGATCCCGGGTCTTGGGCGACGGGAAGGGGTAGCGCCCCTTCAAGATCGCCGACCAGTGCCCGCGCGAGATGCCGAGCTTGATGGCCCAGTGGTTCTGGCTTAGGCGCCCCTGCGCCACGAGTTCAACCAGCCGATCGACCTTGAGACGAACGCGCATGAACCTCCGCTGCTATTCCACGATGTGCCCGGTTGGACGTTCTGGACCAGGAGAAGGTTTCCGGATGCGAAAAGGAAGTGTTTCGTAGTGTTCGGTCCCCCGAGAGTGCGCCCCTATGTCCCTATGACCACAAGGAATATTGACGAGAACGGCAATCGACGTATCAGGTCGGCAGGTGCCTGGGAAGCGCGCTTCGGCCGTCCCGTTCGTTCGTCGAGATACCGGAGATTCAGCGCCTCAACGATCGAAGGGTTGGACACAAAGGACTGCCGGCTGGAGCGCCATACTTCCGGAATGTGTTCGGGTGCATCACGCCTAATGGCAGTGACCAACGGCCGAGGATGCATTGCGTACGTAGTGCAAATGCACTACATTCGCATACATGAAGGATGACCAGATCACTCTGCGACTGCCTCGTGAATTGACCCGGGCGATCGCGCGTCGCGCGCGCCAAAGCGGTGTTCCCAGGTCTCAGGTCGTTCGGGAGGCTATCGTCCAGTATCTGGCTGCGGCGGTGCCGGGGCAGACACCGGAGAACGTGTGGGAGCGGTTGGCCCCCCTGGTGGGCTCAGTTGCACTCGATCATGCAGCCGCGGAGCGGGATGCGCTCGCGCGCCGGATCCGCGCGCACAACTGGCGCGGTTGAGGGGTGACGGTCGATCGCGACATCCTGCTCGACACGGGGCCTCTGGTGGCCGCACTGGACAGCGCGGATCAGTGGCATGTGCCGTGTGTCGGAGTCTGGCCTGAGGTCGTCAACCGCTGTCTCACAACGGAAGCGGTTCTCACCGAAGCGAGCCACCTTGTCGGACGGGGGGGCGCCGCCGCCTGGTTGCCCCTTGAATTCCTTCTGGCCGCGCACATCCCGATCCTCGGCCTCGAGATCGACCTCCAGCGGCAGGCGGCGCTCCTCATGCGCCGGTATGAGGCCGTGCCGATGGACTATGCCGACGCCGGTCTCGTGGCCCTCGGTCAGGCGCTTGGGATCGACTCGGTCTTCACGACCGACCGAAAAGGATTCTCGACGTACCGGCGGGCTCATGGCCGGTGGTTTTGCCTGTTACCGGAACCATGCTGACATATCCCGGCCCAGCGATTGACCGACGAAAAAGAACAGGGACGATCAGGGAAATATTCTTGCTGCCGACGCGACAGGGCGTTATGCATGCGAGTCCGTAACGCGATTGGTCGATAGATTCAGCCATGGACCACGATCACCTGACGCACCTGCGACGCCATCACCCGGCGTGGCGCTTGCTTGCGGCCGAGCACGCGCCGGTCATTGTGGGCTTCCTCTACCACGCATTCGTTCGCCCGAACGTGCGCGTCGTCAGCGAGCAGACGCTCGCGTCGCAGCTCGATGACTACATCTATCACTTGCGAGAAAGATTGGGCGAGGATGCCTTTCCGCGACCAGCACTCGAGTACGTGAACACCTGGGCGGAGGAGGGTCGCGGTTTCCTGCGCCGATTCTATCCGCCGGATTCCGACGAGCCGCATTTCGACCTGACGCCCGCCAGCGAACGCGTGATTCAATGGCTGATCGGTCTCGAACAGCAGCGTTTTGTCGGCGCGGAATCGCGTCTCAAGGTGATATTCGATCTGCTGCGGCAGATCGCCGAGGGCAGCGAGACGAATCCCGCTGTCCGGTTGCTGGAGCTTCAGCGTCGACGCGCCGCGATCGACGCCGAGATTGACCAGGTTCGCGCCGGCAGGTTTTCGATGATGGACGATACACAGCTCCGCGAGCGTTTCCTGCAGGCAACAGAAACCGCACGTGCATTGCTATCGGACTTTCGCCAGGTGGAGCAGAACTTCCGGGAGCTCGATCGACAGGTCAGGGAGCGTATCGCGACGTGGGAGGGCACCAAAGGTGAAGTCCTCGATGCGATCTTCGGTGAGCGTGATGCGATTTCGGAATCCGACCAGGGACGAAGTTTCCGCGCGTTCTGGGATTTTTTGATGTCGCCGGCGCGTCAAGAGGAACTGACGGCTCTGCTCGAGCGGATACTCGAGCTCGACCCGGTCGTCGAGCTGCACCCGGACCCTCGACTGAGGCGCGTTCACTATGACTGGCTGACGGCGGGCGAAGAGACACAGCGCACGGTCGCACGCCTGTCAGAACAACTGCGCCGCTATCTGGACGACCAGGCGTGGTACGAGGACCGGCGCATCATGACAGTGATCCGGGAAGTCGAACAGGCGACATTGGCAGTCCGCGACAATCCACCCCGGGACAGCGTCATGGAGCTCGATGAGCTGTCCCCGAAGATCGAGCTGCCGATGGACCGACCGCTGTTCGCACCGCCGACAAGACCTGTGATTACTCAGCACTCCCTCGACCAGGGCGATGCCCATGTCGATGCGAGTGCGCTGTTCGAGCAGTTCTATGTCGATAAGGAGCGACTGCGCTCTCGCGTGCGCCAGGCGTTACAGACTCGGCGGCAGATCGGACTCGAGGAGTTGCTCGAGTCGCAACCGCTCGAGCAGGGGCTTGCAGAGCTGATCGCCTGGCTGAGCCTCGCCACCGGCGAGGGGTACGGGGTCATTGATGAGAATCGAACGCAGCAGGTCAGATGGATGGATGCTACTGGCCGTGAGCGACGCGCGACACTACCAACGGTGATTTTCGTGGCCGAGCATCAGGCCGCTCGCATCCAAGAAGCGCACGTCGATGGACCAGGCTGACTCGACAACCTCGCTCTCCGCCGTGCTGGTCACGCTCTACAAGGGGGTGCTCTATCACGACCAGAAACCTGAAGCTTGGCAATCCCTACTCAAGCTCGAAGGCAAGGTGCGAGATCATGTCGCCCTGCTCGGCCTGGAGTTGCTTGTCGTTGAGGCTGAGGGACATGCGTATCTAAGGCAGCGCGCACCCGGTGACGGCGATCCGGAGATTCCGCGCCTGGTTCAGCGACGTCAGCTCGGTTACGCCGTCAGTCTGTTGCTCGCTCTTCTCCGCAAAAAGCTCGCCCAGCATGATGCGGCAGGCGGCGACACCCGGCTCATCCTCTCTCGCGAGCAGATCGTCGAGTTGGTGCGGCTATTCGTCGCAGACAGCTCCAATGAAGCCAAGCTGGTCGATCGGATTGATGCAGATATCAATAAGGTCGTCGAGCTAGGATTTCTCCGTTCCCTGAGAGGGCAGGACAACCAGTACGAGGTCCGTCGGATCATCAAGACGTTCGTGGATGCCCAATGGGTTTCCGATTTTGCAAAGCGCCTTGAAGAGTATCGCGGCCAACTGGAAATCGATCATGGCTGAAATGCCCCGTGATCCGGCCTTTGATTTCGCGCCCTCGGATCAACGCGCGGGGTTCCGTCTGCAGCGCAGTGAAGTCTACAACTGGGGCACGTTTCACGACCGCGCCTGGACGTTAACTCCGAACGGCGACAACAGCCTCCTGACGGGCGATATCGGCTCGGGCAAGTCGACGCTCGTCGATGCGATCACGACATTGCTGGTTCCCGCGCAGCGCATCACCTACAACAAGGCCGCCGGCGCCGAATCCCGGGAGCGCACGCTGCGCTCCTATGTCCTCGGCCACTTCAAGTCCGAGCGCGGTGAGCAAGGGCTCTCGGCGAAGGCAGTCGCATTACGTGACCAGAACAGCTATTCGGTTGTCCTCGGCCACTTCTACAACGAGGGATACGACCAGCATGTGACCCTCGCACAGGTGTTCTGGATCCGCGACGCACAAGGTCAGCCCGACCGCTTTTATGTCGTATCCGACCGGGCGCTGACGATCGCCGAGCAGTTCGCGGGCTTCGGCTCCGACATCCGGGATCTGCGCAAGCGCTTGCGAGCGCTGTCACACACGGAAGTACACGATACCTTCCCGCCGTATGGCGCTTCGTTCCGGCGCCGATTTGGCATCGAGACCGAGCAGGCGCTGGAGCTTTTCAATCAAACTGTCTCGATGAAATCGGTCGGTAACATGACGGAGTTCGTTCGCAGTCATATGCTCGAACGCTTCCCCGTCGAGCCTCGCATTCAAGCCTTGATCGGGCACTTCGACGATTTAGACCGGGCGCATCAGGCCGTCTTGAAGGCGAAGGCGCAGATTGCTGCGCTCGATCCGTTGGTCGCCGACTGCGACCGGCATGCGGAGGTGGCGGCTCAGATCGAGGAGCAGCGCGGCTGCCGCGAGGCGCTGCGGCCCTGGTTTGCACAGGTCAAGCGAGATCTGCTGCTCGTGCGGCTCGAGAAGCTCGCCGAGGAACGTGACCGCCAGGCCAATCGTGTCGCGCAGCTTACGGAGCAGCGCCGCGAACGCCACGGGCGCCGCGACGAGATCAAGCAGGCCATTGCTGAAAATGGCGGGGATCGGCTGGAGCAGATCAAGCGCCACATCGACGATCTCGCTGAGCGGCAGAACGAGCGGCGGGGACGCGCCGAAGTCTACGACGGCCTTGCTCAGAAGGTCGGCCTCTCGGCAGCGACCGATGAATCGGTCTTTCACGCTAATCTGAAGGAGATCGAGCGCGAGACCGCGGCGGTCGAGGACGGCGCAGCCGAGTTGCAGAACCGCCTGACCGAAGTGAACGTGGAAAAGCGGAGCCACCAGGATAGATACGACGAACTCCAAACGGAGCTGGCCTCGCTCCGGAAGCGTCGCTCGAACCTTCCGGCTGCGATGCTCGCGCTTCGTGAGCGCCTCTGCACCGAGCTGGCTCTGTCGGCCGAGTCACTGCCCTTCGCCGGCGAGCTCGTCCAGGTCAGGGACGATGAGCGCGACTGGGAGGGCGCAGCCGAACGCCTGCTGCACAACCTGGGCCTGTCGCTGCTGGTGCCGGATGCCCACTATGCGGCGGTTGCCGAATGGGTGGACCGCACGCACCTGCGGGGCCGGCTCGTTTATTACCGGGTCCGCAAGGAGGGCGAGACCGGTCCGCCCGACCTGCACCCGAATTCATTGGTCCGCAAGCTCGCGATTCATCCGGAATCTCCGTTCTATGGCTGGCTGGAGCGGCACCTCGCACGGCGCTTCAACTACGCATGCTGCGAGTCCCTGGATCAATTCCGGCGCGAACGGTTCGCCGTGACGAAGGCCGGGCAGGTCAAGGCGGGCGGCGAGCGGCACGAGAAAGACGACCGACACGCCATCGATGACCGTTCACGTTATGTGCTCGGGTGGAGCAACGAAGCGAAGATCGAAGCCCTCGCGAAACAGGCGCAAGATCGGTTCGCTCAGATCGCGCGGATGGATGGAGTGATCAGCGCAATTCAGGCGGAGCAGAAGGATCAGCAAGATCGGCGGCAGTGGTTGAGTCAGATCGCCATGTACCCCGACTTCAGAGAACTCGACTGGCGCTCCTTGACCGTGAATATCGACCGATTAACCGCGGAGCGCAGGGCGATCGAGGCAGCATCCGATGTGCTGCGCACGTTGCAGGGTCAGCTCGCCGCCGTAGAAGACGAACTCGAGGCGATCGAGACCCGTCTTTCGGAGGCGCAGAAGAAACTTGCGACGACTGAAAGCAAACAAACCGATGCGACGCAACTGCTCGCAGACGCGAATACCTTGCTCGATGCCACGCCGGAGGAGGGCAAAGCGCTCTTCTTTCCGAAGCTGGACGCGATGCGTGAAGATTCGCTTGGCGACCGCAGCTTGACGGTCGAGTCGTGCGACAGCCGGCAGTCCGAGATGCGCGACTGGCTGCAAGCGCGTATCGATGCGGACACGAAACGGTGCGAGCGGCTGCGCGACAGCATCATCAACGCGATGGGCAGGTACAAATCGACCTGGCCGGTCGAAACCAGTGACGTGGACGTCAGCATCGACGCCGCTCCCGAATACCGCAAGATGCTGAAGGCCCTGCGCGACGACGACTTGCCCAGATTCGAGCAGCGTTTCAAGCAATTGCTCAATGAAAACACCATCCGGGAAGTCGCGAACTTTCAGGCTCAGCTCAACAAGGAGCGCGAGGAGATCGGCGAACGTATCGGTTTGATCAATAGATCCCTGCGTGCGATTGATTACAACCCCAACCGCTACATCAGCTTGCTCGCGGAGCAGGCCTACGATGCCGAAATCTCCGAGTTCCGTTCCCAGCTCCGGACTTGTACGGAGGGAGCCCTCACCGGTTCAGACGATGAGCAGTACTCCGAGGCGAAGTTCCTCCAGGTAAAGGCCATCATCGAGCGGTTTCGCGGCCGCGAAGGCCAATCGGAGATGGATGGCCGCTGGACGAAGAAGGTGACCGATGTCCGCAACTGGTTCGTGTTTTCGGTCTCCGAGCGCTGGCGCGAGGACGATACGGAGTACGAGCACTACACCGACTCCGGCGGCAAGTCCGGAGGACAGAAGGAGAAGCTGGCCTATACGGTCCTGGCAGCAAGTCTCGCCTACCAGTTCGGTCTCGAGTGGGGAGAGCAGCGTTCGCGCTCGTTCCGATTCGTCGTCATTGACGAGGCCTTCGGTCGCGGATCCGATGAGTCGACACGGTACGGGCTCGAGCTATTCAGGAGACTGAACCTGCAGTTATTGATCGTTACGCCGCTGCAGAAGATCCACATCATCGAGCCGTTTGTCTCGACGGTCGGCTTCGTGCACAACGAGGACGGGAAACACTCTCTGCTACGTAATCTGAGCATCGAAGAATACCGCGCTGAGCAGGCTGCGAGGCGCATGATCACCGTGTCATGAAGTGGACGACGCCCGATGCGCTCACCGAGCAGGTGCACAAGCTCTGGAATCGGGGCGATGTCCTTCGAGCACGAGTGACCGGCGAGGAACTGTTCCCGCTAGAGCTCAAATTGAGGCGGCCGAGCCCGCGCGACGTGAGGGAGCGGTTCGGTGAGGTTCAGGACTGGGCGCGAGCGTTGTCGGCTGAATGCCGCGAAGTCCGCGGGTTTGGTTATGAGCTTCGCCTCGCGACTTTGCGGAATCGAGTGCAAGGGGCAAATGACCTCCCCGTAGCGGCGATAGTCCCTGACGAACACGACGCCTTGCGGCTTATCCGGCGGCAACCGGATGCCGACCGTTTCACGTCGATTCTCGACATGACCTTGGTGCCGTACCCGAAACTACGGGACTGGCTCGCGCGTCGGCCGCTCGTGGCGCTGAGTCACTTCGACGATTGGCCGCGCGTACTTGCCGTGCTCGACTGGTTTGCCGCCAACCCGAGATCCGGTCTCTATCTGCGCCAGCTCGATATCCCGTGCGTCGACACGAAGTTCATCGAATGTCACCGCGGGTTGCTCACGGAGCTATTGGATATCGTGTTGCCGGAGGAAACCGTGGATCGCTCGGCTGCCGGGGTCAAGGGGTTTACCCGGCGATACGGCTTGCGCAGCGAGCCGCCGCTGTTGCGGTTCAGAATCCTTGACCGCAATGCACTTTTGCAGGGTCTCAGTGACATCTCTCTGACGCCCGCGGAGTTCAGTACCCTGGAGCTGGCCATTCGACGGGTGTTCGTCACGGAGAATCGTACGAATGGTCTTGCGTTTCCTGATCATTCCGGAGCAATCGTGGTCTTCGGCCTGGGCTACGGGTTGGAGAGATTCGCCGAGACGCCGTGGCTCAAAGAGTTCGACGTTCGGTACTGGGGGGATATCGACACGCACGGTTTTCGAATACTTGATCGGCTGCGGGCAACGCTCCCGCAAGCGCGGTCATTTCTCATGGACCGCGCGACGCTCGAGGCGCATCGATCTCTTTGCGTGGAGGAACCCGCGGAAAAACGGTATACCGGCGAGCTATTCAGGCTATCTTTCGAGGAGCACGCGCTATTTGAGGATCTACGCCACGACCGGATTGGGGAGCGGATTCGGCTCGAACAGGAGCGCGTTGCCTATGGATGGCTAAGCCGAGCCCTCGAAGGGCTCGAGTGTCGCTGAGGTCTGGCATGCTGGCACGGGTACTGACGTCAGGCCCTCGTGCTAAGGAACCGGCAGATCTCACCGAACAGCACGTCCAAGATCGGCTGGGCAAATTTTTCGCGACTTCACGAAAAGTCCCGCACTCGAATACCGGAGGCACGTGGTCGAGCAGCCTTCGCAGTAAGCCTCCTATTGCAGAGAGTGGCCCTTGCGGAACAGGGATTTCAATGGGCCCTCCCAAAGTACGGCTGGCTGAATACACCGTCCACGAGCAGGCTCCGGGGAGGTTGACACCTGCCAGGGCGCAGCCGGATCCCCAAGATCCTGGCGTAGAGTTCCTTGTATCGCATACCCAAACGTGCTGCCCCACCCCAGCAGTCCGTTACCTTCACCCACCCGAAAGCCGGAAGCGCCAGATTCGCATCTTCCGGCAGGTCCAAACCCTGCAGTGCAAGCTCGGCATCGAAGCGCCTCCGGGGCCCGTCGTCGGCCACGCGGATCCTCACGCGCGACCGCGGAATCCTGCGCCGGCCCGCGTAGTTGAACCGCCGGATCACTGCTGCTTCTCCAACGCGCGCACCTTGACGAGAACGTCCCGGTTTTCGTCGAATCGTGTGACCAGCAGTTCGAAGTCCCGATCGTCAATTTCGAGTTCGAGACGGTTGACCTGTCGGGCGACAACACGGACACCGCATGCTGTCACCGCGATCGTCTTATCCATGCGGAAGTCGAGCGGCGAGTACCGGCCAAAAGGGTTTCGAGTCGCTCCCTGAGCAGGTGGACGATGGTGTCATGCTCTTCAACCTGCACCTCGAGTCGTCCCGACAGGAGCGGATGGAAGTAGTGATGCAGGACGGACTCGAGCAGCTGGTCCCTCGTGATGTTCCCGTGCGGGAACGGGATGACGATGGAGAGACCGGGTCCCCGGCGCTGTAGTCCGAACGCCGATCCGAACTCGCCGAGCGCACCCGGGTCGGTGACGGGCAGACTCAACGCGTCCTGGTGCTTCCCCCAATAGCCGTACGGCCGGTAACGGTTCTCGCCAACCCGATTTATGCAGAGCACCGCCTGACCCATGAGCAGAGGGCGGCGGTCATTGCGCCGGATGGTCAGGCCGAAGAACGCGTTGACGCGCGAAGTCGCCGCAAAGATCGTTTTGCCGAGACCCCATCGGCCGCGCTCCGTGTTCTCCTTGCGCGACCGGCCGAGTGTCTCGGTGGCAAAGAATTCGTGCTCTATGGGGCCGATGTTGAGATCACCCGGCCGCATCGGAGGGAAGCGCCAGCTCACATTAAGCCCTCGGCTACAGGCCGCGCCGCAGCCGGTGTGCCGGACGACGCGCGTGCGCTCGTCGAGACGGGACGCTCACGCCGGTTCGGTATGGTGCCGGGTCTCCTTCACTCAGCACAATCCTCCGCTCCATTCTCTATAGTCGAAGATCGCGTCACGGGCCGCAACGGTGCCGGGCTTTGCGCAGACTCCTCGCTGCCCCCGCGAACGACCCGCGGTAGGGATGATGCGGGCCCCCGGGACCAGGGCCAGGTGCATCCTGGTACAATCGGTGATAAGCTGCCGTTGCTCGAAGTGAGCAATCGCGATATGATATCTGAATCGAATATTTATACTGGATCTTCATACTTGATATACATGAGATTGATATCGGTTAAACTTCCTGAGGAACTGCTCCGCGCGTCCACCAGAATAGCAGAGGCTGTCGGGCTCACGCGCGCCGAGTACATTCGCCGCGCGCTGGAGGAGGCGAACCGCCGCACCGAGCGCCGATTGCGTGCCAAGCGACTGGGTGACGCATCCCGTCGGGTACGGGAGGAGGGCATGCGCGTGAACGCGGAGTTTGCGGCCATCGAGCACGAGCCGGATGCGTAAGCGCGGGGAGATCTGGCTGGCCGATCTCAATCCCCTGCATGGAACCGAGCCTGGCAAGACACGGCCGGTCCTCGTCGTACAGGCTCAAGGGCTTTTGGACGCGGGCCACCCTTCGACGCTCATCGTCCCACTCAGCACGAACCTGGTGAGCAATGCGGAGCCACTCCGCATCCGTGTCACGGCACAGGACCGGCTGCGTCAGGACTCGGACTTACTGATGGACCAGCTTCGGGCCGTTGATAACCGGCGTCTCTTGGGCGGCCCGCTCGCACAGTTGGACGAGGAGTTCATGACGGAGATCGGTTCGGCGATCCGGGAGATCCTGGACCTGGTGGACTGAACACGTCGTTGACACCAGTTTGCATGCACCAATTGGTGACAACTTGCTGTAGAATGAAGCGGGCAACCGTGACGTTTCCAGATGACATAGCGTCGGCCCTTAAAGCCTATCTTGCGGATCAGCGACCCCGCCTCCGCTGACGGCGGTCGTGCATGACGCGCTGGATGCCTTCCTGGCGGAACGGGGCTACCTGCCGGGACGGACGACGTGACTGGCAAGGTAGTGCTGGCGGAGCAACGCGATCACGGTCAGGGCGTCGCGGGTGATAGTGCACTCGAGTCGTGGCTCGGCAGTTGACCGTCCCCAGGGGGCGGCGAGCTATTTGCGCTTCGCCTCAGCGCTGCGCGGACACCCCGGCGTCAGGCGTCTCAAATCCCGCGGGCGCGGTCGAGTAGCTTCATGAAGTTCCGCTTGCGTTTGTGGGCGGCACGCACCAACTCCAAGTACGTCACAAAGTCCGGCTCCCGATCCAGGCGCACCATCAACCCGCGGACTTTCCTCAAGAGTCCGACTGCCCCCCGGTACGCTTCCTGGTTCTTGCGTTGAAGGGTCGGTTCGATCAGCCGCTGGTAGACGGGAAGGACTTCCTCCGGGCGGTCCCGCTCGCGCTGCGCGGCCAGTTCCATCCAGAGCGCATCAGAACAACCGCCCGCAACGGCCTCGCGCCACGCTGAGTCCAAGTCCTTTTCCCAGAGAAACACGCGCACGAGTTCACTGTGGTCCCGCGGACTGAACCAATACGGCTTCGTCCCGTGCTCGCGGATCGCTCGCACGCTCGCGTGTTGGAAGGCGTCCAGCGCCCTGAGCCGCCACGTCTTCCACTCGCCGCTCTTGTCGGCGTGTCTTTTGAGGTTCTTGTATCGGTCCAGATTCGGCGTTTCCTCAAACATCGTCCAGACCAGGGCCATCGCTTCGTCGTGCCGTTTCCGCCGGTGGTACTCGTTGGCCAGGAACTCGCGGAGCCGCGGGTCGCTGCGCTCCGGAAACGCCTCGAGCCCCCGCTCCGCCCAGTCCAGCGCCAGGTCCGCTTTGCCCGCATCCCGGTACGCCTCTGCGATCTGGAGGTAATCGTACGCGCTTGACAGATCCCGGCTCTTTACGGCAACCACCGCTTCGACATCACCCGTGCGGCGCGCGAGCTTCTCCATGATGTGCGTGATTCGGAAGCGCTTGACGTACCCGTCCGCAACGTCCCCGCCGCGGCCGAGGGGCGGCACCCTTCGCCATTCATCCTGCGCGAGCTGACGATAGACATCGAGTCCTTTCTTCCCGAGGATGGATCCATACGTGTCCGCCGCGTCAAAGAACGTGTCCCATTCGGTCTCCAACTCCCACGTGAACAGGCGTCGGGCCAGCGCTTCAGGGTCGGGTTTTGCCTTTCGGCACGCCTCGAGATGGATCTCCTGCAGCCGATTCATCAGGGTGCCCATGTAGCCGTCCGAATCGTCCACGAACTCGAGTGCCCCTTCGACTCCCCGGAGAGCGTACTCGCAGAGGTCGATCGACTCGGACGTGTACCCTTCGTCGAGCAGTTCCTCGATCGCATCGATTGCGTCGTCAATGCCCGACGCGTAGTCGGAGGCACCCTGATACTCGACGAATCCGCCAGTATCCAGCGCCCCGTCGAGCATCCGCTCATAGGTGTCAACGTCCGGTCCCTTGCGCCCCGGCTTGCCGGCCTTCGCGAGCAGTCGGCGAAAGAGCCGGTCATCTTCGGTGGCGTGTTCGACGAGGAGGTTGACAAGGGCGGATTTGTTCTGCCGTGAGAGCCATGCGCGCACGTCATCTATTGTCATCGTGAGTTTTGCGGCGGCTGTCGGCGGCGTACGGGTAGGCCGGTCACGGTCCAGCCAGGCGAGGCCAACAGCCACACAGTGTTTGCAGAAGGCTCCGTCTTCACCCACGGGGCAGGTGCACGAGTACGCGAGGCCGCCGCGTCGACCCAGAGGCTGACGCGATACGGCCGGTTGCCGAGCACCTGTGCGTCAATCGTTCCCCCGCGCTGGGCGAGGGACGATACGTGCCCGCCAGCGTAGTAGGCCTCTCCGCGTTCGTACGAACGCACGCCGGCGAGTCGGCGCAGAACGTGGTGCTGGAGGAGTTCAGAGGGAGGCGGGTACTCCCTTGCCTGCATTCTTGTCATGACTGCCTTCGGGTGTTCGTCAAGCGGTGGAGGCGTCGTCGAGAACTGAGCCGGCGGGAACGCCGCTCGGCTCCGCAAACGAACTCACGCCACGAGCACCTGCCCTCAGCACGAGCAACACACGCTCGCGGCTTAACGGAGTTGAACATACGCCGCCCTGGAGCCGCTCGGGAATCCCCCGGTTGCGTCATCCAGTGGCGGGACCGAGACGACGTGGATGTCCCGTGCCAATGCTGCGGTGGGGGGGAGAGCTTCCTCTTTCGTGAGTCGTCAGTCCAGAGGGCTGGGCGGGCAGGGACATCCTGGTCGACGGAGGCGGGCTTCGAATTGCTCATACGACTCATTGTATTCTGTTGTCCAGATTGACTTTACATCATAAGCTGTTTATGATACCGTATGTCTGGAATTCGCCGATATATGGCCCGGATTGGGCGTCGTGGGGGCTTGAAGAGCCGGCGCGCCCTGGATTCGTCCACCGCGCGGGACATGGTTCGCGTCCGAGAAGCCCGGCGGGCATTCCGCCGGTTTTACGCCACCTGCTTCTGGTCGTATCGACCCGACCTCAACATTACACTGGACGATGTCCCCTGGGTCGCCGAACAGCTCAGAAAACACGGCAATCGAGAGGCGTGGCAGGTTGCCTCGAGGCTGTGCCCCTAACACAGTTTCAACGGGAACTGCTGGCCGTTCTGGCGGCAGAGCGGCCAACGGAGAAATACCTCGCGGGTGGGGCGGCACTCCATTTTGCGCCGAACTCGACGCGTTTCAGCCGGGACCTGGACTTCTTCCACGATTCAGTCGAACGCGTCGCGACGACGTTTGAGGTTGATCGGAGGCGTCTCGAGGATGCCGGCTACAGTGTGACACTCGAATTGAGTCAACCCGGGTTCATCCGGGCTACGGTTGCGGGGACATCGGAAGCCACGATCGTCGATTGGGCCCACGACTCCGCGTGGCGATTCATGCCCCTGGTCAGGGATGCCGCTGGGGGGTTGCTGCTGCACCCGGTTGATCTCGCGACGAACAAGGTGCTGGCGCTGGCGGGCCGCGACGAGCCGCGGGACTTCATCGATATTCTGTTCGTGCACGAGCGCATCCTGCCGTTAGGCGCTGTGTGTTGGGCCGCGGTGGGAAAGGACCCGGGTTTCACTCCGCTGTCACTCCTCGAGCTTCTCAGGCGCCGCGG
>Ga0302046_10002032_pt1 | contig 18984 bp, 15 predicted proteins | sample RVTome_11_FD_200261 | JGI IMG/M metagenome (GOLD analysis project Ga0302046, IMG submission 200261) | Soil microbial communities from uranium-contaminated site in the Upper Colorado River Basin, Wyoming, United States - RVT147D111 (version 2) ...
GTAGATCACTCGAAAGAGATTTCGCCATGCAGGCTGGCCTCCTTCACCAGCCCACAGGATGAATCACATTCCAGCGACCTTGGGAATCCCCTAACGATTCAAAACGAACAGAAAGTGCTCTAGCGCAATTTCGACTTACGTCGAATCGGCACCAGCCCTCATGAGCTGGTTCCGTGAATATCGAAAATGCTCTGGCGTCGTCGGCCGCCGAAGCCATCGCGCAACACGTGCCGGCGCCCGCAGGGATGCCGTCCGGTCGACGCCCGGGAGAGGGCGCCGCACCGGCGACCCCGATCCCGTCGGCAGCCGGCGTCGTCTTCCGGCGGACCGGGAAAATCCAGACGATCGAACGGAGTTCTGGAGGTCTCGACACACCCGTGTTAAGCAAAGCGCCATACCTCACCATGTTGGGATCAAGTATTCGGGGCATGTTCGGTGCACGGCCACTAATCAAATACATGGCGCAGAGTAATGTCATCGCTGGCGGTACCGGGGGGCGGCGGCGCCATGGCTGAGTTGCCCAAGCTGCACAAGCCCGCCGAGCTCTACGTCTCGCGGCGCACCCGCGAAGTATCGCTTCCCATCTCGATCGCGCTGGTCGGGTTGGTTCTGCTGACGCCGCTTCCTTTCGGCTCCGTGACGCCATGGGCCTGGGGCACGTTCGCCGCGCTCACCGCCTTGATCCTCGCGGCATGGGCCATCCTCGCAGTGCTCGGTCATCACAGCATCGGCGGCACGAGCGGTCTGGTGCGGGCGGCCGCAGTCTTGTACGCGGTCGTCATCGCCTGGATCGTCATCCAGGCGCTGCCGTTCACCCCGCGCTCCTGGCACCATCCGATCTGGCTCGAAGCCGCGCGTGCCCTTGGCGGCTCCCTAACGGGCAAGATATCGCTCGATCCCGGCGAGACCATGTCGGGACTGGTTCGCCTGTTGTGGTATGGGGCGATCTTCTGGCTGGCGCTGCAGATGGGGCGCAACAAGACCCACGCGCGCACCGGCCTGAAGCTCTTCGCCTGGTTCGCGCTGGCCTACGCGGCCTACGGCCTGCTGGTCAATTTCGCCGGCTGGGACGTCGTCCTCTGGGTCAGGAAGTTCGTCTACCAGGGCGACGTCACGGGCACATTCATCAACAAGAACTCCTTCGCCGCCTTCGCCGGAATGGGGCTTATCTGCGTCACCGCGCTGCTGATCGACTGTGTCGTCGACATTCCCCCCTCCGAAGTGGACCGGGTCGGCCGCCCGACGGCGATCGTGACCACTTTGGTGGGCCGGAACTGGTCCCTGATGCTGGCTTGGGTCGTTATCTTCTCGGCGATCATCCTGTCGAACTCCCGCGCCGGGCTGGTCTGCAGCATCCTGGGCGTGATAGCGCTGATCGTCGCGCTGTCGTTCTCCAATGCGGTTCCATTGCGGCTGGGACGATGGTTCGCCGCCACGATCGCCGTCGTCATCGTGGGGGTGTTCGTGCTCAGCGGGGATTCGATCGACAAGAGCTTCCGGTATGTCGGCGAGCAGTCCCAGGCGCGGATCGCGATCTACGAAACGACGGTCGAGATGATCACCGACGCCCCGGTCCTGGGCATGGGTTTCGGCACCTATCCGCAGGTGTTTCAGATCTACCGCAAGTCGGGCAGCGATCACCGGATCCCCGCCCGGAAGGGCCACAACACCTACCTCGAGAACGCGGCCGAACTGGGTATCCCGGCGGCCGCCATTCTCGTTTTGGCCGTGGTGTTCCTGTTCCTGATGTGCATGACGGGCGTCCGGACCCGGCGCCGCGACGTCGCCCTGCCCGCGACCGGTGTCGCGACAACCGTCCTGCTGGGATTGCATTCGGTCGTCGATTTCAGCCTTCAGATACCCGCGATCGCGGCGAGCTTCGCATTCATCCTCGGCTTGGCCTGCGCGCAGTCCAGAAGCGGCACCCGGATTCGCGGCCCGCGGTCCAAGGCGAGCGCCGCCGACTGACCGCCCAAGCCAATTCCGGCGCCACGGCGAGGCGACGTGTGCTCCCGCAATCGGTGGAGAGGGGCGATCCGGGCGAGCCGGACCTTTCGAAAAAAGCGTTGCGCCGCAGCTATTTGGCCAGCTTGGACTTGGCCTCGGTGAGCATTTCCTCGAACTTCTTCAGGTCGTCCGGCTGCAAGGCGAGCGCGATACGGATCGGCCAGTCGTTCCGCGAGTTGACGGCGATATTGACCACGCCGTCGGGCGACACCGACCAGGCGAACTGAATCTGCCGGTAGACCGAGTTCCGCTCGTCGACGCTGTACTGCCGCCAGTTGCGAAGCATCAGGCGCAGGCGCACGATCGCGAGCACCGGCACGTGCGGCCCGGTGAAGATAGACATCCGAAGCGCCGACGCCACCTTGGTCGAAGCGCCGTCGTCGCGCTGGCGCACCACCGCGAGCCAGTACCAGCCCTCGGCATTCACCGGCATTTGCGACAGACCTTGGTAAAGCGCCTTGCCCGCCGCCCGATTGACGGTCTTGTCGATCCGGGGCGAGCGGATCGTCGAGTACAGCAGCATGTATCCGTTGTGGATCCAACTCTCGCCGCTGTCCGACCACGCCAAGGCGCTGCGCTGGGCCGCGATCAGGCGCTGCACGTCCGCCGGCGTGACCACCTTGCCGCGCCGCGCGGCGATCAGCGTGTTCTGGGATCCGAACATGATCGCTCCGGCGACCGCGCGGGGCACGGCCAACCAGAGAATCACGAGGGCAACGATCAGGCAAACGCCGACGGTGAGAATTTTCGCGACCGTCAGCCCCACCCCGTTACTGACCGATGTTTCCGGCACCGCTAGGACGTGTAGTAGTACTTGGTCTGGCCGGAGCGATAATAACCCGAATCGCCGTATTCGTATTCGGCGTGTTTCTTGACGTTGACCTGGGTCATGACGACGCCGGCGATCTTGGCGCCGTTCTCGGCGAGCTGCTTCAGCGCGAAGGCGACGTTCTCGCGCTTGGTCTTCGCCCAGCGGACGAGGAACAGCACCGTATCGGCCTGCGGCGCCAGCACCCGCGGATCGCTGACCGCCATCACCGGCGGACTGTCGAGCACCACAAGGTCATACTTCTCCTTGAGCTGGCGGATCAGCGACTTCATGCGCTCGGAGAGCAGCAGGTCGGACGGGTTCGGCGGATGATCGCCGGCCGGCAGGATCGTCAGATTGGCGACCCGCCCGCCCTGAACGGCCTCCTCCAGGCTGGTATTCGCCGACAGGATGTTCACCAGCCCCGGCCGCAATTCGGTGCCGGCGACCGAATGGACGGTCGGATTGCGCATGTCGCAGTCGACGAGGATCACCTTCTTGCCGGCCGAGGCCGCCGCCCGGGCCAAGGCATACGCCGTGGTCGACTTGCCCTCGCCCGACATGGCCGAGGTCATCAGCACCACCCTCGGTGGGTTGTCGACGTTCGAGAGTGTGAGGCTGACGTGGACGTTGCGGATCGCTTCGGCGAATTGCGACAGCGGATTGTCGTCCAGGTATCTCCCGACGCCGCCTTTCTTGCCGAGCTTGCCTTCGAGGCCCGGGACCAGGCCGATTGCCGTATGGCCGGTGACGTGCTCGATCTGGTCGGCGCTGCGGAAGCCGTAGTCGAGCTGCTCCAGGGCGACCGCGATGGTCAGCCCGATCACAACCGACACGCCGAAGCCGACGATGATGAGGAGCGCCTTCTGGGGAAAGAACGCCTCGGCCGGCGTCACGGCGCGCGATATGACGCGCGCGTCCGCGCTCTCGATATCGCCTTGCGAATTGGCTTCCTTTAACCGCGACAGCAGCGCCGTGAGCAAGGCGCGGTTGGCCACGGCCTCGCGCTGCAACGCGCGCAGGCCGACGCTGACCTTGTTCACCTGGGCCGCCGAGGCCTCGACCGCCTGAAGGCTCTGCATGAGCGCGCGCTCGCTGGCCTGCGCCACCACGACCTCGCCGCGGACCCTGGCGACGATCTTCAGGATCTCCTGGCGGATCTTCGCCCGCAAGTCCGCCAGCTCGGCGCGCGCCGCAATGATCTTGGGATGCTTGCGGCCATACTCGGAGTTGAGCTCGGCCAGCTTGCCGATCACCAAAGATTCGCGAACGCGATACTGTTGAATGAGCGGCGACGACTGGGCCGCGGCGACCGACTCGACGCCGCCCCGTGATTTGATCGCCTGCTCCAGCGCCCCGAGCCGCGCTTCGGCCTCGGCCCGGCGGACCCGCGAGATCACCAGCTGCGAGTTCAGTTGGGTGACCCGGGCGGCGGCGACGGTTTCCTTTTCCTTGCCCTGGATCAGGCCGTACTTCTGCCGGTAGGCGGCGACCGCCCGCTCGGATCGGTCGACCGCGGCGCGAAGGGTCGAGATGCGCGAGCCCAGCCATTTCGAGGCGCGCTGCAGGGCCTCGAACTTGGCCTCGAGCTGCTCGACCATGTAGAGCTCGACGAGTTGATTGGTCAGCTCGGACGATTTGCGCGCGTTCGTCGAGGTCACCGAGATCGCGATGACGCGCGACTGGATGCGCGGCCGGACCACGATCGCGCGCTGCAATTCGCTGACGACCTCGGTCAGCCGAATCCGATCGCGCTCTTCCGGACGAAGCACCTTCTTGGGCTCGCCCGGGGAAAACAGCGAGCGCACGAAGCCGCCGATGCCGCCGTGCTCCTGGATCGCGCTGTTGAACTCGGCGTCGTTCACCAGCCCGGCCTTGCGCACCAGGCGCTCGGAAAGCTGACGCGCCGTGATCACCGCGATTTCACTGTTGATGCGGTCCTGGTCGTAGGGAAGGCCGGAGATGATCGGCTGGTTCCGGTTGAGCACCTGGGTCTTGGGCGGCGCGATCAGGACCAGCGCCTCGGCGCGGTATCGGGGCACCAGCTGGAAGACCGCCAACGCCACCAGTCCCGTCAACAGGATGATCGTTCCCACGATCACGTTGCGGTGGCGCCAGAATATGCCCAGGATCTCGCGGAGCTTGGAGCGCGAGATCAACGGGGACATGCGTAGCGGATCGGATCCCACACCGGTTGCTGGCGGAAGACCCATATTCGTCATTTCGTTAATTGTTCGCACTCCCTGCTACTCGACGCAGCACGCACGGAGAGCCCCAAGAGTTCCATGCCACGGCAGCGTACGAGCCCAATTTGCACCGACGGAAACACCCGGATCGATCGCCGCCGACGATCGAAAGGGTTCCTAGAAGAAGCGCTCCAGGACCTCGATCACATCGCCCGGCTTCACGACCGTGTCGCGCGCCGCCTTCTCGGTATGCCCGTTGGCGGCGCGCTTGATCCGAAACTCGTTCTCTTTCGCGCGGTAAGTAAACCCACCAGCCATTGCTATCGCGTTAATGACGGTCATTCCGTCGCGATAGGGATAGCTGCCGGGCTTTTGTACCTCGCCGATGATGTCGAACGGCCTGAAATTGAGAACCTCGACGCTGACGCGCGGGTTCTTGAGATAATCCGGTTGAAGTTGGTTAACGATCTCCCGCTCGAGCTCGCGAACCGTCAACCCTCCGGCCCGGATCGTGCCGATGAACGGGAGCGAGACCGAGCCGTCGCCGGCCACGGCGAATTCGCCCGACATGTTCGTCTGACCGAACACCGTGACCTTGATCTTGTCGCCCGAGCCGAGCCGGTAGTCCGTGCTCGCTTGGGCACTATACCCGTCGCCCGCCGCCGAGAAAGCGAGCGCGATGAATACTAGACAGGCAATCCATACAGGGTGTTTACCAAGGGGACGGGACATCCTGGAACCTGGCATGCGCACATGTCCTTTGTCAGTTGACCAATAGGCAACCGACCACCCTCCACCGTCAAATTTGGCCCTTTATCTTCACGATTACAAGGTGGCGGGTAAAACTTTCTCCAGCGGCACCGCTGATCGACCGGGTGAATTCGTACCCACCATACAGGTTGACATTCCTGTTAACCAAGAGGGTTGCCCCCAACCCCGCCCGGAACCATTTGTCCTCGCGGTTGATCCCCCGATAGTCGTCGAACTGGAAGCTGCCGAATCCGTTCAGCAGGACGTTCCGGCGCAGCTCGTGGTCGATCGCGATCCGCAGGTTGGTCGACCAATACCCGGATGCGTTGTCCTGCGTCGTCTCCTCAATCGAGCGTACGACGGTTCCAGTTACCGTCGTCAATCCGGTCGGGGTCCAGATGAGGCTCAGACCGCCGGACGGCCCCGAGAACGACGACAGGTTCGGATCCCTGTAGCTCCTGTGACCCCAGCCCGCGAAGACCTCGCCGACGAGCGCGCCGCTGATCTCGATGGTCACGCCGCCGTCGACCGAGTAGCCGATGTTGTCGCGCTGCTCTCCGGCGCCGTCGAACCGCTCGCTGTATCGGACGTGGTCCCCGGTGACCTGACCGAACACGCCGATCCTGGGACTGACCTGGTAGGTCAGGCGAAATGTGCCCTCCCATTCCCGGCGATCACGGTCGTCGTTGTCGATCAACTCGGAGCCGGAGGAGATGTGCGCCGACACGTCCTTGTAGTCGAGGAAGCGGACGCGGTTGGTCAGCCGGGCCGTGAAGCGACCGAAACGGTGCTGCACGCCGCCCGTCAGCTCGGCGACCCAGAACTGGGTCGGCCTCTTGCCGCCGACGTCGTCGGGCGAGCCGCGTTCCTCGTGGCGGAGCGCGAAGCTGCCGCCGGCGAAGACGTAGGTGTCCCCGCTGATGTCGTAGCGCCCGTTGATGATGCCCGTCCCGTTGTTATAGTCTTCCGTCCGGAAGCTCTTGAAGCGGACGAGATCGGCGCGCACGCCGACGTTGAGCTGGTGACGCCGCCAGTTCGAACGGACCGCGATCTCGGGCGACAGGATGACGACGAAGTCCTGCTTGCGGTTGGACTGCGTGGCGAAGATGTTGCTGTCGTAGAGCCCGGAGACCTCGAAGGACGGATAGATGAAGAAGCCGCCCCTGCGGATGCCGACCGGATCGTACTGCGGACGACGCCGCCCGGTGACGGTCTCGTTGCGACCGGGTTCCTGACGGACGAATGGCGCGCTGCCTGCCGCCGGCGGCTGCTGCGCGTATGCCTCTATCGCCCCCCCCATCGCCATGCTGGCGACGAGCCCGATAGCGCCCCCACGAAGATACGTCTGCAGTCTGAAACCCGACATTCTTTTCCCCTAGTTCTACGGGTTCATTTTTCAGCCGGCCCTAGTCACCCTCGTCCGACCTTGTCCCTCGCAATACCTGACACCCTGGCGGCCGTCCATTTCTTAAGACTACCGCCAAGTTATGGTTAACATCCCAGCTCAGAATTATTGGCCTTCAACCCTTCGCCCCCCTTGCGGCGGCTGGCAATTCATCCTTGCCAGCCTTTCCGCAACCTGGCTTCTACATCGTTACTGAGGAGTGCCTTCGCCGCCTGTCGGCTCCACCACGACGACCGGCGGCACGTAGCCGTCCTGCATCGTCGTCGGGCTCAAGGCCTCTTCCTGGAACGGCTGGATCACCAGCGGGTCGCGGTTGCCCAGGCGCGGGGTCGCGAGCTCCTTGACGAACGGCTCCTGACCGAGGTTTACGCCGACGCCCGGGTTGCTCTCCGGCACGACCACCACAGATAGCGCGAGGGACTGCCCCGCCGCGGTCAGCAGCGCCAGCTGCAGCGTGTTCGCCGCAACTTCGGCCGAACAGCCGCCGGAAATCGCGCTGCCGACGATGGCGCCGCCAGCCTCGGGGAACGCCCCGACCATGGTGCCGACCAATGCCTGCGTCGTCTGTGCGTTGTTCGCCGAAACCCCGCACGCCGCCGCGAGCGCGCCGGCGAAGGCCGCCGCCTGTTCCTGCGAGACCCCCGCGGCAACCAGCTCGACGAGCTGCGTGAAGTTGGCCGTGTTGCCGGCATTGGACGTCGCCAGCGTCTGCACATTGGCGAGTTGTTCGGCTTGCGTACCGACAAGAGCGCCTGCCACATCTGACGGCAAATCCGCCTTGGCCACCGAAGCCCATGACGCAAGCGCCGCTATGGCGAGCGCCGTCGCCGCACCGGACCGTATCTTCCTGAACACCATTACAATCTCCTCGTCACAATCGGACGCGCCGATTGCCCGTACTTTGTCTTAAGTTATAGGGAAAAGCAAGCGATCCCGCTGATTACGGTTAACGATCAAAATAGGGGTATGGCCGCGAAGCCACACTCGATTTTCGGCAGGGTTCCGGCAGCCGCAGAGGCCCCCGAACAGTCCCTAGAAACAGCGAACATTGCTGGCGCCCTCGGCCCGTAGGCGATCGCAGCTAACCAGGCGGGACGGCGCCGCCGCGCCGCGCCGATCGATCGTGGCCGCCCGGCGGACATCGAGGCCGATGCGCGAAAGCGTCGCATATCGGCCGATCTCGCCACGGGTTCCGGAAAAGATCGCCGCCCGCTGGCCGGCGCCCAGGCGGGCGGAAAAGGCCTTCAAGATCTCCGCTTCGGCCTCGGCCAGCGGCAGCTTTCGGGCATCGACCAGCGACATGGTCTGCGCCCGCTGCATGACGTACTCCGCCGCCAACGGGTTGAACGATCCGCCGTAGAGGACCTTGAGCTGCTTCAAGTAGCCCTGCTCGGCCTCCGCCCGGGAAATGATTTTGTGATCGGCGAGCCACTGATAGTAGAGATCGTAGGCGAGCCCGCGGGCCGCCTGGCTGCCGCCGCGCCCATAGCCGACCAGCCCGCCGCGGTCGAAGAGAAACCAGTACCGCACTTCCGGCGCCGTCTTGGTTCGCGCGAGGTAATACTCGACGACCGAGTAGGGCTCGCCCGGCCGCTCCTTGAGCACGAACCGCTCGACCCGTTCGGGTTTGCGTCCGACCAGCTTGATGACGTCCGCCTGCGCCAGCCCCGAGCGCAATCCGTCCTGGGGCAGGACCGCCTGCCGGCATCCGCCGGTCGCCATCAAGATCGCCGCGAGACACAGCGCGGCTCGCCAGGTCGCAGTCGCCGGCATGTATTATGGCTTTCGCGCCGTCTTGTCCGCCGGGGCGACGGCCAGCCGCACCGACGGCTTCATCAGCACCAGCGCAGCCTGCCAGCGAAACGACGCCAGCTCGTCGCCGGCCAGCGCCAGGCGCGTCTCCAGCTTGATCGAGGCGGGATCGATCGCCTCCTCGTCGCGCCACACTTCGTAGTGCAGGTGCGGTCCGGTGGAGAGCCCGGTGGAGCCGACCAGCCCGATCACCTGGCCCTGCTTGACCTCGTCGCCCTCGCGCAGCTCCTTGGCGACCCGCGAGAGATGCGCGTAGACCGTGCTGTAGCCCTCGGCGTGCTTGACCCGGACCCGGATGCCGAGCCCGCCGGCCTTGCCGGCCTTCTCCACCACGCCGTCGCCGGCGGCGTAGACCTCGGCGCCCTTGGGCGCCGCGAAGTCGACGCCGCGGTGGAGGCGGGTGTAGCCGAGGATCGGATGCTTGCGCATGCCGAAGCCGGAGGAGATCTGCGCGCCGTCCATCGGCGTGCGCAGCAGCGCGGTGCGAATGCTGCGGCCGGTGGAGTTGAAATAGTCGACCCGGCCGTCCCTGAGCTGGAAGCGCCAGACGCCGTAGCGCCGCCCCTTCAGCTGGATGCCCGCATAGACGATATGTCCGACCTGACCCTTGGAGCCGTCGGCCGTCAGGTATTGCTCATATATGACAACGAAGTCGTGCGTCGGCTTGAGGTCGCGCTGAAAGTCGACCAGGTAGCCCAGCATCGACGCCATCTCGGTCATGATGCGCTCGGGAACGCCGTAGCCGAGCCCCGTCTGATAGAGGCTTTCGCCCACCTTGCCCTCGGCGCGGAAGAGGTGGCGTGTCGGCACGGCCGGCTTGCGCAGCGAGGCCGAGGAGGCGGACGCCGGCGGCTTGGCCGCGGGCGCCGACGGACCGACCGTGTAGCCGTCGCCCGATTCGGCGAATGCCCCTGCGGCGAGGAACAGGAAGAACAGCGTCGCCGCGATCAGCGGCAACAGTTCGTTGACGATGGCCGCGGGGCCGATCGGGGCTATCGGGCGCGCTGGGGCAACAGTACGCCGCACCGCGGCAGCGGCGGGTTGGTAGCGTCTACGTGCTGACTTCACTGTGGACTCCGTCCAGGGTTCGGTTGAGCCAAGCACGCGATCCGGTTCTATCCGGGACGCCCCCACGCACCGATCTAACAACCCCTGTTGTCGGAGATCTCCCTCAAGACCCGACGGAGGGGATGAAGCCGGCGCGCCTTATATCAGATTTCCTTGTGCGTCTCCACAGCGAATAAGCCTTTGTTAACCATCACCGCCGAATTCGCCCGCTCACCGCGTCCGAATTGCAACGCGCGACGCGGCGGCGGCAAGCGGTCCGTCGGCGCGGTGCGACGGCGGGCCCGAAACGCGCGCGCGGGCCGGCCGCGAAGATCGCGGAACATTCGCGCGAACTGTGCGGAGTTGTGCTATCGTACCGGCCGCCATTGATTGGCTGCACGCCACTCGTTGGGAGGACGTGGGCGGATGCCGGCGGAACCATGATCATCACTTTCGATCCGCTGCTGGTCGGCTTGTCGATCGTGATCGCGATCGTCGGCGCCTATGCCGGGCTGCGGCTGGCGCGCCGGATCGCGCGCAAGCGGGGCTCGCTGCGCAAGGTGCTGCTCGCGGGCGCCGCGGTGGCGATCGGCTCGGGGATCTGGTCGATGCATTTCGTCGGCATGCTCGCCGTCAGCCTGCCCGTCACCATCAACTACGACGTGCTGCTGACCCTGGTCTCGGCGCTGGTCGCGATCCTGGTGACCGGGCTCGGCCTCTTCATCGCCAGCTTCGGCCAGCTGACCGTGCGCAAGCTGGCGCTCGCCGGCGCGCTCATGGGGCTCGGCATCTCGACCATGCACTACGTCGGCATGGCCGCGGTGCGGGCGAATTGCGCGATCACCTACGACGTCGGGCTGGTCGGCGGCTCGGTGCTGATCGGCATCCTCGCCTCCACCCTGGCGCTCTGGCTCGCCTTCAACCCGCGCGGCAACTGGCTGACCTTGCCGGCGGCGACCGTCATGGGGCTGGCGATCTCGGGCATGCACTACACCGCCATGGCAGCGGCGACCTTCCTGCCCGCCGAGGCCGTCGTGGCCTACGCCGCCCCTGCGCTCGACCCGCACATCCTCGCCATCGTGGTCGCGGTCGCGGCCTTCCTGATCATCGGCGCCACCACCCTGATCGCCCTGCCCGACGCGCCGCCCGCCGAGCGCGCGGCGGCGCCGCGGCCGGGCCTGACGCTCGCCGCCGATCCGGCGCCCGACCGCATCGAGGGCGCGCCCCACGATCCCGCCTCGGGCTACCTGACCAAGCTGCCGGTGCAGCAGAACAAGGCGACGCTGTTCCTCGACCTCGACGAGATCGTCAGCATCCAGGCCGACGCGCATTACACGCGGGTGCACGACGGCACCGGGTCGTATTTCTGCTCCTACTCGCTGTCGGATCTGGAGGCGCGGCTCGACCCGGTCCGTTTCCTGCGCGTCCACCGCAGCTACATCGTCAATCTCGACCATGCCCGCGCCTTCGAGCGGCGCAAGGAGCAGGGCCTCATCCGCCTCGACGGCGCCGCGGCGCCGAGCGTGCCGGTCAGCCGCCGCAACGTCCCCAAGCTGCGGATGGCGCTGGGACTTCAGTCCTAGAGCAGGTCGTGATTAGGTCGAATCATTTCTTGATTCGACCTAGTCACGTGAATCTGCTCTGTTATCAAATAGTTAGATCGGATTCACGCATTCGGGCCGGATCAAGTTTTGATCCGGCCCGAATGCGATCCGATCTAGTATCCGATCGCCCGCCGGCCGGGCCGTCGGCGCGTTTGCTTCGTGGATCGCGCCGGCATCGTCCGCCATTCGTGCGGCGACAGCTACCATTCGTGCATGTGAAAGGCCGTTTGCGCGGTTCGGCTGGCGCTCGCATCCACCGGCTTTATCCTCAAGGCTGAGCCCGCAGCGCCGTCGTTCGGCGCCCGCGGGGCTCCAAGAACGCGCCGGCGCGACCGCGCCCGGCGCCGCCATGAATGGGAGAACGCACTTGATACCCGGACCCTTCGAATATCATCGCCCAGGATCGGTCGATGAGGTGATCGCCCTGCTCGGCGAGTTCGGCGACGACGGCCGCGTGATCGCGGGCGGACACAGCCTCATCCCGATGATGAAACTGCGCCTCGCGGTGCCCGACCACGTGATCGATCTGCGCGACGTGGGCGGCCTCGACGGCATCTCCGAGGATGGCGGCACGATCGTCATCGGCGCCATGGTCACCCAGGCCGAGGTGCTCGCCTCCGACCTCCTGGCGAGCAAATGCCCGATCCTCGCGGAGGCGGCGGCGCTGATCGCCGACCCGCAGGTGCGCTACCTCGGCACCGTCGGCGGCAACGTCGCCAACGGCGACCCCGGCAACGACATGCCGGCGCTGATGCAGTGCCTCGACGCCGCGTACGTGCTGAAGGGGCCGAAGGGCGAGCGCGAGGTCGCGGCGCGCGGCTTCTACGAGGCGGCCTACTTCACCGCGCGCGGCGACGACGAGCTGCTCACCTCGGTCAGGATACCGACGCCGGCGGCGGGGCACGGCTCCGCCTACGAGAAGCTGAAGCGCAAGACCGGCGACTACGCGACCGCCGCGGCGGCCGCGGTGCTGAGCATGGAGCGCGGCACCTGCACCGCCGCCGCGATCGCGCTCACCAATGTCGCCGACACCCCGCTCTACGCCGAGGCGGCCGGCGCCGCCCTGGTCGGCAGCACGCTCGACGAGGCGGCGGTCGCCGCGGCAGTCGAGGCGGCCAAGGCGATCACCGCCCCCGCCAGCGACCTCCGCGGTCCGGCGGAGTACCGAACGTACGTCGCTGGCGTCATGGTTCGCCGCGCCATCGAGCGGGCCGAAGCCCGCGCAACCGGCTGATCGGGAGGCAACGAGATGGCGAAAATTCCAGTCAAGATGACGGTCAACGGCAACGCGGTCGAGGAGCAGGTCGAGCCGCGCCTGCTGCTGATCCATTTCCTGCGCGAGCAGCTCAACCTGACCGGCCCCCACATCGGCTGCGAGACCTCCCATTGCGGCGCCTGCACGGTCGACCTCGACGGGCGCTCGGTGAAATCCTGCACCGTCTTCGCCTGCCAGGCCGACGGCGGCGAGGTGCTGACGATCGAGGGCATCAAGGGGGCCGACGGCGGCCTGCACCCGCTGCAGGAAGGCTTCATGCAGGAGCACGGCCTCCAATGCGGCTTCTGCACGCCGGGCATGATCACCCGCGCCCACCGCCTCTTGCAGGAGAACCCCAACCCGAGCGAGGCGGAGATCCGCGCCGGGATCTCGGGGAACCTCTGCCGGTGCACCGGCTACCAGAACATCGTCAAGGCGGTGCGGTACGCCGCCGAGCGAATGAACGCCCAACAGGAGGCGGCTGAATAATGAACGACGTAGCAGAATTGACCGTCGAGGAACGCGAGGCGACGCTCGGCGGTATCGGCAGCGCGCGCAAGCGCAAGGAAGACGCGCGCTTTATTCGTGGCCAGGGCAACTTCGTCGACGACGTGAAGCTGCCCGGCATGGTGTTCGGCGATTTCGTGCGCAGCCCGCACGCCCACGCCCGGATCACGTCGATCGACACCACGGCGGCGCTCGCCGTGCCCGGGGTCGCGGCCGTGGTGACGGCCAAGGACCTCGAGCCGCTCGGCCTGCACTGGATGCCGACGCTGGCCGGCGACGTGGCCGCGGTGCTCGCCGACAAGAAGGTCCACTTCCAGAACCAGGAGGTCGCCTTCGTCGTCGGCGTCGACCGCTACGCGGTCGCCGACGGCGTCCAGGCCGTCGAGGTCGAATACGAGGCGCTGCCCGTGCTCGTCGATCCCAAGAAGGCGCTCGACGACGACGCGCCGATCCTGCGCGAGGACGTGGCCGACAAGGATAGCGTCGGCCAGGGCACGCGCCGGCATCCCAACCACATCTTCACCTGGGAGGTCGGCGACGCCGATGCGACCGAAGCGGCCTTCGCCAGCGCCGCGGTGACCATCAAGGAGGACATCCTTTATCCGCGCAGCCACCCCTCGCCGATGGAGACCTGCGGCTGCGTCGCCTCGATGGACGCGACCAACGGCGTGCTCACCGTCTACGGCACCTTCCAGGCGCCGCATGTGATCCGCACCGTGGTCTCGCTGATCACGGGTCTCGCGGAAAGCAAGATCCGCATCGTCTCGCCCGACGTCGGCGGCGGCTTCGGCAACAAGGTCGGCGCCTATCCTGGCTATATCTGCGCGGCGGCGGCCTCGATCGTCACCGGCCTTCCGGTCAAATGGATCGAGAGCCGCATGGACAATCTCTCCACCACGGCCTTCGCCCGCGACTACCACATGACGGGTGAGCTCGCCGCCGACGCCGACGGCAGGATCACCGCGGTCCGCGCTTACGTGCTGGCCGATCACGGCGCCTTCAACACCCATGCCCAACCGTCGAAATGGCCGGCCGGCTTCTTCAACATCGTCACCGGCAGCTACGACATCCCGGTCGGCCACGTGAAGGTCGACGGCGTCTACACCAACAAGGCGCCGGGCGGCGTCGCCTACCGCTGCTCGTTTCGGGTCACCGAGGCCGCCTATCTGATCGAGCGCCTGATCGACGCGCTGGCCCAGAAGACCGGCGTCGACAAGGCCGAGATCCGCTTCCGCAACTTCGTCCAGCCCGAGCAGTTTCCGTACAACTCGAGCCTCGGCTGGGAGTACGATTCGGGCGACTACCCGGCGGCGCTGAAGAAAGCGCTCGCGGCCGTCGACTATGAGGGGCTGCGCAAGGAGCAGGCCGAAAAGGCGGCGAAGGGCGAGCTGATGGGCATCGGCATCGCCACCTTCACCGAGATCGTCGGCGCCGGCCCCACCCGCAACTGCGACATCGTCGGCCTCGGCATGTTCGACAGCTGCGAGATCCGGGTGCACCCGACCGGCTCGGCGATCGTGCGCCTCGGCACCAAGAGCCAGGGTCAGGGCCACGAGACGACCTTCGCCCAGATCGTCGCCACCGAGATCGGCCTGCCGTCGGACGATATCGTGGTCGAGGAAGGCGACACCGACACCGCGCCTTACGGTCTGGGCACCTACGGCTCGCGCTCGACCCCGGTCGCCGGCGCCGCCGCCGCGGTGGCCGCGCGCAAGATCAAGGCCAAGGCGCAGAAGATCGCCGCCCACCTGCTCGAGGTCGGCGAGGACGATCTCGAATGGGAGGTCGATCGCTTCAAGGTCAAGGGCTTGCCCGAGAAGGCGGCGACCATGAAGGAGATCGCCATGGCCGCCTATTCGAACATCCCGGAGGGCATGGAGCACGGGTTGGAGACCACCAGCTACTACGACCCGCCCAACTTCACCTATCCGTTCGGGGCGTATGTCTGCGTCGTCGACATCGACCGCTTCACCGGCGAGGTGAAGGTGCGCCGCTTCTACGCGCTCGACGACTGCGGCACGCGCATCAACCCGATGGTGATCGAGGGACAGGTGCATGGCGGGCTGACCGAGGCCTTCGCCATCGCCATGGGCCAGGAGCTGGTATTCGACGAGATGGGCAACATCCTCGGCGCGAGCTTCCAGGACTACTTCATTCCGAGCGCGGTCGAGACGCCGGAATGGGAGACCGATTACACGGTCACGCCGAGCCCGCACCATCCGATCGGCGCCAAGGGGGTCGGCGAAAGCCCGAATGTCGGCGGCGTGCCGGCCTTCTCAAATGCGATCGTCGACGCCTTCGCCCGGCACGGCGTTACCCACATGCCGATGCCGCATACGACCTGGCGCGTCTGGCAGACGATCGAAGAGCACGGGCTCAACAAGTAGGCCAACCGAGGTTGGTGGAAAGCCGCGATCTGCGGCGGGATGGAACCGTCCCGCCGCGGTTGCGGAAAAGGAGAGATGCGGCCAGATGAAGGAATACCGCGCCTCCGAAGGACAGAGGAAAAAACCCATGGACTGGCGTGACTTACAGGCGAAGCTTGCGGGGACGGGCTACATCTCCGACCCCGATCTGGCGATGGCGATCGCCATGACCGAGCGGCTGCAACGCCCCATCCTGATCGAGGGCGAAGCGGGCGTCGGCAAGACCGACGTCGCCAAGGCGCTCACCGAGATCCTCGGCACCGAGCTCATCCGCCTGCAATGCTACGAGGGGCTCGACGCCAACGCGGCGGTCTACGAGTGGAACTACCAGCGCCAGCTCCTGGCCATCAAGATCTGGGAGGAGGAAAAGCTCTCCGCCGACGAGAAGGAGGAGCATGTCTTCCAGGAGAAGTTCCTGCTGAAGCGCCCGCTGCTCGACGCGATCTCGCGCGAGACGCCGCCGGTCCTCCTGATCGACGAGATCGACCGGGCCGACGAGGAGTTCGAGGCCTTCCTGCTCGAGGTGCTCTCCGACTACCAGATCAGCATTCCGGAGATGGGCACGGTCAAGGCGGTCAGCATCCCGCACGTCGTCCTGACCTCGAACTCGACGCGCGAGCTCTCCGACGCGCTGCGCCGGCGCTGCCTCTACCACTGGCTCGACTACCCGAGCGAGGAGAAGGAGCAGGCGATCGTCAAGGCCCGGGTGCCCGACGCCGAGGCGAGGCTCGCCGGCCAGATCGTGCGCTTCGTGCAGGCCCTGCGGCGCGAGGACCTGGAGAAGAAGCCCGGCATCGCCGAGACGCTCGACTGGGCGCGGGCGCTTGTCGGCATCGGCGCCGCCCGCATCGACGAGGATCTCGACGAAACCCGCGAGACCATGATGTGCCTCCTGAAGACCCGCGCCGACCGCGAGCAGATCGCGCCCGAGGTCTTCGAGCGCCTGGTGGCCAAGGCGGTATGAGCGGAGAAAACCACAACGGCGGCGAAACCGGCGGCGTGGTCGCGCTGGCGCGGCACGGCATCCAGCACGACCACAGCCCGCTGGTGCGGAAGATCCTGCGCTTCGCCCGCCACGCCCGCGAGAACGGCTTTCCCCTGGGCATCGAGGAGGCGCTCGACGCGCTTCACTTCGCCGACCAGTCCGGCATCCTCGACCGCGACGCCCTGCGCTGGGGCCTGCGCACGCTCTTCTGCTCCTCGCCCGAGGATTGGGAGCGCTTCGACGACCTCTACGATTCGTACTGGACCTACGGCGGCGAGCGGACGATCCTCAAGGTCTCGGGCGCCCTGCCCCGGCCCGGCGGCGGCGATACGGTCCCCTCCGCCGAGCAGCTCGGCCTCGGCGGAAACTTGGCTGAGGCGGACGAGACCGCCGGCGGCGCCAGCGCCCGCGAGCGCCTGGAGGGCACCGACTTCCGCCATCTCGACAGCGAGCGCGACCTGCAGGCCGTCCACGACCTCGCCGAGCGCCTGGCCAGACGGATGCGCTGGCGTCTCTCGCGCCGGCGCCGGGTGCGCGCGCGGGGCCGCACCATCGATCTCCGCAACACCATCCACAAGAGCCTCCGCCACGGCGGCACCCCGCTCGAGCTCGCCTACCGGCGGCGCCACCCGCGTCCCTTGAAGCTCGTGGTGATCCTCGACGCCAGCGGCTCGATGAGCCTCTACAGCACCTTTTTCATCCGTTTCATCCGCAGCATCATCGAGAGTTTCGCCCAGGCCGACGCCTTCGTCTTCCACACCCGCCTCGTGCATCTCTCCGCGGCGCTGCGCGAGAAGGACATCGAGCGCGCGGTCGAGCGCATGGCGGTGATGTCGGCGGGCTGGGGCGGCGGCACGCGCATCGGCGAGAGCCTCACGACCTTCAACAGGCACCACGCCAAATCGGTCATCAACTCGCGCACCGTGGTGATGATCGTCTCCGACGGGTACGACACCGGACCGCCCGAGGTGCTGGCGGCGCAGGTCAAGAAACTGCGCGGCCGGGCCAAGCGCGTGGTCTGGCTCAATCCGATGATCGGCTGGCGCGGCTACCAGCCGGTGGCCAAGGGCATGGCGGCGGCGCTGCCGCATGTCGATCTCTTCGCCCCGGCGCACAATCTGGAAAGCCTCGCGAAACTAGCGCCTTACCTGGAGCGACTCTGAGGCGGGCTGAGACGGAGCCCAAGGAAACGGCCATGACCGAAAATCATAGCGAAGACATCATCGACTGCATGGCGCGCATGAAGGGCGACAACCAGCCCTTCGCGCTGGCCACCGTGGTGCGCACGCAAGACGCCACCGCGGCCAAGGCCGGCAACAAGGCGGTGATCCGCGCCGACGGCTCGATGGTCGGTTTCCTGGGCGGCGGCTGCACCATCGCGGCGACGAAGAAGACCGCCGCCCGGGCGCTCGCCGACGGCCGCGCGCGGCTCATCAGCGTGCGCCCGGCCGAGCGCCTCGACGACGACGCGGCCACCGACGACGTCGAGCTGCACGCGAACAACTGCCCCAGCGGCGGCACCGTCGACGTCTTCGTCGAGCCGGTCCTGCCGCGCGCCTCGCTGGTGGTCGCCGGCGCCTCGCCGGTGGCGCGCGCGCTCGCCGCGCTCGGCCGCGGCGCCGGCTTCGCGGTCACTGTCGCGGCATTGAGCGAGGACCAGGCGAGCTTCGCGCAGGCCGACTTCCGGATCGACGGCTTCGACCTCGCCGCCCCGCCGGCCGGCCGCATCGGCGCGATCGTTGTCGCGACCCAGGGCAAGCGCGACCGCGAGGCGCTGCGCGCGGCGCTCATGAGCGACGCCAGCTATGTCGGGTTCGTCGGCAGCCGCAAGAAGGCCGCGACGCTCAAGGCCGGCCTGCGCGGGGATGGGGTATCGGAGGAGCGGATCGCCGCCTTGCGCTCGCCCGCCGGTCTCGACATCGGTGCCGCGACGCCGGAAGAGATCGCGCTCTCGATCCTCGCCGAGATCGTCGAGCATCGCCGCGGCGCCGTCGAGGCGCCGTCGGTCGAGGTCGGGGAGGTCGAGGGCGGCAGCTTCGAGAGCCGCGTCGTCTCGCCCGTCCTCGGCGCCTGCCGGGGCGAGGACGGCAAGCACTGAAGAACCCTCTCCCGCTTGCCGGAGAGGGTGGACCGCCCGCAAGGGCGGGCCGGGTGAGGGCTTGGGAGGGAATGACAAGTTCGGAAGGACGGGT